>Ga0207158_1003_pt1 | contig 90274 bp, 90 predicted proteins | sample Alteio_BWMinHeat_22_FD_153512 | JGI IMG/M metagenome (GOLD analysis project Ga0207158, IMG submission 153512) | Enriched cells from forest soil in Barre Woods Harvard Forest LTER site, Petersham, Massachusetts, United States -... | ecosystem: Environmental > Terrestrial > Soil > Temperate forest >... | reverse complement strand
GTCGAAAGCCGGCGGCGATCAACGGATGCGGCGTGGGTTCCACGGAGCCGGCCAGGACAACGTCGCAGAGCCCCTGTTCGATCCAGGAGGCTCCAAGCGCAATCGAGTAGGCGCCCGTCGCGCAGGCGGCGATCACGTTGCGGCGCTCTCCCGACAAACCAAAGCCTCTCGCGATAAAATCGTTGATGACATCCGGAGGAACCCACGTGCCGTCATCCCCGAGTGTCTCTGTCGGGGATCCATCAGCCGTTATGGATCCTCCACCAGAACCCGCGGAGGATGACGACCAAAGAGGTTTAGACGCACTGAGCGTGCATCCGATGCGGTCCGGGGCGACACCTTCCAGAGCTTGGCCGCCCCATAGACCGGCGTCCTCAAGAGCTTCGGTGGCAGCTGTTTCGGCAAGCTTTTTCGCCTGATCAAATCCCCCCTGATTCCCCCCTTTTACAAAGGGGGGTGTAAGGGGGATTTTCTTGAGTTGTTCCCAGTTTTTTTGAGTGCCCATCCCCAGCGGCGTGACCATACCCATGCCCGTGATGACTACGTTTTCACCCATTCAGATCACCCGCGAGTCGACGTTGAAAACCTGACCGGAGACACTGTTGTTCTGCGCCAGCTCAAGAACGACCCGCGCCAGATCTTCGATGCGCGTGCTCTGTCCGGTCACGTGATCTTCGATCACGCGCTTTTTGTGTTCGGGCGGCAGAGCTTCAGACATCCCCGTCTCATGATTTCGGCCACCAAGGCGAGCACGGGCCATCTTCTCGGCGCCTCCGGATCGGTCGAATTTATTTTTGCCGTCCTGGCCGTGATGCACCAATTTGTCCCGCCGACCGCTACGCTGGAAGAGCCCGATCCCGAATGTTCGCTGGATTACACTCCCCGCCATGGCCATGCCGCGGAGTTCGATCATGCCCTGTCGCTCTCATTCGGTTTCGGCGGTCCGATCGGGGCCCTGGTGGTGAGTCGATGAGCCCTCACCCACCCTACGGGCACCCTCTCCCAGAGGGAGAGGGTCAACGTCTTGAGCCTTCTCCCTTAAGGGAGAAGGTGGCCGCAGGCCGGATGAGGGTGGAACATAAACGATTCTTGCGGGTTGTCGAGCAGGCCGAGGGTGCCAAAATCACTTTGAACGGCCAGTCGCTGCTGAATCTTTCCTCGAATAATTATCTCGGGCTGGCGCGGCATCCTCAGGTTCTTGAAGCCGTTCAGCAGGTGATGCAGCACTGGGGTGCCGGAGCCACTTCCTCGCGGCTCATCAGCGGCACGACCTTGATTCATCAAGATCTGGAAATGGCCTTGGCCGCGTTCGTGAATAAGGAAGCGGCGCTGCTCTTTCCCGCCGGCTACATGGCCAATCTCGGCGTCGTGACATCCCTGGTCGGCCCGGGGGACGCCATCGTCATGGACCGGCTCTGCCACGCGTCGCTCGTCGATGCGGCGCGGCTTTCCGGCGCCCGCCTTTTCGTCTATGCCCATGCGGATGCAGGCGAGGCGGAAAAAGCGCTTCATCGCGCTGGCGAGCATCGAAGAAGGTTATTGATCACCGAGAGCCTGTTTTCCATGAACGGCGATTTCGCGCCTCTCGCCGAACTCGCAGGGCTTTGCCGCCAGTACGATGCGATCAGTCTGGTTGATGAGGCGCATGCGATCGGGGTGTGGGGGAAAAATGGAGCCGGGGTTTCAAAGGATTTCGATGTGATCGTCGGCACGCTCTCCAAATCTCTCGGTTCACAGGGAGGCTTCATCGCGGGATCACGCGAGCTTATCGATACGGTGATCAACAAAGGCCGCTCTTTCATTTTCACCACCGGACTTTCGCCGTTATGCGTCGCCGCCGCGCAGGCGGCGCTGAGCCTGGTTCAGGAAGAGGCCGGGACGCGCATGAAAGTTCAAAAACTCGCAGCGCGCCTACGGGAGGGGCTACACGGCATGGGCTTTGATATCCTCGGCTCGGAAAGCCAGATCGTTCCGATTCTTCTCGGCGAACCCGCCGAGGCGCTGAGTTGCGCGGAGCGTTTGCGGCAGGGGGGGATTTTTGCGCCGGCTATCCGTCCGCCGACGGTTCATGCCGGTCAGTGCCGCATCCGGTTTTCCGTCACGGCCGAACATGAAGAAAAGGATATCGATCAGTTGTTGGAGGTTTTAAAGAGATGAAAGGCGTATTTATTACCGGTACAGATACAGGTGTGGGGAAGACGTTAGTCACCTGCGGGATCGCGCGGCTGCTCAAACAGGGGGGCGTCCGCGTCGGCGTCATGAAACCGATTGCCACGGGTGATCGCGACGATGCCAAACGGTTGATCGCGGCGGCCGGAGTTGATGATCCTATCGAATTAGTGAATCCCCTTTTCTTTAAAACTCCGCTCGCGCCTTCGGTGGCCGCTCAGCTGGAACGCCGCGCGATTGATCTCGAGGAGGTTTACAAAGTTTATTGGGTTCTGCAGAAGAAATATGACGTCCTCCTGGTGGAAGGCATCGGCGGCGTCAAGGTTCCGTTGGACGAATCCACCTATGTCCTGGATCTCATTCAGGCGCTGCGGCTGCCCGCGCTCGTGGTGGCTCGCGCGGCGCTCGGCACGCTGAACCATACCCTCCTGACGCTCGACGCCCTCGAGCGCGGGAAAATTTCCGTGGTGGGCGTTCTGCTCAACGGCGGAACAGGCAAAACTCTCGCGGAAGAAACCAACCAGGACGCCTTACAAGATCATACTCCGGTGCAGGTTCTGGGACAGCTGCGCTTCCAGAAGGCGCTCCAGAACAACCCGGATGCAGCGGCGCGCTCGCTCGCCCGTCTTCCTCTCCTGGTCAAATCCATCCGAAGAGCATGCGGTCTCGCTTAGCCGCCTGGGACAAGAAATACGTCTGGCACCCGTTCACCCAGCAGACCGAGTGGGCGGCCCGTGAGCCGGTTATTATTGAGTCCGGCCGCGGCGTCTGGCTCAAGGACGTCCAGGGCCGCCGGTTGCTGGACGGCAACTCCTCGCTGTGGGTAAACGTCTGGGGCCATAACCACCCCGTCCTGAACGCCGCGATCAAGAAACAACTCTCCAAGATAGCCCATTCCACCTTTCTGGGTCTGACTCATGAACCCGCTATCCAGCTGGCTAAGAGACTGATTGAAATTGCGCCCCAAGGCCTAACCCGAGTCTTTTACTCCGACAATGGTTCGACGGCGGTGGAAGTGGCACTTAAAATGGCTTACCAGTACTGGCAGCTCATCGGCCGACCAAAGAAACGCCGCTTTGTCTCTTTAAGGGAAGGCTACCATGGAGACACCATCGGCTCGGTTTCAGTAGGGGGAATTGACCTTTTTCATGAGCGGTTCCGGGGGCTGCTGTTCAAGGGGTGGCAGGTGAAAGCCTCTGAAGAACGACGTTTGGAACAAACGACGTTTGGTCAAACGCCGTTTGCGAAAGATAACGTTGAAACCGTCCTCCGTCGTCACCACTCTTCCATCGCCGCCGTCATCATGGAACCTCTGGTCCAGGGTGCCTCCGGTATGCGGGTCATGCCTAAGGGGTTTCTCGCCCATGTGGCCAAGCTATGTCGGCAATACAATGTTCTTTTGATCGTAGACGAAGTGGCCACCGGCTTTGGTCGGACCGGCACCATGTTCGCCTGCGAGCAGGAGGAGGTGTCGCCTGACTTTCTCTGTGTAGCCAAAAGCATTACGGGGGGCTACCTGCCGCTGGCTGCCACCCTGACAAAAGAACGAATATATCGCGCCTTTCTAGGCCGTTATGATGAATTTAAGGCCTTTTTCCATGGCCATACTTACACTGCTAACCCGCTGGCTTGCGCGGCAGCAATCGCAAATCTGGAGCTCTTTGAGAAAAATGACCTTTTGGAAAATATCCGACATCGGATAATTCAGATGGCTGGGAACTTGAAACGTTTCAAGTTCCATCCCCATGTCAAAGAAGTCCGGCAGGTAGGCCTGATGGCGGGGATTGAACTGGTCAAAGATAAAGCGCGGGGAACCTCCTATCCCCCCGGCGCCCGTATGGGTCTTAAGGTCTGCGACGCCGCCCTGCGGCGGGGTGTCTGGCTCAGGCCGTTAGGCGACACTATTGTTCTGATGCCGCCGCTTATTATCAACGCGAAAGAATTGAATTTCCTGCTGAAGGTCGTAAAAGAAGCGGTTGACGAGATTACAGCGGGACGGTCCCCGAGGGGACCGTCCCGAAGTTAAATTCCTCTTGCGTTAAGTTGCTCTTCCCGTCATACTCCCATCGAGATGTTTGCCTGGCTGAAAGACTACTTTCTCGATCCCGAATTCAATCGCAAACGTGAGTTTCTGCAGCGCGTGTCGTTGTTCCACGGCATTTCCCGCCGCGAGTTCGGTACTCTCTTCCAGTCCCTGGCGTCCCGCAATTATCAGTCCGGTGAAATCCTGTGCAAAGAGGGCGATATCGGACGCGCCCTGTTCATTCTGGAATCCGGTGAAGTGGAAGTTCTGCGCCAGAGCCGGCGGATCGCTGTGCTCAAACCGGGCGATTATTTCGGCGAAATGTCGCTCATCGATGAGCAGCCCCGTACCGCCACGGTCGCGGCCACCCAGCCCGTCCGTTGCTATCTTCTTTATAAAACTGAAATCGACAAGCTCCTTCGTCAGGCACCGCGCATCGGAGCCGCGATCATGGCGCATCTGGCGGCGCTGTTGGCCGTACGGCTGCGCGCCAGCATGAGTCGTTCGCCGTTCTCGCTGGACTCCACGGACACGACGGCCCAGCCGGCGGCAAAAGCCCAGGGGTTCGGCGTTGTCCAATGAATTCGCCCGGTCGTTATTTGGTGCCGTTGTCCCTTCTCGGCCTTCTGGTCTATTTTCTTTTTAAGGTCCATCAGGTTCTTCTGCCCTTTGTTCTGGGCGGTGTGCTGGCCTATTTCCTGTCGCCTCTGGTCAGAATATTTGAGGTTCGCGGATTACGCCGCCAGCCCATGGTGCTGATTATTTTCGGCGCGCTGCTGGCGATGCTCTCCTGGGGAACCTGGGCGGGCATTATGGTGGCCAGCCAGGAGGCGTCTATGGCGGCGACGCAGCTGCCCAGGTACGTTCAGCGAGGACAGCAATTCCTCAAGGACTTTCGTGATTGGGAAGAACAGAAGGCCGCGAGCGGATCCCTGCCGTTCGCACTGACACGCCGCTTGACGGGAGGCGCCTCCCCGATGGATTTGATCAGCTCGCATTGGCGCACGCTGCCGGCGGTCATCGCCCAGCAGACTCCATCGTTCGCTTCTCACCTGGTGCCGTTTGTGGAATTATTCCTGCTGGTCCCATTTATCGCGTTCATGATTCTTCTGGAAGGGCCGGCGATGATGGAGCGACTCCTCGGGACGGTTTCCAGCCGCCACGTGGAAATGCTGCTGAATATTATCGTGGAAATCGATAATTCCTTGGGGAATTACCTGCGGGGGGTCTGCCTGAAATCCTTTTTGACCGGCCTATCTGCATTGGCCGGCTATTGGGTGATCGGGCTGGATTATGCCGTTCAGCTGGGAATGTTGACGATGTTCACCAATGTAATTCCGATGGTCGGTCCGTGGATCGCCATCGCCGTGGCCTGCCTGGTGGCCGTGTTTCAATGGGGAACCGTGCCGGGGATTCTGAAAGTGATCGGGGTGTCCCTCATCGTGCGCATGCTCGACGACGGCGTGCTTCAGCTGGTCGTCATGAACAGCGTCGATCTGCATCCCCTGGCGGTCTTGTTTGCCCTCATGGCGGGAGGAACAATTTGGGGATTCTGGGGCCTGCTCTTCGCCATCCCGCTCGCCTGCACCGCGAAAGTTCTGCTACAAGTTATCTGGCAATGGTACCGTTCCGAATACGGCCTCGCTCCCGCCGATCCCGCGCCCGAAGTCAGTCACATCCCATTGATTTAAAAGACGTACCCTGTACCCAGTACTCTGTACTCAGCTGACGTCGTGCGTCGATTGCAGGAAACGATACAACATTGCGCTAACGATATCCGCTGACTCAATACCTTGCTGACCTATTTCTGCCGGAATATATCCCAGATCACGAGCAAGATGGAAGTAATATCTCACTTCCTCATTGGAAGCCTGGGCAATATTGAAGAAATGGCAGAGATCTTTGTTCGATCGGCGTCGGAATCCCTCCGCCAGATTTGCCGCTGTAGATACTGCGGCACGGCGCATTTGGCCCGTTAGTCCGAACATCTCGTTTTTTGGAAAAGTTGAACTCTGCTGATACACGTACAGTACCAGCTCGTGAGCCCTTTTCCATACTCGGAGATCTTCGAAACGATACGCTTTTGAATTCATGAAAAACTGAGGACTGGGTACCGAGTACAGGGTACGCTCAGTTTTAAGCCGTTTGTTTGGGTTTGGGATCGCGTATCTGCAGCTGCCCATTGATCGGCAGCGCGTTGAGCTTGACCGTCAGGCTCCCGTCCCTGTTTACGAACGCGTTCCCGATCCGGTTCCAATAATCCTTCTCCCCGTTCTTGACGATCGTATACACATCTTTCATATCAGCCATGTTAAGTCTCCTTTGCGGTGGAATGAACGACACCGGTTAGAGGGACGAGGGGCGAATTTATTCAGATGATTTCTCGGATTTTCGGCGGGACGGTCCCAACAGAGCGCTACCTTGCTGCGTTTGGACCGTCCCCAGAAGTTACGCTTGAAGGCGGAAGATGAAGTCTTTGATGGTTACTTTGGCGGCCGGATTGTTTGTGATGCGGTCCGGGAGTTCGGACCGGTAGGTATCGAGCGCGGCTTGCGGGTTCGCCGGGGTGTTCTGCATGACGCGCGCCGCATGGCCGACTTCATCCACGAGCTTTTGCCGGTCGGCACGCGCATTGAGCAAGGCGTGAATGGCTTTCAGCAGGCGTATGATCTGCGGTTTGAAGAGAATGATCGCGGTCACGATCACCGCCGCAGCGAAAAACGCCGCCCATCCCGCCGACGTCAGCCCATGCGCCAGACGCAGCATGGCCACCGGCCCGAGCGCGGCCTTCAATAATCCGTAAGATCCCAGAAGACCCAGCGCGGTGATCACACCATCGCGAAGTTGTGAACCACCGAGCGCACCGCCCGCATCGTCCTGTTTCCTCACAGTCGTCTCGACGTGCCCCAGATGGGCCATCGCTTCGCTGTAGCGGTCATTAATAGCTTGTATAACATCGCCGAAATTGCGCTGAGCCTCCCACGCTTTGGGCTGCTCCATGGCCACTTCAATCCCCTCGCGGAGGTATACAACCGCGTTCTGCCGTTGACCCGTTAGGGCCTCTTGTGCGCGTTGACGCTCAGAAACGCGACGCGCCATCGCATGAACTTCATGGTCCATTTCGGGACGCCATATGCCCGGCACGACCAATTTGTAAAAGTTGCCGATATCCAGATTCAATAATTCCGAGACGGCTTCGGTCGCGGTATCGGCCAGACGCTCGTGCAGAGCACCGCTGGTCAAAGGAGGTTCCGATCGGGGGGAATAGCCGGCGCCGTGGGTCAAGATCAGATGCATTATTTCGTGCGCTTCCAGTTGCAGGTACGTTTCCTCCGGTTTTGATGATCTCAGAACGGCATTGCCGCCCACGATATGCCGATCGGCATCGGGCGCTGCATTGCTGTCGCACACGACGCTGGCATTGGAGTAGAACCAGAGCACATGGGTCCTGGCGAGGCTGCGTACCATGGTCTTGTAATAACGCTCTTGCGGCGCAGGCATATCGAGTTGATTTTGCATGACAATCCACATGGCCATGGCATACGCCGTGACTTCTTGATCGGCAAACCAACGGCTCTTCAGCATGCGCTCGGCATGGCCTGCATCATCCCGAAATTCTTCGAGCATCGTTTTTGCGGGCGCCGCGAGCTCCTGCATGCTTGTAAGGAGAACTTCAGGGTTTAATTGATAGGCGACGGTATCCCCCCAATGGGCCAGGGCCAACAAACGGTATTCCGTATCAATCCGAGCATCTTGAATAATATTTTGGAGCATCGAAGGATCATCTCCATAGTGGTTCACAAGAATTCGCGCCATGAGACGCGGGTGCGACTGGTCTCCAAGCCAGGCGCTTACCGCGTATTCGATCACGTGCTGCCGGCCATAACGCATTGCCAACCAAGGATGACGCAAAGTGGCCTTTACAAAATCACTCGGATGGCGCAGGAGAATTCGAAGAGCGACGAGGTAGTCACCGTTGAGCAGTCCTTTCAGTTCCCGTTGATTATGGGGATGGTCTTCGGGAGAAAAGATGTATTCAATCGCCGTGCCCGAGAACGATCCATTCTCGTTACGCATGAGTCGGCTGAATTGTGCGGCCACGGCGGTTCCTAGAACATCTTTCGATGGATCTCCTTGCGATATGGCAGGTGTCGTACGGACTAGAGAATAGAGAAGGCTTTCACCCGCCTGACGCAAAGAAGGATTGTGTGATTTCAGGGAACTGGTGACCATTCGACCAATGAAACTGATCCAGCCGTCTAACGCGTCCAGTTGGTTTTCATATAAAGCTTTATCGGGTTCGGTTTTAAACGATTCAGCGGATATGGAATGGGTGATGGGGGGGAGGACATATTTCACGATGAGATTGAAACGGAGGACAACCTCTTCCGGTGTTCCCAATGCAGCGTTGCTTGCCAATGCTTGAATAAGGAGATCCTGTCTCACCTTGGCGGTATCGCCTGGCTTTTCATTGGCTTTGAAATATTTCTCGACCAGGCGCAAGTAGCGCAGCTGTTGATCGGCGGCATTGGGGGAACGATAACTCCATCCGGAATTGAGAGTAAAAAGAACGGGGGATAAATAATCAGGTTCTATCGATCCCGTTTCTAACGCACGAAGCAACTCTTCCTGGAGAAATCCGGTATTATCCTCCTTCATTTTGTCCAGGATGGATTGGATAAATCTTTGCGGCATATCGGGACCCATCGCGAGGATAAAACCGGCCATCGCATGCGCACCTTGCGGCGACGAAATCCCGAGAAGAAGAAGTCCCGGAATCATACGTGTAAGCAGTTCGCGCCGGCTGTCCGGTGCCAGCGTTTGTAAGGGGCCATTGGGCTTCCGAAGGTTTTCGGTGAGGTGGCTGGCCTGCTCCGCCGGCAAATTCGCCAACAGCAATTTAAGAATGGAACGGGACATCCCCTCCGGCTCGTTCAACGCGCCGAGCATAAATTGCATAAGTGTACCGGAAACGAGATCCGCGTCGGTATGGGTCAGATCGGCCAGGACAGCGCGAGCGGCTTCATCAGGTGTCGTATCGGCTTTGCCGAACAGGTCCGCTTCATCGGCGGCGTTTCCGGCGGCAATCGTCCGGTCAAATATTTTTAAAAGCTCACCTTGCACATTCGTCGCGTTGCCCATGGCACCGGTATCGCTGCGATTCACAATCGACGCCTCGTGAAAATCACGGACGGTCCGATCGATTTCCTGGGCTTTGGAAAAAACAGCGTCCACGTTGGATGAATCTTCCATCAAGTTCTGAACATCTTCGAATTGGGCGGCCAGGTTTTCCGAGAGAGCCGCCAACGATGAGAGCCGCTCATTGAAAGCCTTACGGACATCGGCGTCCGCCGGCGCCGAGCCCAGCCCGACCAGGGGAATCTCGATCAATGTGCCGCCCACCCGCAATTTGCATTCGATGGTCGCCACCTGAACATCGCTATGGTTCAGACGAACGGTCTGGACGGCGGGTTCCCAGCTGAAGTCGCTGGGATGGGTCCGCATGCTGTCCAGCCCGCGCCGGGCCACATCCAGCATTTGATGGCTCAGAGTGCGACCAGTCTGAGCGACTCGCAGCAATTCACTCAGCGATCTGACGGGCGAAGCGCTCCGGCTCGCTTTCTCCGCCAGCCGCCCGACCTGGCGCGCGTGGGTGTACAATTCCGAAATGCCCATCGTCGTGTCGTAGCCGACGCGGCCATTCTTAGTGTGATGGGAAATAGGGCGCTGGTCGGTCGCCTGCAATACGCCGGAGAAGGCGCTTTCCGGGTGCTGTACTAGTTCGATATGGTCCATTTCATGGAGATCTGAAATGCCGGGTTCGGACTCAAAAAGCCAATCTCTTGAAATGCCTAAACCTTTGAAGGAAGGGAAAAGCGCCGTGACCGCGTCTGCGTCATTCGCCAACAATATTTCAGGCGAGTAAAACAGTGTAAACCCGGTTTCCTCTTTATATTTCTCTGCGGCGGGTGATGTGAGAACCAGGACTTCGCGGCTCACGTGTTCCTCCAAGGAAATCCGCATCCGTTTGAAGGATACGCCCTGCGCTTTGGCCCGAGCCTCATCCAGATCAAGCCTCAAGGCGCCCTGATACGCTGTATTCAGATACAGCTTTTCATCAGGGGTCAGAGAATTCTGGTGTTCATGAATAAAGGCAGCCATATGATCCGCATTCGTCGTGTTGGCCGCTTCGATGACTTCGCTGTTAAGATGTATAGAACGCGAATTATCTTCTGCGGCATGCCGGTCGATGTATTGGCGTGCGGCTTCCTTAAGTGCCGCGGTATCGAAGAACAGGCTTTGAATCTGATCAATGAGCGCGCGATGAATAGCATAGGCTTCCGCTTCATCCGCCCCTGCAGGCGTTACCGCCTCCATGGCTTCGTGCAGGATGGCTTGCGTCCTGTGATTAGAGAGCGAACCATCAAAAAAGGCTTCGATCAGGGAGAGGGCCTTCTTACGACCGTTTCCGAGAATATATGTCTCTTCACTCTGAATCGCCATCGGGGTTCCCACGGCGTCGAACGACCGGATATCCGTCGTTGAGATTAATTTCACCGCCGCGATCAGAATGTCGGCTAACGTTTGATGCGTCGCGACGCCGTTCACCATGAACGGAACATTTAATTCCGGTCGCGCCTCCAGATTCTTCTTAATCATCATGGCCATTCGCAGGGGATCCTTTTGATAGCTTTGGAATTCGATCCCCAGAAGAGCGCCGAATTCGCTGAGCGCTTGAATGTTTTCCTCGTTCCGATAGGTCGGCAGCGCCCGATCAAGGATCTGTTCTTTCTCCTCTTTCGAGAACCCACGGCTGATATCGCCTTCGGATGCAATGGCCTGCGCGGGTGCGGTGGCAGATCTTTGATATTCATTATCAAACAACGACCTTAACGCATCCACCACCCGGGCCTGATAGCGGGCGATGGGTTTAGCTTTCGGATGCAGGTAACTCGGCGATGTCGCCGTAATGATTTGAAGGGGATGCTGATGCCATTGTTGCAGCGGTTTGAGAATGTATTCTTGGATGTAGGCGGGGACCTCGCGGGGATCGAGATGATAGCTCGGGTCGTCTTTTTGAACCTTCCCCAGGCTGAAAGCGTCCAGGTCGACCGTAACGATCGAATCGGCCAATAACCCGTCAGCATTCAGTGCCGCCAGGGGAAGCTTGGCCGTGGCTTTGACCTGTCCGTCCTCGTAGGAATAAAGCCTGAAGGTGCTCTTCTCTCCTTTGATGAGATAAACGCCCACGACATAGGGAGCCAGCCCGTCTTTCACCGCCGCGGCGATCCAATTGCTGTCCTTGATGTCGTTGGCGGCCAGGAAGCGTGTTTCCTGATTCCAATTGGTCTGCTCCTCGCCTGTACGGTATTCCGCGTCGGAATGCGGATCAAAATTGATGACCGGGATTCCACCCGCGGGGAGTGTCCTCAGCAATTTCCGTGCATAGAGGGCATAGTAAACATTTTCGTGCATCTGGTCGTGCAGATGAAATTGACCCCGCTGCGCCAGCGCGTGCAACGTATAGGGATGAATTCGCCGCACCAGATCTCGAATACCATCCGGGCTTTTGAGCGCCTCCCCGATGATACGGTCATCCACGACGATCATGCCCAGGTCGTTTTCCCGCTGCGCCGATAACGCCTGATTCACGAAGGCCTTCAAAACGGCCCAATCGTTGCCAGGCACATCCTGCCAAGTGGAATATCCCGTCAAGCGATGGAAGATTTTTGCTTGCTCAATTTCATCGCTGGGAATTCTGGCGGGTCGAATAGCTTGCCAATTTTCCATTGAGCGATCGCCGGCCTGCGCTTGAGCGATGGGCGCGGTCCCGAATGTTTTATCGTGCAGCCACAGTCCCAGTCGCGTTAACCAGGGCCCGTGAAGTAAATCCTTCGCGATGAAGCCCGCTTCGGGACCGCGGGTCGGCTCAGCGGGGAGATGAAATTTGTCGACGCGGTAGCGAGCGACGATTTCGCCCAGCACGAGCTGCCATTTCTGAAGCAATAGCAGTTCATCCGGGTCAGAGGGGGCCATATCCGTATCACGGTAATTGGCTTCGAGCGCGAAGGCATCATCCATATCCTTGGCCAGCTTCTGCGGACTATTCTGCCAGCGCTGCAGGAGTTGCTTCACGTAGCGAATATCGGCGATCCAAGGTTGGCTGAATTGACTGGCCAATGAATCCAGGCTGCGTTTTGGAGTCCCGAATTCAGCGGCAAATTCCCGAAGCGGCTTTGCGCCAGGAACCGGGAATTCACGGTCCGCCATCTCGTGGAGGACTTGTCTCAGAGGAACGACCTCAAGATTACCGCTTTTGCTGTTCCAGCGTCGGATCACTTTATTTTCCAACGGATCCTGGCCGCCGACCGCCGGCGAGGCCGTGAGGTAAGCCTTGTCGACCAACCGTTGTTCGTCCCTATGGTAAGCCGTGTGCAATAGACCATGGGCAAGGTAGGCTGAGAGGACAGCCGTGAAGACCCCGGCGAGTGCAATCTCTGTGACTTGCAGTGGCGTAATGGACTTAAGCGTGACATAAAGAATGATCATCAGCGCATCGAACGCACCGAACATGACGGCTATAGCTTTGATGGCCGCCCGCATCATGACGGCGCCATTTTCGCGAATGTCTCTCTGTTCCGGGGTTTGTGCGACAAAGGTATCGTCCTCGGGATCGTAGTTTTTATGCTCGCGCGCGAATCCGATCGGTCGGGTCGCTATATTCCAGAATTCAGGAAGGTACCAGGGAGCAAACTTCTGATAAGTCCATTGAAGTTCCGCTGGATCGAGCGGATGTTCAAGGGCCTGACGGAAACGATCTGTCCGCTCCAGAGCGATGTGATTTGAACTAAAAAACCATCGCAGGAACTGTAAGCGGCCCAATCGAATCCGAATCTTAGCGGCCGTAAACGTATCCGGATGCGTCAGCGCAAGATCGGCCGGTGAGTCCGGCGACTGCGCCATCGCCAATCCGCTTTCGGATGGCTTCAATGAAGGTTGGCGTGGCGCGCGGAGGCCGAGAATATCATCCAGCCTCAGTCGGATCTGCGACACATTCTGCTGGATCAGATTAAAGTCCTGCTCCGTGATCAAGCCCAGCCCTTTATGCAGCAACAGCGTATTGAGCTCTTCAACCCTCCGCCTGAGTTCCAAATCCTGGAAAAATTCCGGATGGGCCAGGTTATTGGCCAATGCGGCCATCACGGCGGGATTTCCTTCGTAGGCGCCAAAGGGCATCGCTTCAAATTCAGAGAGGAAATCGGCCAGCGACTCCAGGTATTTCCGGTATTGATCTTCAAGAAATAGGTCCGGTAGTTTCCAAAGGACAGCGCCGACGATCATCAACATGAGATTGGAAAATCCATACGCGTTAAAGAACCGCCGGCGAGTGATACTCTTCTTCCCACCATTCGGCTGAGACGCCGACCCAGCAATTCGCTTCATTTGCTTCAGCGCGATCTGCAAGATGACCCCATATCCGTCGTTGCCCAGCACCTTCTGGTAATGGTTCGCCGCAAAATCGATCACTTCGGGATCCCCTCCCCGCAGGGCGCCGTAAATATCGGAATAGGCCTGGCGGGTGATGGTCTCCGGAATCTCGCTCGGCATCGGCTCACGATCCGGCGTCATCTGAGCGACAGCTTCCCGAATCTCGGCCTCGGAGAAATCCATTGTGCTGTCTTCCCAACCGGCTTCGCTGCCATAGTGGTGAAAGACAAACACCGCCCATCGGTTATCGTCGCGAAGCTGTTTCAGCATGTACCAGTAACCGCCTGTAGGGTCTCCCAACCAAAACAGATGGCCCGACCACAGCATGTCGGTTTCGGCGGGAATCCTGGAGTCGCCTGTCATCGCCGGAACCGGGGCCATTTCAACCGGTCTCGGAGCAAACCAACGGGATATCCGCCCGAATAAGGCGGGAACCCAGTCCACCGCGATAGCGCCTCCTTCAGTGTGGCTTGTGCCGCCAATGAATTCTGTGTTGGCCGGACTTTTACTGCGCAATAGCTTAATCGCCCTTTGCGCGGCGCCCAGGACAAATGGGTCTGGAGACCTGAAATCCTCCAATATAGGGATGTCACGGTCATTGCCGTCTTTGACGAGCGCATCGATGGCTGCCAGCTGGATCATGCGGTTCTGGCCAGCTAAGGCATCGCGGACAACTTGGCGAAGCTTTTCATAAGCCGGAGTCCCTTCCACAGCAGGGTTTGGTTCTGGCTCGCGATGGGCATCTCGATTACCCCGAAGAACGATCAGAGAGTTCACCCGCAGCTTGTAGGCAATGGCCTCTGCCTGCGCGGGAGCTGGAAGCTGCTGACTCTCCTTTACCGCCTCGGCCCAAGCGTGGGCCGCAAATGCGGCTTCCCTCGCGTTCCCTTTGAAAGGACCAAGCCAGAAGTTCGGATCGGAGAGTTCGGCGGGAATAACAAAGGGCCGGCCCGGATTTCGATGAGCCAGACCCATGGCTTCCTGGTTGAGCAGATTAAATATTTGCTTTTGTCGGAAAATATCAATGGGCAGGGCGCCGTCGGCTGGCGACGCCGGGTCGATCTTCTCCGCCGTGAAGATTTGCCGGAGCCAAAGCCCTAAACGGTAAAGCCATTGGGGCATAGAGAGAAAACCTCTCTCCCCCGAATCCGGCCGGAAGTAAACCCTGACCTTGCCATCGTTCGCCGAATTGAGCTTGGCTTCCTGGAGGCGGAAAAACAAGAGATCAAAACCGACCTGGATGAATGGAGCAGCGCCGAGGAAAATAGTTGCAAGCGGAACAAAAAGTTCGGGTGAAACCTGATGGGGAGCGAGACGGCTGAGCGCCATGGCCAGGCCCGGAACACTGTAGAGACTCAGCTGAATGGCCTGAACCCAGCTTTCGGCCGCCGGCGGAGCGCGGCCGGTGCGTGCACGATACTCCTCCATATAAATTTTATGCAGGACCCAGAACCCGATCAAGCCGGTCAGCAGCAGGATCGGCGTCGCCAGCGCACCAATTCCCGGAACAAGACTGGCCCCGACGAAAGATGCGAGGCTTGCGACGAACAGTCTTATCGTCTCTTGCGGCAGCCCTTCCCGGCCCGCCTTGATCGCCTGCGCCATATCCCGGGTCCTCGCCATCTCGCGCCAATAATGGATCGACGCCGGCCCCGGTTGGCCTGATTCCGGGGCAAATTTGGCGGCCGCCAACGTGCGCAGGGCGATAAAACCGTACTCGTCATATTGCAAAACCGGCAGGTCCTCCAGAATGGCAAGCCACTGCTGCAAATCAGCAATGGTTTCTTCGGCGCTCTCACGCAAAATCTTCCTGTCTTCCGGGAAAGATTTTGCATAGCCATAAATAACGCCGAGTGAATTATTGAAATAATTTCCCAAGGTATCGGCGAGAAGAAGAGATTCGGCCCGATTCTGGCCGGATGCCCTGAAAGTATTGATCCACGTAGTAACCTGTGCGATCAAAGCTTGTACGGACCGATCAAGGGATTGCAAGTTCTCTTCCGCCGCGCCGGCCTGCGAAACGTCGGCCATGGCTTTCTTCACTTGTGGATCATTGGCAAAATCAGCTGCCAGTGTATGCAATATTTCAAATTTGACGGGGTTTTTGCGGGCGTCCGGCTTCGGCGCCTGGCTTTCCGCGCCCCAGGGAGCCATGCCGCCGGGGTCACTTGTTTCGTCAAACGGCTTTCGTTTGACGTTCCCACCGGGTCTTCCGGGTTCTCCCGGGCGCAGCCCTTCCGCCAGTGGTACGGCGATTCGTGAAAGAGTGTCTGTCTGGCGGTGTTGAATCTGGTCAAGGAGTACGCTCAATGCCTTATCCCACTTCGGATCGAGTGCATCCGCGGGTCCCTGGAACACCAGAGGCTTTCCGAGGAGTTCCGCAATGCAATCGTTCAAAATGGACGCATCAAGGTTATCCGGCAGACCTTGTTGTCCTTGCAGCGCTTTCAGGGAGAATTCCACAGGGCGATTCAGCAGCTCATCATATTGTCTTCGCAGGTCTTTTTTGATCGGACGGGCGAAAAGCGGATTTTCAAGAAACGCCGCGTATGTTCTCAAATTTGCTTTATCCCACGCCTTGGTCAGCCTTAGTTTGATGTAGGAAATGACAGTTCCTGCTCCCTGCAGATAGCGTTGATATTCCTGCGGGTTCTGCGATTTAAGACGGGCGAGCGTGGAAGACGGGTTTCCAGCGCCGGGGTCCTCACTTGAACCCGTAAAATCTATGGAATCCAGCGGATAGTCCAACGAGGCTTGATCGCCGCGCCATCCAATTTTTTGAAAGGCATAGACGAGTTGCGGGAGCGGAGCCACGCGTTGGCTCGGGTCGGTTTCGGCTCTGACCGCTTGTTCATGGAATTCATTAAGACGACTTTTCATGACGATCTTCCGGCGAAGTAGTTCTGTCGAGCCCACGGAAGGATCATTGAGCCATTCGCGCAGTCGGTTTCCCAACCGTCCAGAGAGAATGTCCTCCGCAGTGGCGATAGGACGGTGGCCCGCTCGGGTGTTCATGGCAAAGCGCGCCCAGAGGCGCAATTCCGTTATTTCATGGACGGCCATCGTTTTATTGCGCGCGTAGGCGGCGTATTCATTGCGGCCGTAGTGATCTTTATTAAGGCGTGGATCGATCGCCGCGAGCAGGCCGTCCTCTTCGATCTGAAGCTGGCCGCCATTGAGGACCATTCGATGACGTGGTCCTTTACCTTGGTCGCGCAGGGCGCGGCGCAGATCAAAGCGGCCATCCGGCCGCCGGGCCGCATGAAGCGCCGTCCCGATGGCCCGGAGAACTTGCGCGAAATTGCCGATCTTGTGATACGCCTCGTGTTCTTCGCGAGTAAAGCCCACCGAATTGTCGCTCGCCCCGCCGAAATCAACATTGCCCGCCGCCGGCTGAGAGGACGGCGGTAAGCCGTCCAGGACATTTTGAAGAGCGCCGATCAATACTTGCCGCTTAACGGCTTCTGCGCCCTTAACGTTGTGTTCCTTGCTGCTTCCATTGGAAAGGTTTGCAATTGTGTTTCGGATTACATCAAGAATAATGTCGCGTTTTGCTTGATCATTCGGTCCCAGGCTTTTCTCGAGATGGTCCAGAATCCCCCGGGTTAGTCCGGTAAAGACTCCGCTCAATAAATCCTTATCGGAGTTGACCTCCATAATTCTCTTGTGGAAAACGGGGTCTGCCGACTTATCCTCATCTGCCAATACCGCGACGACATATTCGTAAACGTAAGTGAGAAATGCTGGGAAAGTGGGATTTTGCGGATAAATGTGATCGAGATCCAGATACCACACGTCATCCGTGCCCAGATCGCGGATAAAGTTGTTTCGTTTAAGATCCTTAATAACAAAGCCGCGCCACTGCTTATGGCCGTTCATTTCCATTGTCAACAACCACGATTCAACGAGTGTATCCAGCGTCTTCCGTAAGGATTGCATGACTAAATCAGGATCGCGCTCGCGGTTGAGCGCGTACCCATCATTGAACTCTCCGATGCTAAAACCCATGACCTGATTTTCGGTATACGCTTTGGCCGGAATTTGATGGAAGTCGCCATCTTCGTTTTGAGAAACGAATCGATCAATTCGGATGGCCACGCGTTTTCTTCGTTGCAGCCGATCCAAAAGGTGAAAGTTTTTCACTTCATTGATTGCATCTCGGTTCCGCTCTGCGACGTCGCGAGCCGTCGCGGCGGGACTTTGCTCTGTTTTATAGAGCCGGATGCCGAAAACCTTCATTCCGGTATCCGTTTGGGCCTCCGCTCTAAAGATCCACTTCATCCGGCCATCCTCGCGGGCGGATACACGAAGAACGCGAAAACTTTTGCTTTCGGGCGCTAAAAGTTTCCTGATCGCCTCGTTGCCCCCGTTGAGGAAGACGGCTTGGAGGAAAGCCTTTTCCGCGGGATTGGCGCCGATAAAGGTAACGTCAACTCCCTGTTGGGAAGGTCGTTGCGACGCTTCGCCTTGGTTCAAGAATGGATGGCCGAGTTCAGGGTCTTCGTTGCTAAATTTCTTCCGATCGGAATCCGGGCCGAAGGGCACCGGTCGATCGGTTGCTCCTGGCTTGGCGGGCGAAATAGGTTTCGTGGCTCGCAGGAGCGGCGCGATGTTCATCGTGAATCTTCCCAGATCCCCCTGGGTGTCAAGCAATTCGTAGATTAACGCGTCGCGCCGTGTTACGTCCTTCATCGTTTCCAACATATACCGGGTCAAGTCGGCCAGCATTTCAATGGCGGCAAGCACCCGGGGATTTTCAATATCCGATGGTTGGGGATGCTGGGACGGTTGATAAATATCCAGGTTGGTCATGAAAAGTTGAAGATTCTGTTCAATGGTCACAATGGCGGAATCCGCAAGGCGATCGTCCTGGACCATAGCCAGGTAGACTTGAATGTCATCATCGGTCAGGGGTTCAACAGCCCCGCGCCGCGCACTGAAGACATGGCTCATATGAATCGTCTGCAAATCGGCCAGAGTTTTCACAATCGCTTCGATCTGCACCCGCCGGTCGTCGGGATAGGTGGCCAGCCAATCTTTAAATTGTTGGATGGCCTCTGGCATTGTCATTGCCGTCGATGGTTGGGTGGGATTGTCCGCCGTCAGCACGGCGAAAGGGTGAGCGAGGTTATAGAGGAAGTGCATAGCCTCGTTCAGTGAAGCAAGCCCCTCTTCCAAGCCTTGTGCAAAAGCAGTTTCGACCGAAGTCTTGGTCTGGCCCAGAACAAGATTGACAACAGCATCTGCCAAACCCGCGGCCAACCCGGTCGTCGTCCAATTTTCGAGGTGACGAAGGGCAGCTCCGACGCCTTCTTGGCCCGCTTCCTGGAGGGCCTGTTGTATTCCGTGTAAACCCGCAAAGCGTTCCCGAATTTGTTGCATGCTCGTGTTGTGATGCTCAGCAACCAAAGCCATTTGTTGTTGCGGCGTGACGGCTGTTGCGATACGTTCACGTTCATAGACGGGAGCAAAATACAACTCAATCGCCCGATGTCTGGTTAATGGCTCCCCGAGTTCTCGCAGCCTTTCGCGGTCTCTTTTCCATTCATTGTGATGAAAGAAATAGTGGACATATCCCCAGAAGTAGGTGCTGCCAAGTGTCAGCGGCGCCCGGGGCAAAGCGGCCGGCAGCCGGGCTGAGTCGTTGACAGCGGGTTTATTCGGTAGAATTTTTTGGAATGATTCGCGCACTGGAGCCGGCATCGCGCCAACAGCCTCGCTGTAGGTGTCTTGATAATATGTAATGCTCTTTTCGAGTGTGCCTACGTCGTGGTTATGGCGAGAACGAAAGACGCTATTGGCGCTGTTATCACAATCGGCTTCCGCCTGCGCCCATAAGGCCATCGCCAATAAATTCTGGGTCTCAGCGTTATGATCTCCGGTTTCTTCCTGGACCCTGGAAACAATTCTTCCTTGAACCCCCGGATTAAGTTTTTCCAGTTTCAGATGGGCCAATTCGTGCTCCAGACTGAATTCCATTTGATCCTGATCCCAAACATCGGGATATGTCGGGCTAAACCAATAGGCGAGATTTACATTGATCGATGTCTGAGGCCCCTTCGTTGTTGAATCTAAGCCCGTGCCTGAAAACATCGGGGATATGTGGCGTTGACCTTTCTCGTCATACGATGGCTCGGTGCGATGAAAATCAACGGAAAATAAACCGAGATCAGAACCCGCTTCTTCGTGTACAAATTGCAGGATCATCCCTCTGAGCTTTTGAAGAGTCTCGGGAGTCGGCGATTGGCCTTTGAATTGCTGCCAGTCCATTTCATTTACGGCCGGGGTCACACCCTTTGGCGCAACGTGAGTGGTCGCTTGGGACACAGCAGGGGCTGGTTGCTCTGTCCCAGTTGGTGCCCCAAATTGCACGTTCTGAGCGTTGCTTCTATTGGCAGTTCCCAATAAGCCAGTCAATAAGAGCAGGAACGGTATAGCCCATGCGAACAGTTTCGGGGCCATCGTCTGGCCCTGAGTTGTGCTGGGGGGCGTGGGTGTCACGGCTGGCGCGAGCGATTCTGTGTTTTTTATTTCCACGTTTATGTCACGGATAGCGTTGTTACGAAGGACAGCAATCAGGTTATCTTCTCCGCGGGGCGGGAGCGGAGCGTGGTGAGCCGCGTACGCGTTAATCGTCCCGCTGCTGTCGGGCTTAGCGTCCTTAAGAACGAGATAGGGCCCCAGTAAATCCAGGACCGACTTTCGCGCGGCCGCAAGTTCCGGGAGCAGTGCAGTCGCTTGTTTGAGCACATTGGAATCCGGATTTTCCTGAGCGCTCAACACAAGCTTTATAAGGCGGCCATTCAGCTCTTTGAGGTGGTCCAGCGGCGCGGGAACCGCGACTTGGTCGTAATCGAACAGCGTGAGCGCGTTGACGTATAGCGCCTGGAGCCGGTTGTGAATCCCCAGCAGCGTGGCGGTCGGGGTCACACCCTTTGGCGCAACGTGTGTGGTCGGTTGGGACACAGCAGGGGCCGGTAGCTCTGTCCCAGGAGATGACCCCATTTGCTCAGAAGGGTGTGACCCCTTTTCCTGGCCGGAGGCCGCTGCAGCGGCTAAGACGAGCAGGCCGGCGTGAAGAATGGTTTTTGCCTTGGGTGAAGCGCTGAGGTAAGCCGCCGTGAGGATCGCACCCAAAGCTGCCAAATCCCAATGATGTGCGATGAGCCACGAAGCACCCGCAAAATGGAGAAAATGCGGTGCAATGGCGAGGCCAAATAATCCAACCGCGAGCGTCTTGTCTTCGCGCTGGCCCATAAGTCGGGCCAACCAGGTGCGGGGAAGGTCGGGAGGGCCGGCCTCTTTACGCGCGGCGTCAAAAATTTCTTCATCGGTCAGGAGCTGGCCGCTCAGGCGTTTAACGTAGAGTTTTTCGTCGGCATCGGTCAGGCTTTCAACCTCGGGGCAGATGACGACGTAGGAAACGTTGCGCTCGCGCAAAAGCTGGGTGAGCGGCGCGGTGTGGAAACCTCCAGTGACTAAGACGGCAACATCTGGCGAGTGAGCGAGTGAGCGAGCAAGTGAGTGAGTATTACCTGAGCCTGAGCCGTCACTCACTTGCTTACTCGCTTCATCACTTACTCGCTGCCGGAGCAGCGCGAGGGTGTTGTCCACCATCGGCTGATTGCGCATCATGGCCATGACGTAGTAGTCGATCGAGGAAGAGATCAGGCGGCGGATGGCAACGTCATCAAACGGCTGCGAGTGGGCGAGTGGGTAAGTAGGCGAGTGAGTGAAACTACTTTCTGAAAAGTCGTCACTTACTTGCTTACTCGCTTGTTCGCTTACTCGCTGGCCGAACAGTGCTTTCGTGAGCGCCACAAATTGATTGAGCCGGGGGGCAAAATCACGAACTTCGAATCCGGTGGCCTGGAGATCAGCCAGGCGGATGAGAAGACCCAGGTCGTGCTGTACCTGCACTAAATCTTTTTCCTGTTGAGTGGAGGCGATGCGGCTTTTAATTCGGAACGCGAGTTCGTTTGCTTGATGCACAACCTGGTCGAGTCCCAGGGTTTCAACTGTGTGGACGTATTCCAGATGGCGCGCGAGTTCGGGCGGAGCCGCCAGGAAAAGCTGATGCTGATAAATGAGTTCCCGCAGGTACAGGTCGTAAGGCGTGTTGTCCGGCGCCTTTGCGAGGACGGAAAGATTTTTGCGTTCCTGCAACGAGAAATAGCTGGCGGCGGTGGTTAAAAATTGGGCGGTCAGCGATCGGAGAGCATCTGGAGACAATGCATTGGCATTGCTCGCGAAGGCCGCCAGGGCGGGGAAATCCTTCAAATCCAGCGAAGTGGCATTGGCTCGCTGAGTCAGGTAGCCAACGTATTCTTCACTCGTGATCTCCCCTTTATCAAAAGCGTCGATTTTTGATTGGAAGGATTTGAGTTCGCGGCTGTAGACGTGGCGGGGCAGCGTCGCGATGTCGGTTTGAATCTTTGTCAGCGCCTGAACGAGCTGCTCGCGGTTTTCCAGAGTTTTGCGGAAAAGATCTCGATGAACGTTGTAGTATTCGTCGTTTTCCACGCCGACCAGAAGATCCGGTAAGCCGCGCTTGATCGCAAAGTATTCGGCGCCTGTCAGTTCGCCTTCGCGCATCAGGTACTGCGAAGCCGCTTCTTTGATTTTGGCGTCCGGAAACAGGGCCATGACGGAGGAATCGATGGGGCCGGAGGCGCCTTCAACGGCTAAGGCGAACGGCGGAAATCCCCCTGCACCCCCCTTTTGTAAAGGGGGGACCAAGGGGGGATTTTTTTGTAAGCGATCAGATAAAAGTTCGAGAATCGCCGCGATATTTTTCTGTACGCCGTAATTGGCATGGAGGTCTTGGATGAGAATGACGAGGGGCCGCGCGGGGGCATTATAATAGTCGACGATTTTTCCAAGTTTAGCGGGGGGATTGAGACGGAACTGCGGAAGATCCGAAGACTCGACAAAGACCTGGGGCGCAAAAGCGGCGGCTTCGGCGGCATTGCCGGAGGTCCAAATCAACGCGAAAGTTAGAAGAATGCTTATAAGCTTTTTAATCATTTTGGGCCTTATGGCCGGGACTGGATAAGTGTAGCTTCCTTGTATTACAAGGGTATTTCGGGCAAGTTACGGGAGTGTTAAAAATTGTCCCGACCATTTATGCAAAAGACCTCTATATCTAGAGGTCTTTTGGTCGGGAATATATGGGCCTATTATCCAGGTTGGTTTTCAGAGACGATTCAGCCAGCTGTCGAGGTCCCAGCGAGGGTGCTTGTAAAGCTTAAAAAACAGCTTCAATGAAAGTGCCAGCAAAACGATATCTCCAAGGATCGTGTAGCGCGGCGAGAGACTGTCATAGCCGAAACATCCGCAGGAATGTAGATTCAGGTGCCGGAAAAGAGCCGACCCCAGAGCTCCGATAAAAGTGAGAAACATGAATGTCGCCGCGCCGGCCGCCAGCCTGGTGTAATAACCCGTCAGAATAAAAAGGCCGACCCACATTTCGATCCATGGGATCACCTGCGACAGTGGCGTGATCATCGCCGGAGGCAGAATCTTGTACCCCTCGATCGAACCCGCGAACTCCGCCAGCGGTCCGACCGCTTTCATGTAGCCGGCGTAAAGCAAAACGCCGCCCACGATGAGGCGGGCAATTAAGTGCACAGCGCTCAGTGCACCGTGCTCAGTGGGAGAGGGTTGCATGTTTTTACTGTTCACTGTCCACTGTTTACTGGTCACTTTCTCAGCTCCTGTTCAATCGTTCTGGCGCCATCGGTCGCGAACACCCCACCGACCAGCCGCACATCGCCGACAAAGAAGGTCGGGGTGGCGTTGATTTGCCGCTCGCGGCCTTCCTCCATGTCCCGTTCGATATTCTGGAGCTTGGCCGGATCCGCGTAGCAGGCCGTGAAAAGCGACGCATCGAGTTGGGCGCTCTGCGCGATGGCCATAAAGGAGGTGGTGGGATCCGCCAGGGCTTCCCATTTCGACTGCGTGGAAAATAGCTGATCGGCATAAGGCCAGAATTTATTCTGCTGGGCGGCGCATTCGGCGGCGTGCGCCGAATTCATGGCATTCTTGTGGATTCGCGTGAGGGGGAAATATTTGTAGGCGACACGGACTTTGCCTTTGTACATGTCCAGGAAATTGTGAACCGTCGGCTGCATGTACGCGCAGCTGGGGCATTGGAAATCGGAATATTCCACGATCGTTATTTTGGCCTGAGGATTGCCGATTTGCCGCGCCGGCGGCGTGGCGAGGATCGGGCCCCATTCGGTCTGTTTCACCGCATACACGGCGATCACCGGCAACGCCATCAACACCAAACCCGTCAGCAGTCGTTTCGAGCTCATACTGCTATATAAAACAAAATTTCAGCCTTGCAAATACGCTGAATTTCTCTAACACTTCGTATATGACGGCTGCTATGCCCGGAGAAGCGACGGCCCGCCGTGACGGCCTGACCGGCCTGCCGGATCGCGTCGGTTTCGACCATCGCCTCCACGAAGTTCTCGTCCACCCGACGGATCGAAAGCGCCGTTATGCCGTATTATCGCTCGACCTCGACAGCCTCCGAAACGTTAATTACACCTATGGCCATGCCGTGGGCGATCTGCTGCTTCAGCAATTCGCCAGCCGGCTCTCCACCGGGCTGCATGCCGTCGAAATGCTGGCCCGTCTGGGGGGCAATGAATTTCTTCTGCTCAAAGAAGTCCCGGACAACGGAACCGTGCCCGACGTCGCGGCCCAGGTGCTCGAATCCATACGTCAAGTGTTTCTATGCGGCGGCCATGAAATTTACGTGACGGCCAGTATCGGCGCCTGCCTATATCCGGACGATAGCCAGGACCCCGAAGCGCTGGTCTGTCATGCCGAGTCGGCGCTGGACCGCGTCAAGAAAGACGGCAAGAATGACTTTCAGGTGTACACCGCCGCGATGCATGTCGACATGGCGCGCCGTGTGACGCTTGAAAAAAATCTCCGCCAGGCACTGGAACGCCGGGATTTCGTTGTGCATTACCAGCCGTTCGTGGATCTCGCCAGCGGCCGTATCGTCGGCGCTGAAGCCCTCGTCCGCTGGCAGGTGCCCGGTCAGGGCCTGGTTTCGCCGGCCGAATTCATTCCCATCGCGGAGGAGACCGGGCTGATCATTCCCATCGGGGAATGGGTCTTGCGCACGGCCGCTCAGCAGAATCGCGACTGGCAAAAGGCGGGGCTGCCGCTTATTCATATGTCAGTGAACCTGTCTGCCCGGCAATTTCAGCAGCAGGATCTGGTGCATATGATCGACAAGATTCTGACGGAGACAGGGCTCCCGCCGGAGACGTTGAGCCTTGAAGTCACGGAAACTTACGCCATGCAGAATGCCGATTTCACCATTTCAGTACTCAAGGAGCTGAAGAAGCGCGGCGTACGCATCGCGATCGATGATTTCGGCACGGGGTATTCCTCGCTCAGTTATCTTAAGCAGTTTCCCATGGATACCCTCAAGATCGACCGGTCCTTCGTGAAGGATCTGACCACCGATCCCAACGACGCGGCCATCGCGGCGGCCATCATTGTGCTGGCCCACAGCTTGAAGCTCGAGGTCGTGGCGGAGGGCGTTGAGAAAGCAGAGGAACTGGCCATTTTAAAGGAACGTGGCTGCGACCGGATGCAGGGGTACTATTTCAGCAAACCGGTCCCCGCGGAAGTTTTCGAGCGGATGCTCCGGGAGAACAAAACTCTCGCTTGACTCGGTCCCCGTCGAAGAACCATACTCTTAACCCATGACGACACCGCTGCAAGTGCTGTTAATTGAAGATTCGGCGGATGACGCTGAGTTGCTCATCCGCGCCCTGCGAAAGGGCGGCTATGACCCCCATTACGAACGCGTCGATACGGCGCCTGCCATGATCGCGGCGATCGCGCGCCGGAACTGGGACATCATTATCGCCGATCATTCCATGCCCAAATTCAATGCGACGGCCGCGCTTCAAGTGCTGAAGGAAAATCGCCCCGACATCCCCTTTATTATCGTTTCGGGAAGCATCGGCGAAGACATCGCGGTCGCCGCGATGAAAAAAGGCGCTCAGGATTATCTGATGAAGGGCAACCTGACCCGTCTGTGCGCGGTGGTCGATCGGGAAGTCAAAGAAGCCGAAGAGCGCCGTCAGCGCAAGCGCGCGGAGGAAACGGTCGAGCATCAGGCGCATTATGACTGGCTGACCGATCTGCCGAACCGGATGCTTTTTGTCGACCGGTTGACGCTCGCGCTCGCTAACGCCAATCGCTACCGCAAAATGCTCGCCGTCCTGTTTGTCGATCTCGACCGCTTTAAAACGATTGTCGATACCCTGGGCCATGCCACCGGCGACCGTCTGCTCCGGGGGGTGGCCGAACGGCTGCGCAGTTGTCTCGAAAAAGGAGACACGCTGGCCCGTCTCGGCGGCGACGAATTTGTCGTGCTCCTGCCCCAGATTCAACGGGCGGATAAAGCGGTCAAGCTCGCTCAGAAAATTCTCGAGGGCCTCAAGCCATCCTTCAATTTTGACGGTCATGACCTGCATATCACCACCAGCATCGGGATCAGCCTGTATCCGTATGATGGAGAAGACGCCGATACGCTGCTGAAAAATGCCGATACGGCGCTCTATCGCGCCAAGGAACAGGGGCGCAACAACTATCAGCTCTATACGCCGGCTATGAACGCGCGCGCGTTTGAACGGCTGGCGCTGGAAAACAGCCTGCGGAAGGCACTCGAGCGCGGGGAATTTTTACTGCATTATCAGCCGCAGATCGATGCGAATCACGGGCAGGTGACCGGTATGGAAGCGCTGGTGCGTTGGCAGCATCCGGATCTGGGCCTGGTGTATCCGGCGGAGTTCATCGGAATTGCCGAGGAGACCGGTTTGATCGTGCCGCTCGGCGAATGGGTGCTGCGCACCGCGGCGGCGCAGAACAAAGCCTGGCAGAAAGCGGGCCAACTTCCAGTGTGCGTGGCCGTCAATCTCTCGGCGCGTCAGTTTCAGCAGCACGACCTGGTGGAAACGGTCGCGCGAATCCTTAAGGAAACGGAGCTGGATCCGCAGTGGCTGGAGCTGGAAATCACCGAGAGCATCGCGATGCAGAATGCGGACTATACGATCGTGATCTTGCGTGATCTTAAGGAAATGGGCATACGCATCGCCATGGATGATTTCGGGACAGGGTATTCCTCACTGAGCTATCTCAAGAAATTTCCCATCGACACACTCAAGATCGACCAGTCATTCGTGCGTGATCTGACCTCGGATTCCAACGACGCGGCGATCGCCAACGCGATCATTGTTCTAGCGCATAGTCTCAAACTGCAGGTTGTCGCGGAGGGCGTGGAATCATCCGAACAGGCGCTGTACCTGCGCGAGCGCCAGTGCGATAAATTTCAGGGCTACCTGTTCAGTAATCCGTTGGCGGCCGAGCCGTTTGAAGCCTACCTCCGCGAGCACGCCCCCAAGTCCGCGTAATACCTTAATCGTCATTCCCCGGCGGTCTCCCCATTTCGTCATTCCCCGCGGCCTCTGGCGGGGAATCCATCTTGGTGTCATCCCCGAGGTAGTAGTCGGGGATCCATTCCTAAACAGTCACTTTCTATTGTGTTTTTAAAGGAGTAAAATTTGCTCTAGCCCTGCAATGGAGCCACCGAAGGACATCCTAGGCGATTTCTATCAAGATCAGGAAAGGCATGAAAGACTCTCCTGCTTTGGCCTTAACACAGCGGCAGTAACTTTAATAGCCCTCGATTGTTTTGTGCTCAGAAATTACGTTATTGAGACGGAGCGGCTAGCTGGAAAAGGTTTTGTCTCACCGGCAATAGGTATTATTTGGTGGTCGTGGCTTTCCTTTGTTGGGTTGATTCTATGCTACTTCTTATGGCGGCGAAAGTGCTGGTTGTCGTTTCTGTTGCTTCTGATGGCGAGTATTTTGTTGCTGCCAGTCATCAATGTGCTTTTCGTCTTTGCCTGTTGCCCTTCTGGCAATTTCTAGCAGCTAGGTGAATCATCCCATTTCCCGCAAGACAGAAAAAATTAATCATTCCTTTTAGTTATCGTAGTTGTAACGACCGGTTGGATCCCCGGCCAGCGGCCGCCGAGGATGACGTTCTTAGAAGTAGCCATTCCCCACTGATTTGTTACTTCCGTCATTCCCCGCGGTCTCTGGCGGGGAATCCACTCCTAGGATATCTGGGTATAAGTCGCTCCATTGCGGATTTCGAAGCGCAATTAGTCTTTTTTTCCAACTTCGGTTCCACTTCTTCAAAGCTTTCTCTCGTCTTATCGCAGACTCCATAGTGTAGTGGAGTTCGTACCAGACCAAAATCTGTATGCGGTAACGTTCAGTAAATCCAGGAACTACATGGTTCTTATGTTCCCAAACCCTCTTGACTAGATCGGAAGTGACGCCGATGTAAAGCGTTCCATTCTTTTGGCTTGAGAGGATGTAAACGCAAGGTTGTTTGTTCATAAGCTCTTATCACTCTGTCATCCCCTGCGGGTTCTGGCAGGGGATCTAGAAAAAAGATTTTGTATAGATTCCCCGCCAACTGCCGCGGGGAATGACAGTTAGAGGCGATAGCCTGATATTTATTCACGCAACAGCTGGATTCCCCGCCAACACCCGCGGGGGATGACGATTAAGTCATGGATCCCCCGCCAGTGACTGCGGGGGATGACGAGGGTGGATTCCTATTGATTTTTAGAGCCGGTCCTGTTAAACGAATCGCATGCAAGCGCAGCGCCGCTCCGTGGCTTTTCTTCTGCCGGGGATGCTCCTTTTTTTCGGCCTCACGGTCATGCTGTTCCGGTTCCCTAATCTCTATCCGCTGATCGCGCTTCTTTTTTTCACTTTTGTTCTTGAAACCGCGGTGGTTATTTCGATCGAAATGGCCTCCGTCTTTGGGGTGCTGGTGACCTTGATCGAATTGGGGGGTGTCGGTCTGGTGCCGGTGGCCGAAAAAGCCTGGATGGGCGGCCATATTGTGCTCCTTTGGTTCGCCATATTCATCGCCCACCGTTTCATTTCACGCGAAACGCAGGATGAACAGGCCTGCGCGGATGTACTTCGCGACCGGCAACAGAGCATGCACCAGCTGCAGAAGGAAAAAGAGTCGCTTGAAAAGCGCCTGACGGATCTCGAAAGTCAGGCGGCGCTGCGGCAGCATCTATTTAATGCGGTGCACCAGCTTGCCAGCCTGCTCGATCCCGTCATGGTGCGGCAACGCCTCATGGAATTTGTGCGTTCGACCATCGCGAAGGGGACCATTCATTATTTTGCCGGCAATGTCCCGCGCGATTTGATGGACCGCTGGGTGATGGAGCGTCGTCTGTCGCTGCTGGTCACGGATGTGACGCAGGACAGCCGCTTCAAAGCGCTCCGCGCCAATAATGAAGTCCGCTCGGTTTTGGCGGCCCCGATCGTCGTCGAGCGTCAGATGGTGGGAATTATCCGCTTGAACGGATTCGAGCCGGGGCTTTTCAGCATCAGCGATCTGCGGATTGTGGAAGCTTTGTCGCTCCTCGCTTCGCTGGCGCTGGAAAACCTCCAGCTCCTGTCCCGTCTCGAGGAAAGCGCGACGCGGGATAATCTTACCGGGCTGTATACCCATAAATTCTTTCAAGAGCGTCTGGCCGATGAAATCCTGCGCGCTGGCCGCTATCACACGGAATTCTGCCTGCTGTTGATGGATATCGACCATTTCAAACGCTACAACGATACGTACGGGCATGCGGCCGGCGACCAGGTGCTGGTGCGTTTCTCGCAGGTCCTTTTGCGCCTGGCTCGCCCGGTGGATTTTGTCGCACGCTATGGTGGCGAAGAGTTTGTGCTGATTCTTCCGCAGACCGGCCTGGCGGAGGCCCGACAGATCGCCGAACAGGTGCGCGAAACCATCGCTGCAGAATCCTTTGCCTTCGGCGCAGAAGCGGCGGCGCAGGAACGCGTCACCATCAGCATCGGCGTGTCCGGATTTCCACAGGAAGCCACGATCGCCAGCCAGCTTATCCGCGTAGCGGATTACCGGCTTTATCAGGCTAAAGAGACCGGACGAAACCGGGTGGTCGGATGAATATAGCTTGCCCTCACCAGGCCTTCGGCCAGCCTCTCCCTAAAGGGAGAGGCCCACGCCCTGCCCTCTCCCTCTGGGAGAGGGTGCCCGGAGGGCGGGTGAGGGCGTCGTGACCGGTCTGGCTACTCTCCTTTTCACTCTCGCCTTGCTCCTGGTGATGGGTCTGGTCTACGCCGCAGGCATGGGCGGTTGGATGGCCGGCAGCGTTCTGATCTGCGTCGGATGGGGCGTGACTGCATTCTTCAAATGGGGGGATTTCGCCGTTCTGACGGTCCAGGCTCTAGCCGGTGTTTTGACGCTCTGGCTGTCCATGCGTTGGACCCTGCGTCACCGCGCTTGGGAGCGGCGCACGGAGAAGGATCGCGGCGAAGGCGTCGAAAGCCAGCTCCAGGTTCAGGGAGCCGTACAACTTCTGAAGGACAAAATCGTGACCAAGGCGGCCGAAGTCGACTATGGCATGAAGCAGTATGAACTGGTGAAGAAGCTTGCCGAAGCGGTCTCCTGGGAAGAAATGGCGCCCAGTCTGGAGCGGGCGCTCAAGCACTTTTTTCATGCGGATGGGTGGGCATTGTATTTAACCGACAACAAGGGCGAGCTGCACCTGGTTCAACGCCGGGGCGCGACGCCGGAGCCTCGCGGCGAAGATCTCGCCAAGAAGGAGCCGTATCTTCATACTTTCATTGCCCGCGCGGGATCTGACGAAGGGCGCAATCTCTGGGCGCTGGGCATGCCGCTGTGGCGGCTTCACGAGCGAATCGGGCTACTTCTTTTGCGCATTCCGGACATGGCAGCGGACCAACCGCCACAGAGTGGCGAGCCTCGCCTGATGTCTGGCGGGCAGCCGGCGGTGATCAGCGAAGCGACGACGTTTGCCGTGCAGCTGACCTTCGCGATGGCCAAGGCCCGGCTCTACCGTGAACTTGACCAGCGATCAAGGACCGACGGGTTGACGGGGTTGTCGCGCCGGGGGCCGTTCGAGGAGCGCTTGAAGGAAGAAGTCGCGCGGGCGCAGTCTTTTCGCAGCACCTTTTCCATTCTGATGATTGATATCGATCATTTCAAAAATCTTAACGACACCTTCGGGCACCAGGTCGGGGATGAAGTTCTGCGCACGGTCAGCCAGCGATTGCGCGAAGGGCTTTACGAAACCGACGTGATCGCGCGCTACGGCGGTGAAGAATTTGTTTGTCTGCTGCCGCGTTCGGACCCCGCGGGTCTGAAAATTAAAGCGGACCAGCTCCGCCAGCGGGTGGCCAATCAGGCGTTCGTCATCGGGCTGGAAGCGATCACGGTCACCATCAGTATCGGCATCGCACATTTCCCGCGCGATGGAACCTCGGCGGAAGGTGTCCTGGGCGCGGCTGATCGCGCGCTGTACGCGGCCAAAGGGGCCGGCCGCAATTGTGTGGTGGAAGCGGCTTCGGTTAACCCATGACCCTGTTCCTTTTCTGGCTTGTGATCGCGTTGGCTTTCGTTTTCGGGCTGACCAACGGCTTTATTGATGGCGGTGGCCTGGTCTCGACGGTTATTACCACCCGCGTTCTGGACCCTTTGCCTGCGCTATTGCTGGTCGCAGCCGGAGAGATGGTAGGTCTCTATTTACTGGGCCAGCAAGTCGCCAATACCCTGGGGCATCACATGATTTCCTTTCCGAAGGATACGTCCACGATTCGACAGCTGGCCGTTCTCGTTTCGGCTCTGATCGGCGCGCTCGCATGGAACACCACGATGTGGCGGCTCGCGCTGCCCAGCTCTTCCAGTCACGCGCTGGTGGGTGGCATCGCGGGCGCCTTTGTGACCGCTTATGGACGGTCCGGGATCGCATGGCCACTTTTCTGGAGAATTTTCCTGCTGCTGGGCATCGTGCCACTGGCTGGAGTCGTGGTGGGTTTTCTACTCACCAAGATTCTTTACTGGGGGGGCCAGTTCATGACGCCGGCCGTCTCACACGTTTTTCATGCCTTTCAGGTCGTGGCCCTGGCCGGGGTCGCTCTCGTTCACGGCAGCAATGACGGCCAGAAGAGCATGGCGATGATGATCATGGCGTTTCTGGCTCTGGGACGATCCGCCGCTCCGCTTCCGAACCTGCCATGGGCTGTTTATTTTGTCTGCGGCGGCGCGCTGGCCCTCGGTGTGATTTTCGGGTCGCGCCGGATGATCCGCACGCTGGGCAAGCGTCTCTACCGCGTTCAGGAGCTGCAGGGATTGTGCGCCCAGACGTCGGCGGCTCTGCTCGTGGGCGCGAGTTCTCTCGCGGGGTATCCGATGTCCACCACGCAGGTCGTGTCGACCTCCGTTCTGGGTTCCGGCATTGCGGTTCACCCGCGCGGAATACGTTGGGAGCTGGTCTGGGATATTATGGTGGTCTGGGTCGTAACGATCCCGGCCTCCGCGGCCGTCGCCGCTCTGTTTTCTTATGTGGTTTCAAAAGCGCTTTGACTTTTATCAGATGCTTCTTGACCAGGCTCGTATGACCGAGCGAGGTCTTGAGCTCTTGGGCCAGTTTGTGCAGACGCCGAGCCGGCCCCTGGCCGAACAAGTGGATGCGGTCGAGAAGGTGGCCGATGAGCTTCGCCGATCGTTGATTGAAGCCCTCAACCGAACGTTCGTCACGCCGTTTGAACGCGAGGATATCTTCGCGCTGTCACGCGCCATTGATGACGTTGTGGATTATGCCAAGAGCACGGTCGAGGAAATGATTCTGTTCAAGGTCGGAACCAATGATCATCTCAAGAAAATGGCCGAAGCGCTTTACGCGGCGGCCCAGCACATTACCATGGCTGTCGAAGGGCTCCGGCATATGCCCAATGGAGTGCAGGAACACATCATCCGCGCTAAGAAGTCGGAAAACCTGATGGAGCACTTGTATCGCGAAGCGCTGGTGGAGCTCTTCCGCAAAAAGGATGTCATGTCGGTCCTTAAACTGCGCGAAATATACCGGCATCTGAACAACGCCGCCGACCGCGGCGACGAAGCCGCCGACATTCTCAGCGATATCCTCGTTAAAAACACCTAAGTTATATAAACACGTTGCTGGACGGCATAAAAACGGTCGCCACTTGTTTATTTTTGTTCCTTTTGGGAACAGTCTGCTTGTGAACCCGTCTAAACACTCGAGTCCAGGGAAGGGGGTGAAGTTCAAAATCGCTAAAGGAGATAAGACCATGAAAAGGGAAATATGCAGTGTCGCCGTATTAGTAATGTGGATCGCCGGACAGGCCTTCGCCTGGGATACCTCGCGCAACCCGGACCGCTGGACGGAAGTGGGAATGCAAGTCACCGGAGGAGGCGACATCGGAGGTGATCAGCAGATTATGACCTCCAAAGGCGCGACTTTTGACCCCTCTCTTTCGGGCACGAATATCAGCGTCATGGGTGAGATGCTCATGCCTCTCTCCAATAACTGGAGCGTTCGCGTCGCCCTGGGCGGAAGTTTTATCAATGCGCTGCGCGATCAGGCGGCTACGATTGACGCCTCCGACAGCCACAGCCAGACGCTCAATTACAATGCCATGGCTCGGTATTACTTTGTTGACCATCACCTCACATCTAATGATGTTTCACAAAATCCGGACGAATGGCCCAGTATGGGATTAACTTTCACTGGATCGAATCGGGTCGGTTACAGCAGTGTCAGTACCCTAAATGGCGTGGATAACGAGACGCTGGACAATGCTCTAGACAGCGGCTTTTCGAATTCGTACGGAGTCTCCAGCGATATGCGGTTGCCAGTAAGCAACCACTGGACCCTGACCACCAGCCTGGGGGGTAATTTTAACGACTTCGGCAATCCCGGAGCCAGGAATATCGCGGAATCAGAAACCCATATCCAGACCCTGAATGCCAGCGCCGGCACCAAGTACTATTTCGTCGGCCATAACCTGATTGCTCAGGACAATGGAAAAAATCCTGACCGATGGATCTCTCTGGCCACCGGCGTGAACGGCGGGCTTAGTGTACATGGCGAACAGGACAATAACCTCAATGGCGTGGAGACCGATCGCGATACCAACACACACAACGTCGGTTTTTCCAGCGAGCTTCGGCTGCCTGTCGCCAATGCCTTGACGCTGCGTCTCGCGCTCAGCGGCAGCTGGGCTTATTCCAACTATCCCCTGACCGGAATCTACAATGAGAATGATTCCTACACGCAAAACCTCACGGGACTCGTGGGCTTCCGCTATTTCTTCGAATAATCCATAATCCCGCCATGAATAAAGAACTTATTTTTTGCGGCTGCGTACTAGGCCTTTTGATGGCGACTGAGACTGCGCGAGCTGAGAACGTCGTGGTCGGGATCAATATGGTGAACCCGGGAAGGTTCACCGTGGATCAGCAGAATGCCATGCTGGCGGAAATGCAGAAGTCAGGAGTGCGCGTCATTCGCTGCGGCATAAGGACGGATGACAAAGGGCGCGATTTCGTCCGCGACCCCGTCATGTTGGAGTTTCTGGGCCTGCCGAAGGGGCTGACGGTTCCGGCTGGCCAGCAGACGCTCGTAATAAAGCGTGCCTATCTGACGCTCCAAAGCGCGCGTGCCCCAGTTTTCTTTGGCTGCTTCCAGCGTATACCACTCCCGTGCCTTAGGATCATCCACCCGCAGAAGCATCCGGTAGTGCGTCCAGCTCAATTCGGAACGCACCGCGTTCCAAATTGGAAATGCTTGATAGAAACCCCGCATGTATCGCAAATTGCGCTCGTCAAAACCGTTCCCAAATTCCGTGGTTAGTCGTTCCGCCAGCCGAGACAGAAGTTTTACGCCATATTGGGCACGACCCGCGCCTTTCTGTTCGAACTCCACAATATGACGGCCGATCTGCCAACATGTGCGCACCTGCACGATGTCTACAGCGCGCAAGGCCTGCTGACGGGTCTGTTGAATGAGCATACGCAACTGGCCCAACAAACCTTCTAACCTCTCTGCTTGGAGAACGCCCCGTATTTTCGGTTTCATATCCATTAGATGTAAAACCTTGAATTTTATTCACATATGAAAGCGGAGCGCGTCAACTGAGTGAGTGCGGGATTATTAAAAACACCTAAAAATCAACCCGTTTGAATCTTGACTGACCCGTCGGGGATTGATATCATAAAGCCATAGAAACGAGTTCGAACCGCCAGCCCGTGCTTGCGGTTCACTTTTTTGGAGGAATTTATGGGTTTATCCGTTCTGCAGAGCGTAAAGGTCGGGGCCTATGTCATGAAGCACCGCATCAAGGGGACCAAACGGTACCCCCTGGTGCTGATGCTCGAGCCCCTTTTCCGTTGCAACCTGGAATGCGCCGGCTGCGGCAAGATCCAATTTCCTGAAGAGGATTTGAAGAAACGGCTCACCGTGGCAGAATGTATTGAAGCCGCGGAAGAATGCGGTGCGCCGGTCGTATCGATCCCGGGTGGCGAACCCCTGATGCATCCGGAGATGCCCGAGATCGTCTCGGAGCTCATCAAGCGTAAGAAATTCATTTATCTGTGCACAAACGCCATCCTGCTGGAAAAGCGCCTTCATGAGTTTACTCCGTCGCCGTATCTGACATTCAGCATTCATTTGGATGGTCTGGAAGGGACGCATGACCGGTCCGTTTGCCGCGAAGGCGTATTTAAGATCGCGGTGAGCGCCATCAAAGCCGCCAAAGCCAAAGGTTTTCGGGTGACTACGAACACGACCGTTTTTGAAGGGGCGGACCCCACTGAATTCCATCAATTCTTCGACTTCCTGACGAATGACCTGAAGACCGATGGCATCATGGTGTCTCCCGGATACCCGTACCAGAAAGCGCCCGACCAGGAGCATTTCCTGCAGCGCGAACGCACGAAGGTTTTATTTCGCGAGATTTTAAATCCGCCGGCCGAACAAGTGAGTGCGGATCGCCGAAAGAGCTGGCAGTTCAATCATTCTTCGTTCTTTCTCGATTTTCTGACGGGGGATAAAGATTACCAATGCACACCTTGGGGCAATCCCACCAGGAACGTTTTCGGCTGGCAGAAGCCCTGCTACCTGATGTCGGATGGTTACGCGAAGACCTTCAAAGAACTCATGGAAACCGTTGAGTGGGACCAGTACGGCACCGGGCGCGATCCGCGCTGCGCGGACTGCATGGTGCACTGCGGCTACGAGCCAACGGCCGTTCTCGATTCAACCGCCAACTTCAAGAATATGTGGAAGTCGTTCATGGATACCCTGGGCTTGTCGAAACCGAAAACATCCAGCGCGGGTGGCGGCCGGCCGCCGATCAAGTATCTGCCCGTCCTGAACTCGTCCGCCCCTCCTTCCGCATCGACGAAAGCGGAACCGGAACGCGAGGCGGTCGGCGCATCAAACCGATAATGAGAACGACGTCTGTTCGAACGGCGTTTGCGCAAACGACGTTTGACCAAACGGCGTTCTAATCTCCTATGGTTCGTAAGGTCGTTTCCGAAATCGTCTCCTACGTCAATTCGGACCTTCTGGAACGGAACGCCGCGCGTTTCCTGCCCGGACTTTCCCGCCGCGGCCTATTCAAAAAACCACGACATTGGGACCGCATTTTTCCCGCCCTCGACCCGACCTCCCATGGTGAAGATTCCGTCGCCTGGAATCTGAAGGAGACGACCGAACGCGCCCAGCGCTGGTTACTGACCAAGCAGAATGCCAAAGACGGTCATTGGGTCGCCGACCTGCGCGCCGACACCACCCTCGAGTCGGACATGATCATGCTGTACGTTTTTCTGGGCTGGCAGGGCCGCCCGCCGGTGCGTCAAACGATGCAACGCCTGGCGACGTTTATCCTCTCCAGCCAGAATTCCGATGGCGGATGGCCCACGTACCGGCACGGAACGAGCGAAATCTCTGCCACATTCAAGGCCTACTGGGCGCTTAAACTGGCCGGGTTCGATGCGGAAGATCCCCGCCTGGTGCGCGCCCGCGAACGATTCTTCCAGCTCGGCGGCATCCATCACGTCAATTCCTACTGCAAATTTTATCTGGCGCTATTCAGACTGTACGATTGGGCGGGCGTACCGGCTATTCCACCGGAGCTGATGTTCTTCCCGACCTGGTTCTACTTCAACATTTATGAAATGTCCTCCTGGACGCGCGGGATCGTCATTCCTCTGTCCATCGTCTGGGCGAAACGTCCGAAAATGACACTACCGAAGAACGGGCGGGTGGACGAGTTATTCCCCAAGGGAACGCCCGCCTGGGTGCCGGTCGGGGGGCCGGCGATGAACCCCCCGGAAGGATTTTTCTCCTGGCGAAAATTTTTCCTTGAGCTCGACGAATTTCTGAAGGACATGGAAGGGCGCGGTCCTTATTTCCTTCGCGGCTGGGCGCTCAAGAAGGCGGAACGATGGATGATCGAGCATAACGAACATTCCGAAGGTCTCGCGGCGATCTTCCCAGCCATGCTCAATACCGTACTGGCGGTCAAGGCGCTCGGCTATTCGGATGATCATCCGGTGCTGCAGCATAATCTTCGAGAGCTGGAGAAGTTTTATATCGATCGCGGCGAGCAGGGACTGGAAATTCAGCCCTGTGTATCGCCGGTCTGGGATACGGCTATCTCCATGCTGGCGCTGGCCGAATCCGGCCTGCGCGCCGATCATCCGGCGCTGGTCAAGGCGACGCGCTGGGTGCTCGACCGCGAGATCAAGATCGCCGGCGACTGGCGGATCAAAAACACTACCGGTCCTGCGGGCGGCTGGGCCTTTGAATACGAAAACGCTCACTATCCTGATATTGACGACACGGCGATGATTCTCCTGGCGCTTCGGCGCGTCAAACTCGACGGTCCGATCGCCCAGGCTCGCGAGAAAGCGTTTCTACGTGGCTTGAACTGGGTCCTGTCGATGCAAAGCTCCAACGGCGGCTGGGCGGCATTCGATGTGGACAACACCAAATGGATTTTCACCCAGATCCCCTTTGCCGATCACAATGCCATGATCGATCCGCCTACCGCCGATGTGACGGCGCGAGTGCTGGAAGTGCTGGGGTTAGTGGGGTACGACAGGACCTATTCCTGTGTTCAGAAAGCGATCACTTTCTTGAAGAGTGAGCAGGAGGCGGACGGATCCTGGTATGGTCGCTGGGGGGTTAACTATATTTACGGCACCTGGCAGGCCGTGCGCGGGCTCACATGCGCCGGGGAGAGCCCCGCTGAAACCTATATTCAGAACGCGCTGGACTGGCTGCGCAGCGTCCAGCAGCCCGATGGCGGTTGGGGCGAACGCTGCGACACCTACGATGACCCGTCCCGCAAGGGCAAGGGTCCGAGCACACCCAGCCAGACGGCCTGGGCGATCATGACGTTCCTCTCCTGCGGACTGCTGGACGATCCCGCCATGGAACGCGGCCTGCGGTATCTCCTGAGCACGCAGCGGCCGGATGGAACCTGGGACGAAGATGAATTTACGGGAACTGGATTCCCCAAAGTTTTCTACCTGGAATACACCTACTACCGCCATTACTTCCCGCTGCTGGCGCTTGGAATGTATCAGCGGCTTCATCGTTACCAGCGCGCCCGACGCAAAGGGTCTTCCCTACTCCCTTCTCACGTCGTTGAAGCTTAACGGCCGTATATCTCCGCTATGACGAGTGCCCTTGTCACGGGCGGCACCGGGTTCATCGGCAGCCACGTCGTTCGCCAGTTGCTGAGCCGACATATCGCCGTTCGGTGCCTTGTTCGAGCGCAATCAAACCGGCGCAATCTCGATGGTCTGGATGTCTCGTATGTCCTGGGCGATCTACGGGACGCCGCGTCGCTCCGGCTGGCGCTGCGGGATTGCGACCAGCTCTACCATATCGCCGCCGATTACCGGATCTGGACGCGCCATCCGAAAGAAATGGAGCGGACCAACGTAGAGGGGACCCGACAGCTTTTCGAGGCGGCGGGCGAGGCCGGACTCAAGCGTATTGTGTTTACCTCCAGCGTCGCCGCGGTCGGCCGACCGGAGAGCAACGGCCATCTCGGCATCGGCCGCGAAGACCTGGATCCGACACCGGGGCAGCTCGTGGGGCCTTATAAACGCTCCAAATTCGCCTCCGATCAGCTGGCCAGGGAGTTCGCGCGCAAGGGGCTTCCGATTGTCATCGTCAATCCGGCGGCTCCCATCGGGTCCCACGACATAAAACCCACGCCCACCGGTAAATTGGTCGTTGATTTTCTCAACCGCCGGATGCCGGCCTATATCGATACCGGGATGAATTTCGTCGACGTGGAAGATGTCGCCTTCGGCCATTGGCTGGCCGCCGAGAAAGGCCAAATCGGCGAACGCTACATTCTTGGGAACCAGAACATGACTTTAAAAGAATTTATGGATACCGTCGCGCGGGTCGCGGGGTTGCCCGCTCCCCGCTTTAAAATTCCCTACGCCATCGCCTACGTCGCCGGGGCGGTCTCGACCGGCGTCTCCTATCTGACGAACAAAGAGCCCGCGATTCCACTGGATGGTGTCCGGATGGCCCATGAGCCGATGTATTACGACGCCTCCAGAGCCGTGCGCGAACTGGGACTTCCGCAGACGCCCGTGAAAACCGCCATTGAAAAAGCGGTCCGATGGTTTCGGGACAATGGCTATGTCAGAGGCTGACGGCGTGCTTCAGTCCTTCGGTGCTTCTGTTCCCAACAGCAGGACGGAAGCACAGAAACACAGCAGCACAGTCGGGATCGTCATCGCCACTTGCTGGGAAGCACGCCCTCTTCTGTCCCGCTTTCACTTTGTGAAGATAGAAAAAAATCTGTACCAAGCGGAGATCACCGGCCGCCGCGTTCTACTGCGCGTATCCGGTGTAGGCGAGGCGGCAGCGCGCGAAGCCGCGTCCGATCTTTGCCGCCGTGGGGTGGGTGAACTGATCTCGGCTGGATTTTGCGGAGCGCTCGTGCCGTCCCTGAGCGTGGGTGATCTGGTCACGGAACGCATCGCTTCCGTCTCGTCCCCGGTCCGTACGCCGGCCGAACGACGCGCATTAACGCAGCGTGCCAATGCCGTGGCGGTCGATATGGAAACGCAGGCCATCGTGGAGGTTGGAACGCGCCGCGGCGTGCCGATCCATGTTCTCCGGGTAGTCAGCGATTTGATGGACGATGATCTGACACCGCTCTTCGGCTGCGACCAAGGCTTTTCTGCCCTGCGTATCGCGGTGAGGCTGGTCAATCCGGGGGTCTGGCCGCTCGCCGGACGCTTGCGGCGGCACAGCGCCATCGCGGGAGCACGCCTGGCCGACGCTCTGGACGCTTATCTGCATGCCGCCGTCTAGGAGAACGCAGGTTTATCTACCGTCCATCCTGTTCCTATTCTTCTGGCTGCTCTATCAATTCACCGCGGTCCGCGCGTTCAGTTATGACGGCCTCTGTTACGCGCTCGACGTCGAATTCGCTCCGCCCGCCAACCTCTTCCACCCGAACCATCTCCTCTACACATTTGTCTCTTATGGGCTCTGGCGATTTTTTCATGCGCTGGGCTACGCGGGACGCGCCATCTATCTCATGCAGAGCGTCAATGCGTTCGTCGCCGCCGGAGCGGTCATCTGTTTTTACGGCACACTTCGCCGCCGGATGGCGGAGATACCCGCAGCGGCCGGCGCCGTTCTGTTCGGCGTCAGTCACGCGTTCTGGTCGGAAGCGGTCGATCCAGGCTGCTACGCCTGGGCCGCCTTAGCGACGGTGCTGCTGATGGAACTCTTGCTACGTCCCGAGATCGGGGCGTTCCGCGCCGGACTGGCGCATGGAGTCCTGACATTGTTTCATCAGATGCTGATCCTGGTTGTGCCTGCTTTTGCCATCGAGTACGCGGCCGACTTCGGTTTCTACGCGGTCGGACTTGCGGTCGGAGCCGGCCTGCCTTACGCCCTTATCGCGGCCTTTTACCATGGGAGCTCCTTCCGCGATGCGCTGTTCTGGGCTTTGGGACCCGCCGGCCCGCCGCCCGGAGTGGCCATCATGAGTCACTATTGGTGGAGTACCCGTCTCGGCGCCGATCTCGCGATCTGGTGGGGCGCGTTTATTGAAAGCGTTACGGCGCTGCCTCAAGAAACGGTCATTCGCTGGATTCTTGAGGGACTGATTTCGGCGGCGGCGGGCTGGGGTATTTACAAGAGTTTGAAAGATCAGCCACCAAACCGGCAGGATAGAAAACCCTGGCTGGCTCTCTGGATATGGGTTTTGATCCTCAATGTGTTTCAATTTTTTTTCTATCCGGGAGCGCTGCGCTACCGGATTCTTTTTTTGCCCCCGTTGATTTATCTGATCGCCCCGCCCGCTCTGCCATTTAAACGGACCCTTCTCTGGGTGGGGTCCGCCGGAATTCTTTTCGGCCTCGCGCTCCTTAATTTTCAGAATTCGATTTATCCGCGCATGCTATCCAATGTCGAAGCCGACCGGGCCGCCTGGGTCCGGCAGGAATTGGGTCCGCAGGATTTCTTTTTGTTCGACGGCCGGGGGCCGGATTCGATTGTGAATGTCTATATGGCTTATTTCGCTCCGGACCGTCGCGCTCGATCTTTGTCGGGTTACCTCTTTGAACATTCCGACGGAAACCTGACGTCGCTCATGGAAACATTGAATGGGGCTCAGCGGGCCGGGGGACGAATTTTCGTTGAATCGGCCGTGCTGGATGCGCCCGAGCTGAAAGCTTGGAAAGGTCGCCTGAATCCGCTGGAATGGTCGATCGGACCCGACGGTTACCGGATCGCGCGGGTGCGATGGGCCCAGGCGAGATAAGCGATCAGGGTTTTCGAGTCGCGGATGCGGCCCGTACGGATCATTTTTTCCATCGTGGCGGGCGAGACTTCGAGAATTTCAAGGAATTCGTCGTCGTCCGGGTTCGTGTGGGTGGGGACCAGCTTGTCGGCGATATAAATATGCAGGACTTCGTTTGAAAACGCCGGCGTCGGCCAGTACGAAAGAATTTTCACCACTCGCCGTGCTTGGTAGCCTGCCTCTTCCTCCAATTCCCGCCTGACACAGGCGGCAGGAGCCTCTCCGGGCGCCAGTTTCCCCGCCGGTATCTCATACGTAAATTCTCCGACCGGATAGCGGAACTGTTTGATCAATAAGATCTTTCGCCCGGGGGTCAGCGCGAGCACAGCCACCGCACCCGGATGCGTAAGATATTGCCGCGTCCGCGTACCGCCGTGAGGCAATTTCACCTCATCACAGCGAAATCCTACCGCGCTCCCTTGGTAGCGGTGAACGATTTTGCGAAATCGCTCACGATATCGGTTGGTCAGCTTCACCTCCCTATTATACCTGCCGCGATGGTGCTTTCGTTGACTCCTCCGACGGATTTTGATAGATTTTTCAATGTGTTCTTGCTTCGGCTCTCCTTGGGATATCTCCTGATTCTATTGGGACTCGGATACTTGTTTCAGCCGAAGACCATTTTGCGTTTTAATGCGTTTATGCGGGATTATCTGTTCAAAGATTCTTATGTCCTGCTTAACGCGAGGCGCATCGGCACGACGCTGCTTTTTTGCGGTTTTCTTCTGTGGCTCATCACTTTCAGGATGGTTCATTAATTGGATTTATTAACGGTGGGTGACCGTTTGCTGGCCGAGGTGGACGGACAGAGTCCGGGTGCGCAGGCGGAGGTCTTTCTGATTGAATCGGAAAGCCGGGTGAGCGAATGGAGCGAAGGACTTTCGGAAAACCTGGTGGCCGCGAGCACGCGGGGGATGGCGCTGAGGCTCGTTCGGGACGGACGGCTCGGATTCAGCTATTCAAACAATTTTGAGCCGGCAGGAGCCGCGGAGATCGTGCGGGGAGCGGTGACGGCGTCGCAGTTCACGACGGCCGATGCGCTTTTGGAAGTTCCTTCGGCTCCGGGTAAGATGCCCGGCGTTGATCTTCAGCTGGTGGATTCGAGCCTGGCGGAAACTCCCTGGGAAGAACGGCGGGCCTTTTTGTCGTCGATCGAGCCGCAGGTGAAAAAGCGGGACAAGCGGCTCACGAAGGTTCTGCGCGCGGCATACCGCGAAGGCCGCGCGGCTTCGGCGGTCATGAATACGCGCGGAGTATCGACGGCTTCAGACGGGACCCATGTCAGTTTCAGTCTGGCCTGCGTGGCGGTGGAGGCGGGCGAAACGCAGATCGGCTATGGATTTCAGGCCGCGCGCCACTATCGGGACCTCAATCCGGACTGGGTTCTCGACCAGGCGGTGGAACATACGCTGTCGCTCCTCGGCGGCCGCCAGGTCCCCTCGGGGCGCTATGATTTGATTCTCGATCCGCAGGTCGCGGCTGAGATGCTCGAGCTTCTGGCCACCGCTCTGCGAGGTGACCAGGTTCAGAAAGGGCGGTCTTTTTTCGCCGCGAAGGTCGGCCAGCAGGTGGGCGCGGATTGCCTGACGCTGGTGGATGACGGGCGGCTGCTGAAGGGCCTGGGGAGTTCACCGTTCGATGCGGAAGGACTTCCCACTCAGACCACGGTTCTCATAAAAGAGGGGATCCTTCAGGGATTCCTGTATGATAGCTACACGGCGCGAAAAGCCGGCCGGGCGTCCACGGGCAATGCGGGACGTTCTTCTTACAAAGGCATGCCGGAGCCGGAAGCGACGAATTTTTTTCTAAAAGCCGGCCATCAGACCCCGCAGAATCTGGTCTCGGGCGTGCAGTCCGGTTTGTACATTCGCGGCGTGATGGGTCTTCATACGGTGGATACTGTCTCCGGGGACTTTTCGCTGGGCATCATGGGCGAACGCATTGAAAAGGGGCGCCGGACGCACGGGGTGCGCGGCGTGACCATCGCGGGCAATCTGCTCGATTTACTCAAAAGCGTGGTGGCGGTCGGATCTGATCTGACGTTTTTCGGTTCGGTGGGATCGCCGACGCTGTGGATCTCAAACGTCTCGGTAGGGGGGAACTGATGAAGGTCAATGGCAATACGCAGATATTCGGTATCATGGGATACCCCATCGGGCATACACTGTCGCCCGCGATGCATAACGCGGCATTCGAAGCGCTGGGCATGCAGGCCGTGTATGTTCCCTTTCAGGTGAAGCCGGAAGATCTGGGCAAGGCGACGCTGTCGCTTCGCGCCCTCGGCATTTTCGGCGTCAATGTGACCCTCCCCCACAAAAGCGGCGTCATCGAATTTCTGGATGAATTGGATACGACCGCCAAACAAATCGGCGCGGTGAATACGATTATGCAGCGCGGCGGCAAGCTTTACGGGTATAACACCGACGGCCCGGGGTTCATGCTGTCGCTGCGCAAGGACGGCCACTTTGAACCCGCCGGGAAAAAAGTCGTTATCCTCGGCGCGGGCGGCGCCGCGGCGGCGGTGGCCATGTCGCTGGCGGGCGCCGGCGTACGCCGTCTGGTCATCGCGAACCGCAACAAAGTGCGCGCGGAAGTTCTAGCCAAGCGCGTGCAGCGGCATTTCGACCGCGAAACGCTGCCGGTGGCGCTGGACGAATCCCGCGCCTTGTACTGGCTGATCCGCGAGTCGGACATGCTGGTGAATGCGACATCGGTCGGCTTGGCCGGCACGGAACGGCTGAGTCTGAATCCGAACGGCCTGCATAATAAATTGTTCGTTTTTGATCTCGTCTACCGCGAAACCGCCCTGATCAAAGCCGCCAAGCGGCGCGGCTTGAAGACGCTGGATGGCCTGGGGATGCTGGTGTCCCAGGGAGCGCGCTCTTTCGAAATTTTTACGGGCAAGCGCGCGCCCTTCCGCGTCATGAAGAACGCCGTCGAACACGCGCTGAAATTCGCCAAATAATATGCTTCGTTACCTCACGGCAGGGGAATCCCATGGTCGCTGCCTGACGGCTATTCTGGAAGGAATGCCGGCGGGGGTGCCCGTCACGGAAGAGGATATCAATCGCGAATTGGCCAGGCGGCAGAAGGGCTATGGCCGTGGCGCGCGCATGGCCATCGAAACCGATAAGGTACAGGTCTCCAGCGGTATTCGCTGGGGTGAGACCCTCGGTTCTCCGATCACGCTGACGGTTTCGAATAAAGATTGGGAAAAGTGGCAGAAGCTTCTTTCCGTGGATCCGGGCGATCGTGACGAGTCCAAACGCGTCATCAAGCCGCGCCCGGGCCATGCGGATCTCGTCGGCCTGCTGAAATATGACCGGAAAGATGCCCAGGACATTCTCGAGCGCGCTTCCGCCCGCGAAACTGCCGCGCGTGTAGCGGTTGGCGCTGTCTGCCGGGAACTGCTCGAAGCCTTCGGCATCCAGATTTTCTCCTATGTGCGGGAGATTGGTTCCGTACGGGCCACCGCGATCCCGCAGGACGTGAAGGAATTGATCGAGCGGGCGGAAGCTTCCGAAGTGCGCTGTCCGGATCCGGCCGCTGAGAAAGCGATGATCGAGCTGATCGATAAGGCCAAGCAGTCGGGGGATACCTGTGGTGGCATTTATTCGGTCGTGGTCGCGGGCTGCCCGGTCGGGCTCGGGAGCCACGTGCAATGGGACCGCAAACTGGAAGCCCGTTTGTGCTGGGCGATGATGTCGATTCAGGCAATGAAGGGCGTGGAGATCGGCATGGGGTTTGACATGGCTCGTAAGCCCGGCAGCCAGGTGCATGATGAACTGTTTTATTCCAAAACCAAAGGTTTTTACCGCGAAACCAACAATGCAGGCGGTTTCGAGGGCGGGATGACCACGGGTGAACCGATCGTGATCTCGGTAGCCATGAAGCCGATCTCGACGCTGATCAAGCCGCTGCGCTCGGTGAATATTGAAACGAAAGAGCCTTTCAAAGCCGAGGTCATCCGTTCCGATGTCACCGCCGTTCCGGCGGCCGGCGTCGCGGCGGAGGCGATCGCGGCCTTTGAAGTGGCCTGCGCGATGCGCGAAAAATTCGGCGGTGACTCCCTCCGCGAAATGAAAGACAATTATCAGCGCTACATCGAGCATGTCCGGGCGCGTTGATGAATATCGTGTTGACGGGGTTCATGGGCACCGGCAAAACCGCCGTGGGCCGGCAGCTGTCGGAACGCCTGCAGGTACCGTTCGTCGATCTGGACGCTCTCATTGCCCGCAAAGCCGGCCGTCCGATCGCTGAAATTTTTGAGACGCAGGGTGAAGCCGCCTTCCGCGACCTGGAAAGCCAACTCATCGAAGAAGTGTCTTCCAACGACCGCACTGTGATTGCGACGGGCGGGGGGGCGCTTTTGAATGTCAAAAACCGCGAGATTCTACAGCGCCGCGGTCTGCTGGTTTGTTTGACCGCGCGCGTCGGCACTCTGCTCGACCGCCTGAAGGATGACGGCACAAGGCCGCTTCTGGCCGGTGAAGATTTATCCCAACGAGTGGAACGTCTCATGAATGAACGTCAGGCCGTCTATGCGCAATGTCCGATCCAGGTGGCGACGGATGGGAAAACCATCGCCGACGTCACGGCCGAAATACTTCTGAAGATTCAGCCGCAGTGGCAGAACGCGCAGCCGGCATGAGCGTCTCACGATTTGAAATTACGTCCGGAGGTCTTCGCAGCGATATTGTCGTCGGCGAAAGCGTGGCGCGCCTGCCGAAAGCTTTGTTGAAGCTGGTCCGCCCCGGCGCCCATGTCGTGGTCATCAGTGATGCCGCGGTGTCTCAATCTTTCGGAAAGCCGCTTGTGCGCGGGCTGAAAGCGGCCGGTTACGACGTTTCCATTGTTCCGGTTCCATCGGGTGAACGCTCCAAGACGCTGGCCCAGGCCGGCCGGCTCTACCATGAACTCGCGCGCTGCAGGGTGGAGCGGGGATCCTGGCTGATCGCGCTGGGCGGCGGCGTGGTCGGTGATTTAACGGGTTTTGTAGCTGCCACCTACCTGCGCGGCGTTCCGTTTGTCCAGGTGCCGACGACGCTCCTTGCGCAGGTCGACGCTTCTATCGGCGGCAAGACCGGGGTCGACATCCCAGAAGGCAAGAATCTGGTCGGTTCTTTTTATCATCCACGGCTGGTCTGGATCGATCCGGTGCTCCTGCGCAGCCTGCCGAATGCGCATTGGCGCAACGGCATGGCGGAGGTGATCAAATATGGCGCCATTGCCGACGCGAAGCTTTTCAGATTATTGGAAGCAAAGATCGGTCGCTTGATGAAAGGGTATTCGGCCGCCTGGATTCCGATCATTGCGCGCTGCGCGCAGATCAAGGCCTCTGTCGTGCAGAAGGATCCACGAGAGACCCGGGGACTGCGCGCGATTCTGAATTTTGGTCATTCGGTTGGTCACGCGATCGAAGCGGCGACCGGATACCTAGCTTACCGGCATGGCGAGGCCATTTCCATTGGAATGTTTGCGGCCGGATGGTTATCACAGCAGCGGGGCCTGCTCGATGCGGTGGACCGGATTCGTCTGGGAACGCTGCTGACGAAAGCCGGGCTGCCTCTGCGGGTTCGGAAACCCATTGCCCGCGAGCGATTGATGTGGTATCTTGCACGCGACAAAAAGGTTGAACGGGGGGCTATAAAATTTGTGTTATTGAGGGGCCTTGGACAGGCCGTGCCCGGCCAAGCGGTCGAACCGGAAGCATTGGCCGCCGCCCTCGCGGCCTCGGGCCTTTAGAATGACGATGAAAAACGACCTCTTATCGACACTCAAGCAATCGGCCCCTCTCCTGGTCGCGTCTCTGGACGGCGACGACCTGCCGTATCTGCTCGAGCAGGCCCGCAGCGAACGTGCCGATGTGGTGGAAATTCGCCTCGATCTTTGGGGGAATTTCTTCCGTGAGGATATGGTCGAAAAAATGGCCCGGTTCAAAGAGAAAATCGGCATTCCCATGCTGGTCAGCTTCCGCGGCGGCCACCCATTCCCTCCCTGGTGGCAGCCGATCCACTGGCGCGCGCTTGGCCCGGCGTCGCTGATCGATGTCGAGTGGAATCCAAAATATCCCTGGCGCGAGATCCTGAAAAACGTGCGGAAATATAATCTCGCGTTGATGATTTCGCATCACGACTACAAGGAGACGCCGAAGGAAAAGCAGCTTCTGCGGCTGGCGAAATCGGCCTATGCCAAGAAAGCGGACATCGTGAAAGTGGCCACCCGCGTCAAAGATGAGCAGGATATCCGGAAACTACTGGCCTTGAGCGACAAACTGGCGCCGAAGCGCCTGATCACGGTGATGGGGATGGGGCCCCTGGGGACGCTGTCAAGGCTGGTGGGCCCGCTCTTTCATAGTTGTCTGATTTACGGATACATCGGAACGCCGACGGCTAACGGCCAGCTGCCTTTCCGCGAGCTTCAGGACCGCATCCGGGCGCTGTACCCGCGCTACGATGCGGCGCTCCAGGCGCGGCAATCCAGATTGGTGAGCATCTTCTAATGAACAAAAACTCGCATACCGCTCAATTTCAGAAACAACTCAAATCGCTAGGGGTGTCCGGTTATTGGATATCGCACGTGCCGGACCTGTTTTATTTATCGGGATTCGCCGCGGAAGGTTGCTGGGGGCTGATCGGTTCGAAACAGGCGGCGATGCTCGTCCCGGGTCTGGCGGCCGACCAGGCAGCCGCGCTGGCCAAGGGTTTTGAAATCCTGACCGTCAAAAAGGCCTCTGACGGCTACAAAACGGTGATCGATTATGCGATCAAAAATCGCTGGCGGCGAGTCGGCTACGATCCCTATCACACCGCCGAAGCGTACATCGCGACCCTGCGCAAACGTTCGGGCAGCAAGCTGACCTGGATCCCGATCCCGGCCGCCACCACCCCGCTGCGCATCAAGAAGGATCCCCGGGAAATTCAGGCCCTGCGCAAGGCCGGACATCTGGTCGCGCAGGGTTTCGCGCATATTAAGAAAATCGCCCGTCCCGGCATGCGGGAATGCGATCTGGCGGCTGAATTTGAGTCCCATATCCGAAAGCACGGGGCCATTAAGACGTCGTTCGATTCGATCGTGGCGGTGGGGGAAAATGCGGCTTTCCCGCACTACATTACCGGAAACAAGGTTTTACGGAAAAATGACATCGTTTTATGCGATATCGGCGCCCTGGCGGACGGCTACTGCTCCGACTTGACCCGTACCTTCTTTTTGGGTAAAATTTCTCCGTTGGGTCGTCTGATTTACGACACCGTAGCCCGCGCCCAGCGCCTTGCCATCGCCGCCGTCAAGCCAGGTGTAAAAACCGCCCAGATCGACCGCATCGCCCGCGATGAAATTGAGCGGGCAGGATATGGGCGGCGTTTCATTCATAGCACCGGTCACGGGGTCGGCGTTGAAATCCATGAACCCCCGTGGGTGGGCCCTACAAGCACTGAAGTTCTGGAGCCCGGCATGATCATTACGGTTGAGCCGGGTATTTACTTGCAGGGCTGGGGTGGCGTCCGGATCGAGGACACGCTGCTGGTGACGGAAAAGGGCTACGAAATTTTAACGAAATAGGTGTTTCCATGCTAGAACCGGTAGATTTTCGCAACGGATTGATTATCGAATACGAAGGCGCGCCGTATCAGATTCTCTGGTTTCAGAATCACAAGACGGCGATGTCGCACGCCATCATGCGGGTCAAATTCAGAAATCTGCTCACGGGGTCGATTCTCGAACGGACGTTCAAACAGGCGGACCGTTTTAAGGAAGTCATCCCGACGAAGCGGAAAAAGCAATTCCTGTACTCCGACGCGGACGCTTATCACTTCATGGATATGGAATCCTTTGAGCAGATCTCTTATCCCAAGGAAAAACTGGGTGAGATGGCCCAGTATTTGACCGAAAATATGGAAGTTGAAGCGCTTTATCTGGACGACAAATTCCTATCGATTTCACTTCCCACATCGGTCGAACTGAAAGTGACCTCTACAGTCCCCGGCATCAAAGGGGATTCGGTGTCCAACATGATGAAACCCGCGACTCTGGAGACGGGTATTGAGATCCAAGTGCCGCTTTTTGTCAAGGAAGGCGATACGATTCGTGTGGATACCCGAAGCGGCGAGTACCTCTCGCGGATGTAATCGGCGCCTCGCCGATCCACGACTCGCAATTTCATGCTGACCAAACAACTGAAAGAATTGCTCGCGTTCGCCCAGAAAACGGACCTCACGGAGGTGGTCTGGGAGAAAAAGGACGCCACGATCAGTTTCGCCCGCACCCCGACGCATAAACACGCAGCCAAACACGCGGGCGCGCCGGCCACCGCAGGACCGGCCGCCGGCGCCGGGCCGGCCCCTGTTGCGGAGAAGCCGGTGATCCGTTCGACGATGGTCGGCACGTTCTTCCGCTCCGACTCGCCGGACCGCCCGCCGTTCGTCGTCGAGGGCACGCGGGTGACTTCCGGCCAGCCCGTGGCCGCGATTGAAGCGATGAAAATCATGAAAGATGTTCTGACCCCCGCGGCCTGCCGCATTGTGAAGGCCCTGGTGGCGAATGGCCAGCCGGTGGAATACGGCCAGCCGCTCTTCGAGATCGAACCCGGCGTGGAAGAAGACGCCGATGTTTAAGAAAATCCTCATCGCCAACCGCGGCGAAATCGCCGTCCGCATTATCCGTGCCTGCAAAGAGATGGGGATCAAAACGGTCGCCGTGCATTCCGAGGCCGACCGCAACAGCCGCCATATCCAGCTGGCGGATGAATCCGTCTGTATCGGCCCGGGGCCGGCGACGGAGAGCTACCTGAATATCCCCAACATTATTTCCGCGGCGGAAATCTCCGGTTCGGATGCCATCCATCCAGGCTACGGGTTTCTCGCGGAAAACACCTATTTTGCCGATGTCTGCGAGTCGTGCCACATCCATTTCATCGGGCCTTCCAAGGAGGCCATCGAGCGGATGGGCGACAAGGCGGCCGCGCGCGAGACCATGCGCAAGGCCGGGGTTCCTATCATCCCGGGTTCCGATGGCATCGTATCCGTGGACGACCCCCATTTGACGAAGCTGGCCAAGAAAATCGGTTACCCCGTGATCGTGAAAGCAGTGGCGGGCGGCGGCGGACGCGGCATGCGCGTCGTCCAATCGGAGAACGAGCTCGTCCCCTTCATCCAGACGGCGCAGGCGGAGGCGAAAGCCGCCTTCGGCAACGGGGACGTGTATCTGGAGAAATATCTTTCGCAACCCCGCCATATCGAAATTCAAATTGTGGCCGATAACAAAGGCCGTGTCATTTATCTCCCGGAGCGTGAATGTTCGATCCAGCGCCGGCATCAGAAGCTGATCGAAGAGAGTCCCTCGCTGGCGGTGGATTCGCATACACGACGCAAGATGGGCAAAGCGGCCCGCCGCGCGGCCGAAGCGGTCGATTACGTGACCGTCGGAACGGTCGAATTTCTGCTCGATAAGGACAACCAGTTTTACTTCCTGGAAATGAACACGCGCATCCAGGTGGAGCATACGGTGACGGAGATGGTGACCGGAATGGACCTGGTGAAGGAACAGATCCGCCTGGCGGCCGGCGAACGCATCCAGTACGACCGGGACGATTTCCCGCTCCTCGGGCATGCGATCGAGGTGCGCGTGAATGCCGAAGACCCGGATCACGATTTCCGGCCGTCCCCCGGAACGATCAAGCAGGTGATTTTCCCGGGTCCCCCGGGCGTACGCGTCGACAGCCACATTTATCCCGGGTATACGATTCCAACCTATTACGATTCATTGCTGGCCAAGCTGATCGTCCTGGGCGCCAACCGGGAAGAAGCCATCCTGCGCATGCAGCGCGCGCTTTCGGAGTTCACGATTGAGGGCGTCAAAACAACGCTGCCGCTTTTTGCGAAGATCATGCAGCACGAGGTGTTTCGAAGGGGCGAAGCGTACACCGATTTTATTGCAAAATATATGACGGTTCCGCCGAACGGAAGCAAATGACCTATTCGATCGCTCAACATTTGAAGGACTCCTCCGACGCGAAAAACCGCTTCGCCCAGAATACGGGCGAGGCCGAGCGCCTGGCGTCTGAAATCGTGCGCGCGCTGCGCGGCGGCAAGAAGGTCGTGGTTTTTGGAAACGGCGGCAGCGCCGCGGATGCTCAACACTTCGCGGCGGAGCTCGTGGGACGCTTCGAAAAAGAACGTCCGGGCCTGCCGGCCCTGGCACTGACGACGGACACCTCCATTCTCACCGCCGTCGCCAACGATTTTTCCTACGACGATGTTTTTGCGCGTCAAGTTCAGGCGCTCGTCCAGCCCGGTGATATCGTGGTGGCGATCTCCACGAGCGGCAATTCGGCAAGTATCCTGCGCGGCGCTGAGCAGGCCCGCAAGCAGAAGGCCTGGACCGCCGGTTTGAGCGGCATGACGGGCGGAAAGCTGAAGGCGGCGGTCGACTGCTGCATCTGCGTTCCCTCCCAGCGCACCGCGCATATCCAGGAATGTCATATCGCCCTTATTCACGCCATTTGCGCCTGCGTGGATGAGGCCTTCCTCACCGCAAGGGTATAACCCTTCCAATTTCCTGATCATGAAAAGATCCCCGAAGATATTGTTCCCGAAAAAGTTGGCTGCGCTGCTCCGGAAAAGGCAGGCCAGGGGCGAGCGGATTGTCTTCACCAACGGCGTCTACGACCTGATTCATGCGGGCCACGTGTCGCTGCTGCAGAAAGCCCGGGCCCTGGGCGAGCGCCTGGTGGTGGGGATCAATTCGGATGCCTCCGTGCGCCGGCTGAAAGGACCGATGCGTCCCATAGCGCCGCTCGGCGACCGCGCGGAGGTTCTGGCGGCGCTCGAGCCGGTGGACTATGTGACTTGGTTCGATGAAGATACGCCGTATGAGCTGATTGCGCGGCTCAAGCCGGATATTCTCGTGAAGGGCGGCGATTATCCTCTGCACAAGATTGTGGGACGCGAGTTGGTCAAAAAAGTCGTGCGCGTGCCGCTGCTTCAGGGCCGCTCCACCTCAGCACTCATCAAGAAAGTTTTGAAAGCCCATGGGAGATAAGGTATGGCGATTGCTCGATGCTAATGTCAACCGCGCCCGGGAAGGTTTTCGCGTGATCGAGGACACGGCGCGATTTGTGCTGGATAAACCGGAAGCTGCCGCGGCTCTGCGCGGGCTTCGCCATGAATTAGACGAGATGGTTCGAAAACACTACAAAAAACTCTTGTCCGGACGCGATGTGGGCCATGACAGCGGCCGCTCGAATGCCGCCAGGCCGTACAAAGGAAGCGTGCACGCTCTTGTGATCGCCAATTTTAAACGCAGTGAAGAGGCGCTCCGGGTTCTGGAAGAATATGGACGCATTTTGTCGGCATCTACTGTAAGAAAGGTCCAGGCCCTGCGGTTTCAGGCGTATCTCTGGGAGAAAAAGCTAATTCATGGGCGATCTTGATCGATTTATCGCTGCCCGCTTGTACGTGATTACCTGCCCTCCGGCCGGCGGGCCCGAAGGGTATTCTGCCATGGTGGAAGCGGCCTGCGCGGGCGGCACGGACGTAGTACAATTTCGCGACAAGAATCTGCCGTGGAAGCAGCGCTACGAGATCGCGGGACAGCTGCGTAAGATTTGTATGAAGCATAGCACGCTCTTTATCGTCAATGACGCCACCGATCTCGCGCTGGCCGTCCAAGCCGACGGCGTTCACCTCGGGCAGGAGGATTTACCCCTGGCCGCCGCGCGAGAACTGGTGAAACGCGCAGGTCGGAGCGATTTTCTGATCGGCCAGTCCACGCACAGCCTCGAGCAGGCTCTGGAGGCCGAACGGCAGGGCGCGGACTATATCGGCATCGGGCCCGTTTTCGCGACGCCGACCAAGCCGACGTATCAGCCCGTGGGCCTCGAGCTGGTGCGGCAGGTAACCAGCCGTGTGAAAACGCCGCACGTAGCCATCGGCGGAATCGATGCGGGCAATGTCGAACAGGTGCTGGCGGCCGGCGCTCGCCGCGTCGCGGTGGTGCGCGCCATCTGCGGAGCCGAAAATATTCAAGCGGCCGCGCGAAGAATGAAATCAATTCTGGAAGGTTCCAAGGTATCCGTATGACGAATAAAAAAATTACCGTTCACGTGCCGGCCACCAGCGCCAATCTTGGGCCCGGGTTTGATGTCCTGGGCGTCGCGCTGCACTGGTACAACGATGTCCATTTCGAGACCGATCTGATCAAGGCCGGCGCGCGGCTGACACCATCCCTCTCCGTGCAGGTCGAAGGCGAGGGCTTCGACAGCCTCCCGCGCGATGAATCGAATCTCGTGGCGCGGGCCGCTTACAAAGTTTTCGAGAAAACGCATCGCTGGCCGCGTTCCTTGTGGATCAAACTGGTGAACCGCATCCCGCTCTCGCGCGGCCTCGGCTCCAGCGCCGCGGCGACGATCGGCGGAATCTGCGCCGCCAACGCGCTCGTCGGCCGGCCGCTGTCGAATCAGGTCCTGCTTGATCTCGCGGTATCGATCGAAGGTCATCCGGACAACATCGTCCCCGCCTTCGCGGGCGGCCTCTGCGTCTCGGGCGTGATCGAGGGGGAAACCCGCTATTTGAAATTCCAAGCACCCGCGGGCTTGCGCGCCGTGGTCTGCTCACCGGAGAAACCGCTCCCCACGCTCACCGCGCGGCGAGTCCTGCCCAGCCAGATTCCCTTTTCCGCCGCCGTTTTTACCTCATCGCGCGTTGCATTTCTTCTGGGCGCGATTCTTCAGCGGCGCTACGAGTGGCTTGGTTTTGCCATGGAAGACGTGCTGCACCAGCCGGCGCGCGCGCGCCTGGTGCCGGGTCTCCGTGAAGTGATCAAGGAGGCCCGCAAAGCTGGCGCCTACGGCTGCGCGCTCTCGGGCGCCGGTTCCTCGGTGATCGCCTTCACTAAAACGGGCGCCGTCGCGCACCGCGTCGGCGACGTCATGCGCAAAGCCTTCGCCGCCCGCGGCATCGTCAGCCGCAGTGCCGAAATCGCTTTCGAAAATAAGGGGCTCGGCTACCGATGAAGAAGCTGGTCGTGATGAAATTTGGAGGCAGCTCGGTGGCCGACGCGCAGAAGATCAAGCACGTCGCCGGCCGGGTGATCCAGAAGAAAAAAGAAGGCTATCGCGTGGTCGTGGTGGTGTCCGCGCCGGGCGATATGACCGATGATTTGATCGACATGGCTCACGGGGTCACAAAAAGCCCCGCCCCGCGCGAGATGGACATGCTCCTGTCGACGGGCGAGCAGGCGTCGATCGCGCTTCTGTGCATGGCGCTGCATGCGAAGGACTACGGCGCGATTTCGCTCACCGGGCCGCAGGCCGGCATCTACGCGGATAATGCCCATACGCGCGCGCGCATCACGCAGGTGCAGCCGAAAAAAGTGCTTTCCGAGCTGGCGAAGCGGCGGATTGTCGTGGTCGCCGGATTCCAGGGGATCAACCCCAATTCCGATATTGCCACGTTGGGCCGCGGAGGCTCCGATTTAACCGCGATCGCGCTGGCCGCCGCGCTGAAAGCCGATCTGTGCGAAATTTATACCGACGTCGAAGGGGTGTATACGACCGATCCCCGCGTCGTGCCCGAGGCCCGCAAGCTCGACGAAGTTTCTTACGATGAAATGCTCGAGCTGGCCGGCGCCGGCGCCCAGGTGATGCAGGGGCGTTCGGTGGAAGTGGCCAAGAAGTACGAAGTGATTTTTGAGGTTCGCTCCACGTTTTCACAGGCGCCCGGGACGCGGGTGCACAAGGAGGTGAGTCACATGGAAGATGTCGTGGTTTCGGGTATCGCGCTGGACCGCAAGCAGGCCAAGATTTCGATCGTGGATATTCCCGATCGCCCCGGTGTGGCCGCCCGGATTTTTACCGCGCTCGGCAAAGCCAGCATCAATGTGGACATGATTATTCAGTCCGAAGCGCTCGACAAGAAAAACGATATTTCCTTCACCTTGAGCGAGGGGGATCTCAAAAGAGCTCTCTCGGCCCTGCGGCCGGTAAAGAAAACACTCGGCGCCAAAGATCTCGTGGCCACCAAGAATATCGGAAAGATTGCCATCGTCGGCGTCGGCATGCGCAGTCATCCGGGCGTGGCCTCGACGATGTTTCAGGCGCTTGCGGATGCGAAGATCAACATCCAGATGATCTCGACTTCGGAGATCAAAATCTCCTGCATCATCGCGCGCGACCATGTGGACCAGGCGGTGAAGGTGCTGCACAAAGCGTTCGAATTGGATAAAAAATGATCCAGCTGTTCGACACCACGTTACGGGACGGTTCGCAGGCGGAGGGGATTTCCTTTTCGCCGCATGACAAGCTGCGCATCGCGCAGGCGCTCGACCGCCTCGGTATCCATTACGTCGAAGGCGGCTGGCCGGGCTCCAACCCCAAGGATAACCAGTTCTTCCGCGAAGCGCGCAAGCTCAAATTCAAGCACGCGCGCCTGGTGGCCTTCGGCTCTACGCGCCGCAAAGGCATCGCCGCCTCGCACGATCCGAACCTGAAAGCGATTGTCGCGAGCAAAACGCCGGCGGCCTGCATCTTCGGGAAATCCTGGGACATGCAGGTCACGCATGCCCTGCGCGCGACTTTGGATGAAAACCTGGCCATGATCCGAGACTCCGTAAAATTCCTGAAATCAAAAAAGCTCGAAGTCATTTACGACGCCGAGCATTTCTTCGACGGCTACCGCGCCAACCCGTCCTATGCGCTGAAAACGGTGCAGGCGGCGCTGGAAGGCGGCGCCGATAACATCACGCTCTGCGATACCAATGGCGGCTCGCTGCCCACGCAGATCACCGAAGGCGTGCACGCGGTGCGCCGGGCCTTTCCGAAGGCCGGCCTCGGTATCCACGTGCACAATGATTCCGGCTGCGCGGTCGCCAACACACTCGCCGCCGTCGAAGCCGGGGTCACGCTCGTCCAGGGTGTGATCAACGGGTTCGGGGAACGCTGCGGAAACGTCGATCTGGCGGTGGTCATCGCCGATCTTCAACTGAAAATGGGCCGCCCGGTGATTTCCGACGCGCAGCTACGGTCACTCACCGAAACCGCGCATGCCATCGCCGAGATCGCCAACATGGTTCCGAATACGCGCCAGCCTTATGTCGGTCACTCCGCTTTCGCGCATAAAGGCGGCATTCACGTGTCGGCCGTGTCACGCCACACCGCGACGTACGAACATATCGACCCCGCCCTGGTCGGCAATCAGCGGCGCATTCTCGTCTCCGAGCTCTCCGGCAAAAGCAATCTGCTGCTGAAGAGCGAGGCGCTGCAGAAAGATCTTTCCAAAGACAGCAAGGTCGCGCAGGTGGTGCTCGATGCGCTCAAGAAAAAGGAGCTCGAGGGCTATCATTTTGAAGGCGCCGAAGCGTCCTTTGAGCTCCTGGTGGAAAGAGCGCTCGGGCGCTACAAGCCCGCGTTCGAGTTAATTGATGTGCATGTCTCGATCGAAAACGGTGCGGGCTGGCTTACCGAGGCCACCGTCAAGCTCCGCGTCGGTGGAAAGAGTGAGCACACCGTGGCCGAGGGCGACGGTCCGGTCAACGCGCTAGACAACGCGCTGCGCAAAGCGCTGGAGAAGTTTTATCCCGCGCTCAAGGAAATGACGCTGACCGATTATAAAGTCCGCGTAATCGACGCCGCCGCCGGCACTGCCGCGAAGGTCCGCGTCCTGATCGAATCCCGTGATCCCCGTGACGAATGGACCACCACAGGCGTTTCCACCAACCTTATTGAGGCCTCCTGGCTCGCCCTCGTCGATGCCGTCGAATATAAGCTGTTCAAGAGCTCCCGTAAGAAATAGTCAATTTCCCCTTGAAATCAGGCTGTTTTCGATGTATTCCTACCTGGAGGTAATCCTATGGCGAAAATCCTGGTCGTCGATGATGATAAAAGCATTGTGGCCCTTCTGCGGACGATGCTCAAGCGCAAAGGTCACGAAGTGATCATCGCCGCCGACGGTAAAACCGGGCTGGCCGCGGCCCGCGAGGAAAAACCCGATTTGATCATTCTGGACGTAATGATGCCGGAAATGGACGGCTTTACCGTCAGCGGACTGCTTTTTCAGGATCCCGTCATGCGGATGATCCCAGTGCTCATCCTCACCGCCCAGGGGCACGCGCGCAGTATTTTCGACCTGGTCCCCAACGTCCATTTGTACGTGAACAAACCCTTCGATCCACCCGACCTGCTCGAGAAGGTCAAGACGCTGCTGCAAACGCCCATACAAAACCAAAAATCCGCCTGAGTACCGGAGCAAATGCTAATATCGGGGGAAGAGCTCCCGATGAAAAAACCTTCCAAGAAGAAGCTGCTTAAAAATCCCGCGATCGACCGGGACTTTCCCTTCCGGTTAGCCGAATTGGAGGCGGAAATTCGCCAGTATCCTTCGCAGCCTGCCGATGAACGATCCTTAAAAGGGGTCGAGCGGCCGGAAGAAATAGCGATTGGGCGCGAGAATGTCGTTCAATTCCAGCTCCGCGACGGCGTCTATGCGGCCGGACACACCGATGTAACTTATGCGGGCTCCAACCATGCCCGAGGCGTGCGGCATATTCGCTTCTATGCGGCCGGGAAAGTCGTTCTGGATATCGAGGGGGATTTTGAAAACCAGCTGTTCGGATCCAACTTCCGCTTTCAAAACGTCGACGTTTTTGTCCCGGGAGCCTGGGAAACCGACTTCATCAAGCTCACGGACGAATTGACCCTTTACAAAGCCAAAAGAAAAGCCGCCTCCACGAAGAAGCGTCTCAGCGAGCAAGCCCGCCGCAACCGAAATTCATCTTTTTAGCGACATCCCAAAGCCATCCTGCTTCAGTCGCGCCACGAGTGCATCACAGGCTTCCTGCAGGGCATGATCACGTTGTGGATGATCGGCCGCGCTCAGCCATAGAATGTGGCCCTGATCCTGATAGATCGTGAGATGAACCGGCACGCCGGCCTCCTGCAGCCGCGTCGCGTAACCGATCGTGGCGTCACGGAATACGTCGTAGGCTCCCACTTGCAGGAGCGCGGGCGGCAGGCCGGTCAAATCATGGGCCTTCATCGGCCAGGCGACGGGGTTATCGTAATCCTTGGCCGATGGCATGTAATGCGCCAGCGACCACTTCACGAGATCCCGGCTGAGGCCGTAACCGGCCGCATAGAGGTGCATCGATCCGGTGTCTAGATTGCTGTCGCCCGGGTAACTGACGATCTGAGAGGCGATTTTGGGGCCGCGGCGGTCGCGTGCCAGGAGCACGACCGCGGCCGCGAGGTTGCCGCCGGCGCTGTCGCCCACCACCGCCAGGCGCGACGGATCCGCGCCGAGTTCCGACGCGTGCGCCGCTGTCCAGAGAAAGCCCGCATAGCTGTCTTCCAGCGGCACCGGGAATTTATATTTTGGGGCCAGCCGATAGTCGATGCCCACCACCACGATGCCGGCTCGGCGGCAAAAGGACCGCATGACATCGTCGTAGGTGTCCAGGTTGCAGATGATCCACCCACCTCCGTGGATGAACACCATAATCGGGAAGGGACCCTTACCCTCCGGCGTATAAATGCGGATGTGAATCCGGCCGCCCGGGACATCGATCTTTCGGTCCTCAATCCGGGCGACGGGTTCGTGGAGTTTGGGCTGCTTGAAAAGGTTCCGGTTTACAAGCGCGCGCCATATGGGAACGGGGAGAAACCAGGGCGGTACACCGGTGCCGTAGGCTTTGAACGACGCAGCATCATCGGCTTTGACCCGGGGGTCCCGCGGGATCGGCCGGGAATCCGGGTAGGCGCTGATCCAGGGGGATTCCGTCGTCGCCGCGGGCACGCCATTCGTCAACGCGCAGACCGAAACTAAAAGGATGATGAGAACCCAATGTAAACGTTTCACGCTGATGTTATACCAACCTGATTCAAAAAAGTGAATAAATTCCCGCCCGGTCCCTCTAATAGGCATGGCCTACCAGTCTCCAATTGTTAAGCTTGACATGTGTAACCTATGAGGTTACACTAATGATTAAGAGTTTTCGCCATAAAGGGCTGGAAGATTTCTTTTATGACGGATCAAAAAAGGGCATTCAACCCAAGCATGCGAAGAAGTTGTTTTACATTTTGGATATGCTTAAGATGGCCAAATTCTCGGAGGATATGAATTTTCCTGGGTCGCAACTTCATTCACTCAAAGGAGATATGAACGATCTGTGGGCCGTCCGAGTATCCGGGAATTGGCGGATTGTATTCTCATTTCATGATGGAAACGCATATATCGTTGATTACCTCGACTATCACTAGGAGATAAACGAATGAATCGTATTCAAACTCGGCCTCCATCGCATCCTGGAGAAATATTGAAACATATGTACTTAAAGCCCTTAAAGCTTAACGTGGCACAAGCGGCTGAGGCTCTGGGAGTTTCCCGCAAAACACTTTCTAAAATTGTGAATGGTCGTGGAGCCGTCACTCCGGACATGGCGCTGCGGTTGTCTCGGGCGTTTAAAACCTCTCCGGAGCTATGGCTCAATCTCCAGCAGAATCACGACCTCTGGCACGCCTGCCACGATTCCAGAGCCTGGAAAGCCGTTCACCGCATCGCCGCATGAGCATGAGTTTCTGCTTACGTGGTGCCGCCTCCTCGGACGAACTAGACGTGGCGCTGCCTGAACAGACGATGTTAAAAAAAGTAAATAAAGCTCGCTTTATCTAGGAATGCGGGCTATACTCAATTAAACCTCCCCCGTATATATCCCAGGCGACCAAAACCAAAGTCCGAAAATGAAGTGTACATGGCCATGAATGAGGTCACGATCATGAATCAAAATAAGCCTAAACCGTATGTGCCTTCGCAGAACAGATCGAAGACGGGGATGCCCTGGGCCGCTGAACCGATGGCGTCTGTCGCTTGAAGGAGGGTCCGTTGTCCACTCTGCTTTTTGGTTTGTTCGTCTTCACGTACCTGCCTTGCTTCGTGTTCTATCGCTTTGCCAGAATCCGCCGTTTGCGGCCCTAGCAGCCGACTGTAACATCGGCCGCCGCTATCTTGTCTCATCTCTATGTCCCCTTCCTTTTTGCGCCGGCCCTTGTCCGATCAGACGTCTCTCCTGCTCCTTTTAATCCCCGTCCTGGCGGTCAACATCGCCTGCGGTATCCACATCCTGCAGCTCGTCAGCCGGCAATCCATTCTTAAAGAGGATTACGCCGACGTCAACAGCATTGGCAACGGCCTGTTGTCCGTGGAGGTGTGGAAAACCCATATTGCGAACCTCACCTCCGAGAAACTATCGCATTTCAACCTGAAACCCAAACAGGAGGCGGAAGCCAGGACGGCGATCGCCACCGTGCTGAAAGCGCTGATCGGCGAAATGGATAAAATCATGCACCAGCCGCAGAAGACGCTGCGCGGAAAAGTCCGGAGACTGGCGTTTAAGGTTTTGGTGGACAGCGGAACGCTCACCGAACAAGCACCCGACTACGCGGGAGCCATTCTGGAGGAAATCAAAAAACCGGAGAACATGGAAAAAATTAAGGAGCTGGCCTTGAGCCAAATTCAGGGAGCCGAAGAAGCCGCCGGGCCCGGCGGGGGCTCACCGCTCAAAGGACTACTCGACAAATATCACGCGACGAATGTGGAGGATTTCAATCATCGCGTGGAGGGGCAGATTCACGACTACCAGAACATAATTCGATTGTATGCGTCCGTCATGATCGGGAGCGTGTTTTTGTTCCTTGCCGTCTGGTGGCAGACGCGCGACCGTCGCGATCTCCATAAGCCGCTCTATGCGCTGTCCGTCACGCTGGCGTTTATTCTGCTGACGTCGGCGCTGGCGCTCCCCATGATCGATATCGACGCGCGCATCAACCATGTCGACTTTCTGCTTTTGGGGGAGCACCTGCAGTTCACCAATCAGCTGCTGTTTTACCGGAGTAAAAGCATCATGCAGATGGTGACGATCCTCATGACCGCGCGAAAGGCGGAAACAATTCTCGTCGGTTTCTTAATTCTTCTGTTCAGTATTATTTTCCCAATCACGAAGCTCGTCTCGACGCTCCTTTGTCTCTTCGGCGGCGAAAAACTCAAGAACCAACCCGTCGTGCATTTCTTTGCCTATGAATCGGGCAAATGGTCCATGGCGGATGTCCTGGTTGTCGCGATCTTCATGGCTTACATCGGTTTTAACAGCGTGCTCAATGGCCAGCTGAAACACTTAAACTTCCAAACGCAGGCCGTCGGCGCCATCGCCACCAACCAGACCGCCCTTCAGCCCGGCTTCGTGCTGTTTCTCGCCTTTGTCCTCTATGGTCTGGCGCTATCCACGATTCTCAAGAAAATCGATATATAATCGACAGAGATAGGAACATTGTTCAAAGGAGGCATGTTATGTCCAAACTCGCGTTATTTGTTCGCATGGAAGCCAAGCCCGGTAAAGAAACAGAGGTCGCTCAATTTCTGAAAAGTGCTCTGCCGCTGGTCGAAGCGGAGCCTGGCACAAGCACGTGGTTTGCGCTGAAGATCGGGCCGTCCACGTTCGGGATTTATGACACCTTCGCGGATGAATCCGGCCGGCAGGCCCATCTGTCCGGTAAAGTAGCCGCGGCGCTGATGGCCAAAGCTCCCGAGCTCCTGGCCAAACCTCCGGTCATCGAGAAAGTTGAGATTCTGGCCGCCAAACTCACCCAGCCGGCGTCGATTCTGTAAAAAACAAGCGGCTTCATTCCCATGCAGCGCGCACATTATCGCAGCCGGACCGCTCCAAAAAATCAGTCCCGCGCCCGGGTCTGGCATCGCAAGCCCGCCTCGCCCCCGAAAGGCAAACCGGCCGGCCGCCTCAGCAACTTCGTCAATATCAGCACGGAACACAAACACGGCCGCGGCCCCCGCAAATAACTGGCTGGGCAAAAGGGCGAAGGGATAAGCTGATCCTTATCCTGATCCTCGGTTGTTTAGTCTTGGAAGTCCGGAGGGGAGTTTGGGAGAAGGTAACTTTACTCCTTCAAGAAACCTCGAACTTTAGGTATATCCTGGATGGGCATGGCGGGTTCAGGCTCACTGAGCAGTTTCCTGATATCCTGCAGGATCAGACGGATATCCGTGTCATGCAAGTCGACTTTCTTTTCGAGCCTTTCCACCCGCTTAGCCAGATTCCTGTCGCTGGCCAGAACATGCCGCAATCGGACAAAAGCCCGCATGATGGCTATATTCACTAAGGCGGCTTTCTCGCTGCGCAGAACACTGGACAACATCGCTATGCCCTGCTCCGTAAAGGCGTAGGGTCTATATCGGCGACCGCCCCATCTTGAGGTTCCAATTTGGAACCTCAAGTCTTCCAGCTCCGCGTCAGTCAGCTGAAACATGAAATCGAAGGGGAATCGGATGCGATTCCGGGCGACGGCTTTGTTTAAATTCTTAGTGGCCACATGATACAGTACGGCCAAATCGTTATCGAGCATCACCCTTTGGCCCCGGATCAGAAAGATGCGTTTTGCAATGCGTTGGACGGTAAGCGGCTTTTTCATAATGTCCTCCCGTTCGCTATTCCTCTTCGACGGGACCTGCGGCGGACCTACAGCGATGAACGCATCCGCTGTAGGTCCGCCGCAGGTCCTGCCTGTTAGAGGGCGATACCCGGGATTTATTCATTTTTCAGACGGCGAGTCTATCCAAACGGAAGAATTGCGGCGCCGCAATTTCACCGGTGAAACCGAGGCGCCGCAGTTTTGACGGTGATAGGACCTTTTTGATCGCCTACGTTGCTCCGTTGGGGCCTGGCGCCAATGCGCTACTGGCGCCAGGTCATACACCTTGAGATATGGGAGGTATGGTCTGACCCCTCCACCACTCAGAAAGGTGAAAAAGTCCACAACATCCTCTGCCCACCCAGTTTACGCGGTGATCAGGTTGGTCGTCGGAAAGATCAAATATGACAGTGATCGGATTAATGATCGGCGCAAGAACTAATCGATCAAATCACCTTATTGCTTAAAAAAGCATCTACCATCGGATCAGTTACTTGGGACTTCGATGGGATGAACATTTCGCAAACTTCCGTAATGGACTTTACCACTTCAAATACCATTTCTTTCAGGCGAACGGTGTCCAAGTAATTAGCTATCGGCTCAGAAAAGCTGTTGACGATGGTAGGAATGGCGCACTTTCGCTGGTATGAAAAGCTGAAAGCACGCATGGGGTTGGCCGCCGTCAAAATTCTACCCTGCATACCACCGTGCTCTATCCTGCACGCCAAGACCTCATTCTCTGGAACTCCTAAAGCCTTATACAGCCTAGCAGTTCGCAAAAGCAATTCGGTAGTCCGGATTGTCCTAGTATCGAGAAAGATCGAATTCTCTTTTCTCAGATCCTCAAAAAGGCTCATCAAAATATAATAATCACCGTTTTTTTGAAGCGTCCAGTAATCAAACGTTTCACGATCATCAATCAAAGCCCGAATACCAGACTGGGAATAAACCTGCGGTTGGTATTTTTCAACATGAAGAACTAAGCCAATAGGCCAGCCGAACGTTTGGATTTGAGTCTCGTCTGCAATCCGTGCCAGATCCGCAAATTCGGCATGAATTTGATATTTTTCTAAATGCGCCAGAAATTCTACGTATCCCTTTAGTTTGGTTTTATCCATAGTCCCGACTCCTTACGAGCCTTCTTAACCAAATCTTCCAAAGCAGATTTAATCGCTTGGTGATTCTTAGTCGCCTGCAACCTTTCGAGACCCTGTGCCTGAGGGACAGGTATAGGTTTCATTACCAATTTCTTCCGGGCATCGATGGTCATTTTTAACCTCTCACGGAAATCCGCAAGATCATTCTTGACCCACCATAGGACAGGGAAGGAATTTAAGTCGAAGTGCAACTTATGCCCTTCCCGCCCAAAGCGTGGGGAGTCGGGATTATGATCCTCGCGGCAGGTCAGAATTACGTTGTCATATTTGCCCAGGCCGAGAGCATACCCGATTTCTAGATAGCAGTTTGGGCGCGCCATGGTGACGTCCGCAATGATTATTGGACTATTTCGAACAAGATCGAATATCTGAAGAATAAGAGGCGCACCCGAACCCTCTTTATCAACACGACGTGGCGTGAGACCTGCAGCAGCCGTGACGGGGGCATAGACCTGATCCCAGAGAAACTCAGTCTCGGTATTCTCAATAGGCATAACCACGAAGCAGTTAGAAATATTCGATGTCATCTGAGTTTTATTTTATAGGCAAACAGGTGTTCCAGATATTCGTGTTTGCTTAAACGCCAAGGGTATCCATGATTGCGGACACTTCCATTAGGTTTTTCTGACATCAAGAATTCAAACATAATGTTTCGATTTCTTACCAATTTGAGAAATCGCTCAATGCTGGGTCTTTCGCAATAAACAACTTCGTCATACCGGAACTGGGTCCCCGATGCGCCTTTACGGATGGCTGCTTTGACAAAAATGACTCTCGAATGCTTCTCAGTTAGGCGCGTGGCAAGAGTGTCATACCCCCAGTGCCCGACGGGTTTGTGCTTCTTGCACAAGTCGACACGTCGATATTTGTTGTGAAGTGCGAGGGCTAAGAGAAGATTATTTGGCCTAGTAGTAACTTGAGAATGACACTGGTAGAGACCATTGGTGCTGCGTCTGCCGAGCAGACGAATTCTTTCTTTTGCCGACATTTCGGCTACCCATGTTGGCCCGGCCTGAAATAGATTTATTTTTCCTGACAATACTGACTGTCCCTCACGAAGACCTTTACATTTAATCTCGATTCCTTTGAAATCTGCAATTTTGTCGTTATTCTCTGCAATACCAATCAAAGTTTCAAAAGTATATCCGATGCCAGTGTCGCCTTCCCGAGAGCTATCCAGCCAGCCCATAGCACTCACACTGTCAAACAACTTCAGGAGCTCAGTTAATACGGCATCTTCAGTGAAAGGTGCTGAATCAATCGGCCTCACAATAAATACTCCTGGAGATGCAGATCGGGAATCTCCAAAAATAAGCTTAAACAGCTTCTTGAAACGTCCTCCCGGTGCTGAATTAGCGCAGTCAAAATAATAGCCGGAACTCCCATCCATATGTTCGATGTGAACAAATATAGCCAGCCTCGGACCTTTCGTACGGTTGTTGATCAGACCATTGAGCCGTGTAATCCGCCGTTCGGGATAACGTTGGTAATACTTATATCCAAGCGTTAACTCAGCACCAGACACGCTGTCAAAGGCTGGGAATTCCAAGGTGACATTTACACTTGGATCCGGGATGGAGAGGTCAGGGAAAAAGGCATAAACGTCATTAGGGATTAATACCCCATGTCGGCCCGAATCATCATTAACGGCAAGAACTTTGGCAAAGATTTCTGCTGATTTGACTTGTTTTCCTGCTGGGGATGCCATTTGATCGGTGTAGCGAAGTAAATCGGTCATTGGATTACGGGATTAAGTGTTCGATCTTTCATGGCAAACGTATAAACAAATAGAATGAATGTCCAGTGGACACACTAAGCCGAGCCAAAAGATCGTGGAATATGAGCAGGATTCGCTCTCGAAATACGAGGCCGGAGATTGTAGTTAGGAAAATCTTGCGTAAATTGCAGTGCGCCTACCGGACATATGGAAAAGGGCTCCCAGGCACGCCGGATGTTGTGATCGGAAAGCGCAAATTGGCGATCTTCGTGCATGGATGCTTTTGGCATCGGCATCGAGGCTGTAAATTTGCTTATACGCCGAAAAGTCGCATGGAATTCTGGGGGAAGAAATTCGCGTCAAATCTATTACGAGATGCGAAACATAAAATGGCCCTCAGGAAATTAGGAGTGAGAATGTTAATCGTCTGGGAATGCGAAACCAAAAATCTTGAGAAACTTACGCTACGGTTGCAGCGGCGTTTAAAGGTTTTGTCTCTCCCTGCAGGCCTTCCCTAGCAGCATTTAGACTCATAAGTGATGGTTTCATTATTCTGGCAACTTCACGAATCACCGGCACTATTACGGAATTTCCAAACTGCTTGTATGCTTGGGTGTCGGATACAGGGATGTTCATGCGCAAATCCTTCGAATCAAATCCCATCAGCCGCGCGCATTCCCGAGGCGTCAGTCTTCGAGGATTTTTTCCTCGTTGGTATATCAGAATTTCGGAGCCATCCTTGTAATATCGAGCGGAAAGCGTCCTCGCTATATCTTCGGGCTTAAACAAGCCGAATCCAAAGCCGTTCCCTTTCGCTTTGTGTTTTTTGCTGTATTCCTGCAAATAATTCCATAACTTATCACTCAGAGTGTACTTAGGGTCTACTCTTGCTAAGCGAGTTGTTGTATAGGGCGGCTCCGCTTCTTCCGAACCATTCTCTGGGTGCAGGATTGTGTCCAGCCTGGGCCCCTGTGCAGGAAGTCGAAGATTATCCCAAGTAAATATAGAAGGCTCCCGGAATCCAATGATAAGAATTCGTTCCCTGTGTTGCGGAACAAAATGTTGCCCATCGATAATTTTCCAAGAAATGCTGTATCCCAGTTCGTCCTTTAACGTCCGGCGAATAACTTCAAATGTTCGCCCTTTGTCATGGCTTATAAGATTTTTTACATTCTCGAGAAGAAAAGCTTTGGGGCGCTTTTCCTTCAGGATTCTCGCGACGTCGAAAAATAGAGTGCCCTGCGCTTCGCAGGCGAATCCGTGAGCACGTCCGAGCGAGATCTTTTTTGAAACACCTGCGATAGAGAACGGTTGACATGGAAAACCGGCAAGCAAGACATCGTGATTAGGTATTTCGGCAGCAGGAAATTTTGTTATGTCGCCAATAATCTCGTGGTTCGATCGGAAATTTGCGCTGTACGTCATCTGGGAATATTTATTCCATTCACTGGTAAATACGCATTTCCCACCATGTACTTCAAACCCCATTCGGATTCCACCGATGCCTGCAAACAAATCAATAAAGGTAAATTCTCCAGAATTTTCCGATTGCTTGATATCCAAGTTCAGTTGATGGCGCAAAGCAGGGATGATCATCATCGGAGTTTCGATTTCTCCGGACTCCCATCGACTGATGGTTTTTGGAACAACGTCGAGGTAGCGTGCAATCTGCTTCTGAGTAAATCTCTTCCGCGCCTGTAAGAGCAGATTTCGTGCTGGTGTGTTTTTTCGCATATTCTCCTTCTGGGTAACTTAGGGGACATTATGTCTTTTTTCCTTCCCACGTCAAAATTGCACTGCACGATTTCAAGTGCCTCTAATGCTTAGAGGATCTTGGAGTAGATTTATTCATTTGATCTGAACAAATATTGACCCGCATCCCAACGGATCCGGATACTTTAAAGGCAGAAGGTGCTTGCTATGCTACCAGACCGCTATAAGGGATCGGGGTCTGACCCAACGGATCAACGTAGTGGAGCTGTGTAGGAACGGTGCCTGTCACTAATCTGGACAAATTCCCATCTTCATTTTGGCTTCGCAGATTCTCCTTCAGAGGTGCATGATATAATTCGATCCACCATGGACACCTCACGAAAAATCGAATTGCTCCGATGGCACGGTGTCGGATGGCACGGTGTCAGGCACCTAACTTTCGACCTATGGACACAGTGCCAGGCACCTAACTTTCGATCTAGGTAGGACTTAAAAGAATGATTTATCCCTACCGCCGAGTTGGAGATGGCACGGTGTCAGGCACCTAACTTTCGACCCATGCATGATTTTGGAGGATCGCATAGTGTCGGATCGCACAGTGTCAGACACCTAACCTTCGACCCAGTAGCGCAGTTCTGGTGCCATAGCCAATGATCCTCCTGGAATTCAGCGAACTGCTAAACTAGTGGATGGCACGGTGTCAGGCACCTAACTTTCGACCCAACCAATGGCCCTGGTGTCAGGCGTTAATGTGTGAAAGTTGTCGTCAAATCTCACAGTCTCACGTCTGACACCAATGCCTTAGTGGACAGTGATCAGCCGGCAAACATATCAGATGAGAACGCTGCTGTTGGTCTTGATTGTCTTATTCCCGACAGGCTTGCAGGCTGATCCAGCCAAGCCCGCATTGGAAGTCGTCGTGTTAGGTTCTGGCGGTCCACGTGCGTTCGGGAGAGCCGGGTCCAGCTGCATCCTTCTGGTGGACGGATCGCCACGGATTTTGGTGGATGCCGGTCCCGGCGCGTTCTTACGGATCGGAGAATTGAACCTCGATCTGGGGCAGGTGGATACAATTCTGTTGACCCATCTACACATTGATCACAGCGGGGACTTGGCTGCTTTTTTCAACGCGCGGGCGCTGACCAGTGACGGTCCCATCACGTACCGGATTTTTGGCCCGGATGGCGCCGGGCTTTTCCCCAAGACGTCGCGATTTGTGAACCTTCTGATCGGCCGCGACGGCGCGTTTGCGTACCAGAAGACGTTTGGCGCGGATGAAACATTTGATGTTCGGGATCTCGCCATCCGTCTCGACTCCAAGCGAACAAAGATTGTGGACAAGGAGGGTCTCGTGGTGGAAGAGATGGCCACTCATCACGGCGACTGTCCGTCGGTCGCTTACCGCATTTCCTATAAGGGCCGGGCGGTCGTTTTCTCCGGAGATATGGATGCATCGGCGCTTCCGAACCTCGTGAAGTTGGAAAAGAACGCCGATTTGCTGATTTTCAATTGCGCCGTGCTCGATCCTCCGAATTCGCCATCGCAGTTGTATGCGCTGCACACGCCGCCGCGGAAAATTGGCCAAGCCGCGCGAGACGGCGGCGTCAAGGCATTGTTATTGAGCCATCTTGCACCCGACGTGGAAGAGCAGGAAGATGCGGTCCGCCGCTCCATTCGTGCTTCCTTTGCGGGGCCGATTGCGTTCGCCAGTGATAAGATGCGCGTGCCCGTGGGGGATTGAGCTATGAATGCAGGCCGCTGTCGACAGGCGCCTGACCCGCCTGCCACATGAAAAATCCTCTTCTGATCGCCGTTCTTATTCTTCTGCTTCTGGCGGGGTTTTTGTATTGGAGGCATGAGCAGAGCCCGGAAGTGCGTGAGGCAAATCTGAGGACCGCGCTGGAGAATCATGACGTCCCGGCGGCAGAACGGATCCTGAGCCACTAGAATGGCACATATCATCAAATCCAAAAAGGAGTCATTATGAAAATTGCCGTTATCATTACGCGAACACTGATGGGGTTGGGCTTCGTTGTTTTCGGACTCAATATTGTTCATCCATTTCTGCCTCAACCACCCGTCCCGGCGGGTTCGCTGATGGCCCAATTCATGGCCGTCATGGTCCCCACGCACTGGATGACGCTCATAGGCTTTGTTCAACTCCTCGGCGGATTGCTGCTTTTATTGGGCGGAACCGCGCCCCTGGGATTGGTCATGCTCGGTCCCGTTCTCGTCAACATCCTGGCTTTTCATATGTGCATTCAAGGTGGGAAGGGAATTGCGCCAGGCCTGGTATTTTCCGTCATCGAAATATTTCTGGTGTATGCCTACCGGAATTATTTCCGCGCACTTTTTACCGTCAGCGCCTCGCCCAACAGCGGATCTTGAACTACTAGAAATTTCGAAAAAGGAGGACATTCATGTCTGAAGTCTCAGAGTCGGAATATAAGGGGAATCCCATGATCGTGATTAAGTCGACGCCGGAAGATAAGTTCCCGTTCCAGTTCGGGGTCAAAAAGGCGCGACTCATCCTGGCGCATATCGATGACATCAAGCAGTTCGTGGAAAAGCACGAGAAGTAAGGGCTTGTCCGTGAGGAGAGCTGTTTACTCTTTATCTTGGTTTCGGGAGGGTTTGATTTGATGGGTGAACAACACGCCGACCAAGCCGAGGAAGCCCACCAGGACATTGATGACGCAGACCTGGCGGGATTCGGAGGTCCCGTAGCCGGTCGCTCCGATCAGCGAGGCGGCCACCCAGATGAGGAGTATCACCGCGATCAGCCGGAGGCGAACCTTGAAGGCGATATTTTCCGGCCATAGTAAAACAGCCAGAAATGCGGCGAGCGTAAAAGCCGGCAGCAAACTGTAGAGATCCACAATAAGCATCCCTCTTTTCGTAACACAAGAGGGGCTAAAGTTCAAGAGCGCTTACATTGGGTGGGTATCTTCTGACCTTGAGCCGGCGGCGCCGGCCTCCCTCAATTGTTCGCGCCTGGGACGAGCGCGAGCTTTCCGAGGTAGTGGTCGTCGAGCGTGCGTTGAGCGTCGCCGGCTTTCTCCAGAGGAAATTTCCGCGCCACATGCACCTCAAACGGGCCGGCTTCAATCAGACGATTCAGCTTTTGAAAGGCCTTCGCGGTGAACTCGCCGTCGTATTTGAGGACTTTTACGTCGGCTCGCGGCTTGGGTGCGGGGTCGACCCCATTCGGATAAGCGACCCGTCCGCCCTCGCGCAGAGCGCCCAGAGCTTTGTCAATCGCTTCTCCACCCACCATGACCAGCGCCGCATCCACGCCGTCGGGCGCGAATCGGCGGGCGGCGGCCTGAATGTCTTCCCTGTGGCCATCCACCACAACGTCAGCGCCCAAATGCCTGGCCAATTCGACTCCGTCATCCCCTGAAGTCACGGCCATCACACGCGCGCCCATCCGTTGGGCCAGCTGCAGAGCCATGTGCCCCACGCCGCCGCTGGCGCCAAAAATGATGATGGATTCATGCGGTTTGAGATGAAGCTGGCCATCCAGCCCCGCCAGCGCGGTGAGCGCATCCACCGCCATCACGCCCGCCTGTTCGGTCGTCAATTTTTTCGGAATCGGAGCCGCGGTGTCCGCCTTGACCGCGGCATATTCGGCGTAAAAGCCTCCCTTGGGACTCATGAAGCTGATGCCGTAGGCGCGATCTCCTTTTTTAAGCCCCCGCACGCGTTCCCCGACCGCTTCTACGGTTCCTGCGCCGTCGGAACCGAGGACAATGGGGAAACTCGGCTTCATGCCGAACTCCTTAGCAAACCCACCCTCGCGTTCAAACGGATCCCACACGCCCACCCCGGCCGCCTCGACGTGTATCAGGACCTCATCGGCCCCGACTTGCGGCACCGGAAGCTCGCGCACCTTAATTTTCTCAATCCCTCCGAATTCATCGATGGCGACCGCATGCATCGTTTTCTGCGTAGTCTGATTCATAGATAAATCCTCCTATTATTGATTAGAATCTCGAATTGAACCGAAAGTTACATCCGGAGGCGTGAGATGCACATGAATAAACCGAATTTTACGGAGAAGTCGCGGGTGGTTTTCCTGGTCCTTGGGGTCACCGTGATCGGTCTCGCGCGGGTTTGCGATGCGGAGACTCCGGAACAATCGGTCGCGGCGCTCGCGAACTTTTTGAGCGCCAATGACATCGACTCCGCGCTCAAGTATGTTGCGCCCGCGGAACAAGCGGACTCGCGGCAGATGTTCACCTCGATGGATGAGGCTAAACGGAAGCAATTTGCTGCCGCGCTCCTTCAGGTGACGGTGAAGGAGAACACCGGAGACGCCTGCACCGTCAGCATTCCGCTGCAGACATCCAATGGGACGGTCGTGGACGCCGATGTGTCCCTGGTCCCCGATGGCCATGGCGGATGGGCCGTCAGTTCATGGTAAAGCCGCCTACTTCACTGAGGTCGGCGCACTGACGGTGGCTTCGAAAATAGTCCCTTTGTCCACCGAAACGTCCTTGCCCGGGATGAACACAAAGCAGATGCAGCAGATCACGGTGAGAACGATGCTCGTGAGCGAACTGCCGCTGTGCTCGCCTTTGACATACTTGAGTGGCACCCAGCTGCCGTCGACGGCCTGCACTTTGTCCACCTGAATATCCAGCTGTCCCCCGATACCGGCAATAAATCGTTTCGACGCGTTCATGACCGTTGCGGTCGCGGGCGCTCCCACGGCGATGACCTTCTGCCCATCCACCATCACATCGGCGGCGGCTTCCATGCTCACCACGTCTCCCTTCTTCTGTGTCGCCGATGAAACTACCTGCGTTGTTTTGACCATAACGCTGGTGCCCGCCGGAATCGTCACGGCCGCCAGGGCCCGATCCGCGCACTGACTCAGCAAACCCAGAATCACCATCAGTGTCATGCTCTTTTTCATGCCGCCTCCCATTTCTACCATCGGATTTCGAAATGCTGCACAAATTGGCTCAAGCGGGAGGTGTTTTCCCGGTGGGCCGCCTGCACGGAACCATAAATGCCGCCGGAATACCACCCCAGCGATAAAAGCGCGAGCAGCGCGGCCAATCCGGGTTGGCCGGCATGCGCGGCGGAGTAGGTCGCTCCTCCGAAGAGACCGCATACCGTGAATGCGGCCGCCGCGGTCTGGGGCCGATCACTATAGAGGTACCCGCTTCCAGGAACCACCGCGCTCAATGTCCCGGCCAGCGCCGGGGATTTCCAGTGGATCACGGCGCCTTCCGGAGCTCCGGCGGCCGCTTCGTCGGCGTTCTTGCGCCAGACTGAGCCTGCATTCACGGCCCCGAATTCCTGCGGCGCGCCGTTCCAATCCTTCAGCCGCAGCCGGCTCAAACCGCGAACGTACTGATATCGGGCATGAATATCCACCGGGCAATCGCCTGGGAATCCCTCGGAAAGCGCGCCGGAATAATTTTCCAGGTCATAGAGCGATTGCACGGCATATAAGGCGGGCAAACAGCGGGACGGATCGGGCAGGCGGTCTCGCCAGGAACGGGAAAGACTCAGCGAAAATGTGTAGTCCTCGGTTTGATGCGCGGCGTTCAGCATGCGCGCGATCGCCTCATCGCGGCGGGGGTCGGCAGGGTGGATGGCCGCCAGGCGCTCATATTCGAGTTCGGCGGCCGGGTAGCGCTTCTGCATCATGAGTTCATCACCAAATGCGAGATCGGCTTCAAAGGAGTCGGAAGCGGCCAGCGTCCGGCCGGCGGCCGCTGCGTGGCATAACAAGAAGCCCAGAGCCACAAAAGAACGCCGCGCCTTCATTCGACCGGGTCCGCGTAGCGAAGCCCGCTGGGCGTCCGCACGAGGGGATATTTGTCGAGGTCATGGCCGCAGCGGTTGAGCCGGTCAAAGCTCTGGATCACGCCCAGAATAATTCCATTTCGGCGAACGGCCTGGCGGGCATAAGCGGAATCGCTGGGGGTCATCGGGCAGCTGGACCCCTTGTACGGACTGATCCAGCGCTGGTAGATATTTATGGCGATGGTTCCGGGGGCGGCAATGAACTCCTTGAGCTCCCGCTCCTGCGCAAAAGCCGGACCGGACAGAAGAAAGAGAGCCAGAAAATAGCCGCTAATATGAGGTAATTTCAAGCGAATCAGAGCATAGCAAATGATGCGACAGGTCCCGTATATCGCCTGGGCCTTTTGGACTGCAAAAAATAGCCCTTTGATCCATTTAATGAAGATATCGTTTCAGGTAGTATTCTGTATATGGTTCCTCGCTACCTGCTGCTGGCGTTTCTTTTGAACTTCACCCTGGCCATGGGCGCGCGCGGCGCGGCTGAGGACGGGGAAAGCTTGATGACGCCGAACCAACAACGGCGTGTCGTTCAGGTGAATCACGACCTCCCCCAGGATTTCGTCGACCAGAAGGGGGACTCCAAGAAGGTCGCCGAGCTGCGGGCGCACCTGCGTCAGACTTACGGCGCTTACAAGCAGGCAGCCAAGCAATACGGTCCAGGGACGACCCAGTCCAGAGCCGCCGCCCACCAGGTCATGGACGTACAAAATGCGCTGCACCACCAGTTCGTGCTGGAAGAAGCGATCCCCGCCATCTCCGTCTCTCAAATACCACAAAATCAGTAGACTGGTATGGTATGACAGGTGAGTGTTCCCCTGGCCGATTACTAATCTCGCGGAGTTTTCATGAAAGTATTTGACTCTGGACCGCAAGATGCAATAAAACCAGCCCGTTTTTCATCGAGTTGGACGACTAGCCTCCTTCCCTGGGGGTTCATTCGGTTGGCCGCTCTAGCTTTGCCGGTGGTGGCAGGCAGCATATCCAATATATGGGGTGAGACATCATTCGGAGCCGGCCTCGGCGCGTTTATCGGAATCTGCGCTTTTCTAATGATTGGTTACGGCGAAGCGCGCCGGCAAGTCCGGCCCGGCGCCGCCTTCGCGCATATTGCGGTGACGCATGCCGCGGCCGGAGCTGTGGTGCTCGCTTTGCCCCCTGTTTGGCAACCGGGCAGCGGACATCCGCCTCTGCCGGCGGCGATTGTTGTAGTGCCATGGGTCTTCCTCTCGATACTCCCGAGCCTTCTCGGCGGTTTCATGGCGGTTGTCTTCCCCCTCCACAGGCCGTCCGTGCCGGGGCAGATAAGTCCCCGCCTTACATTGGCGGATGGTTTTCTGCTTCTGGGTGGCCAAATTTGCGGTTTTTTCTTATTTACAGGAAAAGGAATCCCCAGCATGTTCGTGGCGGGACTCGCGGGGCTGTTGATCGCTTATGCGCTCCTCAGAATCAAGGATCGGCGATGGTTCCTTCTTCTCCCTTTGGTGGTGGCTGGAAAATTGATGATATTTAGAATCATTTTTCGTCCCGCGGCGCTTGAGCGCGCGGTCGCTGCCGGTAACACGGCCAAGGTACAGCAGCTGATCCGCCAGGGCGCAAACGTCAATACAAAGGACCGGGAAGGTAATACTCCTCTTTTTGAGGCTTTAAAGCGCGGTGATGACGCGGCCGCGAAGGTGCTTCTGGAGGCGGGAGCCGACCCCAATATCCATCCCGAATTCTGGGCAGACTCACTGACCATGGCGATCGGCCGAAAGGACGTCGCGATGACCAAGCTGCTGCTGGATCATGGCGCAGATCCGAACATCCGAGGTTCTGATTCCAATACACCGCTGATGGTGGCCATCACTTACCATCAAAAAGAAATTGTCCAACTGCTTCTTGATCACGGGGCAGACGTTAACGCGAAGACCAGCTGGGGAACGTCGCCTTTGTATACGGCGAAGATTGTCAGAGACGATGAGATCGGCGCCCTGCTGCGAGCCCACGGTGCAAAGTAAGCGTAGCACCTGCGATTTGCTGCGCTAATTAGGTGCCTGGGAATGCGCGGGCTCTAGTAGGCCGTCTTCGTTTACGGTCACCTCGGGTTCCTGCGTGGCGGCGTCGGCCGCATTTTCTTCGTCCTGGCGGGACAGATAGGCGTTGAACTCCAGGGCCATCCGGGCGATCTCCGGCGGGACCAGCGGGGCGGAGGGCTCCGCGGGCACCCAGCCTTCGCGGCGCAGCCGGGCATACAGCCGGGTGCGGCGCCGGGCCATGAAAGCGAATTCGCTCGTCGGGCTCCAGCGCCGCGGGCTGGGCAAAATGGAAGCCAGCGCCACCGCTTCGTCAGGCGTCAAGACTTTGGCCGGTTTCTTGAAATAGGCCTGAGCCGCCGCTTCCGCTCCGTAAAGACCGGGTCCCCACTCCACTACATTCAAATACAGCTCCATGATGCGGTTTTTTGTCAGATAGCGCTCTAACAGTACGGTGATGAGGGCCTCTTTGGCCTTCCGCAAGAGGCTTTTCTTCGGCGACAGGTACAGGCTGCGGGCCAGCTGCTGGGTGATCGTACTGCCTCCATACACATACTGCTTATGGGCCCAATCCCGTTTCAACGCAATCTGGATCTGTTCCATGTCAAAGCCGTGGTGCAGATAGAACTGATCATCTTCGGATAGGAGCACCGCATGCACCAAATGCGGCGAAATCTCGGACAGATCCCGCCACTCGTAGACCGTATGCAGGGCGATTCCGTTGCGGAGCGCCTGGGCTTCGCGCAGCCTCATGAGCGGGGTTTCGTCGGGGTTCTCAGTCCTCAGGGAAGGTACATAGGGCAGCCAGGCCAAATAGATCAACGGCGCCGCCACCAGCGCGGCCGGAAGCGCCCACAACCATCGCCGCCAGGGGCGTTTGGTTCCTTTGTCTTTAATCTGGGTCATGGAGGTGATTATAATGGTTTCGAATCAAAACCGGCCGGTCGCCGCGGCGACCGACCGGTTTTTTGCTTTGAGAAGGGTGGAACGACTTACGCTTTTAGCGAAACGTGAAGCTGGGCGGCTTGAGATCGCACGTAGTACCCCCATTACTGGAGCCGTCAATCTGGCCGTCGAAGTCCGTGACCAGCGTGCCGGTCCGGTCGCTGGTGATGGTGATCGGGGTGGACAGCGTGCAGGCATTGCTCGGAGAGTTGCAGCTATTCCCTTGCCCCGAGACGGTTCCGCCGATTGCGAAGTAAGCCCAGAAGTCGACCTCGATCAGGTCGCTGGACGTAGCGCCTTGGCCGTGGATCACATTTCCGTTCGGATCGACCGACGTGCTGCCGGCGCGGAAGATATTCCGCTGGTACGTGGTGCCCGGTACGCAAGCCCCATCGATAGCGACGGGTACGTAGCTGATTAGATTGCTGATTTTCACCATCACGCACTTATAGGAACCGTTGGGAATGGCCCCGGCGCCCAGCGTAGGATTGTTCACCATATCCTGTGTGGTGCCGGCCCCATTCGAGAAGACGGTGATGGAATTCGAGCAATTGGCCGATTGCGATAAGCGCATCTCAAAGATTTTGATCTTGACGGACGACGGATTGGTGACCGCCTTTGCGCTAGGAACCCACGCGCAGATTCCGACCAGAGCCAGCGCGTGGACCATCAGGACTAATTTTCTTCGCGATAAGATAATCATCGGGCAGCCCCCTTTATGCTCATGACGCTCTGACTGGAGGCACCGCCCCCGGCGCTGCTCGACTTGGTGACTTTGTCGCAGGCGCTTAAGACCAACAACGCGGCCGCTGTCAGGGCCGTTGCTGCCAGTGCATTTAGTCTCATGATACCCCTCCTCTTTAGCGTCCGCCGAACAACAAGCTGGCGCCGAAATTAACTCGATAGTTGTAGGCCCGAAATGTGGAGTTGCCGGCGTCTTCCAGCACTCCAGCCCAAGTCCGCACCGACCCGCGCTGATAGCGTACGGCCGGTCCTGCCTCCACGACTGTTCCCATGTCATTGCCGTTAATGGTTCCGTCCGTTCGGGAATGTGTCAGACAAGTATTGCCGACCATTTCCGCTGAGGCGCTTAACCCTTCGGTCACGCGCTTCAGGCTGAGGTCGATGCTGGCTCCAAACGTGAAAAGATCACTCGGATTAAAGCGGTCCTGCGTGGCGGTCGTGTAGGTCGCTGTATTCATGTAGCCCATTTCCGCGTGACCGGTGACCATGTCCGCCCACATCGGCGTATCGGCGATCAACTGGAGGTGGGCGTTGAAGCCCTGCTGGACCTGGTTGTTGTAGCGCATGCCCAGAGCCGCCGGATTGTTGCTGGGATTGGCCGTGGGAAGATCCAAATCCAAGGCGGCCGCCAGGGGAAGGGGGGCGTTCAGGAAATTATATTTCGCGCCCACCTGCATATTCCCGATTCCGCCGTCTTCATTATGGGTGGAGGCCAATCCTTCCGAAGAGTCAATGGCGTGGACGATGGGCACGCTGAGCTTCGTTTCGAGGTTGTCCGTCACTCCATAGCGCCCGAAAACCTGATACATCCATACGCGATCCTTAAAGGTAGTCCCGGGACTATTATCGATTTCGGAGCTCTGGTAGCCGAACTGTGGGCTCACGCCTGCTTCCACCTGTTTCCCCTGGAGCACCGAGGCCGCCTGCGGCATAAATACCGGTTCCGCCTGGGCCGCCTGCCACGCCGTCATCAAAAGTACACCGAACAAAGCTTTTCCTTTCACATGACCCCCTCTTATGCAATGGATAGGCAACAGCAAGAGGATGGGGTGAATTCAGAGGTTTTTCAAGGCTTATTAAGGCTTTTTAATGGGGGGATCGGTCAGGGGCAATGCACATTAAACGGCTCTAAAATTAGATGTTTTTCGTCCCACTTCACCTCGAGACGCCAGTGACCGTTATAAGTCAGAAGTTCTTGGTCCAGTGCCGGATCGGGGGCCCCCAGAATCGGGTGCTCCGGAAAGGCAAACCAGACATAGGCCGTGGAACGGACAGGATGGAAGTCGACGTTTGTGCGGCTCTGGGCCGCGACCTTGCCGGAGGGGTTGATCCAGCGGCTCTCCAGGACGTGGGCGCCATGCTGTCGATGGGCGAAGCGAATATAGCCGTGGATTTTCCCCTGGCAGGAAAAATCCTGTTGCGTCTGAAGGCCATTCTCCTTGCTTGTCAGGACGATGGTGGCTTGTTCGGCTTTCTGATCCGGGGTTTGGTCGGCCGCCCGGGCGTTGAGGCCTCCGAACACCGCAAGTGCCGCCAACAGGGGGATGGAATAAGTACGCATGGCGACATTGAACCGCCTCAACGCCTCCGCGTCAAGAAGGAATCGGTGGCGGGCGCTTTTTATTTTTCTTTGCCATAATGGTTTCGGTGCAATGACAACTGAGGATAATTGGAAGCCGGTCAGCGCGGCCGGGGTGGCCGCGGGGTGGGGTTTTATCGGGCTGATCATTTGGCTGCGAGCGTCCAGCCCGGACGCGTGGGTGAGGATCCTGGATGATGCGAATCTTGTTTTTCATGAAGCGGGGCATCCGCTGGTGGGACTTTTCAGCAATCGTCTGATGGTGTATGGCGGCACGCTGGGGCAGCTAGTATTCCCCGCGGTCTGCTCGGTCAGTTTCTGGCGCCGGCGGGAGCCCGTGGCACTGGCGCTCTGTTTGACCTGGTTCTTTGAGAACTTTCTGAATATCGCACGCTACATGGCCGATGCCCGCGCACAATTGCTGCCGCTGGTGGGCGGGGCGGAGCATGATTGGACCGAGATCTTCTCGCGCTGGGGCGTGCTCCCGCACGATACCACGCTCGCCGCCTTTACGGCGTTCCTCGGGTGGGCCGGCATGATCGGCTGCGGTCTCTGGCTTCTATGGAGGAGTCGGATATGATTCCACTGACCATGGGTGAAGCGGAGTTTGGCGCGCTGGCGCATATTGCCGGGCGTCTCGCCTTTTTTGAACCCTTGAAGGGCGCCGAGCTGGAAAAGCTGCTCTCCCATATTCAGCTTTTTGCCTTCAAGGCGGGGGAAACCATCTTCAAAAAAGGGGACTCGGCGGACGCCTTGTATATCATTTATGAAGGACAGGTCAGGATCCTGATGAACCGACACTGGCTCTGGCTCATCCGCCGGGAGGCGCGGCTTGCGCCGGGCAACCTTTTCGGTGAAATGGCTCTGCTTGAAAAACGAGTGCGTTCCGCCAAAGCGGTTGCGGTTCAACCCACCAAGCTTTTCGTTCTCCTGCGCGCGGACTTTGATGCCTTGATGCAGCGAAACCCGTTGTTTGCCGAGGGGATGCGCTGGGTGGCAGAACGCCGGAAATTCGAAGACAGTCATTGAAACTCGCGAAGTTTAGCCTACTGGCCCTACCAGGTGGTGGGGATCCAGATTCAAGGGGATTGGTAATTCATGTCGTATTTACGGCATAAAAATCGTATTGAAAATGACGGTTATCCCCTACATACTCGGGGGAACCCATGCGTCGGGAAGCTCGGATCGGGTTTCTCCTGGCCGCCCCTTTGTTGGCGGGGGTGTTCCTTACGTTGGGCCGCACGGCCTTGGCTGCAGACTCCCCATCCCGATCAGCCATCGAAGACATCATGGAGCCGCAACCTTCCCAGCTGAATTTGAGCCCTCCCGGATCCCATCCCTCGCCGCTGACTTCCTCCACGACCGGTCAGTTGGTCATACCGTCCGAACCCGCCGCTCCGCATCGATTGGCGATTGGTTTTAATGACCTGGGCGAGCAGCTCCGTATTCATTTCAAGCGCGATTGGGCGGTGGAGCAGCGATTCTTAATGGGGACCGCCTCTTCTGACTTTGGAACGGTTCATGCCAATGTCTTTGGTTTGAGGGGCTATCGTTTCTTACCGGAACGTCGCCGGTTTCGACTCTACGTGGGCCTGGAAGGAGATTACGTAACGACATCGCTTCGATCGGTCAACACGACCGGAAATCCGAGCTCCGTCGCGACCGTTTCCGGCTTCGGGCAAACATCCGGGTACGCGATGGGCGGTTTCGGAGGCGTAGAATACCGTCTGCTCAAGCGAATCGCGTTGGATCTGGATATCGGGCCTTATATGATAGGAGTGAAGGAAAAGGTCACGGGCGTTTCGGATGCGTCCTTGGATTTTGTAGCGAATACGGCCATCAATGTTTACCTATTCTAATCGGACCGCGCTGGTCGCGGCTACCCTCCTGATAATCAGTCAGGGGTCGGCATACGCTTTCCATTTCGGGCTTGGGAATGCCGCCGCCGCCGAAGGCGCGAAGGTGGTCAACAAAGCCAATTCGGAATACATGTCTTCCGACGGTCTGCTGGTGCCGAAGCTTCCCTCCTGCGGCAGCAATATGGCGCTTTTTACTAGCGCGCCGGTGACCGACCCCACGTTTGTCTCGATCACGCCCCTCGGCCACTTTATCCCTCCAGGCCACACATTTCCGTCCGATCACAACTACTACAATTTTAACGCCTCTTCAACCCAGTTGCTGGGCATCAATACCTACGCTCCGGGTGACGGATGGGTCATGCAGGTCATCGCCCTGTATTACAACCTGAACGCGCCGTCGTCCTATGTCATTACGTTTTCTCCTTGCCTCGAAGTTAAAATGGATAACATGACTGTAAACACCTTAGCGCCGGCGTTGCTTAATCCATCGGGCCCCTCATCGACCTCCTGTTCATCCAACAATTGGGGCGACCAGGGCGTGATCCAGAGTTGCGTCACGAATATGGAAATGCCGGTCAAAGCGGGCCAGCTTCTGGGCACCGGCGGTATTGTTGATTTTGGGCCCATCGAAGACACTCGATTCCAAATTACCGGATGGGCCAATCCCTCCCGGCACGATTTAAATCGTGGCTTTTGCGTCGTGAATTATTTCAGCCCCAGCCTCAAAGCGGCTTACACCGCAATCCTGGGGGTGAATAATGGCTCGACGTTTATCCCGCGCACCATCCAGCCGATCTGCGGCACGATCATGCAGGACATCCCCGGCACCGCTCAGGGGGACTGGTATTTTCCCGGAGCGCCAAACCTTCCAGAGGATCCTCATCTTGCCTTAATTCATAGCAATGTGGACCCCTCGACAGGAACGATTTCCTGCGGCACGTCGGTCCCCGGTTTGGTGGGGGGCCACGATTTTATTCCGAAGACGACGGCGGACGGCACCCGGATTAACTACGACTTCAGCCTCGTCAGCGACAATCAAATTTATTGCTATGACACGCTGCTGACCGACTTTGTGTATGGGGCCGGCGGCCCCGATCCAAACTACGTTGGCCAGATCGTCCTACTTCAGATGACCGACGCTTCGCTCCAAACTCTCAAGATCGAGTTGCAGAACCCCCGCACGACTTGCGCGAGCGCTGCGCCCTGGGCCTTTACCTCGAACGCCGTCACCTTCCAGCGGTAACTGTCATAGGATTGGGCGCCCACCATGAAGAGCCTTCCGGGAGATCGACGGGTTTTTGATGTCAGTCTGGTGGCGGGTCATCGCGACCGGTGGGGGGACGCCTCCGATTTTCCGGCCGGCTTCGTGCGCAAGCTGCACGGCGCCGCGTTTGCGGTGAAGCGTGAAGTCCCGGCACTCTGGTTGACGCCGGCGGGGCGTCAGCATTTCACCCTCCGGGCGGTTTACAGGGATCGCCGACCCGATTTCGCTCGAAAGGTTCCCTTGGTCGTACGTCAGAAGCGTTATGCCGAGGTTCTCTCGCTCCTCCGAGCGGCCAAGGAACGGCACGTGGTCTGGCAAGGTTACCGGCTTAACGTCGCGGGGATCCTGATGCTCGAGGGGCGGGCGGTGGGAAACTGGCTCACGACCTTGCGCCGTGAGATTGATCGCCGCTGCGACCAGCCTGCTTTATTTCCGCCCTCCGGCTATTGTCACATCGTACTGGCGCGGCCCTTGCGGTCCTTACGTGAAAGTGAACGGCGCTGGATTCAGCGTTGGATCGGGGCGCAGACGCCATTCCGGCCGATTCGCATGCGCATCACCCGCCTCAGGCTTCTGGTCACGCGTAACCACTTCGGTACGCTTTACGCGTGAGGGCCGCGGTTTCAGGCTTTGGCGTAGTCCGCCATGCCTTGCCAGTCCACCACAACCACCGGTTCGTCTCCGACGACCCAGGCATCATGTCCTGAAGGGAGCAGGGAGACATCGCCCGGCTTGCACGTAAACTCCTGCCCGTTATCCATGACCACCTTCAGCGTGCCCGCCACGTGATATTGAAAATGTGGCGCGACGCAGCTCTTTGTTTTGGCCAGCGGCTGCACGGACGTTGACCATTTCCAGCCCGGCTCAAGGATGGCCCGGGCGATGGTCACTCCACCCACTTTGGCGATCTCCACGCGTCCTTTGGGGAACTCGCGAACTTCATCCGGTTTTCCGAAGCTCTTTAACTCCGCTTTTTCCATGACTTTCATTGGGAAACCTCCCGTTCGTTATTCCTCTTCGACGGGACCAGCGGCGATGAACTCATCCGCCGCAGGTCCTTGTTTTTTTGATCCGTCGTCACGATCCTATCCCTTTGGTATATTGGAGGCAAGTACGCACTTAAAAGTATTATAGTCTCCGAAAGGAAACCTATGATCCATCTGAATAATAAGCAATACAATTGCAACATCGAAGTCATCGTGGATGTGATCGGCGGCAAATGGAAAATGCTGATCCTCTGGAACTTGAAGGATGGCCTCAAACGATTCAATGAACTGCGCCGGCTGATTCCGGGGAGCACTCAAAAAATGCTGACGGCCCAGCTCCGCGAACTGGAGCAGGACGGAATCGTCTTAAGAAAAGTCTACCCCCAAGTCCCGCCGAAGGTGGAATACTCGTTGACGAAATACGGACAGAGCCTGAAACCATTTATTGAGCTGAGCTGCAAGCTGGGAAATACGCATGTCAAACATGCTCAGCGCCGACAGGTTCTGCGGAAGATCATTGAACCGGAGATGTCTCTGGCGTCTTAACCAGGAGAGGAGACTTTATGACATCTGAAATGGCACTGCCGCAGGTGGTCGTTGAAGAGCGTCATTTTATGACGCAGGTTTTTGGTTGGATGTGCGCGGGCCTGGCCATCACGGGCGGCGTGGCGGCCTGGGTGGCGTCGACGCCGGCTTTGGCCCACATGGTGATTCAAAACCGCCTGGTGTTCTTCGGGCTCATCATTTTTCAGCTGATCCTGGTCTTCCGCCTGGCCGGAGTGGTCCAATCGACCATGTCCGCCTCCGCGGCGATCGTGACATTCCTGTTTTATGCGGCGCTCAACGGACTCACGCTGTCGGTCATCTTTCTGGCCTATACAAGCAGTTCGATCGCCACGGCCTTCTTCGTCACGGCGGGCACCTTCGGCATCATGAGTCTTTACGGATATTTCACTCACACCGACCTCACGGGATTGGGGACTATGTGCTTTATGGCGCTGATCGGCCTGGTGATTGCCTCGGTGGTGAACCTGTGGTTCCGGAATCCGACGGTGATGTGGATCACGACCTATGCCGGGGTGCTGATCTTTATCGGCCTGACCGCCTACGACACCCAGAAGATCAAACAGCTTTACCGGGGGGATGAAGACGGCGAGCAGGAGGAAAAAGAGGCCATCTCCGGCGCTCTCGCGCTGTACCTGGATTTTATCAACCTCTTTCTGAATATTCTGCGCATCATGGGCGATCGGCGGGAGTAAGGGTGGATTGGAAGCGGACCGCATGCCTGACCGTTCTCATGATTAGTGCGGGTGCAAAGGCAGCGGAGTCCACCGCAAGATTCGAACCCCCCGCCGGCAAGATTCTCCTAATTGTGGGTCAAAACGTTGAGGAGATCCAGGCTTATCTCGGCGCCGCGCAGGTCAGACCCGGTGGATTCATGGCTTATACCTCCACCCAGCGTATGGAGGGCCTTGACGAGCCGTCTAATCAAGGCGATGGGACACAGTACGCGCAGAAGCTCGTCAACGATTACCCCGACACCGTCCTGCAGATCGGACTTTACATCGTGGATGATTGCGATCACATCGCCAAAGGGGAGCGGGATGATGCGATTGACCGGCTCGGCGATTGGATCCAAGCAACCAAGCGTCCGGTGTTCCTGCGCATCGGCTACGAGTTCGACGGGCCCCATAATCATTACCCTCCGCAGGATTACATCAACGCTTACCGACGCCTGGTCAACCGCTTCCGCGATCGCGGCATCCGCAATGTCGCTTATGTCTGGCATTCCTACGCCAGCAAAATTTCTCAGCCGCTCGATGACTGGTATCCCGGCGACAGTTATGTCGACTGGGTGGGAATTTCTTATTTCGATCAGCCGCAGTCCCAGATGCTGCCTGCGATCCAATTCGCTCATGAGCACCAGAAGCCCGTCATGATTGCGGAAAGCAGCGCCTGGCGGGTGCAGACACGCTGGCCCAACGCCTGGAACCTCTGGTTCGCTCCGTACTTCAAGTTCATCGACGCCAACAACATTAAGGCCGTGTCCTATATTGGTTCGGACTGGGATTCCTTGAATCAATTCAGTGGCCAGAAGTGGGGGGACACCCGCCTGCAGTCCAACCCGGAGATCCTCCGGCGTTGGCTGCAGGAAACATCGCAGGACCGCTACCTCAAATCATCCCCCGATCTCTTCCGGCAGCTGGGCTACGAGAAATAGAACAGGGTGGGGATCACGATTGAAGGAGATGGGTAATCCACTATAATGTCTAAGAATCTCTACAAGGAGGATTTCATGAAAAAATCAGCGTGGATTATTTTTGGATTGACGATGGCGGGTGCGTTAAGCGTGAGTTACGGGTCTGATCGGGCGGGTATGCTCGGATTGAATTATACGGTGGGTCCCAGCTTTATCGCCGGCGGCGAACATGCCACGGACGCGGGTTCCGTTGAACCTGGTGTCGGCGCCGCACTCCAGTATGGCGTTACGCGCAACGCTGCCTTTCAATTCGCCTACGATTATCTCGATGGCGACTTGCGGACGCAGGCCATCACGTTTAACGGAATATGGAATTTCATGCCGGAGAGGACCTGGAGTCCTTTCGCCGGCGCCGGTCTGGGTTTCGGCAAACCTTTTTCCGGGGAAGATTGGGGGCACTTCGCCTTGAAGCTGGAAGGCGGGCTAGAAAAAGATTTGACCTCGGATGTCTCCGTGGCCGCCGTTTTGAGCTACCACTATGTCGAGGGGCCGGATCCGTTCGGCAGCGTGCATGCCATCGAGCCCGGAATCCGAATGTCCTATTACTTCGGCAACTTCCACCGCTAACACACGCGCTAAGGGTGCATGTCCAAGCCCGAGATATTCAAAGTGCCCATCTCGCAATCCGACACCCGCCGGCTGGCGGACGAAAGTTTTGGAGATATGGTGAAATTTGTTGTCGATTTAGAGCGGGAAATCATATGTGCGGGGGGAGGACTTCATAGCGACGAAGAACAATTGCTACTCGATGATGGCTCCAAGCAGGAGAATTTATGGGGGGCCAATTATTACCTGGATGATCATGGAGAATCGAGGTTTGAGTATACCTCCACCATTAATATCCGTTCTCGTCAAAATAATACCTCTCAACAAATTCAATCCGAGGACATTCGGCATCAGGTGAAGAAACTCGCCGTCCACTTTTTCGAAAGCGAAAACTGAATTCCTTATGATGGCCCATCGCTCCCTGACCCGTCGCGACATTGTTGAAAAGGGCCCAGCGCAGATTGCGCTGATGGTGGCCTCTGAATTCGGGCGCGCTTCCAGCCGCGCCGTTCACCGCGGTAACGTTCTGTCCTGTTATGCCCGGGCCCGCGAGTTGATGGGCATCCTGGAAACGCTTCCGCTGCCGAAAACCGTCGGAGCCCGTCTGAAGCCTCTTTTTGCCAGGATGATAGAAAGGGAAATACTCCTGGAGAACCGATTGACGCCGCACTTCATCGAGCGTTCCTGCCAGGAATTCGCTGACGAATTCACACGAGCTTCTGCCATGATGTCTAAATTCAAAACTTGACCCCTGGGGTCAGCGCTGGAGGGCGGGGTAGCTGAAGAGGGCGAAGTGTGAAAGATTCAGCAGAAAGTGGACGAAGATGGCCGCCTCCAGGCGGCCCGTCCGCCGGAAGGCCTCCCCATAAAATAGACCCGCGATAGTCGCTGCAAACATCAAGCCGGGTCCTCCCTGAAAGTGGCATAGTCCGAAAATTATTGAGGCGATTCCAACACTCCAGATTTTCCCTCGCCGGTATCGCTCCAGAGTGCCCGAGAGTTCTCGCTGGACGAAGCCGCGAAAGAACGCCTCTTCCGGCACCGACACAAAAAATAAATTGGTCAACGCGAAGAGGGTCGAGGCCTGCGTCCAGTGCGGCGCCCATCGGAAGACACGCAGGGCCAATGCCCCGGCGATCATGACCCCCGCGCAGGCCAGGTACAACCCGATCGCCGTCGGCAGAATTTTTTTCCATCCCCCCTGGTCGTGAACCGGCGCCATACCCCATCCCATCAACAAAAGTCCGGCCAGCGGCTTATCAAAATTCCAATAGAGCGAGGTGGGATAAGCTCCGGGGCTAAGAACGACATCGGAAAAGAGGGTCTGCTGTTGAAATCCGGGGAAAAAATGACCGAAGAGCCCCAGGGTCAGAACCGACATGAGAATTCCTAAAATAAATTTCCATCGGGTGGAACACGGAACGCGGTAGAAGGCGTAAATGACCGCAGCCGCCAGGAGGCCCACCGCTATGGCTGCGCCGTTCATGACGCCGGAGACCACGGCGAGGATGACAGAGATCAGGAGCAAAGATCCCCAGAGCCAGGGGCGTTTTGACAGCCACAATGCGGCGACGGCCACGCCGAGAAATCCAAAGGCGAACGTTGAGGGGGTTGCCTCCAGCATCGCGAGTATTTTCTCATATAATGCAGAGAAGGAGGACACGATGACTGAAGAAAACCATGTGTTTACGGCCAGTCGATTGACATCAGGTAATCTGCTTTTCCCGGTACGTATTGAAGTCAATCAGGACCGCGTAACGCGGATTAAACCGCGGCTTTTTGGATCGAACGAGGAAAGTATTGCGATCCCGAAGGTGGCCTCTGTTAATATTCAGACGGGTTTACTCTGGTCGGACATTCGCATTGATTCATCAGCGGGGAGCAATCCCATCCTCAGTCACGGACACCGTAAAGAAGACGCGCGAGCCATTCGCGCCCTCATCGAACGGCTACAGCAAGCCCCACGGGTAGAGCCGAGTTAGTGGAGCTCGATCAGACCGACGAGTTCAAGCTGGCGCTGAAACTCATGGAAGCGGCCGAAGAGCATATATTCATCACCGGTCGCGCGGGGACCGGCAAATCCACTCTTCTTCGGCATTTCATAACGCACACCAAGCGCCGCGTGGCGGTGCTGGCGCCCACCGGGCTGGCGGCGGTGAACGTAGGCGGTCAGACGATTCATTCCTTCTTTAAATTCCCTCCGCGTCTGCTGCAGGCCAAAGATGTCCGGGCGCTTCCTTCCCAGCGGCGCCTCTTTGAACAGTTGGATACGATCATCATCGATGAAGTCTCCATGGTGCGAGCCGATGTACTGGATGCCATCGACCGGTCGCTGCGGCTCAATCGTCAGCGGCATGAGTCGCCTTTTGGCGGCGTCCAGATTGTGGCTTTCGGGGATCTTTTCCAGCTCGCGCCGGTTGTCGAAGGGGAGCTGCGTGAGTATTTCAACGATGCGTTCGACACCCCGTATTTCTTCAGTGCGTCGGTGCTCAGCCAATGTGACTGGCGCCTGCTGGAGCTGAAGCGCAATTACCGTCAGAGCAAGGACCCCTCCTTTTTTGAGCTGTTATCGAGACTCGGGCGCAATGAAATGACGCAGGAGGATATGGACTGCTTAAACAACCGGCTTCTTTCAGAGACCATGGACGAAGAGGGGGAGTTCGTTACCTTGACGTCAACGAACGCTTCCGCGGACCGGATCAACGCGCAGCATCTTGCCCGCCTGCCGGGCGAGTTGGTCCATTTCGCGGCGAAAATCAAAGGGGAGTTTGAAGAGGGATCTAGCCCCGCCCAGGCTGCATTGTCCGTGAAAGCCGGAGCGCAGGTCATGATGTTGCGGAACGATCCCGACGGACGATGGGTAAATGGCGATGTGGCAGTGGTGGAGCGATGCGGCCCCGGGTGTCTGCAGGTTCGTATTGGCAAGGAGGTTCACGACGTGCTGCCGGTCAAATGGGAGCGTATCCGCTATGCCTGGAGTCCCGAAGACAATCAGATGGTGCGGAGTGTGGCGGGGACTTTCCAGCAGTTTCCCGTCAAACTCGCCTGGGCGATTACGATCCACAAGAGCCAGGGCCAGACGCTAAACCGCGTGCGTGTAGATTTGGGGCGCGGTGCATTTGCTCACGGTCAGGTGTATGTAGCGCTCAGCCGTTGCCAAAGTCTCGAGGGCCTGCGCCTTCATCGCCCCTTACGCCCCGCCGATATCCTGTTTGATGAACGCGTCCTTAATTTCCTTGGCCGGGCGCGCAACGGCGGATCTCCATGCTAGGCACACCGGCGGTCGCGCCTTTTAAAGGGGGATGCATTTGCGGAGCCGTCCGCTATGAGTGCACCGCCGAGCCGGTCGCGATGCTGAACTGCCACTGTCGAACCTGCCAGAAGGTCACGGGAGGTCCCTATGTCCCCGTCGTTCTCGTCCCATCGGCATCGTTCAAGCTTACGCGAGGGACTCTACGCTATCATTTTACGGAGAGGGTGAAAGGGGTCGACCATAAGCGGGGATTTTGCGCCGATTGTGGTTCGCGAATTACAGGCGCCGAATCCGAAACGCCGTCCGCCATGATTGGACTGACGGCCTCCAGCCTTGACGACCCGAGCTGGTTTCGTCCTCAGTACGATATTTTTACCTCCCACGCGCAGCTCTGGGATGTGATGGATCCTAAATTGCCGAAGCATCGGCACTACCCGCCAAGATAGAATCGTGATGAAGCGGATAACGATCGTAGTGCTCGTGGCTGGTGTGGTCGTCATCCCGCTTGCGGCGGCTTCCAATCCACCGAAGCAAGTCAATGAAGTGGCGGATTACCTCGAGACGTACCGCGCGGGCGCACAGGCGGGAGTTCCGGAGGATGAATACAATCTGGGGGCGTCCTATCGCTGGGGCGTGGGGATCGAACAAAATATGACCCTGGCGGTCCAATGGATTCGCAAAGCGGCCGACCAAGGTTACCCGTTGGCGGAGCGGATGATCGGGGAAATGTGCGAAAAAGGGGAGGGCGTGCCTCTGAGCCGCGAGGAAGCGATGAAATGGTACCGGCTGGCGGCCCGCCATGGTGATCCCGACGGGAAAAAGGACCTTGCCGCGCTGAAAGCCATAATGGAAGCCAAAATGCGCCCGGTGAGTTCCGAGCCACAGAAAGGGGAATGACGATGGCGAAGACCGCATTGATCACAGGAGCCTACCGGGGATTAGGACTTGAAACGGCCCGACAGTTGATGGCGAAGGGATTCGACGTGATCCTGACGGCGCGTCGGACCGAGGAAGGCAAAAAAGCGGTTCAATCGTTGGCGGGTCAGGGGAAAGCTTCGTTCATCCCTATGGACGTGATTGACGATGCGAGCATCGCCGCTGCGGCGCGGGACGTTTCCAAATTAATCGATCACCTAGACGTCCTGATCAATAATGCGGCGATCTTTCCCGACCCGTCAAAATCTGCCCTCGATACCCCGCGCGCGATGCTGCTCGATGCCTTCAACGTCAATACAGCCGGAGCCTTGCTGGTTGCGCAGGCGTTTGTTCCGCTTTTGGCAAAAGCCCGGCCCGGTCCGGCGCGCATCGTCAATATTTCCAGCGGTCTCGGCGCTTTGACGGATATGCAGAATTCCTGCACCGCCTACAGTCTTTCCAAGACCGCACTCAACGCGGTCACGCGCCAGCTGGCCTCCGCGCTTGCGGAGAAAAAAATCATCGTCAATTCCGTTTGCCCGGGCTGGGTACGCACGGAAATGGGCGGCCAGAA
>Ga0207158_1002_pt1 | contig 111802 bp, 89 predicted proteins | sample Alteio_BWMinHeat_22_FD_153512 | JGI IMG/M metagenome (GOLD analysis project Ga0207158, IMG submission 153512) | Enriched cells from forest soil in Barre Woods Harvard Forest LTER site, Petersham, Massachusetts, United States -... | ecosystem: Environmental > Terrestrial > Soil > Temperate forest >... | reverse complement strand
GAAGGTGCTATGCCTCGCGTTATGCGAACTCAAGGACGGCAAGATTGCGCGCCAGACCGTGGTCCAGGCTTGGGACGAATAGCGTGTCACGACCCGCAACCGCACATTAAAGGAGGGCGACATACTGGTCGCACGATGGCAAATCGATGCCCGGCTAGACGCCCTTTTTGCCCAAAATATTACTGGGGCGACGGTTCATTTTCGGCCGACAAAATTCCCTGTTCTTGCGTCGCGATACCCTGTTCCGCCAAAATATTTCCGGTGTTATGACGCAGACGATGTGTTCAGGACGGCACAATATCCGTCAGTGAGTCTGGCCGAATGATATCAACACAAAGCTGATCAATGCGCGAAGATGGTGAAAGTCGCCTCGCTGCCTCGTCCATAATGGACCTTATGCGGCCGGCTTTAAGTTCAGAATCTGTCGCTGCTGCTCCCAGCAAAGTGGGGAAGCCTTATACATGTCCGCCAGATTCAGCGACTGTCGGTGGAGACCTGTAAGTATCGTGTCTGTAATGTCAGGAGCAATAAACGCAAGTCGCAGCTTTTTTCTGACGACCTTAGGGTGAAGCTTCACGTACGAAGCCAATTTTTCAATCGATTGATACCGACCGTCCGAAAGCCACTTCATATACATGTGAGCACTAGCAATAGCTTGGACGAGTTCGAGGTTGGGAGAGGTATTGAAGTCCTCTTCTACACGCACGTGAGCAACCGTGTTGGGATGATCGTAAGCGATTTCAATCACGCGGCCTTCCCCAGGCGACGCGTTGCTGTCTGTTTGTTTTAGCGTGATCCGGATTGTTGACTTACTTACTTCCACTCGCTTGACCGTGGGATTGATCAGCTCTCGCTCAGTTATGTTCAGCGAAAGGCTTGGGAAGCGCTCGCGGAGGGCAGCAACAATCTTCGTTTCGAGATCAGTAGCGGACACCCGGGGTAAGGTGCCTACCTTATTCGTCCCGCCGCTCAGTCGCGCGGCGCTGATATAGCAACGGTAACGAACTTCACCTTTCGTGGAATATGTTGGACTCATTCGATTGCCGCAATCATCGAAGAGCAGACCTGACAGAAGCGCCCGATTATTCGCCCGCTGCTTTCGGTATATGACCGAATTCGCCTTCAATAGGTTCTGCACGTCATCAAACAGTGTGCGATCGATTATCGCCTCATGCTCTCCCGGGTACCATGTGCCGTTATGACCGATTTCCCCGACATAAGTTCGATTTTTCAAAAGATAGGTGAGGGGCCCGTGGTTAAACGGAATACCGCCGGCCTTACGGCCGGATAGTCCTGCACGATATTTCGTGAATATTTTCTGTTCTCTTAGGTTGGTTGCAACGCGCCGGAGACATTTGAGTTCGAGATAGGTCCGATAAATGTGACGAACGGCTTTGGCCTCAACCTCATTGACGACCAGTTTTTTATCAATCGCATCATAGCCAAGCGGAAGGCCGCCTCCGGTCCATTTTCCTTTGCGGCGCGATGCCGCGACTTTGTCACGAACCCGCTCTGATGAAAGCTCACGCTCGAATTGAGCAAACGATAGCAGGACATTGAGCGTCAGGCGCCCCATCGAGGTTGTCGTATTGAATTGTTGTGTAACGGCCACGAATGAAGTCTTCTTCATGTCGAAGAGTTCGACGAGTTTGGCAAAGTCGGCGAGTGAGCGCGTTAGTCGGTCGATCTTATAGACCACGACGACATCAATCTCGTCGGCGTCGATGTCTTTGAGAAGCGTCTGCAGGGCAGGGCGATCGAGATTGCCGCCGGAGTAGGCGGGGTCGTCATAATGTTGCGGTAGAGCTCGCCACCCTTCATGTGTTTGCGACTTGATGTACGCTTCACAAGAATCCCTTTGGGCATCGAGCGAATTGAACTCCAACTCAAGGCCATGTTCGGTCGATTTACGCGTGCAGATCGCGTACCGAAGGAATTTCTCTGGCTTATGTGCCATGGTCGACCTCCGTAGAGTGCGTCGATCTGACATCTTTGATAGACTTTGGAGGACGACCGCGTTTTTTGATCGCAATTTCATCGTTCGATTTTCTGCCACTTGGTCGCAACCCAAAAAATCGTGGTCCATTCCAATGTATGCCGGTGATGTCGCGAGCGATTTCGGTCAAGCTCGCATAGGTGTGCCCGTCGTAGGCATACCCATCGTCTAGGACCATCACGCGATATGTCTTGCCTTTCCAGTCGCGCACGAGCATGGCGCCCGATTTGACGTGGGCCCGGATCTTCAGTCGGGCTGTCGGAGATTTTTCCAGAAGCGCGATGATCCGATTGAGCTCGCGCTGTGTCGTAGTGGATAATTTATTGAAGGCATTTTCCTGCAGCCGTTGTGCGATCGTCCGCCGCAAAAGATCGAACCGAATGCTTTTGGTGGCTTGCTTTTGAAGAGATCGCGCCAACGATCGCGTAGGCCTTGGATCGAACATGTGGACAATTTCGCGAGTTCGGTCATAACCGAATCTTGGACGGGGTTCTGTATGGCCATGGACTGGTCCCTCGTATGTGCAAGAATGATCCATGCATGCTCCTGAGTGGTGCCATTGCCAGCGCCTGAAAGGCGGTCCTGACGCCCGAGGGCACCCAGGGGTTGCTGTGGCCGGCGACATTTCGGCTGGATGCGAGCGCTGCCATTTCTGTTTAAAAGCACCGCACTGTAATTGGCCTACATTGGGCCCGCGCTACGATTCAGCGCGATTCGCAAGGAGGGGTGCTGATGCTCTGGACTTCGCGATGCCGCGGGCGCAAACGCGGCGGGGGAAACCCTTTATCTGACGGAAAGTGTCCGATAGTCGGAACCAATCGGTGACCAGAGGCATTACCAATAACTTAGTACGAGCAGAAATCACTTTTTCAGCCTCCTTAAGCTGTGTTGCCGTTTTTCATGTCACTGCAAGCGGCGGCTTAGTCCCGATCCCGTTGGTGATGCCGACTAGTCCAGTTAGCGGATGGACTTGTTCTCCGCACCACGCTTCTTGATTTCAATCGAATGGACGACGGTGATTGGCACTTTGGCCGGCCACCGACTCAATGCGCTTGCAGATCGGCCCGCAACGCCGCCTCCAATGCGTCCTTATTTCCAAAAATTATCCCGAAACCGAAATGAGAAAAACCATGAAGACATTCGTCGGATCGGCCAGTAAAGCGCTTAACGAGGCGATTGAAATCGTCCGTCTTGGCGTTATCGCTGGCGCAGCCGGCGGCCTCGCCGAAATGGCGTGGATCACGCTGTATGCCGGAGCAACCGGCGCTAACCCCGCGACACTGGCGCGCGGCGTGACGACTGCTGCGGGTGTCAACGCTCTGTTCCCAACGGCTCCAGTAACCCTGGGCGTTACCGTCCACATGGTAATCGCCGTCACCCTCGGGATCGCACTGGCCTTCATCTGGCGAATGCTGTCTTCGCATCGCTCGGAATCGATTAATCCATTCCCGTTCATGATCGCAGCGCTGCTAGGCGTATGGACGATTAATTTTTTCGTGGTGCTACCAATCGTCAGCCCGGCCTTCATCCACCTCGTGCCTTATTCGATCAGCCTTATCTCGAAAGGACTGTTTGGTTTGGCGGCTGCGGTCGTGTTTCGTCTTCTCGCTACGCCGGCAATGAACATGAGCCGAGCGCAGATTGCGCGGAGGTCGTCATACACGAACGATCTTTTTGGTAATCAAGCACGACTTTCACGTCTGTAAGGATTGTTGACCATGACCGAAACAAATCTGGATCGCGGCGTCATCTTTATCCTACGCATCTTCGTGGGCTGGCTTTTCCTTTACGCCGGCAGCTGGCAAATTCTGCAGAACTACAGCGCCGGTGGCTTTCTCAACCACGTTGTGACTTTTCATGCATTCTTCGCGACCTTTGCGACACCGACGATGCTGCCCCTGACCGACTTCCTGATGAAATGGGGTCATTTGCTGATCGGGTTGTCGCTAGTCTCCGGGCTCATGGTCCGGATCAGTGGTCCGTTCGGCATTCTGCTCATGATTACCTACCACTTCGCGCACATGCAGTGGCCGTTCATCGAAGATCACCTCAGTCTCTTCGTCGACTACCACCTCGTCTATGCGGTCGTGATCGTCTACTTGATGGCTCATCACGCCGGTCACGTTTGGGGTCTCGACGGGCTGCTCGACCGATTGCCGCTGGTGACGCGTCATCCCGCGTTGCGACCGCTATTCGCCTGAACCCGCAAAGTCACGAACTAGCTCAAGTTTTAGTTGCGAAATATGGAGAGTTGCCATGCAAGCCCGTGATGTGATGATGCCCCGTCTGATCTGTACTCACCCGGAGGATTCGATTTTGCAGGCGGCACACCTGATGCTGAAAAACCATATCAGCGGCCTGCCCGTTGTTGATAGGAAAGGAACTCTTGTCGGCATCGTCACCGAAGGCGATTTTTTGCGCCGGGCAGAAATCGGCACCGAGCGCCGCCGGCCGCGATGGTTCGAGTTCCTGATCGGCCCCGGCAAGCTCGCGGGAGAGTACACGCTATCCCACGGGCGCAAGGTCGCCGAAGTGATGACGGACGAGTTACACACGGTCACCGAAGACGCACCCCTTGATGAAATCGTACGACTTATGGAGAGGCACAGAATCAAGCGGCTTCCGGTGCTGCGTGGCAGCAAGCTCGTCGGCATCGTTACGCGCTCCAATCTCATGCGTGCGGTCGTAAGCCTCATGCACACTGCGCCCGAGACTGTAAAGGACGATGCAAGCATTCGCGCGCAACTAAATGAAGTAATGACAACTCATCAATGGGCCCCCGTCGCCCTCGTCAACGCAATCGTTCAGGACGGCGTGGTGGATTTGTGGGGCACCATTCTGGAAGAACGGCAGAGACAAGCGCTCAAGGTCGCTGCCGAAAACATTCCCGGAGTGAAAGCCGTTCACGATCACCTGGTTTGGGTCGAGCCAGTTTCGGGAATGTCCATGGACGCACCGGGCGACGTTGCGGCGTAATCCACGTGCGGGAGTTTTGCGAACATTAAAGCGCAATATCTGCAATTGGCACTCAGGGGACTATCTTTCCGTATGCCCGAACGATTAGCGGCATGGGCCGTTATCCTGACGCCACGCATCGTTGCACCCACTATTGAAATCCGGCGTTGCCAAAATGTGGTGCTCGGTCGACGGTAACCAAAGGCGACTTCGTCATGGATCATCGTCCTTCATTTTCAAGCCTACCCGCTCGATACGACGCCTTTTTGTTTGCGCAGGTTTGCGATGAAGCAAACGGGGCGCATCTCAGCGTTATTTCAGCTTTAGCGCGAATGAATGTCGATCCGTGGGACGAGGCGACGCGTTTGGCGGCCATGCCCAAAGCAATCGCGGAGAAGACGCTGCTCTCGATCCTCGAGCTGGTCTCCGAAAATAGCTGGAAGTCGACCGAAGCGAAGGCAATTGTGGCTCGTCTGGTTCATCTTCTGCCACAAGCGGCTCAAGGCGCGACAACGGCGGCAGCAAAGGCCGCAACAAGTACCATGCAGCATGCAAATTACTGGTGGGTGTGGGTTTGCTTTGCGGTGGCGATGTCGCTTCTCACGCCGCACCATGCCGCAACTACGGCACACTCGGGTATCGCAATGTCGGATTCGGACGCCACGGAGCCCGTAAAATCTGATGCCACAGTCTTATCAAAGAGCAACATCCCAGTACCAGAAGCTGTCGGCCTCTCCCACTAGCGTCGGATTTTACTCGCGCCAGCGAATACACCGAACAGTCCCAGATTTGGCTCGCGAGGTGAGCAATTGTGAACAGATTGCCATTTGCTGTTTCGATAGGCTCAGGCGCGGCGGGGCGAAATCTCGCCTCCAAAATCGACACATTGGCTGGAAGTAGCGCAGGCTCGCTCCCTACTACGCCATCGTGTGTATCGCAGATTCCGACCGACTCTGACGCGACGCGAACTCTGCAACAGACCGCGAGGGGATAGCGCATTTGAAAAGGCTATTGATCGTCGCGGTAGCAATATGCGCGCTGGGTTTTGCGAGCTATTTCGTTTTGACTGCGTCTTTCACCTGGACCGCTCTGCACCCGACGCGTGATGTTGCGGATCGATGATGGAGGCGCGCTTGTTTTTGGACCAGATTCCCGTGAGCGCCGCCGACCGAGAGCGCATCGCGCACAGCAATGCGGAGCGGCTTTTCAACCTATAGGGGCAATTGCCGAAATAGAGAATTCGCCTAATGACGGGTTATGGAATGTCGGACTGGTCCCCTAGTGGCGGGTTCTTAAACTCACCAATGCGGGAGGAGCGCACGACGGTAACTATACATGGAGCCTCAGCGGCAACTTTAGCAGAGATGCTGCCGAGTAAATTTCGAAGCAAAGAGTTCTGACGCGCACCGATCAGTATATGATCGATATGGTTAGCTTGCGCGAATTCGAGTATGGCCGCGGCAGGGTTGACTGCCTCCAGCACGTGGACCGTGAGACGGTGATCCTCCAACTTCAGTGGTTCAGCCCAGTGCCTGAGGGCTACCAGATGGTCGATTTGCTTGTTGTGACCATATTTGTCGAGCGTGGAATCGAGAGTAATTCGGCCCAGCTTCAGGACGTTTAGGCAAGCAAGCCGCGCCGCGATGTCGAGAATTACAAAGTCATCACTTTCTGGCCTGAACGGAATTCAACGTAACGCTTGTCGTTTGTGCGTAACTTCTTTGGTGGGTTGAAAAAGCCCATCGATCCACAAGAACTGTCATTAAACTGACGAATGAATAAATGCAGAAATTCAAAAGAAGGCCGCGACGAATGAATCTTTGGTCCTCTTGGCTGTGCATTGGTCGATTCCATCGCTTTATGCAGCTAACTCGGGCAACGCGCTGCTCTCAGGTCAGATTATTCGACCGTCAGAACCGAAAAATCGAACGTCACAAGTAACTGATGCATTTAACAGACGCATTGCATTTCGATGACGATTACCGTCACCGTCAAAACGCTGCGCGTTGCAGCTCGATCAACGGCAACGCAGCAATCGGCGAAAGAATGAAATCAGCATCTGTTAAGCGCGGCACTACCAACGACAAAACCAATCCACAGAGGCTGAAGATGCAAACGAACAAAAAATCAACATCGGATTTAAAGAACAAGGTAGCCAAAGCAGCTAGTGCGGGAGGCAGCATCACTTTCTCACAATGTTTGACCGGCGTCACCGGCTCGTGCCAGCTTTCAGAGTGCCTTTGCTACTAGCACCGCCTGCAGTTCAATCCGAACTAGGCGTAGCAATTGTCGTGCCACAGGATATTTTTGCTTTTGTAAGAGTTTGTAAGAGCATGTCACTAGCGCGACTCTGGGGAGTGCTTGCGCAGTTCGGTTTTATTTTCAGACGTACATTGTACTTCTGCTGCGCGCTGGTGCCTTCGTTGGCCCAGTTCGTTTGATGCCGAGGCTCGAAGGTCGACTATCCAAAAGTATAATTTGTAAAATTCTGTGCTGCTTAATGAAATAGCGCATTGACGAAAAATGCATCTCATTAGATCGGGGCTCTGCCCCTCGGTTTCCGCCGTGAAATACCCGAAATAACCTGCATCACACGATACAATGACTACGCGCCCTTGCACTAAGGCAGCTTCCGCAGGAGCATTCCGCAGTCGGCAATGATCTCAGTTTCGGCAGATTAAATTCCCTGTTCTTGCGCTAGAAATTCCCTGATCAGCCGAAATAATTCCCTGTTTCGTTGAGTAGGGAAATTGCGTCGAAAGCCCTGTAACGTGGGCACGAATTGGTGTCTCTGCGGCTCCGGAAGCCACGATTTTTCGAAATTCCCTGTAGAATTCCCTGTTAGCAGGGAAAACAGGCAGAGCAGGGTGGGGTGAGCACTGCGTCGCCGGGTTGCCATTGAAAATCAGCGAAAATTTGGTGGTTTGTAAGGCCGCGGGCCTGACAGATCGCCCGCTGTGTTGTCTTGAAGGCTGGGAACCCCATATTCCTAAGACGATGAAGTGTCCGAGCGCTGGATCCGACAGCTTGGCTTCGTCGGTCCAGTAGTCGAAGTCCGCCTCGGTGATATAAATTTGCGCGTTCGGAAAGTTCGGCTTGCCGTCTTCGTCGACGAGACCCCAGACGTGGTCCGGATGAGCATGGCTCAACGCCACCACATCGATTGACGCCGAATCGATGCCTGCGGCCCGGAGATTGGCGAGCAAGCGGCCGCTGCGCGGTCCGTATACCTTGCGGAACCCCATACCGGTGTCGATCAGGACGAGCTTGTCGCCGGTATTCACGACGAGCGCATTCTGCTCGACCTCGAAATTGCCCTTGTCGAGGAAATTGGCAGCAAGAATCTCGTCAATCCGCTCCTGGGTGAAGCCCCTGAACAGCTCTGGGCTGAACGTGCCGAGCTTGAGCGGGCCATCAGAAACCACTGTGCATTCGAATCCGCCAACCTTGAAGCGATAGGCGGCGGTTACCTGCTCGTTCGCCATTGGGTGGGATGCCGGGGCCGGTTGCGTGAGCCCCGAGCCGGCTGCGGTCGACTGTTCAGGCGCGCGGGATGTCATTTTCGTCTCCTTGCTGGCTCCGGCAGCTCGCCGGGTCGGCCGGTCCGAGCAACCTACAAGAAGCGGACTGTGGCAGAAACACGTTTGGGCAATAATGTCTGTTTCTAGTACTCAGCGGAGAACCAAAGACTGTGCTGGAGCTGAATGGGTGGGCAGCGATTGACCCAATGCGGACATCCGAGCCAATCAGACGATTAAGTTGCGCGCTCAAGCAGGGTTCGTGCCCAACCGAGGATGGGTAGCGCGACAAGGAAAAGCGCTATCACCACCAAACTGGTTCGTCGCCACGGGTGGTTCTGAAAGCGATGTCTGGTCATAAATGAGTTGGACGAAACAGCTTGGGCTAGCCTAGCTCGGTAGATTATGCGGGCGGCAACCACGGACGCTAAGCCGGCCGCGACAATTCCAATTGCGATCATCAAAACGGCCAGGCCGCTTTGATCGAGTCGTAGCCGCTGTTGCAACAGAAGCGGAAAATCGAAAATCCCATGGAGGATCACGGCGATCGCCCAACCCGTGAAATAGTTCGTGATCCGATAACCAAGGCTTCTGTGACGGGCTTGCGCGGCTCGTGCTTTTGCCACGTATATACCGATGATGACGGCTAGTGCGCCGTGGACCGGAACCGTGAAGAGGCCGCGCGCTAAAGCAATCTGAAACCAATGTTCGGTGTTGTTGGCCAAATAGAAAAGGTTCTCGTAAGCAGCAAATCCGAGTCCGACGGCGGCGCCATAGACGACGCCCTCCATTGGATGGTCATAGGCAATGTAACGTGAGCAAAAAAATACGAGCACAATGAGCTTTACCGCCTCCTCGGGCGCTGCGACCTCCAGCGTCGCGTGAAGGTAGGTTTGGATGACGGGCGCGTTCGAAAGGAGTAAAATTCCTGGAATAGGAATCTGGAGAAAAGATATCAATAGCGCACCTGCAGCGCCGAATAGGAAGGTGACGATGACGACTTTGGCAGGCTCGCGACGATTATCCATCGAAGCAATTGTCCAGAGAACCAACAGCGACGGCGCCACTGCAGCGGCTCCGAGAACCGAAGGAAGGGCCGCAAAAATATCTCTGGGAAGAAGGTCCATCGGAGATTCGGCTGCGTTCTATCTGGGCTGCGTTCTATCTGGCAAGTAGGATCAAGTAGGATCAAGTAGGATCAAGTAGGATCAAGTAGGATCAAGTAGGATCAAGTAGGATCAAGTAGGATCAAGTAGGATCAAGTAGGATCAAGTAGGATTCGGTTATAGCTTCTCATTCAGCTCGAATTTTGGCGCTAAAAACCGCGTTGGTTTTGTGGCATTCTTAGGCTGACCTCTGCGCGCGGGCGCATGACTGCCGCATGGCAATCAGCCAAAAAGGGTTGGGGCCTGGAAAAGTTCGCCGGCAAGGCGGCGACGACCGCCATGTTGTCGGTGGCAAGTTTATTTTCGCTTGTTCCGATCCCGTGGGCAGTCCTGAGTTCACTAAAGGCGTCGCGGGAAGTTGTACTCTATCCACCAACGTTCTCCCCCAGAAATCTAACCTTTGAGTTAGTATGGCCCCGCCGGCGGATTCCGGCACGAACTCTCGGATACTCCAAATTTCAGACGCTCGTTAAATTTGGTGCTGGCGCCTTTTTTGGAATCCATCTGAGTTGAAGCGCTCTAGGCCTCGGTCATTCTTTGGGTTACACAGACGCTTGCCGTAGCAAGTATGGGGGAACGATGGACGCGAACCCGGCCAAACGCCAAGTCGTGCGGCGTGTGGCGAGTGGATCGCGCGATCCCGAGCGCACGCGCGCCGCTATTCTGCGCGCGGCGACCGCGGAAATTACTGCCAAGGGTCTGAACGGCGCCCGCGTCGACACCATCGCGGAACGCGCCGGCGTCAACAAGCGTATGCTCTATCATTACTTCGGCGACAAACAGGGGCTTTATCTCAGTGTGCTTGAGGAGACCTACGCGGCGATCCGGGCCGCCGAGATCGACCTCAATCTGGAAGAGCTTGATCCCGTTTCCGGCATGCGCAAGCTGGTGCTGTTCACTTGGCAATATTTTATCGACCATCCTGAGTTCCTCAGTCTCCTCGCCACGGAAAATCTGAATCGTGCGACATATCTCAAGAAGTCAAAGCGCATTCGTCACTTGCACGCGCCGTTGGTCGGCATGATCAGCGATTTGATGAAACGGGGGGCCAAACAGAAAATGTTTCGTAGCGGGATCGATCCAGTCGACCTTTACATCAGCATCGCCGGGCTCGGTTTTTTCTATATGTCCAACCGGCACACGCTATCGACTATCTTCGGCAGGGATTTAAATGCGCCGCCTCGGTTGGTGCAACGTGGCGAGCATATTGTCGAGGTCGTGCTGACCTTTCTCGATCCCGCAAAAAGCCATAAGCCGCCGCGCGCCTAACCCTCTTGACGACTCCGGTGCCGGATGGTCCCATAGTAACTGCCCAGTTACTTTTATCGCGCGGCGGTTCTTAAAGCGCCCGACGAACAAAAGCCAGAGAAAACGCATGGCAACCCGCAGGCTCGGCATTGTGATGTACGGTGTCACCGGACGCATGGGCCTCAACCAGCACCTGGTGCGCTCGATCGTCGCTATCCGCGCACAGGGCGGCGTGCTGCTGCCCAACGGCGACCGTGTCATGCCGGACCCGATTCTGGTCGGTCGCAACGCGGAAAGAGTCGCGGCCCTGGCAAAGCAATATGGTATCGAGCGCTCCAGCGCGGATCTCGACGCGGCGCTGAAAGATCCCGCCGACGAGGTGTTTTTCGACGCGGCGACAACACAGATGCGCGCCGACCTGCTGACGCAGGCGATTGAGGCTGGCAAGCATGTCTATTGTGAAAAGCCGATAGCCGATACGTTCGGCAAAGCGATCAAGGTCGCCAGGTTCGCGAAGAACAAGGGAATCAAGAACGGTGTGGTGCAGGACAAACTGTTCCTGCCAGGCCTTCGCAAGATCAAGATGCTACGCGACTCCGGCTTCTTCGGCCGCATGCTGTCGATGCGCGGCGAGTTCGGCTACTGGGTGTTCGAAGGCGACTGGGGCCAGCCTGCCCAGCGCCCGAGTTGGAATTACCGCAAGGCCGACGGTGGCGGCATCATCCTCGATATGCTGTGCCACTGGCGTTACGTACTCGACAACCTGTTCGGCAAGGTGCAGTCGGTGAGCTGCCTCGGAGCTACGCATATTCCGACCCGTGCCGATGAAAACGGCAAAACTTATCGGGCCGACGCCGATGATGCCGCTTATGCGACATTCCAGCTCGAAGGCGGCGTGGTCGCCCACATCAATTCGTCGTGGGACGTCCGCGTGCGCCGCGACGATCTTGTGACGTTTCAGGTCGACGGCACGCACGGCTCGGCGGTCGCGGGCCTGACCAAATGTTTCTCGCAACATCGTGTCAACACGCCGCGCCCGGTATGGAATCCCGATGTGCCGCAGACAATGAACTTCTTCGACCAGTGGGAAGAAGTGCCGGACGTCGGCAGTGAAAACGGCTTCAAGATTCAATGGGAAGACTTTATCCGCCACGTCGCGGCGGATACGCCGTGGCATCACGGTCTCATCGAAGGTGTTAAAGGCGTGCAACTGGCCGAACTCGGCTTGAGAAGCTGGGCGGAGCGGCGCTGGATGGACGTGCCGGAGATCGAACTTTAAAGGAGCAGGCGGTGGCGACAATCGGATTGCCGACCAGGGATCGCAAGCTTGAGGCCTATACGACCGGCGAGCCGATCCTGATCCCGGCCAAAGGCAAAACGCAGAATTTCAACCGCATCGCCTATGCGGCCGCGCATGTGGTGGCCGATCCGCTCGCCGATATCGACCCATGGGTCGACACCGCGGTCGATTGGGAAAAGACTATCGCCTTCCGCCATTATCTGTGGGATCTCGGCCTCGGCGTCGCCGAAGCCATGGACACCGCGCAGCGTGGCGGCGGCCTCGACTGGTCGGGCGCGAAGACCTTGATCCAGCACGCGCTGCAAGCGGCCAAGGGCCGGCCCGGCGCGCAGATCTGCTGCGGCGTCGGCACCGATCATTTGCAGGCTTCCGCCGGCGTCACCATCGACGACATCATCCGCGCGTATGAGGAACAGATCGAAGCGATCGAAGCCATGGGTGGGCGGCTGGTGGTGATGGCGAGCCGCGCGCTCGCCGCGGTCGCCAAGAGTCCGCAGGATTACACCCGCGTTTATGGGCGCATTCTGCGCCAGGTGCGCGATCCGGTCATCATCCATTGGCTGGGCGAAATGTTTGATCCCGCGCTGGCCAGCTATTGGGGCTCGGCGGATCACGGTACGGCGATGACGACCTGCCTCGACGTCATCCGCGACAACGCCGCCAAGGTCGATGGCGTCAAGATTTCGCTGTTGTCGAAAGAAAAGGAAATCGAGATGCGCCGCAAGCTGCCGGCCGGCGTACGCATGTACACCGGCGACGATTTCAACTACGCCGAATTGATCGTCGGCGATGAATACGGCTATTCGGACGCGCTGCTTGGAATCTTCGATGCCATCGCGCCGGCGGCCTCGGCCGGACTGGCGCGGCTGTCGAGCGGCGACTTGCAAGGCTTTCACGGCATTATGGAGCCGACGGTGCCGTTATCGCGTCACATCTTCAAGGCGCCGACGCGCTTCTACAAAACCGGCGTCGTCTTCCTGGCTTGGCTCAACGGCTTGCAAGATCATTTCGTCATGGTCGGCGGCCAAGAGAGCGCCCGCTCGCTGCTGCATCTGGTCGAACTGTTCCGCCTGGCCGACAAGGCGCGGGTGCTGCACGACCCCGACATGGCGGCGTCGCGCATGAACAAACTGCTGGCGATGCAGGGGCTGGCGTAGCCGCGAGAGATTGCTTACTGCCCGTCGATCTTGGCGTTGAAATGCCGGCGGATGGTTTGCGACAGTTCTATAAAGACTGGATCGGCCAGCGCATCGAGCGTGCGCGGCCGCGCCAGCGGTACGTCGTAGACCGCAGCGATCGAACCCGGCCGCTCGCTCATCACCAGAATGCGGTCGGCCAAAAACACCGCTTCGGGGATCGAATGGGTGATCAGCAGCACCGTTTTCGAGGTTTCGCGCTGGATGCGCTGCAACTCGACGTTCATGCGCTCGCGCGTCATGGCGTCGAGCGCGCCGAAGGGCTCGTCCATCAGAACGATCTTTGGGTCATGCACCAAAGCACGGCAAATCGAGGCCCGCTGCTGCATGCCGCCGGACAGTTGCCAGGGGAATTTGTCTTCGAAGCCCTGCAGGCCGACCATGTCGAGCAGCGCCTGCGCCCGTTTCTTGTATTCCTCGCGCGGCAGATTTTTCACCTCGACCGGCATCATGACGTTGTCGAAGACGCTGCGCCATGGCAGCAGCATTGCTGTCTGGAACACAATGCCGACGCCGCGGTGCGGCTTGATGATGACCTCGCCGTCTATACGGATTTCGCCGGTGCTGGGTGGCAGCAGACCGGCCAGCATTTTCAATAACGTGGTTTTGCCGCAGCCGGATGGACCGACGACGACCACGAATTCGCCGTCGCGCACGTTGAAGTCGATCGGACGCAGCGACGGCACGTCGCCGTCCCGTGTCCGGTAGGTTTTCGAAACACTACTGATTTCAATGAGGTCCCGCGCTGCCTGCGAAGAGGCAGCGCGGTTGTCACGTTTCATCGGTGTTACGGTCGCGCTCACCTAACGTCGCTTATTTCGGCAGGTAGGCGTTGGTGTAATAGGTCTTCAAATCGTCCTTTGCCTTGGCGTCGAGGCCGCCATATTCGACCATGACGCCGACGGTCTCCACCATGTTGGCGTCGCTGACGCGCAACGGTTCTTTCGACTTGCCGGTCGGGTCCTTATAGAGCGGAATCGTCAGCTCAAAGCCCTGCGTGAGCGTTTCAATCTTGCCGCCCTTGGGATTCGCGGTGAGGATCGCCTGAGCGGCGTCTTTCGGATGCTTGGAAGCTTCCTGGATCGACTTCAGGGTGGCGGCCATGAAGCGCTTCACCAGGTCCTCGTTCGCCTTCAGGTATTCGGTATTGGTGATGACGCCTGAGCTGACTAGGTTGATGCCGTAGTCGGAGAACTTGATCGGGAACACGTCTTTCCCAGTGGCATCTTTGATCTTCATGCTCTGATCCATGATGTAGCCGAGCAGAAGATCGGCCTGGCCGTTGATCACGGCGTTGAGCTTGGTGACGGCGTCGCCCGATACCGTCTTGAAGTCGCTTTCCTTCAGGCCTGTCTTCTTCAGGAACAGCGGCCAGATCTGCGACATTGAATCGCCGGGCGTGGTGGCGACCGTCTTGCCCTTGATGTCTTCCGGTTTCTTGATGTTCTTGTCGACAAAACCCATCGCCGACATTGGGTTGGTCTGCAGGGCGACCCCGACGGCGACCACGGGCGCGCCTTTCACGGCGGCGCGCATCATGGTCGGAACGTCGACATAGCCGAACTGCACGGTCTTGGCCGCGACCACTTGCGTCACGGTGCCGGAGCCACGGCCTTCCTGGATTTCCAGGTCGATGCCTTGCGCCGAGTAGAAGCCTTTTTCCTTGCCGTAATAGAACGGCGCGTGCTCGCCATAGACGTACCAATTGAGCATCAGCGTCACCTTGTCCGCGGCCAGAGCTGGCCCGGCAATCAGCATGGCACCGATGGTGATGATTAATCGCAGCATTGTGTTCCTCCCTTTGTGTTTTTTACGCAGCGACGAAAAAATCCTGACGCTGGCTCGCATGCCACGGAATGGCAAACCGCTCGATCACGTCAAGAATCCAGAACAGGATCACGCCGATGAAAGAGAGTACGATCAGGGCTGCAAACATCGTCGGCAGCTCGAAATTGCCGATCGAGCGTTGCAGCACGAAGCCAAGCCCCGAATTGGAGCCGACGAATTCGCCGACCACGGCGCCGACGACGGCGAGCGTGACTGATACTTTGAGTCCGGAAAAGATCGCTGGCAGGGCGTGGGGCAATCGGACCATGCGGAAAATCTGGAACCGGTTGGCTTCCATGGCGCGTGCCAGATCGAGCATGTCCGGCTCGACCGACTTGAAGCCTTGCACCGCCGACACCACGACCGGAAAAAAGCCAAGCAAAAATGCCGACAGCACTTTGGGCATCATGCCGAAGCCGAACCACACCACGAATAGCGGCGCGATGGCGATCTTCGGGATCGACTGCGAGAACACTAGCAGCGGATAGACGTAGCTCTCCACCGTGCGCGAGCCAACGATCAGCATCGCCATCGGAATGCCGAACAGCGCCGACAGCAGGAAGCCTTGCACGGTGGCGGCGGTGGTCGGCACCGCCTGGCTCAGCAGCATCGGCCACTCGTCCGCCAGCGTGATCAGCACGTCCTTCGGCGCCGGCACCTGATAGGGCGGGATGTGCAAGAGGCGGATGGCGAGATCCCAGCCGACAACCAGCAAGGCAAGAAAAATCAGCGGCTTGAGCCAGCCGGCCTGAAGCAAGCGAAACCATGCGCCTTGCGGCAAGGCCATCTTATCCTCCCAAAGCCCGACGTCTTGCAGTGCGCCGGTGCCACATGTAACCAGTTAGTTATTAAAGGAGGTGCGGGGGGTGGGGTCAAGCCGGCCAAACGTCGCAAAAGTGCGCAACCCGTTCATGAGTCATTCTATGTGGGTGGAGCGATGACGCAAGCGCCGCGGCTTACTTTGCTTGACGCCTCGTTTTACGAGCGCCCGGTCAAGTTGCGGCTGCCATTTCGCTTCGGCCTGGTGACGCTGCGCGAAGCGCCGCAAGTCTTCGTGCGCGTCCGCGTCAAACTGGCCGATGGCCGCGAAGCCGAGGGCATCTCGGCCGAGCTTCTGGTGCCGAAGTGGTTCGACAAGAATCCGGCGCTGACCAATGACGATAATTTCAATCAATTGCGGCACGCGCTGGCGATCGCGCGCCGCCACGTCATGGCGCTCGGTGCCGATACGGCGTTCGGACTGTCGTCCGGTGCCGACGCGGCGCATCGGAGCGAATGCGACGCCAAGGGCCTTAACGGTCTGGTCGCGTCGTTCGGCCTTGCGCTGATCGAGCGTGCCATCATCGACGCGCTTGGCCATCTCGAGGACAAGCCGGCCGCGGAACTGGTGCGCGGCAATATACTGGGGCTGACCGCGGCGCTGACTCCGGATTTGGCCGGTTTCGATCTCGATAAATTTCTCGCCAAACTTAAACCCGCCGATGCCATTTTCGCCCGGCATACCGTCGGGCTGGTGGATTCGCTGACGCGCGCCGACACCGCTGGCAAACGCCTCGACGATGGCCTGCCGGAGAGCCTGGAAGAAGTGATCGAGGTATACGGCCAGCGCTATTTCAAGCTGAAGGTCGGCGGCATAGTCGACGACGACATCGAACGGCTGGCGCAAATTGCCGCCGTACTCGATCGTATTGCAGAACCTTATGCCGTGACGCTCGACGGCAACGAGCAATATGACAACATCGATGGCATTCTCGAGCTGTGGCGCCGCGTGGCTGAGGACAAACGCCTGGCGCGGTTGAAAATAGCGCTGTTGCTGATCGAGCAGCCGATTACGCGAGCCAGCGCCTTGGTCAAGCCAGTCCATGCGCTGGGCCGAGACGTGCCGATGGAGGTTGATGAGTCTGACGTCGACTTCGGCGTGTTTCCGCGCGCGCGCGAATTGGGTTATCGCGGTATTTCATCGAAATCCTGCAAGGGTTTTTACCGCGCGCTGCTCAATCGCGCCCGCGTCGCTAAATATAATACCGAGGCGGGCGGCGGCTTTTTCATGTCGGCCGAGGATCTGACGACGCAAGCCGGCGTCGCCGTGCAGCAGGACTTGATGCTAGCGGCTTTGATCGGCGCCAAGCACGTTGAGCGCAACGGCCACCACTATGTCGACGGCATGGCTGGCGCGCCGCAGGCAGAGCAAGACGCGTTTCTCGCTACCCACGGCGATCTCTATCGCCGCGCCGCCAACGGTCGCGTCCGGCTGAATATCCAGAACGGCGCGGTGTCGCTGGTCTCGATCAGGCAGGCGGCGGGACTTGCTACCGCGGCCTGGCCCGACTGGAACGCCATGACCATAAGCCCAACGGTGACGTGACGATGCAAACCAAGGGTCTGTCGCTCAATCTCGCGACCGTGCGCCAGCAATGGAATCTGATAGAGGCGGTCGAAGCCTGCGCGCGCCACGGCATCACCGCGATCGATCCCTGGCGCGATCAGGTCGCCGCCGTCGGCCTTGCCGAGGCCGCGCGCGTCATCAAGGACAACGGCATGCGCGTAAGCGGCTATTGCCGCGGTGGCGCGTTTCCCGCACCCGACGTCGCCGGCCGGCAGGCCATAATCGACGACAACAAGCGCGCCATCGATGAAGCGGCCGCGCTTGGCGCGCAATGCCTGGTGCTGGTGGTCGGTGGTTTGCCGAAAGGTTCGCGCGACATGCCGACGGCGCGCGGCCAGGTGACGGACGGAATCGCCGCCATTCTGCCGCACGCTCGCGCCTGCCACATGCCGCTTGCGATCGAGCCGCTGCATCCGATGTATGCTGCCGACCGGGCTTGCGTGAACACCCTGTCGCAGGCGCTCGATCTCTGCGAGCATCTCGGCGACGATGTCGGGGTTGCCATCGACACCTATCACGTCTGGTGGGATCCGGATCTCGCGGCGCAGATCGCGCGGGCTGGGGCCGCCAAGCGCATTCTCGGCTTCCACATCTGCGATTGGCTGGTGCCGACGCGCGATATCCTGCTCGACCGCGGCATGATGGGCGACGGCGTCATCGACTTCCGCGCCGTCGGCGCAATGATCGACAAGGCGGGCTATCGCGGCTTGATCGAAGTGGAAATATTCTCCGCCGCCGACTGGTGGAAGAGGCCTGGCGACGAGGTGCTGCGCACCGTCATTGAGCGATTCAACAGCGTCGCGTGATCAGGACGCCGGCGCGGTGCGCGACGCCAGCCAGACGCCGGCGATGATTAGCACAAAACCCGCGATGTGATGGGCACCCAGCGTCTCACCGAGCAGCGTGCCCGCAAATATTGCCGTATAGATCGGAACGAGATGGAGGAAGGGCCCCGAGCGGTTGGCGCCGATGAGTTCGACGCCGCGGTTTCATGCCGCGAATGCGAGCACGCTCGGGAAAATCGCAACATAGGCAATCGCCACCACCGTCAGCAGCGTCGGCTCGAAGCTGTTGCCGGCGGCTGTTTCCCATATGAAAAACGGCGTTGTGCTTGCCGACGAGATGACGGCGAGCACGAACATGAAGCTCAGCCAGTGGATCTGCGGCCGCCGCCGCAGGTACACGGCGTAGATCGCAAACACCATCATGTTGACGATGATGATGACGTCGCCCCAGTTGAATTCGAGGTGCAGCAGCACATCGAGTTGACCGCGCCCAATGATGACAAGGACGCCGACCGACGACGTGGCAATGCCGGCGATCTGGCGTGCGTCGATGCGGTCGCCGAACAAAGTCGCACCGGTGAAGACGATCAGCACCGGCACCAGCGAATTCAATACGGAAACGTTCAGGGCGCTGGTGTATTGCAGGCCCACATATTGCAGTGCCGTGAACAAAGCGCCACCGGTGATGCCGAGCCAGAGCATGATGCCCCAGTGCGCGCGGATCAGTGGCCAGTCGCGCTTGAGATGATGGCGCGCCAGCGGCCACAGCAGCAACGTCGGAATAAGCCACCGCACCGTCGAGATGCCGATCGGCGGCACGTGGCTGGCGATGGCGCGGCCAAGGATATGGTTGCCCGACCAGAACAAGGCGGCCAGTGCCAGCAGCAGATAGGGATTGTTCTTGAGCCAACCGAAGGCGCGATCCGCCCAGCCATTGCCTGCATTCGTTTTACGGTTGCTCTGGGGACGCGTCACAAACGAAGTCTGCGGTCTATATGACTACAAAATACCGACATTCACGGGGAGTATTGCTTCGATAAAGCTCGCCAATTCGGAAGTTTCTGGCTTGTTAAAAAGCTTTTCTGGTGGACCCTTCTCCCATATCTTGCCCTCATGCATAAAAATAACGGTGTCAGCGCTGCTGCGCGCAAAGCGCATTTCATGCGTTACCAGCACCATCGTCATTCCGTCGCTCGCAAGCTTTTCCAGGACTTTTACTACTTCGCCGATTAGTTCAGGGTCGAGCGCGGCAGTGATTTCGTCGAACAACATCAAGCGCGGCTGCATCGCGAGCGCGCGCGCAATCGCAACCCGTTGTTGCTGGCCGCCCGATAGCTGGAGTGGAAAGGATTTAATCTTGTCTTCCAACCCAACTAGCTTCAGCGATTCTATTGCTATCAGTTTTGAGGCGGTTTGGGATAGCCCTTTACCGGCCGTCAGTCCGAGTGTGATATTTCGCTCGACATTGAGATGGGGAAAAAGATTATAACTCTGAAAAACAATACCTGTTTCACGTCGAAGCTCTTTGAGTTGGCGCCGATTAGATTGGAATGTTCGGCCGTCGAATACGATCGTGCCTCCGTCCGCAACCTCAAGACCGTTGATACAGCGGAGCAGGGTGCTCTTGCCGGATCCACTTCGTCCAATAATCGCGACCACCTCACCCGATTCAATCTCAAGTGAGACGTGATTGAGGACTGGGTGACCTCCAAACGCCTTAGAGATGCCGTTTAATGCCAAGAGAGGCATCTATTCGCCTTTCGAGTTGTTGGCTAATCAACGAAAGTGGCCAGCAGAGCAAGAAATAAAGTGCTGCAACCAACGGGTATACGATCATCGGTTTGAATGTCACGTTAGTCATCAACTGGCCGGCTCGAGTCAATTCGACGAAGCCAATGATCGATGCAATCGATGTGCTTTTGATCAATTGAACAGCAAAGCCAACGGTTGGTGGGATCGAAATGCGCATCGCCTGCGGCAGAATTACGTACCAGAGCTGTTTGACGAAACCGAGTGACAGGCATGCTGCGGCTTCCCATTGCGGTCGCGGGATGGCTTGGATCGAGCCACGCCAGATCTCTCCGAGGAAGGCTGCCGAATAGAGCGTGAAGGCAAGTGAAACGGCAGTCCATGCGTCAACCTGCAGATTCAACAAAACGACAAGCCCGTAATAGGTAACAAACAGCTGCATCAGTACTGGGGTTCCTTGGAAAAGCTGAATGTACCCGATGGCAAGCCAACGCAGGGGTGCGAACGGCGCGACGCGCAGCAATGCGACTACTAGTCCAACAACGCCGCCGCCCGCTAAAGCAATTAGCGACAGCAGCAACGTCCAGCGTACGCTCTCGAGAATGAAAAGAAATTCGTTGATTCCCAGGCCGCGGCTCATGGCGCGCGCCCATCGGCTGGCCGTCGACGTATGAAAATAGCCCAGTAGATAATACCTAGGACCGCACGAAAGCTAATCGCCATCAACAGATAGAGGCCTGTGGCTACAAAGTAAAATTCGAAAGGACGAAACGTGGTTGATTGAAGTGAATTGGTCACAGCGGTGAGTTCAACCGCCGAGATCGCCGAGATGACGCTCGAGCCCAACATCAACAGAATAAATTGGCTCGCTAATGCCGGAAATACCGTCTTAAGGGCGGGGAAAATCATGATAAAGCGAAAGATATGGAGGCGCTTCATTCCAAGCGCACGTCCGGCTTCGATCTGGCCTTGGGGTATAGCATCCATGCCGGCCCGCACGATCTCGGTCGCATAGGCGCCGAGATTGGCGACCATGGCGGCCAGTGCGGCCTCGTTTGCATCGAATCGGATACCGAGCGCTGGAAGAGAAAAGTAGATTATGAAGATTTGAACGAGGAACGGCGTATTGCGGATCAACTCCACATAACTAACGATCAGGTATCGGATTGGGCGAGGTCCTGCGGTTCTGGCGTAGGCGCAAAAAACTGCCACGATAAGACCAAGCAACATCGATATTCCTGAAAGCCGCACGGTAAGCCATGCTCCGTCCAGCAATTCAGGCAGATGATCGAGAACGATGCTAAAGTGAAAGACGTAATGCACGCGACCTCAAGGATTGCGACGAATATATCTACGCAATGTCGGCGTACCAATATCGGTACGCCGACGTTGTGCTGAATTCAGTCGTTTCAGAATGTCGGCAGCGTAGGTAATTCGACCCCAGTGTATTTTTTGTAGATTTCCGCCAATACGCCGTTACGCGCGTTGAGGAACAGCCAAGTATTGATCCACTGCCGCAGCTCATATTCGTCGTGTCGCACGATCGGTGCATAGAAAGCGGTAGTCACGACGAGCTTCGTCTCGATGTGCTTATCCGGATTTGCTTCAGAAACCTTGTTCTGAGCGAACAATGTCATAGCGGCAGCATCCACTTGCCCCGATAACAGCGCCTGCGTTGTCGACGCGAGATCGTCAAACCAAACGATTTTGGTGCCTGGAGGCGCCATTTTTGGCACCGTTGCCTCCTCAAGAGTAGCGCGGGTGATACCGATGCGTTTGCCGTCAAGATTGCTTGGCGACTTTATGTTCACTCCGGGCGGCCCGAAAATGGTGATCGAGAGAGCCCCGTTCGGATTGCAGAACATCACTGCCTTGGCGCGCTCGGCAGTGACAGAGATTGAGGCGATGGTGACGTCTGCGCGGCCCGACACCAGAGCAGGAATGCGCCCGGCAGACGGCACCTGCACGAATTCAACTTCGACGCCCAAATCCTTGGCCATCTGACGAGCTGTCGCGACATCCGAACCGTCGGGCTGCCCGTTTTTATCGAGAATCCCAAATGGCGGGTTGGCCACATCGATTGCGACTTTGATTTTCTTGTCGCGCAAAATGCGATCGAATGTTCCTTCAGCACTGGCAGACTGCACGACGAGAATTGCCAGAACTAAAGCGCCCGCTGTTAACGTAAGAAACCTCAATACTCTTTGCATATCATTTTCCTCTCATTTGTTTGGCGACTATTTCTCGGACGTGGCCCTCAATCCGTTTTGACCAGGATACTCTGAGGAGCTCAACCCGATCTGTGATGCTTTCAGACGTCTGCTGCGTTCGCGGCGCTAAAGCAGTTTAGAAATCGGCGCCATCAGTCCGCGCGTTCCGTTTGTAAGAGATCGTGGCAACACGCCTCCCGTTAGGCCGTGCGCCGACCGTCCCCACACGATAGCAGCCTTCGATATTGTATACAATATAGTTATTTTAGTTGTAGACAATTAGAAAGTGCGATAAAGATTAGGTCCGTTCAATGTGATCTGGCGTCACTCTCTTGAGATTCCCTTATGAACGCTCAAAACCGTCAAGACGTAAGCCATTGAGGCGTCGCAAAAAGTTACGCTGCGACCGTCAGCCCTCGCCGCGAGGGATGACGGTTCTATGCGTGAGCAAGCTGTTACTCAGTTCATCGAGACTAAGCTGGAAGAAGATATTGTGTTGGGTCGCCGCCACCCGCGCGAGCGCTTAAGTCTGCACTAAATTTGATTCGAGACGCGGCTGTCGTGCGCAAAGATCAATAAAGGAAAATATGAAACGCATTCTAATCACTGGTGCCGCGGGCCAAATCGGTACTGCCCTGCGTAGTGGACTGCGCGGCTGCTATTCGCTGCTACGGTTGGCTGACATCGCGCCACTTGGCGCAATCGGGGCAGGCGAAGAGCATTGTAAAGTTGATATCTGTGACATCCCTGCAATCGAAGAAACCATGGCTGGTATCGACTGTGTCGTGCATCTGGCCGGTGTTCCTGAGGAAGCGGCGTGGGAAAAGGTGCTGCCGCTAAATATTGAGGGTTGCTACAACGTCTTCGAAGCAGCCCGGCGTCAGGGCATCAAACGTGTTATTTTCGCTAGTTCGAACCATGCCGTCGGTTTTTATCGGCGCGAGCGCTTCATCGGTACGACGGTCGTGCCCCGGCCAGACACGCGATACGGCGTGTCGAAGGTATTCGGTGAGGCCCTTGGTCGTCTCTATGCCGACAAATACGGATTGAGTGTTGCTTGCCTGCGCATAGGTACTTTTCGCACGCCAGACCGTCCCGCCGAAGCGCGCCAACTGCTCACTTGGATCAGTCACCGCGACATGGTGCACCTTGTACGCCGGTGCATCGACCATCCTAACTATCATTTTGTGACAGTTTACGGAGTGTCGAACAACCTTCGCAGCCGGTGGGATAATTCGAACGTAAAATTTCTCGATTATCGACCTGAGGATAATTCAGAGGTATTTGCGGCAGAAATCCTGGCGCTTGGCGCGAAAGAGAACGAAATCTCAGCGCAGTTCCACGGCGGTTTCTATTGTCCAATGGAATTTGCGGGCGAAGTGTCCCGTGTTGATTGAATACGATTGGAAACGCTTTGACCGACAAGCATGGACTTAAGCGAGGGTTGACAAACTACGGCGACGCCGATTTTTCACTCTACCTAAGGCGCTCGTTTGCGAAGTCGATGGGTTATTCGTCGGATATGCTGTCTCGCCCGATCGTGGGAATTGCGCAGGCGGGAGGCGGATTCAATAGTTGTCATCGGCATTTTCCAGAATTAGTCGAAGCGGTGAAGCGCGGTGTGCTCGCCGCAGGCGGTCTTCCGCTCGACTTCCCAACAATTTCGCTGGGCGAAGTGTTTCTCAGTCCGACCAGTATGATGTTCCGCAATCTCATGGCTATGGACGTCGAAGAAATGATCCGAGCGCAGCCTATGGACGCCGTGGTGCTGGTTGGTGGGTGCGACAAGACGGTCCCCGCACAGCTCATGGGCGCTGCATCTGCCGACTTGCCAGCGATTCAGCTAGTTGGTGGACCGATGTTGCCAATGGAGTACCGGGGTGAACGACTTGGGGCTTGCACAGATTGTCGACGCTACTGGGCGAACTATCGAGCCAAGGAAATATCGGACCGAGATATTGAAGAGATTGAAAGCAATCTGGTGACTACCGCGGGTAGCTGCGCGGTGATGGGTACCGCAAGTACCATGGCCTCGCTCGCCGAAGCGCTTGGTATGAGTTTGCCGGGAACTGCGGCGATTCCCGCAGTTCATTCAGATCGTCTACGCGCGGCGGAAGAAAGCGGCCGTCAGGCGGTGGCGATGATTGGTACCAAATTGCTTCCAAGTCGGATCATTACCGAGCAGTCCATAGAAAATGCACTTCGCGTGCTACTTGCGATCGGCGGCTCAACCAACGCGCTGATTCATCTTGCAGCGATCGCGGGCCGGGTCGGCGTCGCGATTTCGCTTCGGCGATTGAACACGCTCTCAGATGAGACGCCAATCCTGGTCGACCTTAAACCGACTGGGCAGCACTACATGTCGGATTTGTTCTCGGCGGGCGGCATAGGGGCCGTCATGCGAGAACTCAAATCGATGCTGCACCTCGATTGTATGACCGTGACCGGGGAAACTCTGGGCGAGCGTCTGTCCACCGATCTACCTTGGGTCGATCGCGATGTCATTCGGACGTTGCATGATCCTTACCAAGGGCAGGGCGGGCTAGTAGCATTATTCGGGTCGCTTGCGCCAAACGGAGCTATCATTAAGCGATCGGCAGCTGATCCGCGTTTGTTTGAACGTGAAGGGCGGGCCGTTGTATTTTCATCCCTCGACGATCTAGCCGCGCGCATCGACGCGCCGGACCTGGACGTAACTGCGGACGATTTTTTGGTGTTACAGAACGCCGGTCCGAAGGGCGGCTACGCCATGCCAGAGGCCGGCTACTTGCCCATTCCTGCGAAACTTGCGCGCGCCGGAGTGAAGGACATGGTGCGTATTTCGGACGCACGAATGAGCGGCACGGCTTACGGCACAATTATTCTGCATGTATCACCCGAAGCTGCCGTTGGCGGCCCTCTAGCGTTGGTGCGTGACGGAGATCATATCTCGCTATCAGTGTCCTCGCGAAGTATCGATCTGTTGGTCGACGAAATCGAGCTTGCGAAACGCCGGTCGACGCACCATCCAGCGACATTCGACGGCATGCGGGGTTATTCGAGACTGTATATGCAGAGCGTACTGCAAGCCGAAGCCGGCTGCGATTTCGATTTCTTGAGGAAAGTGTAAACGAGTCTCTTAATTCGGTCGTTGCGTATCATTGGGAGCACATCATGAGCGACAATGTAGTATCACGAATCAAAGGGGTGCTGTCCCCTGTCGTCACGCCATTCGATGCCGATGGCAACCCGGACGCCGACCGTTTTGTGCGCCATTGCCGCTGGTTGCTGTCGAACAATGTCGGCCTTGCGATGTTTGGAACGAATTCAGAAGGAAATTCGCTGTCTGTCGATGAGCGCATAGTACTACTAGAGAAATTAATAGAGTCGGGCGCCGATCCGGCGCGCATGATGCCCGGAACCGGCTGTTGCGCGCTCACAGATTCGGTTCGCCTTTCGTCCTACGCCGCGAAGCTGGGATGTGCCGGTGTTTTAATGTTGCCGCCGTTTTACTATAAAGGTGTTTCCGACGAAGGGCTCTATCGAAGTTATGCGCAGATAATTGAAAAGGTCGGCGATGCGCGACTCAGGATTTATCTATATCAAATCCCTCCTGTGACGCAGGTTGGTATTAGCGTCGCGCTAATTGAGAGGCTGCTAAAGAGCTACCCCCGCAATGTTGTGGGTATCAAGGATACGTCCGGCGACTGGAGCTACACCAAGTCAGTGTTGGATGAGTTTTCTGGACACGGCTTCGACGTGTTTGCCGGAACCGAAACCATTCTACTCGCGACCATGCGTGGCGGGGGCGCGGGTTGCATTAGCGCAACGGCCAATGTCAACCCGGCACCGATCCACGAACTCTTTGAAACCTGGCAGAGCGCTGACGCTGATGCAAAGCAGGATCGTTTGAATGCAGTTAGACAAGTGTTTCAGAAATATCCGATGATTCCGGCGCTCAAGCAGGCCATCGCATACTGGAGCGCTGATTCCAGCTGGGCCAAACTTCGGCCGCCTCTCATCGAACTCACTGATGACCAAGCCTCGGCCCTAGTTTCTGCGCTAAGGCAGAGTGGCTTTCAAATGCCTGGGCTGCGGAGCGGAGCGGATTGACTGGCTTCGGCGAGAGATCATCACTAAAGCATGGCACTAGTTTCGATTATGCGTTGACGAAGGACGAAATGGTCTTCGAGGCATATGCCGATGGGAAGAGTTTATCCGAACGGGGAGCAATCATGCCGTAACAAAGCCGAATCCAGATTTTGTGGAAATGAGCTCTCTCGCTGCAAAAACGGAAATCAAAACTTTTGCCGGAATCTTCAATGTGTTGTGAAACAGCCCGTCGAGTTGCTTTGATTCTTTTGCCATGGGTTCCTCCGGGGTTGACGGGTCGAAGGACAACGTAGCCGCGGGGACTCCGTTCCGCTTTCGCGCCTGGGTGCTTCCCCCAGACCCGATGCTAGAAATGGTGCAGAATTTCAATCGCTGACAACACGGCCTTGCCGACAATGGGCTTGAATTCAAGCAATACGCGGCCGTTGGTCACCTGCATTGGGTATTCTCTGACCACAGCCTTCGTCGCGGCGTCGCCAGCAGCGACGAATACATCGAATCCGCTCTCGACAACCGCGCCGTTCACTACGACATCGAACTTGCGCTCGCCAGCCGTAGCCTTGGCGTTCGGTTCGAAATAACTCAGTTTGACCATGTACTTGCCATTCGCCATCGGAACATCATAGGCGAAAGCGCCTTCGCGATACGTTCTGAACAGCATTGGTTCCTGCGGGTTTGGCTCGTTGAATACGAATGCCTTACTCTTGGTTGGTGTGAACTGCGGCAAGCTCGACGCTATCTTGACGGCGTCCTCTATGGACAGCGCCTTCTTGTTGCCCACGCCAAAGCTAGTCTGGTAGGACGATTCCGTCAGGAAGGCATCCGAACCATAACGCTGGCCATAAGCGCCGGTCAGCGGGGAGATCGAGCCGACATTGATCCGAATGCTGCCCGAGAAGTCCTGGAGGCTCCAGACGACACTGTCGGAAAGCTGTTTGTAGCCAAACCTGCCGCTGACTGTGATCTTGTTTTCGCCTGAAATAAGTCTGACGTTCTTCCAGACGCAAGCGTTCTGCTCGCAGGAGGCCGGTTTGCCGATGTCTTTGCCATTGTGGTTCAGGGACAGGTTCTCGCGGCCGGCGTTCGAGTAAACCTTCACGTCGGTCACGGGATAGCTCCTGTCGGTATAACGGCGGGAAGTGATGTAAATCATCGGTTCGCTGTTCCACTGTGCCTTATAGAAGAAGAAGGCATCCTTCTTGATTCTTCTGTCAAACGTGACCAGACCCTTGTTGTTCAGACTCAGGCCCTGGGTCAAATAGTCGCCTTCCTTGCGCCCCAGATTGGCAAAGTCGAACATGTTCCAGATCCAAGTGCCATAGATCCAGTTCTTGTCCCTAATCCGACGATAGAATTCTTCATGCCCATAGCTTGCATATTCTTCCGGCATGAAATCTGGATTGGCATTGCGTCCCACCGTAACAAGGTTCGCTGGTACGATTGCTCTCGGATTGTCAGTGTGCTGAGTAATCTGTGAGCCAAAGCCGTATTCGCTTAGGCCGATCGGTTGATTGGGCCGTTCCGCCCGATACTTCTTGATGTCCTCAAAGATCTTCTCGTCGCTGAGATCGGGATCGTACCATCCGTAGTAGCGGTTCAGCGCGACCACATCCTCGTTTTGGCTGTAAGATGGCTGGGCACGCACGTCGGCCTGAACGGTGGGGCGGGACGGATCGAGGGCATGTGCCAAGTTTCTCATCCTGTCGAACAACGCCTCTGTCGATGCGCGCTCGAGCTTCGGGGTAAACCGATGGATAAAGCCGATTTCATTGGCCATGCCCCAGAACGCGACCGACGGGTGGTTGTAATTCTGCTTGATCATCTCCTCAACCTGCTGAAGCATACACTGGACTGTTCCGTTGGAGACTTGGGTCGCTTCGGCATTGTTTGCGGGCGTATCGACCAGTGGGACTTCAGTGTAGACGACCATGCCCATCCTGTCGGCCGTCTCGTAGTCGTACTGTGCATGGGGATAATGCGAGAAACGGATCGCATTGGCGCCAATTTCGCGAATCAGCGAGTAATTGAGATCCTTTTCCTTCTTGGTCAGACCCCAGCCATTGTCCTGGAAGTCCTGGTGCATCGCCACGCCGTGCAGCGGATAGGACTTGCCGTTCAGGAGGAAGCCCTGTTCAGGATCAACCTTGATAGTGCGAATTCCGTAAGGGAATGATACTCGGTCTAGCAACCGGCCATCTTTCGAGACCAATTCGACGGACAAGATGTAGAGATAGGGATCGGCGTTGCCATTCCAAAGATGTGGGGCGGTTACCCTTAGCGCCTGTTCCAGCTTAACCAGGCCGGCCTCGGCTCCGTTGACTTGTGCCAGGCTGGTCGCGACAATTTTGTTTTTGTTGTCGGTCAAGAGCGCTTTGACTGTAATCGGTTCAATCTTGTTGGTGATCGAAATTTGAGACTTGATGCTGATTTCTGCGGCGTCGGTGTTGGCCGTCTTGGTCGTCGCGTAAACACCTGCGCCGCCAAAATCCATCGTATCGATGTGGATGTCGTCGGTAGCAAAAAGTTTTACGTCGCGGTAAATGCCCCCCTGGACCATGAAGTCGCCGCTATACGGCGGCACATCATCCGTGGCCGAACCGGGTGCTTGCTCGGAGTTGTCGGCCTTGACCACCAACACGTTTGGTCCGGAGGCGTTGAGCGCATCGGTCGCATCATAGCGGAAAATGGAGAACCCGCCCTTGTGCTTGCCCAAATATCTTCCGTTAAGCCAAACATCGGACACCAGACTGACCGCCTCGAATTGAAGCCAATATTTCCGGCCGCTGACGCTGGCGGGTTTTTCGAATTCGAGGCGATAATATCCGAGGCCGCGCTTATAGGACTGTTGGATCGACTGGCCATCTAGCGCATTCCAGGAATGTGGGACGCTCACGCTTTCCCACGTCTTGTCACTGAAGTCGAGCTTGATAACGTCATCGTCTGAAATGCCCGGTGCGAACATAAACTTCCAGCCGCTGGAGAGAGTGACCGATGGGCGAACGGCCTGAGTGGTGGATGACGGCGCGGCATTAGCTTCGATAGCGAATTGCGCTCCGGCGGCCAGCAGGATGCCGAGGACTATGAGGCTGCTATTCTGTAGTTTGGTCAACTTCCGATCACCCCTGTCGAGATCTTTGTGTTCTCAGCAGTATGACAGTTTACAGAATTTTGGCAGTGGCGTGCGATGGCGTACCGCCCGACCCACTTTCGCTATCAACCTTAACCCGCGCCAGATTTCTCTATTGAACTCAGCGAATTGCGCAGCGGGTCCTATGAAGTGTTGGCCTTTGCGCGTGATTTGCCTAAAATCCACCTCAACTGGTGATGGACGACGCCGTAGCGGACCGGGATAATCCGGATGTCGCCAAGATCGAGCCGCAATCCTTGCATTTTTTGTTTGAGGACAATCGCTATCCTCTCAGCGCGAACGAGGACCCGTCTCAGATCAAGTTCAGCAATCTCGGTACAACCAGACTGAACCAAGGAACGAAAGAGACCAATAAGAGGCCTATGATTAAAACGATCAAGTATGGAAACATGTGGCGTGTCGCGTTTTCCATCGTCGTGTCGCAGATCGAGCAAGTGACAAACATGCCGACCCCTATAGGTGGCGAAAATGCGCCCAGCCCCATCGAGATAATAATCACTATCCCATATTGAAGCGGATCGATCCCGAACGGGCTTACCATTGGCAGAAGCAACGGTCCGAAGATCAGCAGTGCGGGTAGCCCCTCGAGCAAGGCGCCCATTACGACGAGGGTAATAATCGTTGCCAGCATGAACATCGTTGCCGAGCCGTGTAGCGCATTGAACAATGCCGCGATCTTTTGTGGCATCTTGGCGATGGTCAACGACCACGAAAACGTGCTGGCTGTGCTGGTAATGAAGAGAACCATTCCTGCCTGAGCGGCGGTGTTGGCCATCACGCGCCAGAGCTGCCCGACACTCAGCGATCGATAAAAGAGAATAGACAACAATAGCGCGTAAACCACTGCGGTTGATGACACTTCCGTCGGCGTTGCAATACCACTCACGATGCCTCCGATCAGTATGATCGGGGCAATGAGAGCAGGAACTGCATCGAGTCCAGCCCGCAGGATCTCTCGAAATGAATTCTTTTTTGATTCTCCTACTCGGTTACGCGACCGAAAATAAATCAAGACCATCAGACACAGCGCGATCACGGCGGCGGGCAGTAATCCAGCAATAAATAAACTGCCAATCGACAGGGAACTGACGGAGGCGAGCACGAGCATGGCGATGCTCGGCGGCACTGTTTCACCCATAATGGCGCATGCCGCCAGGACGGCGGCAGTCTCGCCGGGGTCGTAACGCTCCCGACGCATCACAGACTTCATCGTTGTTCCGACGGCTGCGACGTCGGCGATCTTCGAGCCGGAAATTCCCGACATGATATACATCGAGACGACGATGACCTGTAGCATCCCGCCACGGAAGCGTCCGACCAGCGAGATGATAAAGTCGGTGAGCCGACGACTGAGCCCACCTTCGGTCATCACATAGCCGGCAAGAATAAAAAACGGTATCGACAGCATGACGAAACTGCTGACGCCACTTTGCATGTTTATTGGCACCACTGACAGCGGCACGGTATTGGATGTGTTGAGATACAATAGCGTCGCGATCAGGAGGATGAAGCCAATTGGTACGCCGAATAGGAGCTGGAGTAAGAAGACGGCAAACGTGGCAGGAAGCGTATAGTTGCGAGCCTGCGGACCAAGCATTAACGAAAAGACCATCAATGCCCCGAACGCAATCGCCGTTACCGCGGCAGCCATCAACATTGTGTATCGTGGGTGCAGCAGCGCTCGTCTTACTGCAAAATAAGCGAGCAAAGTCATTCCTAAAATCATCGGCACCGCGAACCAAATTGCACTCAAGCCAAGATAGGGCGTTTGTTCACTCCAGCGCGACAGCATCATCTCGTAAGCGAGCCAGCTGCCCACGACAGCCATCGCAAAGACTTGCCAGCATACCAGCGCGTCGATTCTCGCGTGCCAACGGCCGGGTAGTCGTTGAACAAAGGCGTGCAACGCCATGTGCTCGTTGCGCGGGTAGGCAATTGCACCGCCCACAAAGGTCATCACTACGAGTGCAAGTTCGCCAATCTCCAGACTCCATAGCAGCGAAGTATGAAAAAAGGAGCGAGAGATGACATTCCCGAACATCGCGACGAGTTCGCCCACAAGTGCCAAAACGACTAAGATTTCGGCCACCTGTTCGACGAGATCACATTGATGCGCGCGGCGGCCGTCACGCGCATTTGCCTCGGCCGAGTTACCGTCGACGAATCTCGTCATGTCGGGATTGGCCGGCACGGCAAACTCCACACAAATAAAAGAGCAACAACAAAAACGGTCTGTCGTAAGTCGGCCGGAATTAAAAGCCGGGGTCCGTCCGCAATTAATGACGATCTATCGGGTCCGCCCACAATAGGTAAGCGGACCCGATTATAGACGGACCGTTACTTGACTGCATCAATGCTGGCTAGGAGGTCGGTGAGCCCCATACTGTTGGCGAACTCGGCGATCACAGGCTTAGTTGCCACCTTGAACGGCTCTTTATCAATGTTGTTGAACTTTACATTCAACTTTTCCTGCATTTCGGACTCCGCTGCCACAGTGGCATCGGCTTCAGCCTTGCGCTCGACCGGAGTCGCCTCCTGAGCAGCCTTCAGCACAATCTGCTGGAGGTCCTCGGGAAGCTTGTCGAACGTCTTCTTCGAAATAAAGAGAGGCCGCACGGTGAACTCGTGCTCGGTTCGGGCGATGAAAGGCGCAGGCTCGTAAAATTTCATTTCACGGACCGCGACGGATTCGTTCTCCATGCCGTCCACCACTCCGGACTTCATAGCCAGATAGGTTTCCATGAATGCAATGGGAGTTGGAATGGTCCCGACGGCCTTCCAGGCATTGACCTTCAAGGGGCTCGAGATCAGACGAAGCCGGAAGCCTTTCAAATCTTCGATGCTGTTGATCGGTTTCTTGGTTGACAAGACGTTCCGGCTCGACCCGCCCCAATAGGCAAGGATCTTGAGGCCTGTCTTATCCTCGATCAGTTTGGCGTAGGTTTTGCCGGGTGCCCCATCAAGCGCTGCTTGCCAATGGGCATAGCTCCGGAAAAGAAATGGCAGAGCAAAGAAGTCGAGCTCTTTTGCAAACGGCGATCCGGCGGAGGGGTCTGAGATCACTAAATCGAGGGATCCATCTTTCACGAATTGGAGCGTCTGCGCCTCACTGCCGAGGATGCCGCCATTGAAGATGTCGATCTTGATGCGGCCTTTACTGTCCTCGTCGACTTTCTGGGCGAAATATAAAAGTCCCTTATTCCAAGGATGGTCCGCTTTAAAGTAGTGGGCGGCTCTCAACGTGAATTGTTGAGCCGATGCTGGCAACGACATCACCGATGACGTTATAGCGGCAAAGGTTAGCGCAATGGCGATGCTCTTGGTTTTCACCGTAACTCTCCCCATTCTATATTATATTAATGTCATACTAGATTATTTCAGACTCATGAGGGATGCAAGTATCTCCCCGCCGCGATAAGTTATCGCTTACGCGGGCGCCTCGCTTTGTCATCATCGTAAATTATCAGCGCGTCTTTACGGGCATTGCCACATTTTCTAACGGTTAGGCCACGTCACGACGCACCAACATGCGGCTTGCTGCGGCAATTTTGAATATTACCTAGCCGGTCTGTCGCAGAGCCGGCGCGTCCAGTGATCAGCCGCGAGCAATATCGCCGCGACGGCGTCTGAAACGCCGAGCAGCAGGCGGACGGGCAAAAGCGCGCCGCCTGCCGGCGTGGATGCGACGGTTGTCACCGGCGGGGCCTCAGACGCTGGTCGACTGGATCTTGTCGACGATCGGCTTGGCCTCGGGGCGCTGCTTGACGAAATTCTCCGTCTGCACCGCAACGCGCTTGCGGAACGCAGCCTTGTCGCACTCGTTCACCGTCACGCCCTTTTCCTTGAGGACGTCGATGGCTTCCTTTTCCATCGCGAGACCATGGGTTCGGGTGTCGGCGGCTGCCTGTTGCGCCGCGGCGACGAAACCGTCGCGTGTCTTTGCGTCCATGCGCTGGAACGTCGCCTCGCTGAAATAAACCGCGAGCGGCGAGAAGTTATGTTGCGTCAGCGCGTAGAACTTGGCGGTCTCGAAGAACTTGCTGGCGAGAATCGTCGGCGGATCATGCTCAAGCCCGTCAAGCACGCCGGCCTGCAGCGCCGTGTAGATTTCGCCGAAGGCAAGCGGGGTCGCCGCCGCGCCCATCAGCCGCAGGCATTCGGTGATGATCGGATTCGGCAGCGTGCGGATCTTGAGGCCGGCGAGATCCTCGGGCGTTTTGATCTGTTTCCTGGCCAGCACGCTGCGCGAGCCGAAATTGTAAGCCCAGGCGATGACGCGGATATTGGCGCCCTTGAGCAGCGCCTCTTCCACCGGCTTGGCGGCGCCGGCATCGAAAGCCTTGGTCTGCTGCGGGAAACTGTCGAACAGGTAGCCGAGGTCGAAGGTGCCGACCAGCGGCACCAGATTGGCCGAAATCGACGAGCCCGACACCATCAGGTCGATCACGCCGAGCTTGACCGAATTGATGACGTCGATTTCCTGGCCGAGCTGGTTGGACGGGAAGAACGCCACTTCGACCTGCTCGGACAATCCGCCGGCCTTCAGATGCTTGACAAGATTGTCGTAAAGAACGCGGCCGTTGGCGTATTTCGGATCGTCCGGCAGCGACGACGACATGCGCATCTTCATGACGGCCGCCCGCGCCTGGCCGATAATGGCGGGCGCAAAAACCGCGCCGAGTGGAAGGGCGCTGGCGCACTGCAAAAGCGAACGGCGGCTGAGGGGTCCGAATTCCATGACAGTTTCTCCCAAAATTATTTTTAACGCGCCGGCGATTGCGGCTAGTTTTAACTGATTAAAGATCATAATGTATGACCAGATGGAAGTCCACTATGCAGGGAGAATTAGGAAGATCACTCAGGTGGAAGTCGATGTACGGACGTATTTGAGCTAGACAACGCTTGAGCTCAATGGCGTTTTGCACACGGAATAGGGCCTTCGATGTTTCGAGATTCCAATGCCATTGTGCGCAACGTGCACAGTCAAGTCGCCGACCGGATCGGCATTAGCATCGTTCGCGGCGATATTGCCGCCGGAGAAGCGCTGCCGTCCGAAATGGAAATCTGTAAACTCATAGATGTAAGCCGCACAGTCGTACGCGAAGCGATCAGGACGCTGACTGGCAAGGGCCTTCTGGAATCGCGCGCCAAGAGTGGTACGCGAGTTCGCCCGCCTAAACAATGGAACCAGCTTGATCCCGATGTGCTGCGCTGGCAGCTGGAAACGTCGGACGTGGACAGCTATCTCACGAAATTATTCCAGTTGCGCTGCGCGGTTGAGCCTTCAGCGGCAGCGCTGGCTGCGACCCGGGCAGGTGAGGATGATGTCGCGCGAATCCGGTCCGGTTACGACGGAATGGTCGCGGCAAAGGTCAATGAAAGCTTCGTCATAGCTGACATTGCCTTCCACCAGGCGATCTATTTTGCCACGCGCAACGAGTTTTTCTGGCCAATCGCACAGATGTTCGAAATTACTTTGCGCCAGAGCTTCACAATTGCCGCCCGCGGCACTCATCGCGCGCGCGCGTTACTCGAGCATCGCGCTGTTCTGGATGCGATCACTGCGCGAGATGCAGAGGGCGCGCGTAAGACGACTACCATCCTCCTGAATCAGGCGGCTGCTGACTTGGTCAAAATCCGTGGGCGCGACTTCACCAAGCGTGGAAAGACTCCAAGCGTGGTCAATTCTACCGGTCCTACCCGCAGCAAGCGAAAATGAGCCCATTTCCTTGACGGTCGTCTAAGTAAAATCCGAGTGCGTCGATGCCATTCCGAACGCAGCCTATGTCCGCAGCCGCCATAATATAGGCCAGGGCCATAGGCATAGGGAGCACCGTAGAAGTTCCAGCCGGGGCGTAGTCATTTGAAAATTCAAGAAGTCGAGCAGACCTTGCTTGGCTATTTGGTGACGGCTGCCCAAAATTCCCTTTTCCTGCGCCGGGTTTGCCTATTCCGACGAAATAATTCTCTGTTTCGTTGAGTAGGGTATTTTTACCGAAAGGCCTGTAACGGCGACGCTATTTCGAGTCTCTGGCGCTCCCGAGGCCACGATTTTCAGTGTTGCGCGGCGAGAGGAATTTACGCACAAAGAAAGCCGCGCTTTTGCCGGGCGCGCGTGTCGTCCGCCTAACTTTTAAGGATTGGTTTTGGCTGATACCGTCGCTGCAATCGTTGGCGCCCATCGGGCCGGAACGCTAACCCCGGCGGAAACGGTCGCGCGCAGCTATGCTCGCCTGCGCGCCCACGCCGATACCGCCATTTTCATCAGCCTGCGCGACGAGCAAGACGTCATCGCCGAAGCCCGCGCGCTGGCGACGGCCGGCAATACAGCATTGCCGCTTTACGGCGTTCCGGTTGCGGTGAAAGACAATATTGACGTCGCCGGTCTGGCGACGACTGCGGCCTGTCCGGCATTCACCTATCAGCCGGTACAGGATTCAACCGCGGTCGCGCGGTTGCGTGCGGCGGGCGCCATTGTCGTCGGCAAGACCAATCTGGACCAGTTCGCCACCGGCCTGGTCGGCGTGCGCTCGCCCTATGGCGTCCCGCGCAACACGTTCGACGCAAATTTAATCCCAGGCGGATCGAGTTCCGGCTCGGCCGTGGCGGTAGCGGCCGGCGTCGTGCCGCTCGCGCTCGGTACCGACACCGCGGGTTCTGGCCGCGTACCGGCGGGGCTCAATAACATCGTGGGTCTCAAACCCAGCCTCGGCCTGATCTCGACTTTTGGCGTAGTGCCGGCGTGCCGCACGCTCGATTGTGTGTCGGTGTTTGCGCTCACCGTCGACGACGCCTGGATGGCGCTTGGCGTCATGGCCGGATCGGATCGCGCGGATCCCTATTCACGCAATCGGACTGTCGGCAGACTCGGCACCATGCCGCCTCATATTAAGCTTGGCGTGCCGCGCACCGGCCAGCGGCTTTTTTTCGCTGACCGCGACTTTGAGGCCGGCTATGGCCTCGCGCTGGATCGTCTAGCGCGTCTGGGCTGCGAGATTGTCGAGATCGACATCGGGCCGTTCTACGAGACCGCGCGTTTGCTCTACGAAGGCCCCTGGGTGGCCGAGCGTACGATCGCAGCGCGCGCGCTGTTGGACTCGGATCCCGGCGCCATTCATCCGATCACGCGCGAGATCATCCTGAGCGGCTTACGCCCCACCGCGGTGGATGCCTTCGACGCATTCTACAAACTGGAAGGACTGCGTCGCGTTGCGAGTCAGATCTTCCGACAAATCGACGTGTTGGCGCTGCCGACCGCTCCCACAGCCTACACAGTCGAACAGGTGCTGGCTGATCCACTTCAACTCAACACTCGGCTTGGCACTTATACGAACTTTGTCAATCTGCTCGACCTTTGCGGCTTGGCGGTGCCGGCGTCTATGACGGAGGGTGGCGTGCCATTTGGTATCACGCTGCTGGCGCCGGGTGGCGCTGATGCGCGGCTGGCCGAGATTGGCCGTGTATTCCACGCCGACACGGCATTACCACTCGGCGCGATTAAAGCACCGCAGCCGGCGCTGGCGCCACTTTCGAATAGACCCGCGGATGGCGAGACAGCGGTAGCGGTTGTTGGCGCGCATCTGTCCGGCCTTCCGCTTAACGGTGAACTCCGCGCGCTCGCTGGCCGTCTGCTCGAAGTAGTAAAGACCGCGCCAGATTACCGGCTCTACGCATTGACCGGCGCAAAACCGCCAAAGCCTGGTCTGTTGCGCGTTGATAGCGGAAAAGGTGCGTCAGTCGAGATCGAAGTCTGGGCACTGCCGATGGAGGCTTTCGGCCAGTTCATGGATGCCGTCCCACAGCCGCTCTCAATCGGCACAATCGCGCTATCCGACGGCCGCGCGGTGAAGGGGTTTTTGGTTGAGGCCGTGGCCACGATCGAAGCGCGCGATATTTCGAGCTTTGGGGGCTGGCGCGCGTTCTTGGCGCACGAACAAATGCTGGCGTAACTTTCTACAGAGACTCGGTGTAGTGTTCATACTCTTCGCGTACCGTGACAATATGCGCGTACATGGCCGACGCCGCGATCGATTGCTCGCCGCGCAGGATCGCTTGCACTACACGATCGTGCTCGATATGCGATTTGGCGAGGCGGCCGAGGATGCGGAACTGTGCACGGCGAAACGGTTGCACCCGCGCCCGTGTCGATAGTGTTATCTCTGCGAGATAGGTATTGTGGCTGCCGGAATAGATGCTGGCATGAAAAGCTTCGTTGACTTCGTGATAGCGTTGCGGGTCGCCGCTCTGAATCATCGTGCGCAATTCGTCATGAATATCCTCAAGCGCGCGCCTTTCGACACTGATCATGCGCTCGGCGGCAAACCCGGCGCAGAGCGCTTCTAGCTCGGCCATGACTTCAAACATTTCGGCAAGTTGGTCCGCGCTCGGCTGCGCCACCATGGCGGCGCGATGCGCACGCATTTCCACCAACCCGCTCGCTGCTAGCGATCGGATCGCTTCGCGCACTGGCGTGCGCGAAACATGAAATCGATCGGCCAACGTGATTTCATCGAGCGCAGCGCCGGGCGCCAGCGCGCCTCGCACGATCTCGTCGGCAAGTTGCAACCGGAGCTCTTCGGCACGCGTCTTGCGTTGCCAGAGGACGGATCGCGCGTCTGCTGCGTGCGCGGTCAGGGTCATGCCGGCACCTTGAGTGAAGGCTTTAGCGATAGTTTGGGTGCGGCGACCGTGCCGATTCGCTCCAACGCGTAAGCGACACGCAAGGCGATGTCCTCACGCCAGGGCGCCACGATGATTTGTACGCCGATCGGCAGCGGCTGCAACGGCACTGGGACCGCGACCACCGGCAGGCCGATGAACGAAATCGGCTGGGTGTAAAGGCCCATGTTGGGCCGTACCGGCAGTTCGACGCCCCCGAGTATGAATGTCTGCTGGCCGATCTTCGGCGCGGTGCAGGGCGTCGCCGGTGCCAGAATGACATCGCAACGCTCGAACAGTTCAAGCATGCGCTCGCGATACCAGCGTCGAAATTTTTGTGCCTTTACCACAAGCGTGGACGGCACCATGGCGCCCGCGATCAGCCGGTCGCGCACGGCGGGGTCAAATTCGCGGGCCTGCTTTCGCAGCCGGTCGAGATGGAGTTCGGCACCCTCGCTGGCGGTAATGACATAGGCCGCTGCCCGCGCACGATGCGCTTGCGGAATTTCAATTTCTTCGCGCGCACCAAGCGCCTTGGCTACAAGGGTGAGCGCTTCAAGTGCCTCGGGAAAGGCGCCTTGGCGAAAATAGCCGCCCGCCACCCCAATACGCAGGCCTTCGATGCCGCGCTCGAGCTGCGGCATTGCCGGCTCCGCCGCGCGTTGCGTGCAAGCCGGGTCGTCTAGGTCCGGTCCTTGCATGGAATCATAAGCCAGCGCGAGGTCACGGACCGAACGGGCGAACGGTCCGAGATGGTCGAGGCTCGCCACAAAAGGGAACGTGCGCGCCCGCGTGAGACGGCCATAGGTCGGCTTCAACCCAAAGATGCCGCACAGCGATGAGGGTACCCGTATCGAGCCGTTAGTGTCGGATCCGAGCGCTAGCGGCACCAGGCCGCCGGCCACCGCGCTGCCGGACCCCCCTGACGAGCCGCCGGTCATGCGGCTGATGTCGTGCGGATTGCGCGACGGGCCGTCGTGGATATTCTCGCCGGTGAAGTCGTAGGCGTATTCGCCCATGTTGAGCGCGCCGACCAGTACCGCGCCAGCTGCTTCCATTCGTTCGATCAATGGAGAATCTCTTTGCGCGGGCTGATGCGTGCGATTTATTTTTGAGCCGGCCACGGTCGCAAGCTTCTCGATGTCAAATAAATTCTTCACAGCAAATGGCACGCCGGCAAGTGGTCCAAGAGGCTTCTTGCGACCATATGCAGCATCGACGGCACAGGCGCGCGCTCTCGCGCGTTCGGCGGTAACAGCCGTGAAGGCGTTGAGCGTGGGATTGAATTCGGCAATGCGGGCGAGTGCGTCTTCGATCACGGCAACCGCGCTGCTTTTGCCGGACGTGACCGCTGCGGCAATCTCAACGGCGGTCGCCCATGGTTGCGAGAAGGCCATAGCGTTAGGCTTCGAAAATCGGCGCTGGCTCGGCGTCGTCCGGCAGATCGAATTCCTCTACCATGGCGGCGTACTTCAAGGTGATTTCCAGATTGGTTTTCACTGCCGGCATCCATTCCGGTTCGAGTGAGATTGCCAGCACGCGCGATGCGGCCACGATAAAATCGTCGAGCGGTGCAGTCGCCATTTTTTTTCCTCCCTTATAACGGGGGGTGAGGAATTGCCGACAACAGGTCGCGCGTATAGCTCGCTTGCGGTGCCCCCATGACGCGCTCGGTTGGCCCTTGTTCGACGATCTTTCCGGTCTGCATCACGATGACGCGATCGCATAGCAGCCTCACCACATTGAGATCATGGGATACAAAAAGATAGCTCATCCCTAGAGAATCTTTGAGGTCTTGCAATAGGTTAAGAACGACAGCCTGAACCGAGACATCGAGCGCGGCGGTCGGCTCATCGAGTATGATCAGATCCGGCTTGAGCGCGATCGCGCGCGCGATGCCGACACGGGCCTTTTGCCCGCCAGAGAGCTGGTGTGGAAAACGATCGAGCAGATTGAGCGGCAGGCCGACCTGGGTGGCGAGTTCTTCGCAGCGCATCCGGACATCGTTCCGCGAAATCCCCCCAAGCTGCAACAATGGATCGGCGATCGCGCGCACGGCAGTAAATCGTGGATTGAGGCTGTCGGTTGGATCCTGAAATACCATCTGGATGCGCTTACGGAACGGCAGCGTCGCGAATTTTCGTGCCGGAATCTCGCCGATGTCGTCGCCGTCAAACATGATCAGGCCGGACGACTTGTCGATCAAGCGCATCACCATCATCGATGTAGTAGATTTGCCGCAACCGGATTCACCGACCAGGCCGACGCTTTCGCCGCGCGCGATCGAGAAACTAATGCCGTCGACGGCGCGGAAGGTTTCAAGTTCCTTCGGCGGCTTGGGGCCGAATACTTTAAACAGCGATGTGACGCCGGCCTGGCGCGGATATTCCTTCACTAATTTCTCAACCACCAAGAGCGGCTTCTTGCCACTCTTGGTCTTGCGGGCCGGTATCTTAGATTTTGCCTTCGGCCGCACAGACTCGTCTTCCGGCAACAGGTCGCGTAGCGATATTCCAGGCCGTGGCGTCGCCCGCATCAATTTGCGCGTATAAGCATGCGCCGGCTTCTTGAAGATGCTACTAGACGCGGCCGCCTCGACGATATGTCCTTTTTCCATCACTACCACGCGGTCGCAATAGGCGGCGGCCAAACCGAGATCGTGCGTAATCAGAATAGTGGACATGCCGCGCTCGCGCGTGAGCTCGACCACAAGGTCCATCACAGCCTTCTGCGTGGTCACGTCGAGGCCTGTGGTCGGCTCATCGGCGATCAGTAGTTGCGGGCGACAGGCGAGGGCGAGTGCAATCACTACACGCTGGCACATGCCACCGGACAGTTCGAATGGATAGGCATGATAACGCTCGCGGGGTCGCGCGATACGCACTTGTTCCAGCGTCTCGATCGCCCGCTCACTGAGCGCATCACTATCGACCTGGGCATGTTGCAGGAGCACATCCTCGATCTGATGGCCGACCTTGCGGATCGGGTTGAGCGCCAAACGAGGGCTTTGGAAGATCATTGACATCTCACGGCCGCGCAGATCGCGCATCTCGCTTTCTGGAATGCTGCGCAGGTCGAGGCCGCTGAACATGACCGAGCCTTCCGCGATACTGCCAGCGCGGTCGAGAATTCGCATCACCGCATAGGAAGTAACCGACTTGCCGGAGCCGGATTCTCCGACGATCCCCAGGGTTTCGCCTTTGGCGATCGCCAAATTGATATGTTGGACGGCGCTCACGATGCCACGCCGTGTGGCGAATTCGACTGTGAGATTACGAATATCCAGCAGCGGCAAGCCGCCATTTGTCGGGCGGTCGATTTTCGAGACTTTGCGGGTTTTCTTCGTCATAATTTACGTCCGCCGCTGTGGATCGACTAGGTCACGCAAGCCGTCGCCCAACAGGTTGAAAGTGAATACGGCCAGCATCAGTGCGGCGCCCGGAAATAGTGCGATCCACCATTCGCCCGAGATGATATTGGCGGCGCCTTCGGCGACCATAATCCCCCATTCCGGTGTCGGCGGGCGCACGCCGAGCCCGATAAACGACAGGCCCGCAGCGTTCAAAATCGCATAACCCATGGTGAGCGAGATCTGCACCATCATAATAGGCATAATGTTGGGCAGGATATGCGTCAGCAAAATGCGGAATTCGCCATTGCCGGAAAGCCTTGCCGCCATAACGAAACCGGCCTCTCGCCGCACATTGGCTTCGGCGCGTGCGACGCGGACATAGAGCGGGAAATTGATGATCGCGGTGGCGATTACGATATTGGTCACCGTGTTGCCGAGCGCGGCGACAATGCCCATTGCCAGCACGAACAGCGGAAACGCCATGATGGTGTCGGACACGCGACCGACGATACGGTCCGTCCATCCCAGAAAGAAGCCAGCGCTGATGCCGGCAAGCCCGCCCAATGCAAACACAAGCGCCACTGACGTAATCGCAATGATGAAATCGAGCCTCGTCGCCACGATGACGCGGCTGAAAATATCGCGGCCGAGTTGGTCGGTGCCGAACCAATGATGCAGCGACGGCGCATGCAAAGTGGCCATGGTGTCGCTCGCCAGCGGATCGTGCGGGACAATATATGGGCCGATCAAAGCGCATAGCGCGATCAGTATGAACAGTGCGAACGCCAGCCCGGTCACTGGGTTTTCTGCCACCACATAGCGGGCGTGGTGAAAAATGGAATTGCTCTCGCTCATCCTTTAAGCCTCACGCGAGGATCGATGACGCCGTAGAGGATGTCGATAATCAGATTGAGCACGACATAAAGGATCGCCATTGTCAGCACGAAACCCTGCACCGGGGCGAAATCCGAGGTGATCAGCGCCTCTACCGCATAGGAGCCAATGCCCGGCCAAGCGAATACTTTCTCGACCAGCACATTGGCCCCGAGCAGAAAGGAAAACACCATACCGAGTGTGGTGACGACCGGCAGCATGGCGTTGCGAAATGCGTAGGTGATGATGACGGTCTTGTTGTCGAGGCCGCTGGCGCGCGCCGTGCGCACGAAATCGGAGGCCAGCACCGCCAGCATTGAGGCGCGTGTCATGCGTGTAATCGGTGCCAGGGAGAAAATCGCCAGCGTAATGCCGGGCAGCAGCAATTGCGCGAGCGCCGCGCGGAAGGTCTCGAATTTTCCTGTGACCAAGGTATCGATCAGGTAGAAGCCGGTTATCTGTGGCGGCGCAGATGTGAACGCGTCGAGCCGACCGAGCGGGGAGGGCGACCAGCCCAGTAGGTAGTAAAAGACATAGACCAGCAGCAAGCCTGTAAAAAACACCGGCAGCGACACGCCGGCGGTCGCAACGACGCGGCAGGTGTGATCGATCCAGGAGCCTTGCTTGACCGCGCCGAGAATGCCGAGCGGCACCGCGATTGCGATCGACAGGATCAATCCGAATAGGGTGAGTTCGGTCGAGGCCGGTAGCCGATTTTTGATCTCAGTCAACACCGGCTGCCCTGTGGAGAGCGAATTGCCAAAATTGCCATGGGCGAGATCGGCAACGTAACGCCCGAACTGCACGATCAGTGGCTTGTCGAGACCGAGCTTGACGCGAATTTGTTCGATGGCCTGCTTGTCGGCCGCAGGTCCGGCGAAATATGCCGCAGGATCGCCAGGAAGAGCACGAGTGAGAAAAAACGTGACGATCACCACGCCGATCAGGTTAGGGATGACCAACAACATTCGCTTTAGTAACAAACTGCCCATGGCCTACGGCTTTCCCGCCGTTACGCCTTCACCATACTGCGATAGTCGAGCCGGCGGTGGAACCAGTACTGATAGCCGGAGACATTTTTCTGCATCGCGACGTTGACGTAAGGCTGATAGAGCGGAATGCGCGGCATGTCGGCGAAGGCGGTATCGACAAAGCCCTTCACATCCGTGTCGTAAGTCGCCTTGTCGCCATTCGCCGCGGCGGTGACGGCGCCATCAATGAAGGCGTCGCACTGCTTTGACTGATAACTCATGGTGTTGAAGATCGAATTTTTGCCATGGTAGCACCAGATGAAGAAATATTCCGGATAGTCGAGCCAGCCCGAGAACACGTTGGTGTACAGCGGCATGACTTTCTTGTTGAGTTCGGTGCGCCAGTTGGCGCCCGGGATCTTGTTGATTGTGCACTTGATGCCGATTTGCGCGAGGCTCTCTTGCACGAGCACGCAAAGCGGTTCGTTAACGCCGGCAAAGCCGAGATCGAACGAGATAGTGGTTTCGAAGCCGTTGGGATAACCGGCCTCCGCCAGCAATGCCTCGGCCTTGTCGATGTCGGTGTTGTACTGGGTTGGCTGCGGCCACGCGACCTGCGTCGGCGAGCCGGCCGGCGCGCCGAACATCGGCTTGGCGAGGCCGAACAGAACCGCATCCATGATCTTTTGATAGGGAATGGCGTAAGCCACCGCCTGGCGCACTTTAAGATTGTCGAACGGCGGATTTTTCACATTCATCCCGATGTACTGAATGCCGTTGCTATAGGGTGTCGAAATGATATCGAGCTTGCCGGCGCTTTTAAGTTCGACGAAATCTTTGTTTGGCAGATCGTAGGAAATGTCGGCATCGCCACGCTCGAGCAGCGCGCGCCGATTTCCGGAGGACGGCACAATGCACCAGATGATTTTCTTCACTTTTGGCAGGGGGCCGCCGACCCAAGCGTCGTTGCGTTCCATCACCACTTCGGTGCCGGCCACCCAACTTGCGACTTTGTAGGCGCCGCTGCCAGCGGTGTTCTGCTTTGTATATTCCAGACCCCAGGGGTCTTTCTCGGTCGCGTTCTTCTTCACTAGTTCGGAATTTACGATGCAGGGCACGACAACTGCGAGATCGGGCACCGTCAATCGGTCTTTGCGCGCGAAGTCGACGCGTAAGGTGTTGTCGTCGACGATGACGAACTGTTCGGGCTTGGTCAGCGAGCCGGCGCCCATTTGGAAGGTCGGAAATCCACCGACGCTGACGGCGCGATCAAGCGACCATTTGACATCTTTGGCCGTAACCGGCGTTCCGTCCTGGAAGGTGGCTTTCTTTTTCAGTTTAAAGGTAGCCGACATGTCGCCAATGTTCATGTCCTCGGCGAGTTCGGGCTTGAATTTGTTTTTGTCGTAGTACGGTTTGCCGTCGATCGTTTTCATTTCGTGGCTGATCAGCCGGTCGTAGCAATTCCATGACACTTCATAGCCGGGCACGTTGGTGCCGACGCCATGGATGTCGAGATTGTTGGGGCCGCTTTCGGAGACGATCAGCAGGGTTTCTGCGCGCGACTGCGCCTTAGCCGGCGAGAACACCGTCGGCGCCGTCACAGTCGTGCTTGCGGCCAGAGCGGTCACCGATTTCAAAAATTCACGACGCTTCATGACAAACCTCCCGAATATGCACTGGGAGGTCATCCGCAAAGGTCGTGCCAAATCTCGCCGCAATGCACAATTTTAATAAGCCATTGATTTCAAACTCGAATACCGGCTAGTCGCCGTGACCTCGCGCGACATGCAGCAATTCGAATTGCATACAATAGGGAAAAACGGCCTAAATTTTAGGCAGAGATTCGCATTCAAGGTCCTGTTCGGGCAAAGTTGGAATTCAAACTTTTACAATTCTCCCTCGAAAAATCTCTGATGCCTTGATTGCTTTGAATCGCCAGAATTTTTTCCGCAATTTCAAATGCGTTTTTTGAAATGGGAATGTTCAAGTTCGAATCCCGCTTGGTCAGCCAACTAGTCCAGCCTCTTCGATTACTTAGGCCACGAGGGGGAGGAAGCTCGCCATCGAGAGGCTTCCGTTTTGGATTCAGCGTTACTAGGTTACGAATTTGAATCCATGACCGAAAAATTTTCCGAAAATCTCCGGCAGTAGATTTAAATATTCCCAAAATCAGGAGACTGATGGCGGAGACCCGGTTCGATCACACTGTGTGGTCGGGTTGTCCGCGCTAGCGCGGTGATAATGTGTTCGACCTCGTCTAGCCCATCGTTCGACCAGCTTAGGAATTGTTGTTTGCCGTCGCATCGCCAAAGCGTCGGTGATAGGCGCAGATATAAGCCTCTGGCGAGGGTTCCAAATGACGTCGCGTGAGCGCTATCAACTCGTCCCGGTTGGAAGCACGCAACGCAGCGATCATTGCGACGTGGTCACGGCGCGCACGATCGAGCGCATCCGGGAAAGCGTTAGCGTAGGACCGAATCCCATAGACCTTTTGCGCGAGCTGCTCGATGGTTTCGATGAGACACGTATTGCCGCACAGCTCAAACAGCATGCGATGAAAATTCAAGTTGCTGTAGAATACAGTCAGCAAATCGCCGCTATCGATTGCCGCACTATGCTTGCGCTGGATTTCATCGAGTTTGTCGATATCGTCGTGTGCAATAGGGAACGGCAGAATTCGAACCGCCATCACTTCCAGTTCTTCTCGTACTGCGTAGATCGCTGTCACTTCTTTTGGAGTGAGGTCGCGCACAATCGCGCCACGGTTTGGAATTCGCTGAATGATCCCTTTTTTCTCGAGTTCGAAGAATGCGAGCCGAACATCGGCACGGTGCGTATTAAATTGCTCGCATAGATCCTGCTCAATCAGCCGCTCACGAGGGTGGCGTCGCCCCAGCACGATGTCCTCTTCCAGCCTCGTCGCAATGAGATCGGCAACGGCAGGCTGTCGCATGCGGCGTTTCGACGGCAATTTGCGCAACTGTCCTTTCGCTGGACCTGTTGCACCCCCCGTCAGCGGCTTTTGTTGAAGTACCTTATTGTTGGCCATCAGAAATCTCGGGGTCTCTCGTCATTCTAAAATTCAAAATCTCTGACATTTGCGTCTCTCGGCACCGACCCCGCATGGTTCATAGCTCTCACGGCGCCCGCTGCTACAGCCGCCTAAGAATCCTTCGCGTTTGGTAATGCATAATTCTCCTGTTTGCAATATTAGATATAATTTTGTATACAATCTTGACCCCTTCTGGGGATGGCTGGAATAAGCTCTATAGTCATGTAGGCAGAAAACAAGACGGCAAAAATTATTGCCGCGGAAAATGCCGAAAAAGCAAACACTGCAACGCCGTAGGGAGGCGAAGATGAACAAGGGCAAGGGCCGCATTTCTTCAAAATTGCTACGCCGCAGAGATTTTCTCACCAAAGCCACGGGCGGGGTAGTTGCTGCCGCTGCATTCGGTGCAGTCCCGCTCAGAGGCTGGGCGGCGGATCCCGTGAACATCGGCGGGCTTTATCCAGTCACGGGCAGCATGGCGCAGATCGGCCAGGGCTGCGTCGCGGCGGCCAAGCTCGCGGTCGAAATGGTCAACGAAGCGGGCGGCATCAAATCGCTCGGGGGCGCCAAGCTCAATCTCATCCTCTCCGATGTACAGAGCGACACCACGGTCACGCGTACGGAAACCGATCGGCTGATCTCCGGCAACAAGCTGTCCGCCGTTCACGGCTGCTTTGCCTCCGCGCTCACCTTGATCGCAAGCGAAGTCGCCGAACGCGCCAAGGTACCAATTATCACCGGCTCGAGCTCGGACATGCTCAACAAGGGCCGCACTTATACATTCACGCCCTTCGCGCGCGCCTCGCAGTTCGCCAAAGCGCAATTGCAAATGGCAAAGCTCGTCGGCGACAGCCCGAAAGTTGCGGTGATCTTCGAGAACACCGCCTTCGGCACCTCCACCTCGAACGGTTTAAAGGAACTGGCGCCCGCGGAAGGCGTCGAGATCGTCATGTTCGAGCCCTATTCGGCGGGCTTCACCGACGCCAGCCCCCTCATCAACAAGGTGAAAGCCTCCGGCGCCAATGCCTTGTTCTCGGTGTCATATCTCAACGACCTAATCTTGATCGTGCGCACGGTCAAACAGGTCGGGTTGAACGTCGCAATCAACGGCGGCTCTGGCGGTTTCGTCATTCCCGATTTCTACAAGAACGTCGGTAAGCTTGCCGAAGGCCTGCAAGGCGTGGCGCATTGGAACCACGACATGAGCGACGACGCGCAGAAGGTGAACGCCGAATACAAGAAGCGCACTGGCGAATTCCTGTTCGAATATGCTGGCGGCCTGGTGGCGCAGACCTTCATGCTGGCCGACGCGCTCGAGCGAGCGGCCTCAGCCGATCCGCAAAAAGTGCGCGACGCGCTGTCGGCGCTCGACGTGTCGAAGGGCTACGCCGCGATGGCGCCGGGCGGCAAGGTGAAGTTCGGCCCGGACGGAAAGAACATTTACGGCCGTCCGGTCGGCGTGCAGTGGCAGAATGGTGATCTCGCCAGCATCTTCCCGAAAGAAGACGCGCGCGCGCCGCTCATGAAATCCTAAGCGCCGCCGGCCGAAATGTTGGAAATAGTGATCCAGGCCGTCATCAACGGCCTGCTTATCGGGGGGATTTACGCGCTGGTAAGCATTGGCGTCACGCTGATTTTCGGCGTTGTGAAGATCGTCAATTTCGCCCAAGGCGAATTCGTGATGATCGGAATGTATATCAGCTTCTTCCTGGCCACGCAGTTCGGCATCGACCCGATCGTCTCATTGATCGTGTCGATGCCGGTACTGTTTATCATCGGCGTCCTGGTTCAGCATTTTCTGATCCGCCGGGTGCTGGGGCTCAATGACTTGCCGCAGATTTTTCTTACATTCGCACTGTCGCTCCTCATCCTCAATCTCGCATTGATGCTGCTGACGGCCAATTACCGCACGGTCCATACTTGGTACTCGGATGAGGCCTTCCACGTCGGCGGGCTTTACATTCCGTTCGCAAAGCTGATCGCTTTCGTGCTGGCGATGTTGTTGAGCGGAATGCTCTGGGTCTTTCTGCACACCACCGATCTTGGCAAGGCGATGCGGGCCGCTTCGCAGAATCGCGATGTCGCCCAGCTTATGGGCATCAATCCCAACCGCGTCTTTGCCGTCGCGCTGGGTATCGCATTGGCGCTTGCTGGTGCCGCCGGCTCGCTGCTGATGCCGTTTTATCCGGCCTATCCAATGGTCGGGCAGGTCTTCGTGTTGATGGCATTCGTCGCCGTCGTGCTCGGCACGCTTGGTAACGTCATCGGTGCTTTGGTCGCCAGTCTTTTGATGGGCATCGCAGAGTCGCTCGGCATCCAGTTCATCGGTGCCGATTCCGGCCTGATTGTCGTGTTCTTGCTGTTGCTGACTACGCTCGCCGTGCGGCCGAGCGGTCTGGCCGGCGGGAGGCGACGCTGATGAGGCTGCGAGGTTGGGGCGGCCTTGTGCTCGTCATCGCTATCGTCGTGATGTTGCTGTTGCCCTTGATGGTCAAGAATTCGTTCGCGATCGATATTTTCATTCGCATCCTGCTGTTTGCCTTCATCGGTACGGCGTGGAACCTGTTGGGCGGCTATGCCAAACAGCTGTCGCTGGGTCATGTCGCGTTTTTCGGCCTCGGCGCCTATACTTCGACCTTGCTGCAGATCGACTTCGGCATCTCGCCCTGGATCGGCATGGTCGCCGGCGGCGTGGTGGGTATGTTCGCCAGCCTGCCGATCGGCTGGCTGTGCTTCCGGCTGCGCGGTCCATATTTCACCATTGCGACCATCGCGACCGCGCAGGTCCTGATGCTGATCTTCCTCAAGTTCCGCGATTTTGCCTGGGGCGCCGAAGGCACGACCATCCCCAATCTTGGCAACGCGCCGTTGATGATGCAGTTCGACGGCAAGGCGCCGTATTACTACGTCGCGCTCGGTCTGCTCGCGGTCGCGCTGGGGATCACAGCTTGGATCGAGCGCTCGCGCATCGGCTACTACCTTGTCGCCATCGGCGAGGACGAGGACGCCGCCGAAGCGGTCGGCATCAACGTGCCTCGCGTCAAGCGCGACATTTACATGATATCGGCATTTTTAACGGCGCTAGCCGGCACGTTCTATACTCAATACATCTACTTCATCGACCCGCAGACGGCGTTCAGCTTCAACATCTCCATTGAAGCAGCGCTGGTCTCAATCGTCGGCGGTATTGGCACGCTATGGGGTCCGGTGATTGGCACCGTATTGCTGGAGACGACTTCGGCTTTGCTGCAAAGCTGGCTGGGCAATTCGATCAGCGGCGTTCAACTCACCGTCTATAGCCTGATCCTGATGGCAGTGATTCTGTGGCGGCCGACTGGCATCATGGGCTACCTCTACGAGGTTTATGCCCGCCGCCGCGTCAGATCGGCGAAGGGGTGACGCCATGGCCGACGCGCTGGTCATTCAAAATCTCAACAAGCGATTTGGCGGGCTTCGCGCCGTGCAGGATGTCAGCTTCACCGTGCGTGAAGGCGAGACACTGGCGTTGATCGGTCCGAATGGCGCCGGCAAGACCACCGCGTTCAATCTCATCATGGGCTTCTACCGGCCCGATGCTGGCTCGGTGTTGGCTTTCGGTCAGCAGATGGTGGGCCTACGGCCGCATGACGTCTGCGCCCACGGCCTGGCGCGCACGTTCCAGATCGCTAAACCGTTTGGCGGCATGACGGTGCTCGACAATGTGATGATCGGTGCCTTCCTGCGCGATCGAGGACCCGATGGGGCGCGCGTCAAAGCCCGTGAAGCCATCGACTTCGTGGGCCTGTCGGCGCGCGAGAACACGGCGGCGCGCGATCTGACCACCATCGATCAGCGCCGACTTGAAATGGCGCGCGCGCTCGCGACCCAACCGCGTTTGCTGCTGCTCGACGAAGTGATGGCAGGCCTCAACCCGGCCGAGGTCGATCAGGCCGTCGCTTTGATCGACAAGCTCGCGAGCCGCGGTCTCACCATTGTTATCGTCGAGCATCTGATGCGCGCCATCATGGCAGTGGCGAAACATATCGTCGTGCTCGACCACGGCCAGAAGATCGCCGAAGGCAGCCCGAAGGACATCGTACAAAATCCTGAAGTCATCCGTGCCTATCTCGGTTCCGGCTACGTGCAAGTTTCGGCGGGGGTGGCGCCATGATCGAGCTGCGCGACATCAGCGCGTCCTACGGCCGGGTGCCTGCGATTGACGGTGTCACCATCGATGTCGGCGACGGCGAGGCAGTCGGCCTGCTCGGCGCCAACGGCGCCGGCAAAAGCACGACGTTGCGGGCCATTTCCGGCCTCGTGAAACTGACTGCCGGCAGCATCACTTTTCTCGGGCAGGATCTCACGTCCCTGCCACCGCACAGGATCACGGAATTGGGCATCGCTCATGTACCGGAAGGCCGCTTGGTATTTCCGGAAATGACGGTGCATGAGAATCTTGAGATCGGCTCCTACGCGCCGCGTGCCAAGGCCGATCGTGCTCGCTCGCTCGATCTGGTCTACGGCATCTTTCCGCGCCTGGCCGAGCGCCGCAGGCAACTGGCCGGCACCATGAGCGGGGGCGAACAACAGATGCTTGCCGTCGGTCGTGGCATGATGCTCAAGCCGCGCCTGCTGATGCTCGATGAGCCGTCGCTGGGCCTGGCACCGGTGATGTGCGACGCTACCTTTGAGAAGATCCAGGAGATCCACAAAATGGGCACAGCGATCCTTCTGGTGGAGCAGAATGTCAGCCGTGCGCTCGGCCTGGTGCAGCGGGCCTATGTGCTGGAAAGCGGCAAGGTGATCATGCACGGCACAAGCGCCGAATTGGCCAACAATCCCCAGGTGCAGGCCGCGTATCTCGGAATCTAGCAAAGAGACCTTCCGCCACGTTTGTCTCCAATTTAGGAGCCTGCTGCCAGCACATGGGCAAAAACTGGCCGTCAGTTTGGCTGGATAGCCGGCTTCAATATAACTCTGCCAACAGCCTGTTATTAGCCGCGCGTCACTGCGTCCGCCAGCAAATCCTCAATTAGCCGCTGGACTCGCAAAGCCGACCGTACATTGTTGGAGGGTTCGCGATTTTGTTCAATCGCGTCTAGCATCTCGGTTATCACCGCACGATGCGGGCCGTGGTCAAACGCCATGGGATCCACCCCGCCGCCGCCGGACTGTGCCGTACCGAAAAGCTCCGTGTCTCCCTTGGCTCGGTTAATGGTGAGTTGAAATGTTTCCAGAACCGCCGATCCTTTGGTTCCGGCAATTTCGATCCGCTCTGGGTATCCTGGCCGCGCCACGGTCGTTGCGTCCAGCACGCCGATCGCGCCGCAGTGGAAACGGATCGACGCGGCAGCGACGTCTTCGGTATCGATTGCTCTTAGCGGTGAGGTTGATGTAAAGCCTGCGACATCCTTGTGTGGCCCTACCAGATGCAACAGTAGATCCAGCGTATGGATCGCCTGCGTTAGGAGTACGCCGCCGCCGTCGCGCACGCGCATGCCGCGTCCCGGGTGCTTGAAATAGGCATCATCGCGCCACCAGCGGATCGATGCGCTCGCCGACAAAATCTGGCCGAGTTCGCCGCCATCGACCACAGCTTTTAACCGGAGTGCGGCAGGCCGAAATCGATGCTGCAAACATGCCGCACCGCGCACGCCTGCGTTCTCTATGGCCGCACCCAGTGCCTCGCCTCGGCTGACCGATATCTCCACCGGCTTCTCGACTAGGATATGTTTACCCGATGCCGCTACAGCTTCGGCGATTGGCAGGTGCGTGCCAGGAGGCGTTAAGATCAGTACCAGATCCAGATCGGGTCGCGCGAGCAGATCTTCCTGTCGATCGAAAACTGGGGTTTTCCATTGATCCACGAAGCTAAGGCGGCGTTCCTTCGATGGCGAAAACCCGCCAACGATTCTGGTGCGTCCAGCCGCTTCCAACTCGCGCAAAGATGTAATGTGGGGTTTTACCGCCATCCCCAGACCGATGAGGCCAACACCGATGGGCATTTGTTTTTCGTCTCCCTTGACACCAATGACCGTTAAAGCTGAGCTAAGTTGATCTTAACAAGAACGGTCCGCCAAGAGGCCGTCGATCTTAGATTTACCGGGAGGATACCATGCGGATCAATCCGCGGACTTGCTTTTCCTTTTCGTGTGCACTGCTCGCGCCAATCATCGGAATTGTGGCCCTTGCAGGATTGCCAAAAGCGGCGATCGCCGCCGACCCCATCACGCTGTCGATCATCGACACAGGCGGCGACCTAGCCTCTGTTCAGGTGATCATCGAAAACTACAAGAAAGCCAATCCGGACAAGGTCAAGGAAATCAAAATCCAGCGCGCACCCGCGCCGGAATTGCCGGCCAAGATTAAAGCGCAGCAGGACGCCGGCCGTCTCGACATCAATCTGGTTCTCACCGGCCAAGACGGCGGATCGCTGCTGGCTCAGAACAAGCAGATCATCCAGATTCCGGATTATCAAAAGTCGTTTCCGCGCGACCTTCTCACCGAGGCCGGCAAGGCTCTTTATGACGAAGGTGGCGGTTATCTGATCCCCTCGGTAGGTAATGCTGGCGGTCCTGTATTCATCTACAACCCGGCCAAGGTTCCCAATCCGCCAAAGACTGCGGATGAACTACTCGCCTGGGTGAAAGCAAATCCTGGCAAGTTCATGTATGCGCGGCCTGCCAACAGCGGACCGGGTCGTTCTATCCTGCAAGGCATGTCCTTCATCCTCGGCGATTCCAAACCACTCGATCCGGAAAAGGGCTGGGACAAGAACTGGGCCTTCCTCAAAGAACTCGGCAAATACGTTGAGTATTATCCGACCGGCACCGCGGTCACTCTTAAGGAATTCGCGCAAGGCCAGCGCTGGATGATCGCGGGCATCATGGAATGGGACATGAAGCCGCGCGCGCAAAGCGTGATCCCGCCGGATTCCAAGATCGCCATCTTGAACGGCACGACCTTCGTCGTCGACGGGCACTATTGGTGCATTCCGACCGGCGTTCCCAAAGAGCAAGTCGATATAATTCTCGATCTGATGAAGTTCATGTGGAAACCGGAACAGCAGGTGCTGACTTGGCCGGCTTTCATCGGTCCGGTGGTGAAGAGTGCGACCGTTGCCTCAGCGCCTAAGGAAATTCAGGATCAAGTGAAGGAATTCTGGCGTCCTGAATATGACGAAGTCGGCAGCAAGTGGAAAGTTTCTTCGCCGCTCGGCGTCAAGGAGTTGAGCTACGCAATGGACCGCTGGGATCGCGAAATCGGCGCAGACCAAGTCAAGAAACAATAAAAGCTGCCATCGATATAAACGAGGGCCCGGATCATGCGGGCCCTCGTAGCGTCGAATAGCGGTGAGACGACCTGGACGATTTCATCATGGGCGACTCGATCGACAAGCTGCGCGTCTCAATTACCAAGCGTTATGGTGGTAAGACCGTACTCGATCACTTGCTGCTGGAAATTCGTGGGCGTGAGTTCGTAACCTTTTTGGGGCCGAGCGGCTGCGGTAAATCCACCGCGCTTGGCATCATTGCGGGCCTCATTCCTCCGACCGAAGGTGAAATCTGGCTCGACGAGCAGCGCGTCGACGACCTGCTGCCGGAAAAGCGCGGCTTCGGCATGGTGTTCCAGAATTATGCGCTGTTTCCGCATCTGACCGTTTTCGACAATGTAGCGTTCGGTCTTTCGCTGCAGCGCAAGCCTGCCGACGAAATCAAAGAACGCGTCGCCACGATGCTCAGCCTGGTGCGGCTCGCCGGTTACGAGGACCGCTACCCCGGCCAGCTCTCTGGTGGGCAGCAGCAGCGCGTCGCCATCGCGCGCGCGTTAGTATTGCATCCGCGGCTGATGCTGTTTGACGAGCCGCTGTCCAATCTCGATGCGAAACTGCGCATCGAGATGCGCGCCGAGATCAAGCAACTGCACAACCGGCTTGGTCTGACGTCGATCTACGTAACACACGACCAGGCGGAAGCGCTTTCTTTGTCGGATCGCATCGTCGTGCTGCGCGAGGGCGTGCTGATGCAGGTCGGCACGCCGCAGGACATTCACGATCGGCCCGCAAACGTGTTTGTAGCCGACTTCATGGGTTTCCGCAACTTCTTCAACGTCAAACTCGCCCCATCCGCGGGCGGGTGCGTCGAAGGAACGGCCAAAGGTCTGACCTTGCGCGCCCGCGCCACCGCGGGCTTTGCTGCCGGCGAAGATGCCGTCATGGCGATCCGGCCCGACGATATCCGCGTCGGCAAATCGGCTGATGGCGTCAATACCTTTCGCGGCAAGGTGGAACTGGTCGAATATCTCGGGCGCGGACAGGAGGTCGCAATCGCGATCGAAAGCCAGGGACGGATCTGGTTGCGGACTACGGAGAAAACGGCGCTGGGCGATAACGTCGAAATCACATTGCCGCCGGACAAGCTGGTCCTGCTGCCGCGCGAATAGTCCATATGGTACAAATGCGAAACGACAAACGTAGCGAGCTCGACCTAGTGGCGGTCATATGCCTGCTGCCGTCGTTACTCTACGTCGTCGTTATGTTTGTCTACCCCTTCATCTACGGCGTTTACGCCAGTCTTCAGCCGATGAAGGGCGAAGCTTGGAGTTTCAAGAATTACATCTCGTTTTTCACCGATCCGTATCAATTCAAAACGATCGGGACCACATTCGCGCTCGCATTGCCGAACAGCGTTGTGGTGGTGCTATTTGCGTTATTTGTCGCTTACGGGATGCGGCGGGGCATCTGGTTCGAACGTACGATCACGACCATTCTTGTGCTCCCGATTTCGCTCGGGGTTATTTTTCTGTCCGAGGGTATTCTCGGCCTTTACGGAACCAATGGTTGGCTCAATCAGATATTGCTCGGCGCCGGATTGATTAAGGAGCCGCTCGAGCTGACGCACAATTTCATCGGCGTCATTCTCTCGCTATTCATGCAGCAATTTCCATTCTGCTTCCTGATGCTGCTCGGCTACATTTCTGGCATCGACCCGAGTCTTGAAAGCTCGGCGCGCATGCTTGGCGCAGGTCCTTGGACGGTATTTCGCCGCGTGATGCTGCCGTTAATCGCGCCGGGGCTGGCGATCGCCTTCGCTCTTGTCTTCGTGATGAGCTTCGCTGTGTTTCCGTCCGCAGTCATGGTCGGACAGCCGGCTGGCTCGACTCGCACGATTTCGATCGCCGCCTACCAGCAGGCTTTCGAGCAATATGACATGTCCTACGCGTCCGCAATCGCGGTGATCATGGGCCTTTGTCAAATGGTGGCGCTCATCGCCATTGTGCTAATGCGACGCAGGATGGTGATTGCCACCACCATGGGCGTAGGAAAGCGTTGACGGAGAGATCGATGCGCGGCCGAATGTGGAAACTCGCGATCTATCTTTTCCTTCTGGGATTTATCTTCAATCTGCTCGGCATTGTCGCTCACGTGGCGGTTAGCAGCTTCGCCAAGCGCTGGTTCGGCAAGCCGCTGCCTCCGACTTTCACGACCGACTGGTATAGGTACGCTTGGACCAATTTCGAACTCGGCCAGGTGCTTTACATTACGCTCTTGATCGCGATCACGGTGGTGTTCATTGCGCTCGCGATTGGTTTCCCTGCGGCTTATATCCTGGCCCGGCGAAACTTCCGCGGCAAAGGGCTGCTGCTTCTCCTTTACTTTCTGCCTTTGCTCATTCCGCAAATGACTTACGGAATTCCGCTAGCGACGACGCTCTATAAGTTGGGCATCGGAGCTTCGGTGTCTGGTGTGATCCTCGCGGTATTGGTGCCGATGGTACCGCTTGCGGTGTTCGTCCTGCTGCCGTTCTTTGAGCAGATCAGTCTCAACCTCGAATGGAGCGCCTCGATGCTGGGGGCGAGTCGTCTGCAGATATTCCGGCGCGTGCTGTTGCCGCTCATGGTACCAGGCATTCTTACCGCCGGACTTCTCGTGCTGGTGAACACGATTTCCAATTTCGAGCTCGCGTTCCTGCTTGCGGGTGGCGGGTCGCAAACATTGGTTGTTGCGCTTTATTACAATGTGTTTGCGGGTGGGGTACGGCCGGTCTATTCGATCGACGCGATGGCAATTATCTATATGCTGATGGTGTTGACGGTGTTACTCATCGCATTGCGCTTCGTGCGGCCGACGCAAATGGTGTTCCGGCTCGACCAGCCGCGCCGTTAGAATGGATCAGAATTGCCCATCCAAAACGACACCTCCGGCCAAATTTTGGATCAAAAGTTTCTAAGCTTGCAAGAAAAGGTACCAGATATTGGGATTTAAGGCGTCATTGGACGCATAAGCTGTAAACTGACATGGGCGCGCCTAAGCCGGTTTAGCGGCGTTTCCATTCCAGCAGACGCCAGACTAAACGGTGAATTGCTTCGCTCAAGCGGAGGGTCGATTTAATATCGGCAAATGTCAGAAGGCCAGCGCGATGCAGACGGCGGGCAATCCATAGGATGGAAGCGGCAATGCGAAGAGCAGCGCTCGCGACATACGCCTGCAAGCGATAACTTAGATTTTCCCATGCCGCATACTTTCGCAGTTTTGAACTCCCATTACAGCCACTGACCAAAGCGACGAATGTAAAACTTTTTCACGAGCTGCGTGAGCACGCAGTAGCTGAGCAAGATTCCAGCAAGCCACGGAAAGTATGACAGTGGCAGTGGAACCATTCCCAGATGCTCACCCAGTGACGAGAACGGCAGATAGATGCCGAACGCCATGATGCTGGCCGTTAGCAGAATGACGGGCCACGCTGCGCGGCTCTGAATGAACGGAATATGTTGCGTGCGAATCATGTGCACGATCAACGTTTGCGTCAGCAAGCCGACCACGAACCAGCCGGATTGAAACAGCGATTGTTTGTCGGCCGTGTTGGCGCCGAACACATGCCACATCAGCCAAAAGGTCACGACATCAAAGATCGAACTAATCGGGCCAATGAAGACCATGAAGCGCGCGATGCCGGCGGCGTCCCATTTGCGCGGCACTTTGAGAAAGTCCTGGTCTACGTCGTCCCACGGGATCGAGACCTGCGAAACGTCGTACAGCAGGTTTTGCACCAGCAATTGAATCGGCAGCATCGGCAGGAAGGGTAGAAAAATGCTGGCGATCAGCACGCTGAACACGTTGCCGAAATTCGAGCTCGCGGTCATCTTGATGTATTTGATGATGTTGGCGAAGGTCTTGCGCCCTTCGACGACCGCCTCTTCGAGCACCAGAAGGCTCTTTTCGAGCAGGATGATATCCGCGGATTCCTTAGCGATATCGACCGCTGTGTCCACCGAAATTCCGACGTCCGCATCCTTCAGCGCCGCCGCGTCATTGATGCCGTCACCGAGGAATCCGACGGTGTGTCCTTTGCTCTTGAGCGCGCGGATCACCCGTGATTTCTGTACCGGCGACATTTTGGCGAAGATGGTAGTGATCTCGGCCGACTCTTGAAGTTCGGCGTCCGACAGTTTCTCGATGTCCTTGCCTAAAAGCGCGTGCTCGATAGGAAGCCCGACCTCCTTGCATATTTTGCGGGTGACAACCTCGTTATCGCCGGTAATAATCTTAACGGAAATGCCGTGCTCCCGCAGCGCGGCGATCGCTTGACGCGCGGTTTCCTTGGGTGGATCGAGGAACGCGACATAGCCGGCCAGCACAAAATCTTTTTCATCCTCGACCGTGTAAGTGCGATCTTCTGGCGGCAGCCGCTTATAGCCGACGGCCAAGGCTCGCAGACCTTCTTGGTTCAGTTTGCGTGTGACCCGACGCACTTCCTTGCGCATTTCGGTCGTGAACGGCATCACACCACCAGCCTCCGCGCCATTATCGTCGGCGGAGACGCAAAGCGGCAACATCTCCTCTATGGCGCCTTTGCAAACCATGAGGTTTTTACCATCACCGCCGCGCACGACCACCGACATGCGGCGGCGCATGAAGTCGAACGGGATTTCGTCGATTTTCTTGTAGTGCTGCAGCTTGGACACGATTTCGTGCTGTATCGCGTAGTCGAGCACCGCGACGTCCAGCAGGTTCTTCAAGCCGGTCTGGTGGAAACTGTTGATCCAGGCGAATTCCAAGACCTGCAGATCGTCCTTGCCATGAATATTGAGGTGCCGCTCGAGGATGATCTTGTTTTGCGTCAGCGTGCCGGTCTTGTCGGTGCAAAGAATATCCATGGCCCCGAAGTTCTGGATGGCGTTGAGTCGTTTAACGATAGCCTTGCGCCGCGCCATCACGACCGCGCCCTTGGCAAGGTTGGTAGTGACGATCATCGGCAACATTTCCGGCGTGAGGCCCACCGCGACCGAGACAGCAAACAGCAGTGATTGAAGCCAGTCCCCTTTGGAAAGGCCGTTGATGAGGAACACCAGCGGCGTCATCACCATCAGGAAACGCACCAGCATCCAGCTCACTTTGCTGATGCCCTTGTCGAAACTGGTCAGCGGTCGCGCGCCGGCGATGTCTTTCGCGACCGCGCCAAAGAATGTCGCGTCGCCGGTCGCAGCGACCACCGCGGTCGCGGTGCCGCTCACCACGTTTGTGCCCATGAAACAAGCGGTTTCGCGTTCGAGTAGCGTGTCCGGCGCGTTTGCCGCACTTGTGCGCTGGGGTGGCGCGACCGGGTATTTTTCCAACGGAATGGATTCGCCGGTCAGCATGGCTTGGCTGACGAACAGATCTTTTGCGGTGAGCAGGCGCACGTCGGCAGGTACCATGTCGCCGGCCGAGAGATAAATGACGTCGCCGGGAACAAGCGTGGAAATTGGAATTTCTTGCGGACGGTCCATGCCGGCACGCAGCACAGCCGCAGTGGAGCTAACCATGGCCTTCAATTCTTCCGCCGCTTTGTTGGAGCGGAATTCCTGCCAAAAACGCAATAGCGTGCTGAGCAGCACCATTGAGACTAGGACGATGATGGTCCTAAAGGTACGGTCTTCCGGCTCGGCAAAAATCACGTCCGAGAAAAGCGATACGACGCTGACGGCAAAGAGCACGCCATTGAACGGCGTCAGAAACGCATGGAAAAGCTGAACGTACCAGGCTGGCGGCTTTTCTTGTGTCACTTCGTTGGGGCCGTACTTCTCTAACCGTTCCTCGACCTGGTCCGGGGTCAGCCCGCTTCGGCTAGAACCGAGCTGTTCGAGCGCCGCCTCTGGCACGTGATTGCACAGGTCAAGAAGCGGAGAGCGCTGCTTGGTGTCGCTTGCGTTACGGCCGTTTTGGCGGATTTTGAGTTGTTCGTTCATGGTGATAATCTCTTATGCCGAGCTGGGCCCAAGCCTAGACCATTAATTATGATGGATCACGGAATGCGTGACAGGTTTGTGACTGGGCGAATTAAGCGCCATCGCCGTAGCGCCGATGGCCGCATCCGGCGCGCTCTCCGCGAATAACCGGCGGATAAATAATCTTCGGCGGATGGCTTCTCGAGCAGCCAGCGGCACTCGATCCGGCCGGACTCCGGAGAGCAATGCCAGCGGGCGACAAGTTCGCCGGATAAACGTGAAGTCCTGCGAGGGCAGGCCGATTTCGACTGCAGCGAAATGTTTAAACCGGACTGGACGCGACGCCGACCGATACGGTCGCCGACATCATTGCGGACAATAAAAAGATTTGCGGGTGCGAGCTTCATGACTCACCTCCAAGGGCCGATCTTGGTCGGCCTGAAGGGAGTGAACGACAGCCCTTAGGGCCGCGCCTTACTCTCCCGGCGGGCTCCGCCAAGATCGATCCGGTTAAAAGCACGACGAGCCGTCACGATGATCGCCGTGCTGCGACTAGGGTAGCTGTTCATTTTTCCCACGATGATTTTATCGAAGTTCTCTCGAACGTGTTGGCGAATACGCCCCTCGTTTTGGGCTGTCAAATAAAAAAGGACTAAAGATGCATTCACGCGTCAAGCTGAAAAATTGTTGGTACGTATCATTCTGCAAGCAGTCGGAAATTTTCCGCTGATGCTATTCAGCCGTCCTGGATGGCCGTCGCGTTTTCATCCGCGTGAAGGGGTATCGGAAATAAAATTCTCATAGTAGTCCCTTGACCCTCGCCTGAACTCAGACCTTCAAGTGTGCCACCGCTGCTCATGATAAAAATGTTTGCGATCCACAGGCCCAATCCAGATCCGGCGATTTTTCCAATATGACGCCGACCGCGAAAGAAGCGTTCGGCAAGCCTACTTTTTTCCTCGATCGTAAGGCCAGCGCCTTCATCGCTTACCGATATAATTAACCGTCGATTTTCGGCGTTCGCGACTATTTGAACGACCGAATCAGGCGCCGAAAACTTTGCTGCATTGGCAATAATTTGGCCAAGCGCCTGTTCCACCAGCACAGGATCAACGTGGATAAGGGGCATATTTTTGTCGAGGTCAAAATCAATATCATGATTGGGATATCGGACTCGAATGCGCTCGACCGCTGCAGTTATAATATCTGTCGGATCAGTCCAATCACGCCGGGATTGCAAACCTTGGCTCGTGATTCGCGCGGCATCGAGCAAATTTTGAATGTCGTTATTAAGCCGCATAGCTTCATCACGGATGCCGTTGGCTAACGACGCAAGACGTTGGTCCTTTGCGATGGTGGGCGTTTCCGTGAGTATCGAAATTCCACCTAGAATAGAGGCAAGAGGCGTCCGCAGTTCGTGGGAGACGGAACCAATCAATGCATCGCGGAGCTGATCGACCTCGGCAAGCGCTCTAGCCAAGTTCATTGTCGATTCGATTTTTAAAGCGAGATAAGTTGTCAGTCCCACAGCCAGAAGGCTGATTACAGTGTTGATCAGCCCTGCCTGCTTGAATCCAGTTGCCGAAAGAAAGTAACTAAGAACAGTCAATGCCATACAGACCAAAGCTACAAGTATGACGCCTCGGCTCTCACAGAAGCGAACCGATATCAGCACCACCGCAACGTATAAAACCGCGGCAGCTATCTCTGTTTCGGTGACCGTGTCTGCGACGAAAATTCCGACGGTAAGCATGATCGCGGCGATCGGAAGAACAATTGAACTCTTATCGACCCGGAAAAGTGACTTCAGCCTCATCATGTTCTTGTCCTAAGCGCGAAGCGCTATGTCAGATATTATCATGTGTTTTGGCTCTCGCCACGACGCGGTCAGCATCGTTGAAAGGCATTTCCGCTTTTTCATCGCGAGGAGCGGGCCTTGTAGATCGGATCGGGGGCCTGCTATCTGGCACCGTCCAAGCTCTCGCATCGGCGCCTGGCGTGTTGAAGCCGCAAGTCCAAGCCGGGAATCTACGCGTGTTGGCGAACTGGGGTGCTAAGCGCATTGACAGCTTCCCCAACGTCTCGACGTTCAAGGAGCTCGGCTATGACGACGTCGAATTCTACATCTGGGCGGGCATATTCACACCGAAGGGAGTACCCGATCCTGTCATTGCTCGGCTTCGCGATGCGGTGCATGAAGTCGTGAAGAGCCCAGATGTCGTGAAAACATTTGACGCCGCTGGAAGCCCGCTGGCTTATCAAGACGCGCCAGAGTTTGCCGAATTCGTGGAGACCGATAGCGCTCGACTAATCGCCGCGGTCAAAAAGATTGGAAAAATCGAGTAGGCAATTCATCTATTTATCCGCCGAGCCGTCCCTTTATTCCAGGGTGCCCGCTTTGGCGCCGGTAGTTCGAAATTGACATTGCGTTGCATGGTCGCACCCCTCGGTTGCTGAGGAGGGCAAGGTTGCCTTGGACGCCGAATGGCTGAAATCTTGTCTGCTATTGGGGAACGGCGGTCATTGACGGTTTTTCGGTCGAGATAAATGGGCAGTTACCTCTGCAGCCGAGAAGATTCTAGGGCAGATTTGCCCTGCAACATTAACACTTCGATCTGCCAAAGCAGCGTCACGACTGGCGCCCGTTAAACATCTTCTTCGGCATGGGCCTGTCTCCTTTCCAAGCAATTATCTCACTACGCTCGGTTTAAAAAAGCCCGGTCCGGTCAGCAGGCGTTTTTCTCCGTCTATTTTATGGACGGAAATATCCTGGGTGGCTCACCCTTAAAGTTTCGACAAAGCCGAGCGAGCGGGAAAGGTGATCCCGCAACCGCACTTGCGCCTCGTCAGGCTTGCCTGCGGCAATCGCGTCCACGATTGACTGATGATCGCAAACCACGTCGTGCATCTTTCCGGGCATCGGCAAATGCAGCCGCCGCAGCCGATCGATGTGGCCGACATGTCGATTCACAACGTGCCAGAGATCAGGGACGTTCGCGGAATCGTACATTGTTTTATGGAACGTTTGGTCAGCGCCGGTGAAAGCGGTGTGCTCGCCCAACTTGGCGAAGGCGTTCTGCTGACGGATCAGGCTACGCAAGCGTTCGATTGCCACCGGGTCAGGATTGAGCGCCAAAGTGCGTACGATTTCTAGTTCGATGGAGCGGCGCAGGAATTGACCTTGCCGCGCCTTTTCGAGATCGATGGGGCTGACGACCGTCGCGTGCTGGGGAAAAATATCGACGAGTCCTTCTTCCTGCAAACGCATTAGAGCATCGCGCACCGGCGTCGAACTCAACCCAAACCGGTCCTGCAGGTCGGCGCGCGAAAGGATCGTACCGGGCGCCAAAGTGAGGGCAATGATGTCATGCCTCAGGGTTTCAAAAATAAAGGTTGCTCCGCCGCGGCCGCGTGTTCGCGTCGACGCTACGGTAGCCACATCGTCCATAAGCGCCTCCGTGTCCTCTCTCATGGATCCGTCGCTATCATACATTGAGTTGACGCACTAATGCATTAGTGCTTTATATATCCCAAGTCCTGGATGACACAATAAGAGGACGGTCAAGGGAAACGCTCACACATGGTCGTTGCAGCGACCGTGCCGCCGCTTGAAACGGCTCGGCATTTTGCCCGTGTTCGCAGGGTTGCCTGCCGTCTTTTCGCGGGGCGACATCTAAACAATTCTGAACTGGACTCCGCGATGGACCCGCAAAGATCCCCACGAACTGCGCGACGTGCGCTGGTTTCTGCTGGACGATTTGCGCTCTTTCGGCCACCGCTCGCGGATGAACAAGATAGGCTATTCCGCTACCGACTACGTCTGGCGGCCGGTCAAACGAAGCTCGATTTTGCCGCATGGCGCAAGATCAAAGGAAGGTAGCTTCGATGATGTCTGCCAAGATATCGCTTAAACTTCGCAGTTCACATGAAAATGCAGGCTCAGTAGTCTCGTAAAACCAGAGGGAGGAAAATAAATGACTTTCAAGCTCACTCGTCGCGCCGTCGTCGGCGGCCTCGCGGGCTCCATGGCAATGGATTTTAGCGCATTGGCGCAGTCACTGCCGATGCCTTCAGCACCCGTCACGCTGAATTTCGTCGACGTGGCCGGCAATCTCGCGCTGACGCAGAAAGCGATCGAGGCCTATCGCGACAAGAATCCGAAACTGGTCGCAAAAATCAATTTCACCAAAGCGCCGGCGCCAGAACTGCCGGGCAAGATCAAGGCGCAGCAGGACGCCAACCGTGTCGACATCGACGGTGTGCTCACCGGCATCGATGCGTTATCGGCCGGCGTCGACCAGAAGCTCTGGATTCCGATCGCATCCGAATACGCCTCGAAGCTGCCCAAGCTCAACGACATCTATCTGCCCGGCGCAAAGCAGATGCAGGGCCTGGCGTCGAACCAGGGCGTTTGCATCGTGTTCTGCCCGGCCGGCCCGGTGATGGAGTATATGCCGAACAAAGTGAAACAGGTGCCGTCGACGGCAGAAGAATTGCTCGCCTGGGCCAAGGCCAATCCCAACCGCTTTATTTATGGCCGGCCGGCCAATTCCGGCCCCGGTCGCGTGTTCATGATGGGGCTGCCTTACATTCTCGGCGACAAGGATCCGAAGGATCCTGAAAAAGGCTGGGACAAGACCTGGGCCTATCTCAAGGAACTCGGCCAATACATTGAGTATTATCCGGGCGGAACCGGTCCGGTGATGAAGGAACTCGGCGAAGGTTCGCGCGACATGACTCCTTCGCAAATGGGGTGGGATATCAACCCGCGCGCGCTCGGCGTCGTGCCGAAGGAAGCCAAGGTATTCTTCCTCAAGGGCTTCCACTGGATTCTCGATGCGCATTATCTCTGCATCCCGAAGGGCGTGTCGAACGACAAGCTCGCGGTTCTGCTCGACCTGTTGAGCTATATGCTGTCGAAGGAAGCGCAGGCGACAACTTACGACGACGGCTATTTTTATCCGGGCCCGGCGGTCAAGGATGTGCCGCTCTCTATGGCGCCGGCGTCAAGCCAGAAGGTGATCCAGGAGTTCGGGCGCGCCGAATACGAAGCGGCGATTACTGGCAACAAGCAGGAACTGCCCCTGCTACCGGATAAGCTCGTCTATGCGTTCAGCCGCTGGGACGAGCAGGTCGGCGCCCAGAAAAAGAAGTAAAGAAGAAGTAGAGACTGCCGGACATCAAGAAAAGACTGGCGACTATCGTCGCCAGTCTTCATCTTGCGGTGCCGTGCTCGCTAAAGGAAACGATTGACCATGGCCATCGCTGCACGTGATTTCCGCGAGCTACGTCTCGACGGGATGAGCCGCAATTTTGGCAGTATCAACGCGCTCAAGGGTGTCAACCTAAGCGTCCGTCGCGGCGAATTCATCGCTTTACTGGGGCCTTCCGGCTGCGGCAAATCGACGGCGCTCAACTGCTTGGCCGGCCTTCTTACACTGTCGAGTGGCAGCATCTGGCTCGACAAAAACCGGATCGATCAGCTCAAGCCAGAAGAGCGCGGCTTCGGCATGGTATTCCAGAACTACGCGCTGTTTCCGCACATGAGTGTGCGAAAAAATATCAGCTTCGGCCTCGCCATGCAGGGCCGCTCAAAGGCCGAGATCGTGCGCAAAGTCGACGAGGCCTTGTCCATCGTCCGTTTGGGTGATCAGGCCGAAAAACTACCGGGACAGCTATCCGGCGGCCAGCAGCAACGTGTCGCCATCGCACGCGCCATCGTGATTGAGCCGCCGCTTGTTTTGATGGACGAGCCGCTGTCGAATCTCGATGCCAAACTGCGGCTCGAAATGCGCGCCGAAATCCGCCGCATTCATGAATTGATCGGCTCGGCCACCATTTACGTGACGCACGATCAGGAAGAGGCGCTGTCGCTGGCCGACCGCATCGTCGTGATGCGGGCCGGCGAGGTGCGTCAGGTCGGCACGCCGGAAGATCTCTATATTCGCCCGGCGCAGGTCGACGTCGCAGAATTCATGGGCTATCGCAACCAGATCCGCTCGCACGCCGTGAAAGCCGGAAATTTAATGAGCGTCCGCATTGGCGGCGTCGACCTGCAGGGCACACCGATCGACGGCGTGACCGATGGCGATGTCGTTGCCGCGATCCGGCCAAACGATTTGAAGGTGACGTCCAGCGGGCCGCTCACGGTGAAGGTGGAATCCGCGCAATATCACGGCAACGGATTTTATTGCTGGGGTCGAGTCGCCGACGGCACCGAGCTTTATTTCCAGTGCGAGACCAAAGTTCAAAAAGGCGACACCGTCCGCCTCGCGGCCGATCCGGGCCGCATGCTGGTTTACGCGCGGGCGCCATGACCGCCCGCGCGCTCAACCAGCCTCGTGAACGCCTTCCGCTGCGGACGCGGCTGGCGCTTTATGAGATCGATGGCGTGACGTTGCTCGTCCTGCCCGCGATTTTGTTCGTCGCCGCCTTATTCGTCTACCCGTTCATTTACGGGTTCATCTTGTCGTTCCAACCCAAGGCGGGAGACTGGCTCGCCAATTATCGGAAATTTTTCTCCACCCCGTTTTTGTATGAAACCATCGCCGCCACCTTGTGGCTCGCCGTTCCAGCCACGCTGATCAATGTGCTGATATCGATTCCGATCGCCATGCGCGTGCGCCGGATGCGCCGTCGCCGCATTTTGACGACGATTCTGGTGATTCCTATCACACTCGGCACTGTTTTGATTGCGGAGGGCCTGCTCAATTACCTGGGCCCGCAAGGCTGGTTCAATCGCGCGCTGATGCTGTTCGGTTTCGACGGACCGGTGCGTCTCGTTCACAACTATACCGGCGTGATGTTGTCGCTGATCCTGTCGGGATTTCCTTTCGCGTTTCTGCTGACGCTATCCTATATCACCGGCATCGACCCTTCGCTGGAACAGGCCGCCTCGACGCTCGGCGCCAAGCCGCGGGCGCGATTCCGGCACATCCTGATGCCGCTCTTGGCACAAGGCCTGGCGATCAATCTCGGTTTGTCTTTCGTGCAGACCTTTTCGGTCTTTCCGTCCGCGGTTTTGCTCGGCGCGCCAGCCGGCGCGACACGCGTGATTTCGATCGCCGCCTATCAGGCGGCCTATGAGCAATATGACTACTCGATGGCCTCTGCGATCGCGATGATCATGGGCTTCTCGCAGCTTCTCGTGGTCGGGTTGATCCTGTCCGCCCGCAGGTTCGTTTATCGCGGCGCGGTCGGCGCCGGGAAAGGCTGACCGGCAATGCCGATTCAGAAATTGGCTGCACAGAAATCAATCGCCGAGCGGTTATGGGCCCTCGCGATTTGGGCGCTGATGATTTTCTTCGTCTTCAATTTCGTCGCGATGATCGCCACCGTGGTGGTAAATTCGTTCAGTACGCGATGGTTCGGAACTTGGTTGCCGGTGGGATATACGACACGCTGGTATGTCTCGGCATGGCAGGAATTCCAACTCGACGATGTCCTGATCGTGACGTTCCAGGTCGTCGGCGCCGTGGTGCTGCTGTCGGGTCTGCTCGGAGTTCCGGCAGCTTACGCGCTGGCGCGGCGCAATTTCCCCGGCAAACAATTCGTCGTCGTGTTGTTTCTGCTGCCAATGCTGATCCCACCGATTACTTTCGGCATTCCGCTCGCAACGGTGCTCTATCAATCGCATCTCGGCGGCAATATGTCCGGCGTCATTCTTGCCAATCTGGTGCCGACGGTACCGTTTGTCGTGCTCGTCATGATTCCGTTCATAGAGCAGATCGATCCTCGCATCGAAGCTGCGGCGCGGGTGTTCGGCGCGGGCACCGGCCGGCTTTTCTTTCATATCCTGATCCCGCTGCTGGCGCCGGGCATTCTCGCCGCGCTGCTGCTCGTCCTTGTGCGGACTATCGCGATGTTCGAATTGACCTTCTTCACGGCTGGCCCGGGCAGCCAGACGCTGGTTGTTGCACTTTATTACGCGGTCTATGCCGCGGGCGTGCGTGCCGGCCAGTCGATTGACGCCATGGCGGTCGTCTATATGCTGACGACGCTGGTTTGGCTGCTGATTGCACTGCGGTTTGTCGACCCCACGCAAATTGTTACGCGCGCGAAGCGTGAGGCCGCCCAATAAAAGCACGTCGAGTAATTCAGCCAACGATGAAATCATCAACGAGTACATATGATCGAGAAAAAGAAAACCCCCGATTCGCTGCGTAGCGCACGCTGGTTTGCACCGGATAATCTGCGCGGGTTCGGCCATCGCTCGCGCATGATGCAGATGGGTTACGCGGCGCAAGATTGGGCACGAAAACCGGTCATCGCAATTATCAATACGTGGTCGGACGCGCAGCCTTGCCACATGCATTTCAAGTCCCGCGTTGAGGATGTCAAACGGGGCGTAGTGCAAGCAGGCGGTTTCCCGATGGAATTGCCGGCGCTGTCACTTTCGGAATCTCTTCTCAAGCCGACCACGATGCTCTACCGCAATATGCTAGCGATGGATGCCGAAGAATTGCTGCGCGGCCATCCAGTCGACGGTGTCGTGCTGATGGGCGGCTGCGATAAGACTACGCCTGGCCTGTTGCTTGGGGCCACCAGCGCCGGCTTGCCGGCGATATATTTGCCCGCGGGTCCCATGTTGCGCGGCAACTTCAAGGGTAAGGTGCTCGGTTCGGGCTCCGACGCCTGGAAGTATTGGGACGAACGCCGTGCCGGCAAGATCACCGAGGCGGACTGGATTAGCGTCGAGGCTGGCATCGCCCGCAGTTATGGCACCTGCATGACTATGGGCACCGCCAGCACCATGACCGCCATCGCCGAAGCGATTGGCATGACGTTGCCTGGAGCCTCCTCGATCCCCGCAGCTGATGCCAATCACATCCGCATGAGTGCGGAATCAGGCCGGCGCATCGTGGAAATGGTCTGGGAGGATTTAACGCCGAAGAAAATCCAGACCCGGCACGCATTCGAAAACGCGATCGTTGTGGCGATGGCCATGGGCTGCTCGACCAATGCCATTATCCATGTGATCGCGCAGGCCCGCCGCGCTGGCCAGGACATAGGTCTCGACGATTTTGAAGCGGCTAGTCGCAAGGTGCCGGTGATAGCCAATGTGCGACCGAGCGGCGATAAATATCTGATGGAGGATTTCTTCTATGCAGGCGGGTTGCCGGGGCTGATGAGCCGGATCAAACCATTCCTGCATCTCGATGCAATGACGGTATCCGGTCGCACGCTTGGAGAAAACATTGAAGGGGCAGAAGTCTACAATGACGACGTGATCCGCACGCTCGATAAGCCGATCTATGCGGAAGGAGCGCTGGCGGTGCTGAAGGGCAATCTGGCGCCGGATGGTTGCGTGATGAAGCCTTCCGCCTGTGAAACGCGATTCCTCAAGCACACCGGCCCCGCACTGGTGTTCGACGATTATCCCACGATGAAGGAAGCCATCGACCGCGACGATCTCGATATCACGATCGAGCATGTTCTCGTATTGCGAAATGCAGGCCCGCAGGGCGGCCCCGGCATGCCGGAATGGGGCATGCTGCCTATTCCCAAAAAATTGATCAAACAAGGCGCGCGCGACATGGTGCGGTTATCGGACTCGCGCATGAGTGGGACCAGCTATGGTGCATGCATTTTGCACGTCTCGCCGGAATCCTATATCGGCGGCCCGTTAGCGCTGGTGAAAACAGGCGACCGAATCTCGATCGATGTTGCCGCACGCAGCATTACGCTCGAGGTCGATGATGCCGAACTGGCGCGCCGACGCTCGCTGTGGAGGGCACCGGAGCCACGTTACGGGCGCGGCTACGGCTGGATGTTCTCGCGTCACATCGAGCAAGCCGATAAAGGCTGCGATTTCGACTTTCTTAAAACCGATTTCGGTTTCCCGGTCGGCGAACCCGATATTTTTTAGAACCCGGAGCAACGATGAGTACTCTTAGCAAAGAAACCCGCGACAAACTTAAGAACGTCAGCACCGCCACCATATGCACGGCGTTGTTCAAGCGCGGGCTGCACAAGCAGTTCATTCAGGATGTCCGCCCACTCAACGGCAGCCTTGGCAACATGGTCGGTGAAGCGTTCACGCTACGTTATATCCCGGCGCGCGAGGACCTAAATCCAATCAGCGTGTTCCAGAATCGCGCGCACCCGCAGCGCAAGGCCATCGAGGACTGTCCATCGGGCTCTGTCATGGTGATCGACAGCCGTAAGGATGCGCGCGCAGCCTCCGCGGGCTCGATCCTAGTTACACGTTTGATGGTGCGGGGAGTTGCTGGCGTTGTCACCGACGGCGGCTTTCGCGATGCGCCAGAGATCGCGAAGCTTGCGATTCCGGCTTATCACAGCCGGCCATCGTCCCCGACCAATCTTACATTGCATCAGGCGCTCGACATCAACGTTCCGATTGGCTGCGGCGACGCGCCGGTATGGCCGGGCGATGTGGTGGTCGGCGACGCTGAAGGCGTGGTTATTATTCCAGCCAGTATCGCCGAAGAGATCGGTAACGAGGCATTCGAGATGACCGCATTCGAAGATTTCGTGACTGAGGAAGTCCTGAAGGGCCGGTCGATCCTTGGCCTCTATCCCGCCACCGACGACCAAACGATGATCGATTTCAAGGCTTGGCGAAAAAAACATGGACGGTAACCGTCGTTTCAATCCATCAAAAATCACGACTAGGGAGTGCGCGTCATGCTGATGTTCAACAGTCTAATCGGTGGCGAATGGATCTCGGACGGTCAGAGGTCCGCGGACGTCAATCCGTCCGATACTAAGGAAATTGTCGGCAATGCGGTTCGTGGAACGCGGGCGCAAGCGGACGCAGCGATTGCCGCCGCCAAAGCCGCATTCCCTGCTTGGTCGCGGACAACGCCACAGTTTCGCTATGACATACTAAAAAAGGCATCGGACGAAATATTGGCGCGTAAAGAAGAACTCGGACTTTTGTTGTCGCGTGAAGAAGGCAAGACCTTGCCAGAAGGGGTCGGCGAGGTCGCGCGCGCAGGCCAAATCTTCTCGTTTTTTGCCGGCGAATGCTTGCGTATCGCGGGTGAGAAGTTGGCGTCGGTTCGGCCTGGAGTTGATGTAGAGATCACGCGGGAACCCGTGGGCGTCGTGGGCCTGATCACGCCGTGGAATTTTCCGATCGCAATACCGGCTTGGAAAATAGCGCCGGCATTGGCTTACGGCAACACCGTCGTCATCAAGCCGGCCGACCTTGTTCCGGGATCGGCTTGGGCCTTGGTGGACATTCTGCACCGCGCGGGATTGCCGAAAGGAGTTTTAAACCTTGTCATCGGCCGCGGTTCGGAGGTCGGAGCGGCATTGCTCGAAAATCCCGACGTTAGCGCAATCAGCTTTACCGGTTCGGTGGAAACCGGCCGAAAAATTGCGCTGGCATGTGTTTCATCGCGTCCGATGAAGAAGTTTCAACTGGAGATGGGTGGCAAGAATCCTCTCGTTATCCTCGACGATGCAGATCTGTCGGTCGCGATCGAATCCGCGGTCAACAGCGCGTTTTTTTCAACCGGTCAACGTTGCACGGCAGCTTCCCGGCTGATCGTGACAAAAGGCATTCATGATAAATTCACCGCGGCTTTAACCGAGCGATTGAAGGGGCTCGTCGTCGACAATGCGGCGAAGGCGGGAACGCATATCGGTCCGGTCGTGGATCAGAGCCAGCTTGATCAGAATCTGAAATATCTCAAGATTGGCAAGGATGAAGGCGCCAATCTGGCCTACGGGGGAGAGCTGCTCAAACGCGACACGCCGGGTTTTTATATGCAACCCGCGTTCTTTACCGGTGTCACCAGTCAAATGCGAATCGCACGCGAAGAAATTTTTGGACCGGTTGCTGCGGTCATTCGCGTCAATGACTACGATGAAGCGCTCGCAGTAGCGAATGATACCGAATTCGGGCTTTCCTCCGGCATATGCACGACCAGCCTCAAATATGCCAGTCATTTCAAAAGAAACGCCGAAGCCGGAATGGTCATGGTCAACTTACCGACCGCTGGCGTCGACTATCACGTTCCTTTCGGCGGCCGAAAGGGGTCAAGCTACGGTCCACGCGAGCAAGGAAAATACGCCGTGGAATTCTACACCACGGTCAAGACCGCCTACACAATGCCTTGAAATCTCGTGCGATTGATGGAGGTCCTTCCTGTCTCAACGTGCCTGATTAATCCAAAACCCTGGTATCTGAACGCGATGGCATTCGCGTTGCGGCGATTTGATGCGGCATAGCCCGACATGAAATGCACGGCGAACGGCGCTTCTAAAGGATGACAAGCCGATGAGTAAGATGACTCCTAAAGAAATGGCAGATGAGATTGGAAATGGCTTGTTGTCGTTTCCCGTGACGCCGTTCAACGCTGACTACTCGTTTAATGAGACTCAGTATCGATCGAACATTGACTGGCTGTGTGGTTATAACGTCGCCGGGCTTTTTGCAGCTGGCGGAACAGGCGAGTTTTTCTCGTTGACACCTGCGGAAGTCGAGAAGGTCGTCGGGGTCGCCGTCAACGAAGCCCGGGGGCGGATTCCAGTGCTTGCCGGAGTCGGTTATGGAACGGCGATCGCCAAAGATATGGCGATCGCTGCTGAACGCGCCGGTGCGGACGGCGTCCTCCTGCTGCCGCCTTATTTGATGCAGTCGGAGCAGGAAGGGCTCGCCGCGCATGTAGAAGCTGTCTGCGCTACGACCAAGCTAGGTGTCATTGTTTACAATCGTGACAATGCGATTCTGAATGAGCGCACGCTTGAAAAACTCTGCAAGCGTTGTCCCAATCTCGTCGGATACAAAGACGGCATTGGTGATATCGAATTGATGACGCGAGTGTATTCGCGGCTCGGTACCCGCCTCACCTATATTGGAGGTCTGCCTACGGCGGAGACCTTTGCTCTTCCTTATCTTGAGATGGGTGTTACCACCTATTCCTCGGCAGTATTCAATTTCGTACCTGATTTTGCGATTAATTTTTACGCTGCGGTTCGTCGGCGCGATCGCGATGCGGTCTATGCGGGTCTGCGCGATTTTATCTTGCCCTTGATCGAAATTCGTAATCGCAAGAAGGGCTACGCTGTATCGATTATCAAGGCCGGAATGAAAGTCATAGGTCGCGATTCAGGACCAGTGCGTTCGCCATTAATAGAGCTAGACAGTTCTGAGATTGCTGAACTTGCAAAGCTGATCCAAAATCGTCCCGAAAAATCTGTCATGCAAGAGTAGATCGCAGCGTTTGCTGAGCAATTACATTCGCCTTGCAGGCTAATTGAGGTTGCAGTGATCGAAGCAATGGCCACCCGTTCTGTAATTTAGAAGCGTGCATAAAGCGTGAAGCTGTCCACTAATGGGGAGGCAGTAATGAAGCTTCATTTTTTCCTCGCTTCGTTGTCGATACGGATGCGTATCGGATTGCTTATTCTTGCGCCAATTCTTGGCCTGACCATTGTCGGCGCCGCGAGCTTTTTTGCGACACATCAAATCAAAAGTGCCTTCGTTGAATTTGAGTTCAGTCAATCGGCTGCTGATAGAGCGGCAAAGTTGAGCTTAATACTGTCCGAAATGCGCCGTTATGAACGGGATTTTCGGTTGAGTCCCGAAAAACGGTTTGCAACCGATTTTCGCGGCTCCTCGCTTGCTGCTCGTGAGATTGCCAGTGCTCCGACAAGGGGTAAGGCGAGTCAGGAGGATATGTCGTGGTTGACCGCCGGTCTTGACAAGACGACCACGATTTTCGAGGACGCCTACCAGCTGCGCAGTCGCCTGGGTCTTGCGGACGCACCCGGATTAGAAACCGAAACTGAACAATCAGCGCAAAATCTCGAAAAGGCGATCAATCATATTACCACCCTTGGCGCCGGCGATAGTGGCATCGGTGAGCTAAACGACATCCTTAAGACCGCAAGAGATATCGAACGTGACTTCGCACGCAGTCGGCGACCCGAACTGGCTGACGATTTCCAAGCGCGCCTTAAAGACTTCAGCGTTCAGTTGAAGTCGATGCCGATCCCGCCAACGCAAGCGAAACAGGTAAAGGATTTTGCCGATCTCTATGAGAGAAATTTTTTGGACTATATTCAAATCGCAACCGAGTTCGCGGTGCGGTCTAAAAGCTTGAATGGCACTATCGATGAACTTGCTCCTCGTGTGGGGGCGATCACACAACGATCACAAGAAGATCTCCAATCCGCACGTGTGGAGCTCAATAGTACGATTGCGAGCCTTGAAGTTTTTGTTAGTATTATGATTGCAATCTCGTTCTTGATTTCGATCGGTTTGGCAATTCTGATTGGAGCTAGCGTCTCATCTCCGCTCGGCGCATTGGCAGCTGCCGTGCGCGAGCTTGTTCGTGGGAATCTACAGGTCGTGCTACCTGCAGCGATCGGAAAAGACGAGATCTCGGAAATGTCCCAAGCGCTCCGAGTTTTTCGTGACGGCGAAAAGGAGCGGCGCGATCTAGTTATTGGCGAACAGACGACCGCCGCAGAGGGGTTGCGGCGCGCAAATGCCGTTGAAGAGGCGATTCGAAGCTTCGATGCAGCGTCCGGTCAAGCGCTAGATACGGTCGCGCATGCGGCGCGAGAACTCGACGCAATGTCGGAACAGTTGAAGCAAGTGGCCAACCGAGCCGCCGCGGGCACATCGAATGCTCGTGACGCTGCCGCCGAAGCCTCTGTGACCGTGGAAAACGCGGTAGTGGCCACGCGTCAGCTCGCTGGCTCCATCAGAGAAATCGCGACCCAGACCGAAAGATCGATGAGTATTGCGCATCATGCTGTTGAAGAGTCTTCTCGCGCCAGCACGACGGCGGACGTGCTTGCCGACTGTGGAGCGCGGATTAGCAAGGTGGTCAAGCTTATTGGTGATATTGCCGATCAAACGAACCTTCTTGCTCTCAATGCGACAATTGAATCGGCTCGTGCTGGAGATTCTGGCAAGGGTTTTGCGGTAGTGGCGGCGGAGGTAAAGTCACTCGCCAGCCAGACGTCCAAAGCTACTGAAGATATTGCAACTCAGATCAATGAGTTGCAGGAGTCTGCGGCCGCATCTCGCGAAGCCATTGGAACCGTCCGTCAGATTATTGAAGAAATGTCATCGATGGCGGGCAGAGTGGCTTCCGCGATTGAAGAACAGGACGCGGTCGTGACCGATCTCACTCGGAGAGCCGAGAGTGCCGCAGTTGCATCAGAACGGGGAGCAGCTGGAATAACTAATGCAGCCACAGCTGCTCAACTAACCGATGAAATGTCTGATCGGATCCGGGCATTGGCGACTGGCCTCAGTACGCAATCGCAGAAGCTCGGATCCCAGGTCGCGGTCTTTTTGTCGGCCGTCAAGACCGCATAGGCGATCGTGGACGCAAAGCGGACTCAAGATTGCCAAAATAAAAGCCGGCGAAGCTTTGCTTGTCCTGCATTTTCCCGAAGCAGCCCGCTGTTCGTCGGCTTCTCGCCTAAGGCGGCGAGTCTCTGCGTGCCAAATTTGATAAATCTTTAGCTCACTGTGTCGAAAATCTCTGCTCATCTTCGGCATTGTTCCCGTTTTCCAGAGAAACTAAGCGGGACGGGGGCTTGATCCTGCCGCGTGACGGTGTCGGCTATTTTCGTTGGATAGGCACGTGCAGTTTTGAACACGTGCCAAAGTAGGGCATTCGCAGCGGCATGCGCGGCACGTCGCTTCGTGCCAAAAGCGGGCATTAGTTCGCCCCAACCTTGCAGTTCCACCGGAATCACGACGCCATCAGCACCGGGCCGTCGAGCCAAATAACTGCGAAGGTTAACCAATTGTTCACAGTTTCGCTCAATTTGTTTGAGTATATGGCACAATACTGGGGAGTGCGGCGAGCAACGCCTGGGGGAGATCAATGTCTCATCTAACGCGCGTAGCATTTTGGCGCACGCCGCTGTCTGGACGGTCGCCCGCTGGCAGCCCGCGCGACGCCCGAGCCGGCGTCACTCAACGCCCCGCGCACGACCCTAGTTCTCCGCGCAGTGATTTTGGCACCGTCCTCCTGCATTGGGGGACCGCGACAGCTTTTCTCATCAGTCTTTTCACCGGCATACGTATCGCCTCCGACAATCCGAAGGCGATCGTGTCGAAATGGCTGACACCGATCTTGCCGCAGGGCGAAATCTGGTCGTGGCATTTCTTTGCGGGGCTCGCGCTGTTTTTCTTCGGCTCCACCTACATTCTCTACATGCGCCGCAGTTCGCTCTCGCGCCGTGCTGCTCCCAAACGGCTCAAGGTGTTGCTGCTGCCGGTGGTCAGTAAACTCAAATTCGCGGCGCTCAACGTCGGCCTTCACTGGCTACTCTATTCGCTCATCGTCCTCATGACAGGCACGGGCATTGCGCTTTATCTCGGCTTCGGCAACTGGCTGGTTTACATCCATTCGACCGCGGCTTTTATCGCGCTCGGATATATTTTCGTCCATGTGACCTCACATTATCTCATGGGCGGCATCTGGCAGCTGCTGCGCATCGTTCGTCCGACGCGGCTTATCGCGACCAAAGCCATGCGCCCGCGCCCGCTGTTGCTCGGAGCGGCCGCCGGTGTAGTGGTGACGCTGGCGATTGTCGGTGCGGATTGGTTTACCCGCGACACTCTCGTCATGCGGCCGGTCAGCGTTGCGCCTAAACCGGAGCGGTTACTGGACGACCCGGTTTGGGCCAGTGCCCGGCCTGTGTACATACGCACCGCTCAGGGAATTAACCTGGGAGGCACGGGCGAATCGCTCGTCGAAATCCGCGCCGTCCATGATGACAAAAAGGCCTATTTTGCATTTCGATGGGAAGATCCTTCACGGTCCGTAAGGCGTCTGCCGATAGTCAAGCAGGCCGACGGTTGGCATCACATTGGCGACAATCCCTATATCGACGACGTCACGACATTTTACGAAGACAAGTTCGCGATCATTTTCTCGACCACTGCAGCATTCGGAGCAGGTGGCGTGGCTCATTTCGGTTCCAAGCCGCTCGCCAACGAACCCGGCTCACGCAACGGACGCGGTCTTCATTACACCGATGGTCACATGGTCGACATGTGGCAATGGAAACCTTCTCGCGGCGGGCTGAGCGGGCATGTCGACGATATGTATATCGGCTCGCCACGTGACCCGACGGCGGCCGAAGCGTCACAGCTCGCGCGCTACCAGGCGGGCTATTGGGGCGATCCGGGTAATGCCTATTACGTCTACAATTTCGAGGCATTGCGTCCGTCGGAATATCACGATGGGCAGCCGGTCCATATCAAGCGCCTGCCCAAAGATCTCGCGGCCACCCAGAAGTTAATGGGCCACTGGGATCCGGATCCGGACGCAAGTGTCGACGACGGCTCGCATTGGTGGATGACGGAAGATGAATCCGTGCCGTATACGCCCGAATTAGACGCGAAGATCCCGATCGGCACCATTATCCCCGGCGTGCTCCATATCGGCGAATATAGCGGTGATCGCAACGACGTGAGCGCCGCGGCGCATTGGCAAGACGGGCACTGGACGCTCATTGCCAGTCGCAATCTTACCACCGGCAGTAAATACGACCAGGATTTCGTCCCCGGTCACGACCTCTACATTTGGGTATCCGTATTCGATCACACGCAGACGAGACACACGCGTCATCCGAGGCCGGTGCGCCTCGTTGTGCAGGAATAGTGGGATCTTTGTCATGGCTTCGACCTGTAATCTGATCGTCAACGGCCACTCGATCAAAGCGAATATCGGCGAAACGCTTGTGGATGCCGCGCTTGGCGGATGGACAGTGATTCCCCACGATTGTTGCTCGGGCCAGTGCGAGACCTGCCGGGTCACGGTAGTCGCCGGCAGCGTCGACGATCAGGGGACGGAAGACGGGCGAACGGTCCTTGCCTGCACGGCCACGATCGAGGGCGACGCCGAGATCGAGTTCGACGCGGTGCCGAGAATCGCAAAACGCAACGGCACGATCACCGGGATCTCGACACTCGCGCCTGATGTCGTCGAGGTCGTGGTTACGCTCACCGAACCATTCGATTACCGGGCGGGTCAATATTTCAACGTGAAGTTCTCTGGATTCCCGGGCCGGGATCTAAGTCCGTCGGTACACGCGGATGGCACCTGCGATTCGCATGAGCTCGTCTTCCACATTCGGCGCTATCCAGGGGGACTCATATCCACGCAGATCGGAACCACCATCGGCCTCGGTCATCGGGTTCATGTCCGCGGGCCTTTCGGTCAGGCCTTCCTGCGCGAGGGTAACGGACCTATCGTACTCGTCTCGGGTGGCACCGGTTGGGCGCCAATTTGGTCGCTTGCCGCTGCGGCCCGGCGCATCCAACGCCACCGCGATCTGATTGTGATTGCCGGCGCCCGAGATCCTGTATCCCTTTATATGCGCCGATCCTTGGAGTGGCTTACAGATGATGGCGTGCGCGACGTCATCGCGACGACGCAGATCGGCGCTACGCAACCGCTCATTCCCGGGCTGCCGACGCATTACCTACCTTCGCTTGGGCTTGAAGATACGGTCTATGTTGCAGGACCGCCCGGACTGGTTGACGCGGTCAAAACCAAAGCCCGGTTGGGCCGGGCACGATGCTATGCCGATCCGTTCCTGCCCGGCGCGCAAAAATCATCGATACTCGATCGCGTGAGACAGATGCTGCGTGCGCCGGCAGCCGAACCCGCTATCGCGCGTTCTGCCGGCGCCGGCTATCAGCCGGTCTTGATGGACGATAGCGAGCGGCGCGAGGCCGTTTCGCTAGCGCCGCAAGTCAGTAGCCGTCCGCGCGAAGCCATGCCGCAAGACCAGCGCGTCCCAGATCGGCGCTAGGCTCGCAATTATTACTGGACGGCAACGCCGCCAAGCTTCGAGATCACGGCGCGGGCCTTGGCGCTGGTCGCATAGTCGACGAACGCGCGGGCAGCTGGTGTAACCGTCGTATCCTTGTAGATTAGCGCCAGTTCCACGCTCGAAGGATATGCCGCGTCGAGCGGGTGATTGCCATTGATCTTCAGGACAGACACTTGCGGTTCGAGAGCAGGCGAAAATGGGCCGAAGCCGATAGCGCCGACTACGTCGCGCGCCGACTCGATCGCTTCCTGCGTCGTCGTTGCCATCTTTGATTTGTCGGTTATTTCGAGATCTTTCCAGCCAGGCATCATCTGACGCAAAACGGTCAGCGTGCTGTCGGAATCCTCGCGCCGGACGACGCGAATTCGAAGATCGGCGCCCCCTACCTCTGACCAATTGGTCACGCGCCCGGCGTAAATGTTCCGAAGCTGATCGCTGGTGAGCGCTGCCACGCCGACGCCCGGGTGCACGAAAAATGCCGACGGCAGCCGCGCAATCGGCTTGTATATGATGCCCGATGCCATTTCGGACTCTGTCAGCTTGCGTGCAACACGGCCAAGTACGGCCTTACCCGCGCCAACGGCTGCGATGCCTCCACCCGATCCGATGCTCGGAGGAACTTCAACATGAACCGTCTTGGATTCCTGCATGAAGTCGTTGCCGAGCGCCCGCAAAAGATCAATTCCGTCGCCGGTGCCGACGATCTGCAGGTCGGTTGAATCGGCACTGGCTGGTGTCACCCAGAACACCAATGCGAGTGAACAAATGATCCGGGCGCTCCGAACCAAGAGGGATAAATCGTGGCGCATGCAATATCCAATTGTTATGGCAGATACGCTAATATGCGACACACGTCTAAATCCTTCGTTACGACCATTTTGTGGTTTATGAATCCTAAATGAGAACGGACACATTTAACCCATCCGATTGCATCCCGGTAACCGTTCGAGGGCAAATTGACCGTGCCCACGCGCAAAGACCCGGTAAATTCACTTAGGATTTCCGACCCCGAGCTAAGCTCTCCTGACGTTTTGGAACCTGTGACCGCCCTGAGTCTCTATGGCGCCACGCGGGCGCAAAACTCATGTATGCGAACGCGACGCATAACGGACAGGTTGTGATCGGAGCTAAAGCAAGAATGCCCAAGTTCTTGTCGTCGATTGCCGCGCGGCTAATTGCAACCGTTCTTGCAACAGGCATTCTCGCCTTTGCCATGATCGGTGGCTTGGCCATGTTGCGCCTCGACCTTGGCTTGCGGGATCAGGCCGACGCACTCGGATATTTATCGGCACGGCAACTCGCGGACCGCCTCGATAGCGAAGCCCAATTGGCGCGCGCTCGAATCGAGGCAATTGGATCGGAGACATCGCTATGGCTTCGTCAGATCGCTCAGCGAGCCGACATTTCGAAAGCCATTGCGTCAAGAAACGACATTACCATTTTGGAATTGCTGACGACGGTCGCCAAAACGTCGGACATGCAGCGTTTGATAGCCTTCGATCAGGAGGGCATACCGATCGGTGCGAGCAATACGGCCGATCTATTGGCGATCAATACGGAAATATGGAATTCCGGTCTTGGGGCCGACATTCGCTCGATCCTCAAGGGCAACAGCCGTTCGAATCCAAATGGACGGCAAGACACCCGGGTCATGTCGCCTGAACTGCTCAAGGTGCTCGGACTGCCACCCCGTTTAACGATCGCCCACGAGGCGTTCGAGCCGGTCTTTGATGATTTCGGCGACCTGATCGGCGCGCTCGGCGGCTTTCGAATTCTAGGCCGGACGGAACGCACTTTGGAGAACTTCTCCTCGCTGTCCAACGCCGGCGTGGCCATCCTGCATGGCAATGAGATTGTTTCAGCGGCCGGTCCCAAGGCAAGTTTTTCAGTCATGGACCGCGATAGCCAAGGTCTCATTCATTCGGATGACGGGGCTCATGTCGCGCGCTGCGCAGACTATGACGCCTCACTGAAGGTGTGCACCTATACGGACGCCTCGATCGTGACTGCGACACGCGACCAGATGTTTCGTATTGGCGCGACGCAAACGCGCTCCTTGATGCGACAATTTCTTGTCGTTGCCGCGATCACTCTACTTATGCTCGTGGTCGGCCTCTTGGTCGGCGTGCGGCATGCAACACTCGGCCTTTCGACATTGGCCGCAGCCGCACGCGCAGTTGCGTCCGGCAATATCGACCAGCCGTTTAAGCCTCTCGGAGTGGGCGAAGTCTTCAGCCTCGGCCTCGCTTTCGAGCAGATGTTAAAGAATTTGCGGGCGAGCACCGGCAAGATTCGGCAATTGGCGTTCTACGACGGCATAACTGGATTGCCGAATCGGGAAAAATTCCGGTTGGATTCGACGCAGATAATCGAACATTCCGGCCGTGGCGCGCTTTGTTTCCTCGATCTCGATGGCTTCAAATCCATCAATGATACGTTTGGTCACAAAACCGGTGACTTGCTATTGCGCAAGGTGTCTGAACGACTCACCGCATTTCTTTCCAAGACGGATGTTGCCGCCGGGCGCAGCATGAAAGACGTCACGGTCGCGCGCGTCGGTGGCGACGAATTCGTCATGATCATTCCGGGCGAAACGGATAACGAACTGCTCGGAAAAATCGCGAAAGACATGCTGGAGCATCTTTGTGTGCCAATCGAGATCAACGGTTCACATATGAGCATTGGCGCGAGTATTGGAATTACTGTTTATCCCTTGGATGGGACGAGTTATGAGGAACTCTTGGTCAATGCCGACCTCGCGATGTATGCCTCGAAGGAACGAGGGCGGAATAAGTTTTCGTTTTTCAACGCGGAGATTTCAGAGAAGGCCAAAACCAGGCTTGCGCTCGAACAGGATCTCAAGATTGCGGTTCGAGAAAAGCAGCTCACTGTGCACTATCAGCCGACAATCTCGTGCAAAGACGGAAGCATTCGAGGCGTCGAGGCGCTGGCGCGCTGGCAGCATCCTACACTGGGCAATATTCCGCCTGACCGCTTTATCGCGATCGCCGAGGAAATCGGCATGGTTCAGGAAATCGATCGATTTGTTATGCAACGAGCGATGGAAGATGTCGGCGGCTTGATTGACGCTGGGGTCGATATCGTTCTCGCGACGAATGTTTCTGCAGCCGGTATTGAAGACCCATTTTTCGTCGGCGAGGTTGCGAAACTGATCGACGCGGCCGGATTTGACCCGGCGCGGCTTGAACTTGAAATCACTGAGTCGATTGCAATGCGCGACCCCGATGCCGTTTGCCAGAGTTTAGCCGGCTTGCGCCGAATCGGAGTTCGTTTTGCGATTGATGATTTTGGCGCTGGATACTCCAACCTTGCAACGCTCGCGCGCCTGCCGTTCGACACCTTAAAGCTTGATCGGTCGCTCATCATTGATCTTGCTTCGGACCGAGAAAAACAAACTATAGTTCGAATCGCTTTGACGCTAGCGAGCGAGCTTGGCTTTGAAACTGTGGTTGAAGGCATCGAAAAAATGGAGGACTTCGAGTTTGTGTCCAAGGCCGGCGCGACTTTTGCGCAAGGTTATCTCTTTAGTAGGCCGCTCTCTTTCGAAAACCTTTCGGTGTTCCTGCAACCGGCCCTCTTGGGCGCGATTGCTGCAAAGGCTCGGAACGAACGAGATACCAAAAAACCCGCTTTCGCGCCTCCTTCCATTCGCGTGGTAAATGGCTAATTCGCGAATGCGGCGCCTGGGCTGCTCGTTGCCCCAATAGCCCGCCCTCTCTTTAAATCGAGCAAAATCAGGTCCGTTTTTGGAGCGACTCTAAATGCCCGCTTTAAGTCAAAGGCGGGAATCACATGGGGCCGCGCCGGACGGGTTGGTGCGTTCGTTTCTTGCCGCTAGCGAAGATCCCTCACTTGGTTTGACCTGCGAGAGGCCGCGCTATCCTTGACGGCTAGGTTTTCTGCCAACGCCAATGCCAAAGCATGGGAGCTAGAAAACAGACCAATGCTGCACTGACGACGAAAATGCGGAGCGCGAAATGCATATCCATGAAATTTCCGGCGTTGCTATATAGACTATACAAGGCGGAGTACTATGTGATGGCTGCCTCTAGATGTCGATTGTAAAAAGACATGCCACCGGAATGTTTCGGCCGCGGGACTGGCTTATTCGTTTTCAGGCGATCTTTTGTTGCAACGCACAACGAGAATCTCATGGGAACCAATTACAAACTAGCTCTCGCGCTCATCGTTAGCGCTGTCACTTTTGGAGCGGCTGTCCAGGGTCTTCATGCCCAAGTGAGCACACCTGTCTACGTCATCGAGGAGATAGACGTGTCAAACCTGGATTCTTACTTGAAAGAATATGCCGTAAAGTCTCTCGCTCTCGTCAACAAGTTTGGCGGTCGTAGACTCGTCATAGGTAGCGGGAAGATCACGCCAATTGAAGGAGACCGGCCGAAAGCGCGCGTCGTTGTCTTGCAGTGGGAAAGCATGGAAAAAATGCAGGCCTGGTTCAACTCACCCGCGAACCAGGAACTTCGTAAGATCGGCGACCAGTATGCAAAATTCCGTATCTTCGCCGTCGAGGGCTTGCCTCTCAAATCCAACTAGGAAGTTCGGGTTTGCCGCGGGTATGTGGCACGTCAGCTTTGTGTCAGAAGCGGCCAGGCGACGGCCTACTTTAATGTCTCAAAACATTCTTTCTTTTGGGCTACTCGTCTCTCGATGGTGCGCAAGCTCATTCCACCGACCTGCGGCCTAAACGAAGGCCTGGTGCACTTGGCCAGATCCCTTGCCTGGGCTCGGTCCGTAGGACAGCGTTTGTTTTCAAACAAGCCACGGCAGTAAAAGATTCACGGCTGTGTTTATAACGCTATGATTTTATTTGTGTTTTTTAGACTTTATAATTACGGACGTCCATCGGAATTTTTTTGTTGGCGCATGGAACTCAATCCCCCCTTTCCGACTTCTGTTTTTCGAGGGTTTCCGGGGGGAGAAATAGTCTATGCAGCGAACGATCGAGTCTGCCGCCAAGGGGTCAAGAACTCCGGCGGTCGCCAATGGCATATCTGCAGCCAACACCGAGCACGCCTCGCCGGTTTTGACCGAATTGCTCACCGCCTTGCAAGCCATGCGGGTCGGCGATTTTTCCGTTCGCATGTCCGGTGACAGCGTCGGCATCGAAGGCAAGATTGCCGATACTTTCAACGAAATTATCGCCGCCAACCAGCGCATGGCCAAGCAGCTCGAGCGCGTCGGTGAAGTCGTCGGTCGCGAAGGCAAGACCAAACAGCGTATAAAATTCGGTATCTCAAGTGGCGCATGGGGCGAGATGGAAAGCTCCATCAATACTTTGATTGACGATCTGGTCTGGCCCACTACCGAAGTGACCCGTGCTATTACCGCGGTAGCGCAGGGTGATCTGCTCAAAACCGTCCCACTCGACGTCGACGGCCGCCCGCTCAAGGGCGAATTCCTCCGTTCGGCGACTATCGTCAACACCATGATCAAGCAACTCGGCGTGTTCACCTCCGAGGTGACGCGCGTGGCGCGCGAGGTCGGCACCGAAGGCAAGCTCGGTGGTCAGGCGCAAGTTCCAGAAGTGACAGGCGTCTGGAAAGATCTGACCGAAAGCGTGAACTCGATGGCGAGCAACCTCACCGCGCAAGTTCGTAACCTCGCGGAGGTGACGATCGCGGTCGCCAACGGCGACTTATCGAAGAAAATTACCGTCGACGTGCGCGGTGAAATTCTGCAGCTGAAAGAAGCCATCAACACGATGGTGGATCAGTTGCGTTCTTTTGCCTCGGAAGTGACGCGCGTGGCGCGCGAAGTCGGCACCGAAGGCAAGCTCGGCGGCCAGGCGATCGTGCCGGGCGTTGCCGGCACCTGGAAGGATTTGACCGATAACGTAAATCTGCTCGCGGGCAACCTAACCACGCAAGTTCGAAATATCGCGCAGGTTACCACTGCCGTGGCACGCGGCGATTTGTCGCGCAAGATCACCGTCGACGTACGCGGCGAAATTCTGGAGCTCAAAGACACCATCAACACGATGGTGGATCAGCTCAACGCCTTCGCCGGCGAAGTAACGCGCGTGGCGCGTGAAGTCGGCACCGAAGGCAAGCTCGGCGGCCAGGCTGAAGTGCCCGGCGTTGCCGGTACCTGGAAGGATTTGACCGACAGCGTGAATTTCATGGCCGGCAATTTGACGGCGCAAGTTCGCAACATCGCCGAGGTTTCGACAGCTATTGCTGGCGGCGACTTATCGAAAAAGATCACGGTGAACGTCAGCGGCGAAATTTTGCAGCTGAAAGAAACCATCAACACGATGGTGGATCAGCTCAACGCCTTCGCCGGCGAAGTGACGCGCGTGGCGCGCGAAGTCGGCACTGAAGGCAGGCTGGGCGGCCAGGCCAACGTGCAAGGCGTCGCCGGCACCTGGAAAGACTTGACCGACAGCGTCAATTCCATGGCGTCGAACCTGACCGCTCAGGTCCGCAATATTGCCGACGTGTCGACCGCGATCGCCAGCGGCGATCTGTCGAAGAAGATCACGGTCGACGTGCGCGGCGAAATCCTTGAACTGAAAGACACCATCAACACCATGGTGGACCAGCTCAACGCGTTTGCCGGCGAAGTGACGCGCGTGGCGCGCGAAGTCGGCACCGAAGGCAAGCTCGGCGGCCAGGCCATGGTGCGCGGCGTCGGCGGCACCTGGAAGGACCTGACCGACAATGTCAACTCTATGGCCAGCAACCTGACCGGCCAGGTCCGCAACATCGCCGAAGTCGCCACCGCGGTGGCGCAGGGTGACTTGTCGAAAAAAATTACCGTGAACGTTAGTGGCGAAATCCTTCAGCTGAAGGAGACGCTGAACACCATGGTGGACCAGCTCAACGCGTTTGCCGCCGAAGTGACGCGTGTGGCGCGCGAAGTCGGTACCGACGGCAAGCTTGGCGGCCAGGCCAAAGTGCCGGGCGTCGGCGGCACCTGGAAGGACTTGACCGACTCCGTGAATTCGATGGCCGGCAACCTGACCGACCAGGTCCGCAACATTGCCGAAGTCGCCACCGCGATCGCGACCGGCGACTTGTCGCGCAAGATCACGGTCGATGTGCGCGGCGAAATCCTTCAGCTGAAGGAAACGCTGAACACCATGGTGGACCAGCTCAACCGCTTCGCCGGCGAAGTGACGCGCGTGGCGCGCGAAGTCGGCACCGAAGGCAAGCTCGGCGGCCAGGCCGAAGTGCCGGGCGTCGCCGGCACCTGGAAAGACTTGACCGATAGCGTGAACTCGATGGCCGGGAACTTGACGGCCCAAGTCCGCAACATTGCCGAAGTGACTACCGCCGTGGCGCGCGGCGACTTGTCGCGCAAGATCACGGTGGACGTGAAGGGTGAAATCCTCGAGCTCAAAAACACCATCAATACGATGGTGGACCAGCTCAATGCGTTTGCCGGTGAAGTGACGCGCGTGGCGCGCGAAGTCGGCACCGAAGGCAAGCTCGGCGGCCAGGCCGAAGTGCCGGACGTCGCCGGCACCTGGAAGGATTTGACCGACAACGTCAACTTCATGGCCTCGAACCTGACCGCTCAGGTGCGAAACATCGCCGAGGTGGCGACCGCGATCGCCGGTGGCGACCTGTCGAAGAAGATCACCGTCGACGTGCGCGGCGAGTTGCTGCTGCTGAAGGATACGCTCAACACCACGACCGAGCAGCTTCGCTCCTTCGCCGCCGAAGTGACGCGCGTCGCGCGCGAGGTCGGCACCGACGGCCGCCTCGGCGGCCAGGCGGTGGTGCCCGGGGCCGCCGGTACCTGGAAGGATTTGACCGACAACGTCAATTTGCTGGCAGCCAACCTGACGACCCAAGTCCGCAACATAGCCGAAGTGACGACGGCCGTGGCGCGCGGCGATTTGTCGCGCAAGATTACCGTCGACGTGAAGGGTGAAATCCTCGAACTGAAGAACACGATCAATACGATGGTGGATCAGCTCAACGGTTTTGCCTCGGAAGTGACACGTGTGGCGCGCGAAGTCGGCACCGAGGGCAAGCTCGGCGGCCAGGCCGCCGTGCCCGGCGTCGCCGGCACCTGGAAAGATCTGACCGACACCGTGAACGTGATGGCGGCCAACCTGACCGAACAGGTGCGCGGCATCGTGAAGGTCGTGACCGCGGTTGCCGACGGCGATCTGAAACAAAATCTGACCGTGAAATCGAAGGGCGAGGTCGCGGCGCTGGCCGAAACCATTAATAACATGACGGATACGCTGGCGATTTTCGCCGACCAGGTGACCTCGGTTGCGCGCGAAGTCGGCGTCGAAGGCCGCTTGGGCGGCCAGGCCGCGGTGCCCGGCGCCGCAGGTACCTGGAAAGATCTGACCGGCAACGTCAACCTACTGGCTGCAAACTTGACCACGCAGGTGCGCGCGATCGCGGAAGTCGCGACGGCGGTGACCAAAGGCGATTTGACCCGTTCGATTCAGGTCGATGCGCGCGGCGAAGTGGCAGAGCTCAAAGACAATATCAATACGATGATCGATAACTTGCGGCTCACTACCGACCGCAACACCGAACAAGATTGGCTCAAGACCAACCTGGCGAAGTTCACCAGTATGTTGCAGGGCCAACGCGATCTCACGACTGTGGGCCGGCTGCTGCTTTCCGAATTAACGCAACTCGTCAACGCCCAACTTGGTGTGATTTACCAGGTCGAAAATGAGGAAAGCGGGCTTTTGCGGCTGTTATCGGCCTATGCCGACGACGGCAGCTCGGGGCATCCTCAACTGCTTCGTGTTGGCGAGGGCCTGATCGGCCAGTGCGCGGCGGAAAAACGCCGAATGCTGATTACGGAAATGCCACCGCATGCCGTACCGATCGGCTCGGCCTTGTTCAAGGTGGTCCCGCAGAACATCATTGTATTGCCGGTGCTCTTCGAGGATCAAGTAAAGGCCGTGATCGAATTGGCTTCGATTTCGTCGTTCACAACGCTGCAGATTTCATTCCTCGAGCAGCTCACTATCAGTATCGGTATCGTGCTCAACTCCATCGAAGCGACGATGCAAACCGAAGGCCTGCTTAAGCAATCGCAAAACCTTGCCGGCGAGCTGCAAACCCAGCAGAAGGAATTGCAGCAGACCAACGATCAGCTCGAACAGAAGGCCCAACAGCTCGCCGAACGCAACGTCGAAGTCGAGCGCAAAAACCAGGAAATCGAGCAAGCGCGCCGCGCGCTGGAAGAAAAGGCCAGCGAATTGGCTCTAACCTCGAAGTACAAGTCCGAGTTCCTTGCGAACATGTCGCACGAATTGCGGACGCCGCTGAACAGCATCCTGATCCTGGGCCAACAGCTCACGGAAAATCCAGACGGCAATTTGTCCGGCAAGCAAGTCGAGTTTGCGCGGACAATCCACGGCGCCGGCACCGATTTGTTGAATCTCATCAGCGACATCCTGGACCTGTCGAAGATCGAATCCGGTACGGTCTCAGTCGACGAAGAGGAAGTGTCGGTGGCCAGCCTGCTTGATAGCATTGCGCGCCCGTTCCGCCACGAAGCGGAAAACCGCGGTCTGTCATTCAACGTCCAGATTGATCCTCATCTGAGCCGCAGCATTACCACCGACTCCAAGCGTCTCCAGCAGGTGCTCAAGAATCTGCTGTCGAATGCTTTCAAGTTCACCAAGGACGGCGGCGTGCAACTCAACGTATCCGCGGCGGTTGGCGGCTGGAGCCCGGAACACGGCGTTCTGAGTCTCGCGCCCGCGGTCATCGCCTTCGAAGTGTCGGATACCGGCATCGGCATTCCGTCGGAGAAACAAAAACTTATCTTCGAGGCCTTCCAGCAGGCCGACGCCAGCACCAGCCGGAAGTATGGTGGTACCGGTTTGGGTCTCGCCATCAGCCGCGAATTGTCCAATTTGCTGGGTGGCGAAATCCAGCTTCGCAGCACGCCGGGCCAAGGCAGCGCCTTCACGCTTTATCTACCGATCAAATATGTCGGCCCATCTTCGGGCCTCAAGCCGCCTGCCAATGATGGCGCGCGCCCTGCGATCCAGGCGCCGGCGATGTTGCCGCGTGCGACGGCTGATAGGGCTGTTGAGCACGTGGCCGACGACCGGCTCGAGATCGAACCGGGCGATTCGATTCTGCTGGTGGTCGAGGACGACCCGCACTACGCGCGCGTTATCATGGATTTGGCGCGCGACAAAGGCTTCAAGGTCTTGGTCGCGGCGCGTGGTACCGACGCTCTCAACCTTGCGCAGCAGTTCCAGCCGAGCGCGGTATCGCTCGACGTGTTCCTGCCCGACATGCTCGGTTGGACCGTGCTCAATCAGCTCAAGCAGAATCCGTTGACGCGCCACATTCCGGTGCAAATCATCACCCTGGACGAGGATCGCCAGCACGCGTTGGCGCGCGGCGCGTTCTCCTTCGTCACCAAGCCGACCACAACGGAAGGCGTCGATGAAGCGCTGTCGCGCATCAAGGAATACGCGCAAACGCGTCGTCGCCGTCTACTCGTAGTGGAGGACAATCCCTCCGAGCAACTGAGCATCAGGGAGTTGCTCGGCCACGATGACATCGACATTGTCACCACCGGCACCGGCACCGAGGCTTTGCGGACGTTGCGCGAGGAGCCGTGCGATTGCGTGGTGCTCGATCTTCGACTGCCCGACATGTCGGGCTTTGAAGTGCTCGAAGCCATTCGCGCCGATGGAGCCATCGCCGATGTGCCGGTTGTTGTCTTTACCGGCCGCGAATTGTCGCCGGAGGAAGATGCTCAGCTACACACCATGGCACGCAGCATCGTAGTCAAGGGCGTCGAATCGCCGGAACGGCTGCTCGATGAAACCGCGCTATTTCTGCATCGCGTGGTGACCGATCTGCCGCCCGAAAAACAGCGTATGCTCGAGCGGCTGAACAGCTCCGACGAAGACCTGCTGAACCGGACGGTCTTGCTGGTCGACGACGACGCCCGCAACATCTTTGCCCTTAGCAGCGTGCTGGAACGGCGTGGCATGCGGGTGCTGACGGCCACCACCGGCACCGAAGCCATCGACCTGGTCACGTCGACACCCGAACTGGCGATCGTGTTGATGGATATCATGATGCCGCAGATGGACGGTTATCAGACCATGCAGGCGATCCGGCAAAAGCCGGAACTGCGGCGGCTGCCGATCATCGCGTTGACAGCGAAGGCGATGAAGGGAGACCGGGAGAAGTGTCTCGAGGCCGGCGCTTCCGACTATCTGGCAAAACCTGTCAATACCGAACAACTATTATCGGCGTTGCGCATGTGGCTGCATCGTTGAGTTGCGGAGAGAGCCATGACCGGGCATGAGAAAGTCAATATTCTTCTAGTCGACGATCAGCCCGGTAAGCTGTTGAGTTATGAAGCCATCCTGCATGGCCTGAACGAAAACTTGCTTAAGGCAAGTTCAGGCCGGGAAGCGCTGGAACATCTGCTCAAATCGGATGTCGCCGTGGTGCTGGTGGACGTCTGTATGCCGGATCTTGATGGTTTTCAGTTGGCCGCCATGATCCGCGACCATCCGCGATTTCAGAAAACCGCGATCATTTTCATATCGGCAATTCTGCTCAGCGAAATGGATAGCTTACGCGGCTATGAAATGGGCGCGGTAGACTATGTTCCAGTCCCGGTTGTCCCCGAGGTGCTTCGGGCAAAGGTAAAAGTGTTTGCCGAACTCTACCGCAAGACGCGTGAGCTTGAGCAGTTGAATCAAGAATTGGAGGCCCGCGTGGCGGAGCGGACCGCGGCGCTGGAAGCCTCGACCAAGCAACTGAGGCAAAGTGAGCAGCGAAGAAGTCTCGCCCTGGCGGCCGGGAACATGGGGTCTTGGGATTGGGAGCTCGACACTGGCCATTACCTTTGGGATGAGGGGCACTACCGGATTTTCGGCGTCGATCCACAAGATTTTTCGTTGACCCCGGAAAGCATTCGCACCCGAATTCATTCGGACGATTGGCACAATCTTCAAATCGGATTTGAACGCATGGCCAAGGAAGGTGATGCACATCAACTAGAATTCCGTGTCCTACGTCCCGACGGTCAGGTGCGCTGGTGCGTTGGCAGCGCGGCGGCCACGATCGATAAAGATAACCGGGTGACGCGCGTGAGCGGCGTCACGTTCGACATTACCGACCGCAAAGAGGCGGAGGAGCGCCAGACGCTATTGGCGCGCGAAGTCGATCACCGGGCGAAGAATGCGCTTGCGCTGGTGCAGTCGATCTTGCGGCTGACGCGCGCGGAAAGCCTGCCGGCTTACGTTACCGCCGTCGAAGGGCGCATCAAGGCATTGTCGCGCGCTCACACGGTGTTGTCGCAATCGCGCTGGCACGGCGCCGACCTGCGCGGCTTGGTGAACGAAGAATTGGCGCCGTACCGCGTCGGTAATGCCGAGAAGATCAAGACCACCGGCCCTGAGGTCCTTCTGCAACCGGCGTCGGCGCAAACCTTAGCGCTGGCGTTGCACGAGCTTGCGACCAATGCCGCGAAATATGGCGCGCTATCATCACTCTCCGGACAGTTGCAGGTCAGATGGCAATTGAGCGACGGAAAACTCGTCATCGATTGGAATGAAGCCGGCGGCCCGGCCGCGAAGACGCCCGGTGTCAGTGGGTTTGGCACCAAAATCATTCTTGCCAGCATCGAGCAGCAGTTGCGCGGTCATGCCGTCTTCGATTGGCGTCAGGAAGGCTTGCGCTGTGTAATTTCGGTGCCGTTCCGCAACACAACGGAAACCATTAAATTGCAAGAGGCGCGCGGCGGGGCCGAGAACGCGGCTGTCGGCGCAGGCATCGCCCTCAACGGCGGTTCCATCATGTTGGTGGAAGACGAAGCGATTGTTGCGCTGGCCGTGAATGACTCGCTTACCGACCTGGGCTTTTCCGTAGTTGGACCGTTCAGCCGCGTGTCCGACGCTTGTCGCGCGCTGCAAGACAGCCAGGTGGACGCCGCTATCCTGGACGTAAATTTGGACGGCGAGATGGTTTATGCGCTGGCTGAGATGCTGGACGATCGAAAGATACCATTCGTATTCGCGACCGGTTATGGTGCTGAGAGCATAGAAGCGGGATTCGAGCATATCCCGGTTCTGCAGAAGCCGATCGAGAGGGACATGTTGAGCCGGCTGTTCGTGCGAACCGGCACGCCGCCGGTATCCGTTGGCGAAGAAAATGTCGCCATGCCGGCGCGCGCCCAGTCCGCCATCTTGTAAATTTTAATTCGGCATCGTCGCGTGGATGCGGGCTGAAGGAATTTCCGTGCTGCTGGTCGAGCAGAATGTTCATATGAGCTTGGAGATTGCCGACCACGCTTATGTGTTGAATAACGGTACTATTGTCTATTCTGGGCCGGCGCGGGAACTTGCGGCCGACGAGGCCCGCGTCCAGGCTTTAGCCGGTGCCAGTGCAGAGACATGGACGCTCGGGTAACCGCACCGGTCGCGCTCGTTTAGCCTTACGGCCTCAATATTGTCCGAGTTGGAGAGCACTTCCAGTACCGGGGTGGCGTCGGAATCGCGTGACGGGCAAGAGGTGCAGATGGCCCCCGATCCAAAGACATTGGCTGCGACGGCGCTGCATCGCTTTGGTTTTGGCCCGCGCGCCGGTTCGCTTGCTTCGATCGCTGCCGATCCGCGCGGCGCCATGCTTGCCGAGCTCGAACGTCCCAGTGCTGGCCGCATCGCCGATTCCGACCTGCTGACCACCGGCGAAGCTGCGCGCGCCGCTTTCGATTTCAGGCAGGAAAGAAAAGCCGGTCGGCTGGCCCTGCGCTCCGAGCGTGAAGCGACGGAAGCGGAAGCCAAGAAGGCCGCTGACGCCGCAAAGACCGCCGGCAAGGCCGATATAGCGCAAGCCGAAATAAAGCCGGCGGACGGTGCCCCGGCCGACGCCATGCAAGTGGCGCCAGCGAAGCCCGATCCAGGCCCGGGAATTCCGCAACAGATCTATCTCGAAGAGGCTAAGGCGCGCTTCGATTCCGCGCTTAATGCCGAAATCGGCCTGATCGACCGCCTGACCTGGTTCTGGTCGAACCATTTCTGCGTCTCCGCCGACAAGGGCCAAGTGCGGCCACTCTGCGGCGTGTACGAGCGCGAAGCGATCCGGGCCAACGTACTGGGCAAATTCGCCGACATGCTACTGGCGGTGGAATCGCATCCGGCGATGCTGATCTATCTCGACAATGCCGGTTCGACCGGTCCGAACTCGATCGCGGGTCAGCGGCGTGGTAAGGGGATCAACGAAAATCTCGCTCGCGAAATCATGGAACTGCACACGCTCGGTGTCCGCGGCGGCTATTCGCAGGATGACGTTACCAATTTTGCTAAGGTTATCACCGGCTGGACTTTCAGTCCGTTGAAGCAGGATCCGCAGCACGGCGGCGAGTTCATCTTTAATGAGAGAATGCACGAGCCGGGTGCGCAAAGCATACTTAGCCGCAGCTATGACGACAGCGGATACGACCAGGGCCATGCCGTGCTCATGATGTTGGCGCATCACCAGGCGACCGCGAAACACATCGCGACAAAGCTCGCCCGGCATTTCATCGCCGACGATCCGCCGCCTACGCTCGTTGACCGGCTAGCGAAGCGGTTTCTTGACACTCGCGGCGATCTCAAAGAGGTAACGAAAACTCTACTCGTGTCGCAGGAATCTTGGGATGCGCCGCGCTCGAAACTCAAGCGGCCAGCGGAGTGGGTCGTCTCATCAATGCGTGCGAGCGGAATGATGACGGCCGACGTGCGCCGGGTGATCAACACGCTTAACATGCTGGGTGAGCCGCTGTGGCGACCGCCCGCGCCCAAGGGGTTTTCTGACGACAGCGCAGCTTGGCTCGACGGCCTGACCCAGCGGCTGGACATCGCCAACGAGATCGCCCGCCGGATCGGCGGCATGACCGATCCCGAAGCGGTGGCCGACGATGCGCTCGGTCCGCTTGCCTCTGCTGAAACGCGCCACACGATTGCGCGCGCCGAAAGCCGGCCACAGGCGCTGGCGCTGCTGTTGATGTCGCCTGAATTTCAACGGAGATAGCGCCATGATGTGTTCTTTTCATGCCCCGTCTCGCCGTGAATTACTGCTGGGCTCCGGCGCGCTGTTCGCCTGGGCTTATCTGCCGAAAGTCGCGCGAGCCGAGGGCCGAGACCCACGCCTGCTCGTTATTGTGTTGCGCGGCGCGCTTGACGGACTGGCTACGGTTGCGCCGATCGGCGATCCTGATTGGGTACGATTGCGCGGCGACAAGGCTTTGCTGCTTGACGGCGCCGCGCCAGCGCTGCCGCTTAATTCGTTCTTCGCGCTTAACCCGGCGATGCCGAATTTCTACCGGCTCTACCAGGCCAAACAAGCCGCGATCGTGCATGCGGTTGCGACGCCATACCGCGAGCGCTCGCATTTCGAAGGGCAAGACGTGCTTGAAAGCGGATTGGCGAAACCTGGCGCGACCGACAGCGGCTGGCTCAATCGCGCGCTTGCAACGCTCGATTCCGCTGGCCGCGTCGAGGCTGGCGCACGAAATGCTTTTGCGGTCGGGCCAGTGACGCCGCTGGTGGTGCGCGGCTCGGCGCCCGTGCTGTCATGGACGCCGCCGAAGTTGCCGCCTGCCACCGATGACACCGCGATGCGGTTGCTCGATCTATACCGTCATACTGACTCGGCGCTCGCGCGTGTCATGGAGGAGCGCATGGGCCTTGCCGCCATTGCGCGGGCGGGCGGTATGGACCAGCCGATGAAAAACGGGCAGCCGACACCCGGCGGTGCCGCGCGGGTGCGCGCTTATTTCGCTGAAGCGACAGGCGCTGCGGCGAAATTCATGGCGCGATCCGACGGTCCGCGCATTGGCGCGCTGTCATTCGATGGCTGGGATACCCACGCCGCCGAGGGCGCGTCGAGCGGGCATCTCGCCGATCTGCTCGGTGCGCTTGACGGCGCCATCGCGGCGGTCGAAACCGGCATGGGCGATGCGTGGAAGGAAACGGTCATCGCAGTGATCACCGAATTCGGCCGCACCGCCCGCATCAACGGTACCGACGGCACCGACCACGGCACGGCGACGGTTGCTCTGCTGGCGGGCGGGGCGCTCAAGGGTGGCCGCGTCATCGCGGACTGGCCGGGTGTGAGCGAAGCGGCGCTTTTTGAAAAGCGCGATCTCAAGGCCACCACCGATCTGCGTAGCGTGCTTAAGGGGCTGCTGAAGGATCATGTGCGCGTGAGCGACCAAGCGCTTGTATCCTCGGTATTTCCCGGTAGTGGCGATGCGAAGCCGATGGCGGGCCTCACCGCTTAGCGGTTTGTTTGGCGACTTTGCGCCGAATTGGATATCCTCGCTGGGTGTTTCTAATATCGGGCGCGGGGAAAACTTGCCATGGCGATTTTTGATCTGAAAAGCCGAGTTGCTTTTATAACCGGCGGTAACGGCGGAATCGGGCTCGGCATGGCGAAGGGTCTGGCCGCTGCAGGAGCCACGGTAGTCATCGCGGGGCGTAACAAAGCCAAGGCTCAATCGGCGTTGTCGGAGTTGCACGTACTCGGCGCGCAGGCCGAGTTCGTCGAGCTGGATGTTCTCAAAGAGGCTTCCTGCAAGCAGGCCATCGAACGCGCCGTCGAGCGATTTGGCCGCCTGGACATTCTTGTCAACAATGCCGGCACCAGCGTGCGAAAGCAGCCGCAGGATCTGACGGCGCAGGATTGGCGTCTGGTGATGGACACCAACCTGACCAGCGCGTTTCTGTGCTCACAAGCGGCCTATCCGCATATGGTCAGAGCCGGCGGCGGCAAAATAATCAATATTGGATCGGTGATGTCGGTATTCGCATCGTCATATGCAGCGCCATATGCCGCGAGCAAGGGCGCTATTGTGCAACTGGCGCGGTCGATGGCGGTCGCCTGGGCGAAGGACAATATCCAAGTCAACACGATATTGCCTGGCTGGATCGATACCGATCTCACGCGCAAGGCGCGTGAGCAGGTCGAAGGCCTGCATGACAAGGTGCTGGCGCGCACGCCGGCCCAGCGCTGGGGCGCCCCGGGCGATTTCGCAGGCATCGCAGTATTCCTAGCTGCGGCCGCCTCGGATTTCGTTACTGGCGCGGCAATACCCGTTGACGGTGGATATTCGGTTCAGGCTTAATTGCATCAACCGATTCAAGGGCCGGATGTCCAATGCCAGTTCGCCGTATCGATCACATTTTGATTGCGATGCCGGCGGGGCGTGAAGAAGAGGCAAGGGCTTTTTACCACGGCATCCTCGGGCTTACGGAACAGGTCAAGCCGCCACAGCTTGCCGCGCGCGGTGGCTGCTGGTTTGAAAGCGGCGAATTGGAAATTCATCTCGGCGTTGAAAAGAATTTCATCCCGGCGCGCAAGGCACACCCGGCTTTCATCGTCGACGATCTCGCCGGCATGGTGGCGAAAGCCACGCAGGCCGGACTAAGGGTAACAGCCGATGAGCCGATCGAAGGCTGCGACCGGCGTCATGTCGACGACCCCTTCGGCAACCGGATCGAGCTGATCGAGCCGTGGGCGAAATAAGCTAGGGCACGGCCCTGATTAGATCCTTGATCTTGACCGCGTGAGGTCCGAGGGCTCCCGCCAGCTTGTCGAGGTAGGGATCGGCGAGTTTCTGAAATCCGGACTTGTCGACGTTCTCGACAATCTGGACGCCCATGGTTTTGAGCTTATCTGCAGACTGATGCTCAAGCCCCACCGCCAAGGCCGGCTCCTTCTTGGCGACTTCATCGGCGGCGGTCTGCACCCATTGCTTCTGCTCGTTAGTTAGGCTTGTCCAGAGTTTGTCGCTGATCCAGACCAGATTGTTATTGGCCTCGTGGCCGGTCAGCGAGAGGACCGGGGCGACCTCGTAATGCTTGTTGGCCTGGTAGACGTTCACGCCATTTTCGGCAACGTCCACGACGCCGGTCTGCAGCGACGTATAGACGCTGCCGAACGGCATATGGACCGTCTGTGCGCCATAGACGGGAAACATCAGGTCCTCGGTTGCCGTCGCCTGGACGCGAACCTTCAGGCCCTTCATATCCTCGACTTTGGTGATCGGCTTCTTACTATACATATGCCGCAAGCCGAGCGTTATCACGGCAAGCACATGCGCTCCTTGCACTGTATCTTCGACCATGTCCTTGACCGCCTTGATGACCTCCGCGTCACCAAGTGCTTTCACGAGATGATCTTCCGAGCGGAACAGAAAGTGCAACGACATCACGCCGGCCTGCTGCGTGAGCGTGGCCGCGTTCGCCGACGAGCTAATGCAGAATTCGATGTCGCCGGATTTCACGAGCTGTAGAACCGCTGGTTCTTGCCCGAGCTGAGCGCCGGGATACTGGTCGATCAGCATCGTGCCTTTGCTCAATTCCTTGAGCTTGTTGCTGAAGAGATCGCCGGCGATGCCGTATCCAGTTGAGCTGGGCTGGTCATAGGCGAAACGATAGCGCTTCACCTCCTGAGCCATCGCAACTGAGACCCAGGCTGTCGCAAGAGCAGCAAGCGCAATCCCGGTAACAGTCTTTCGTATTATCAGCATGATTTCCCCCTTTTTTGGCCGATTTATTTTTAGTTGCTTCTCCGCAAGTAACGTCGCTCAGAACGGCTTGTCACCGACGATCGTGCAACGGCGCATCACGCGTTTGAATTTAGCTTCGTCGAAGCCGGTCGCGCGATGCAGCGTGCAGCGATTGTCCCACACTATGCACTCGCGCGGCTGCCAAGTGTGCGAATAGATGTTCGCTGGCGGAGTAGTGAGAACGTTGAGTTCTTCGATCAGCGCGCGGCCTTCGTCGTAATCCATGCCTTCGATCGACTCGGCATGATCGCCGAGGAAGATCGCCTTGCGCTTGGTCTGCGGATGCGTGCGCACGATCGGATGCGCGACCGGCGGCACCTTGGCCGATTGTTCGGCGGTCAGCGGGTCTTCACCATGACGGCGCTTGCGCGAGAAGGTGAAATTGTGGATCGCCCGCTTGCTGTCGATCTTCTTCTTGAGGGCGGCCGGGAGAAAATCGTAGCCGGAATACATATCGGCGAATTGCGTTTCACCGCCGTCGCCCAAAGGCGGCACGATTTCCGAATACATCATCGTCGCTTGCCCGGTGCGCTCCTTCCAGGAGCCGTCGGTATGCCAGTACAGCGTGCCTCTGTCCGGGTGCTTGCCGCTCGGGTTGCCGTCTGTGTCGAGGTTGGACAGCATGTAGATTTCCGGGTGCTCTTTGTAGCCGTGATATTGGCTGAGCACGTGGACCTGCACTTCGCCGAAATTGCGCGCGAACGCGACTTGCGTCGCCGGCGGCAGATCGACGTCACGGAACAGGATCAGTTCATAGTCGAGAAAGGCTTCATAGACCTTGGCAAACATTGCCGGGGACACCGCCTCGGCCAGCGTAATGCCGGTAATCTCGCAACCTAGGACCGGGTGTAACGGTTTGATCTTGAACGGCCAATCGCGGGCTTCGCGTTGCGATTTAAGCTGAGCTTGGGCCATGACAACCTCCCGGCAGGGTTAGGCATGCCCCAGAGTATGACAGCGCGCGTGTGCGCTTCCTAGCCCGCTAGACACGCCTTTGGCCCCACCGCTACGGTGCTATCCGGGCGGCTGGCAAGCAGTACGGCTTTCGATATCGAATGGGCGGACGATGGCTTCTTGTTCTGCCGCCTTATCGGTATCAGCTAGCGGTCGCAGAAACGTCCGGGCGTCGAATTCTTTTCACGCTTCCGAATTTTGGTGCGTGAATACCGCAGCGATAAGGTTAACCGTAAAGCGTCACATGTAAAAAGTTCGCGTTTTAGTACGCAATCCTCAAAATTGCGCATTCATTAGATGCAATCTAACAAAACAGCTGCTGCGCTTTAATGACAGCACGGCGACGGTTGTGAATACTGATGGACTAACGGGCTGATTTAGTGTGGGTGCACCTTGCGCGCACAGCCGCGCTGCATTAGGCGGTTTCTCAATTCAAACATTCAGCTTATTGTGCGTGCTGCGCCCAAAGCTCGCATCGACATCCCTTTACCGGAGCGAAATTCCCAGATGATGGCCAAGAAAGTACCAAACCCGATCGACAAACACGTTGGTTCTCGCGTGCGCATGCGCCGCATGATGCTGAGCATGAGCCAGGAGAAGTTGGGCGACGGGCTCGATCTGACGTTCCAGCAGGTGCAGAAATACGAGAAGGGCACCAACCGCATTGGCGCCAGCCGGCTTCAGCAGATCGCCAATATTCTGCAAGTGCCGGTGTCGTTTTTCTTTGAAGGCGCGCCGAATATGCCGGGCCATTCCGGCATGGGCGAAGCGCCGTCGCCGGCCTATGTATCGGACTTTCTGGCCACCTCCGATGGCCTGTCGCTGACAAAGTCGTTCATGAAAATCAAGAGTAGCAAATTGCGCCGCCGCATCGTCGAGTTGGTCGAACATCTCGGCGATCAGCGTTAAGCCGGTCAGGCTTCAAAACCAGTCCGTGTCATTTCTGTCTGCGCCGGCGCGCCAAAAGTGCGTTCGGCTGTGCTGTTGTGGCAATTGAACTTTGCCCTTCAACAGCCTATTTGCGCCGTCACGCGGCCGTTTTGGGCTAGAATAACGTCATGGCACTTTGGTTTGTCTTTGCGCTGATGACGGCGGCGGCGATTTTCGCCGTGCTGTGGCCGCTGTCGCGGCGTGATTCCGGGCCAGGCGGCAGCAGCACGAGTCCAGCCATGGCGGTGGAGCGACGTCGCCAGACCGGCGATGGCCTGCCGGCTGGCGCGGTCGCGCTCTATCTCATGCTTGGATCGCCGCAGATGCCGGGCGAGCCGCTGGCGGCGCGCAAACAGGCCACAAGCGAGAATCGCCCGATCGAAAGCCTGATCACGCAAGTGGAAGACCACATAGCGCGTAATCCCGACGATGGCCGCGGCTGGGAAGTGTTGGCGCCGGTCTATTCGCGGCTTGGCCGGTTTACCGATGCCGTGCGGGCTTGGCGCAACGCAATCCGGCTGAACGGCAGCAGTGCGGCGCGCGAGGCCGATCTCGGCGAAGCGCTGGTCGCGGCTGCCAATGGCGTCGTCACGATTGAGGCCAAGGCCGCATTCGACCGCGCGCTGGCGATCGATCCCGGCGATGCGAAGTCACGCTTCTATGTTGGCATGGCGGCGGAGCAGGATGGCCATCGTGATGCGGCGGTCGCGATCTGGCGCGACTTGCTGGCCAAGGCGCCACCGGGCGCGCGCTGGGTGGAGGTCGTGCGTCAGGCCGTCACGCGTGCTGCGTCAGCAAGTGCGACGCCGGGCGCGCCCGGGCCAAATCTACCAGGACCAAGCGCCGAAGATGTCGCGGCCGCCGCGCAGATGAAACCGGACGAGCAAAATCAGATGATCGCCAGCATGGTGGCGCGGCTGGCTGACCGGCTGAAGCAAGACGGTTCCGATGTCGAAGGCTGGCTGCGACTCGTGCGCGCCTACACGGTGCTGGGCGAGCGCGGCAAGGCCCAGGCCGCCGCCGCCGATGCCCGCCGCGCGCTAACGGCTGAGCCCGACAAACTCCGCCGCATCGATGATCTCGTTAAAGAGTTGGGCCTGCAAGGCTGAGACGCGCGTATTCGCGTCGGGGGCACACGTCATGATTAATCGCACCGCACGCTCATCCCGCCATCGACGATAATCTCCGTGCCGGTGACGAAGCGCGCTTCGTCCGACGCCAGAAACAACGCGGCATTGGCGGTGTCACGGCCATCTCCCATGAAGCCGGCCGGAATGCGCTCCAGCCGCTGCTTGAGTAGCGCCTCGATGTCGCCACCAGCGCGCTGCTTGGCGAGCCGCGCCTCCACCATCGGCGTATGGAGTTGCCCCGGGATGACGGTGTTCACGCGGATGCCCTTTGATGCATATTGCACGGCGACCACGCGCGAGAGCTGAATCACGCCCGCTTTGGTCGCCGCATAGCCGACCTGAACCGCGCCGGTGAAACGGATACCGGAGGTCGACGCCAGATTAATGATCGCCCCGTTTTTTTGTTTTTCCATGATTGGAAGCACGTGCTTGCAGGTCAGGAACACGCTCTTGAGATTGAGGTCGATCTGCGAGTCCCAAATCTCTTCGGTCATTTCCACCGGGCCGCCGTGGGCCGAGCCGCCGACATTATTGACCAGCACGTCAACGCGCCCGAACTGCTTCATGCAGGCCGCCACCATGGCGACGACCGAAGCGTCGTCGGTCACGTCGCATTGCTGCAACACAATCTCGCCGCCAACAGATTTAACGCGCTCGACCGTTTCCGCGGCGCTGTCGAGATTGCGGTCGACGCCGAAAATCTTGGCGCCTTCTTCGGCGAAACGCACGGCAGTGGCGCGGCCATTGCCCCAGCCGGGGCCGATGCATCCGGCGCCGGTGACGATGGCGATCCGGCCCTGCAAGCGTCCGCTCATTGCCGTGCTCCCGTTGCCGCAGCGCGCGGCTTGGCCGGCGCGAATTTGTACAGGCGCTGTGGATTATCGACCAGCAGCGCCTGGCGTGCCGCCTCGCTCGGTGCGATCTCGGCCAGGATATCGACTAGCAGGCCGTCGTCGGGGACCGGCGGCGCATGATTGGGATGCGGCCAGTCGGTGCCCCAGACCACGCGATCGCCGAATTCGGCCACCAGCTTGCGCGCAAACGGCACCGCATCGACGTAGGGCGGACCTTTGGCCGTGGCGCGGTCGCAGCCGCTGACCTTCACCCAGACGTTTTTGTCGTCCATCAGCTTGAGCAGATCATGAAATGCCGGTTGCTCGAGCCCGAGCGCCGCATCGATCCGGCCCATGTGATCGATCACCACAGGCGCCGGCGAGCGTTTGATCGCCGGCGTCAACTCGGCAATCATCCCGGCTTCAAAATGAAGCTGCAGGTGCCAGCCGAAATTGGCGAGCCGCTTGCCGAACGCGACCGCTTCGTCGATGGAAGCGCCCTTGGCCAGATGCTCGATATAGTGAAAGCGTGCGGCACAAAATCCGGCGGCGGAAAGCCGCTCGAGTTCGCCGTCGGCGACCGTCACCGGCACCAGCGCCACGCCGCGATAGGTGCCGGCTTTGGTGGCCAGCGCATCCTCGGTGACGGAATTGTCCGTGCCGTGGGCGGCAGTATGCACGATCACGCCGTGATCGATGCCGAGGAATTCGTGCAGCGCGAATAACACCTCTTTCGGTGCATCGGCGGGCGTCGCCTTGCGGGTCGCTAGATATGGAAAGCGGCGGCCCGGCCCGAAGATGTGAAAGTGCGCGTCACAGGCGCCGCGCAGCATCTTCAAGACCGGCTTGCTCGGCGAAGCCATATGCGTCGGCGGCAACTGCGGAAGGTCGGGCGCGGCCATGTCTGTGTACCTTTACATTGTCGGGGACGGAGTGTGCGCATATGCGCTAAAAAGGCAAATACGATGGCCAAGAAGATGGGACGAGACGACGGGAGAAACGCTGAAATGAACGTCAAGGACGTAAAGGGCCTGCGGCTTCTGGTGCTGGAAGGCGACGGCATCGGGCCGGAGATTACGGCTGCGACGCTCGGTGTGCTGCGTGCAGCCGGCGCCAAGTTCGCGCTGGATTTAAGTTTCGAGACCGCCGCGATCGGCTGGTCCGCGCATAAAGTGGAAGGCTCTACATTTTCCGATGCGATCGAGGTGAAAGCGAAAGCGGCCGACGGTGTGCTGCTTGGCCCGGTGTCGCACAATGACTATCCACCTCGCGACAAAGGTGGGCTTAATCCGTCCGGCGAATTGCGCAAGCGGCTCGATCTCTACGCCAATATCCGCCCGGCGCGTTCGCGCGACGGCTTTCCGCCGCGCTGTGGCAAAGCGGTCGATCTTGTGATCGTGCGCGAGAACACCGAGGGCTTCTACGCCGACCGCTCGATGCATCTCGGCCCTGGCGAGTTCATGCCGACGTCCGACCTCGCGCTCGCCGTGCGTAAGATCACGCGTGAAGGCTCGACCCGGATCGCGGAAGCCGCTTTCAAGCTGGCGATGACGCGGCGCAAGCAGGTCACTGCCGTGCATAAGGCCAATGTGCTGCGGGTGTCGGACGGGCTTTATCTCGAATGCACGCGCGCGGTGGCGGCACGCTATCCGCAAGTAAAATACGAAGAACGCATCATCGATGCCATGGCGGCGCTGCTGATCCGCGACGCCGGAATGTTCGACGTGATCGTCACCACCAATATGTTCGGTGACATTCTGTCCGACGAAGCCTCGGAGATCTCCGGCAGCCTCGGTCTGGCGGCCTCGCTCAACGCCGGCAGCGATTACGCAGTGGCGCAGGCGCAGCACGGTTCCGCACCCGATATCGCCGGCAAGAATATCGCCAACCCGGCGTCACTGATCGGCTCGGCGGCGATGCTGCTGGCCTGGCTGGGCGAGCGGCGCGGCGCCGACAGACTTGTAAAGACTGCTGCCGCGATCGAGGCCGCGCTCGACCGCGTCATCGCCAAGCCCGATGGCCGCACCGCCGACATGGGCGGCAAGCTTGGCACCGATGCGTTCGGCAGGCGTGTGGCGGAGGCGATTGTCTAGAACCCGTAAAGCCGCGCCGGGTTGCTGACCAGTACCTTGTTGACCAGCCCATCATCGCCGAGCCAGCGCGGCACCAGGTCGAGCAGCGCACGGGTGTCGATATCCTGGAACGGCAATTCCCTGGTGCTGCCGGTATACAATTCGTGGCGCGGCGTATGCGGCCAGTCCGACCCCCAGACGATGCGGTCGGGATTGGCTCTGCAAAACGCCTTGGCCAGCGGTCCGAGTCCGGGGTCGAACGGATCGTCGGCGGTGCGGTAGGCGCCGGAAATCTTCAGCCAGATTTTCTCCGACTCCAGCAACTTGAGCATCGCGCGCAGCGCTGGCGCCTCAGGCCCTGGTGCGATCAAACCGAAATGGTCGATCGCAGTCGCGACCGGCAGCGCCAGCAGCACCGGTAGCAGCGGTTCGATCAATTCGGCGGCGACGAAAATCTGCACGTGCCAGCCGTGGCGTTCGCACAGAGCGGCGGCGGCCTCGATGTCGCGGCGGATGATTTCGAGCGACGTGGTGCCGGCGGTCGCGATATTGACGCGCAGGCCGCGAACGCCAGCGTCGTCGAGCGCGTCGAGTTCGTCGTCCGGCACCTGCGGCGGCAGTACCGCGACGCCGCGTGAGCCATCGATTTGCGCCATCGCGTCCAGCATGCAGGAATTGTCGGTACGGTAGAAACTTGGCTGCACCAGCACCACGCGCTCAAGGCCAAGCCGCGTCAGCATGGCCTTGAGCTCGGCGGCCGGCGCATCCTTCGGCGTATAGCGCCGTTCTGCCGCCAGCGGAAAGCGCGGCTTCGGCCCGATGACGTGGACGTGGCAGTCGCAGGATTTGGGCGGCGGGAAGGGCATTGCGGTTCCAATCCGGGCACGAATCGTTTCGCTACCGAAATAGCACGCGGCGGGATACTCCAGTTGACACTTTTAGCGAGTAGGACTATATTCCCAATTATCCGGTTGACACCACAAGCCACAAAAGGTAGTATTTTGGCTATCAGATAGGAATTTAGCCATGAATGCCGCCTTTGACGCCCCTCACTTCCAGAACGACGAAGCCGCTCGGAAGTACCTCGAAAAGCTACTTTGGCCGGAAGGCACAGTTTGCCCGCATTGCGGCGTGATTGACCATGCCTACAAGACAAAGCGTCCGGGCGTATTCCGTTGTGCGGAAGCCGAATGCCGCAAGGATTTCACCGTGACCATGAAGACGGTCATGGAGCGGTCCAAAATCGGACTGCATAAGTGGCTGCAAGCCTTCCACCTGATGTGTTCCAGCAAAAAGGGCATTAGCGCCCATCAACTGCACCGCACTCTAGGTATCGGCTACGAGGCCGCGTGGTTTATGTGCCATCGCATTCGTGAAGCCATGCGTGACGGGGGCCTGAGCCCGCTAGGTGGCGAGGGCAAGATCGTGGAAGCCGACGAAACATATTTTGGCAAAGCCGAGACGCTTCACGTCTCCAAGTGGCGGTATGGCCGTCCATACACCAAGAAGGGTCACGCTTGGAACAATCGGCCTATCGTTTCCGTGCTGGAGCGTGGCGGCAATGTTCGCTCATTCCACATGGCGGTAGTAACGAAACAGCAAGTGCAAGACATCGTGAAGGCGAATGTCGCCAAAGAGTCGCGCTTGCACACAGATGAAAGCAATCTCTACAAAGGCGCGGACCAAGCCTTTGCCTCCCATGAAACTGTGAGGCACAGCGCGAAGGAATATGCTCGCGGCGACGTGAACACCAACTCAGTCGAAGGCTATTTCTCGATTTTCAAACGCGGCATGAAGGGTGTCTATCAACACTGCGACGAGAAGCACCTTCACCGTTATCTTGCGGAATTTGATTTTCGTTACAATCACCGTTCAAAGCTTGGCTTTACCGACGGCGACCGTGCGGCGCTTGCTGTAAAAAATGCAGCGGGCAAGCGTCTCACGTATGAGGGGCGTCACTAAGCCCGTTTTCAATCATCACGCGAAAAGATTTGTGCGATGGCGGCGTAAACGAAGACGCCTATATTAGGCTGTCTTCGCTTTACCGATGTCGCTCGTAACCATGCGCAAGTTGAAATGGCGCTCGATTGATTTTCCGCCTTTAAATGAAAGCGGCAACTCTGGTTGTGCGGCATCTGGTTTCGGAGCAACAGGAGACGCATGGCGGCGTCCAGCAAACGCTGCTGTCGGAAGATGTTCGAGCGGCGGAAGAATTGGAGTTTTGCCCTTGAACCATTCTTCTAAGGCGACGATTTGTAGCCTTGGGATATCGCCATGAACAATATCTGCAAAGCCAACAGACGCCGCTTCGCGGGCCATTTCGCGAGTAGGTGGATATAAACAGATGAATAGTCCAAGTTGCGCTTCCTCTCTTTCAAGGACGCGCGCAAAATCTCGAACCATAGATGGTCCGACCTGCTCACCACCTTTGACTGATGTTAGCATTCTGCCCCATGGGCGACCGGGACCGTTTGGAAAGAACAATTCCCCATCGACCCCCCGGTCAGCACCTTTTTTCTGCTCGCGTAGAGCATGGGGATTGAAAAGGTAATTTGCCCACCACTGAAATTGGTATTTATCGCGCTCTGCCAGCTTTACGGCAGATGCAAAATCCTTCGGCATTCCTTCGCTCTCGAATCTCACTTTCTTGCCGGTGGTTTTTTCTAATCTATCTAACCGCGCCTCAATAACCTTGACGGCATGAATGGCGATATCAATTCCAACCCATTCGCGTTTTGATTTTTCTGCCGCTTCGATTGTGGTTCCACATCCACAAAACGGATCCAAGATAATATCTCCTGGCTGAGACGCCATTGAAATAATTCGATCAAGAAGCGCCAACGGCTTTTGTGTAGGATATCCCATGGTCTCGTTGCTGCTTGCGACCGTGTTTCCGCTAATGTCTATCCATATGTTAGACATTTGCTTGCCCTTCGCTTGTCGCTCACGAAGGTAATATTTTTCTCGTATGCTCGCGCCGAACACTAATCGATTGTCTGCTTCTAACTGCTTCATTCTATCTTCGTTAAATCGCCAGCCCTTAGGCGGCGACGGCCACTTTCGGCCCTTGGCATCTTTGTACGTGTATTGAAGGTTTGGTCTAAACGCAGGATTTATGATTGGTTGCGTGTTGTACGGCCCACGCCCATCGTCATCATCTTTGGTGAATGTCTCTTGATCTGCTTCCGTTAGTGGAGACGATATTTGGTTGAAAACTGATTTTTCAGATTTAGCATACCAAAGAATGTAGTCGGCGTTCTTCGGCAGGTTTTTTGTGACGGGCTTGCCAGCGGTGGTTCGCACCCAAGTTATTTCATTGCGAAAATTTTGCGGCTCAAAAATACCATCAAGCAATATCTTCAAATAGTGTTTTGCCGTCAAATCGCAATGAAGAAAAATATTTCCGGTATCTTTTAATACGCGTTGCAATTCCGAAAGACGTACAGCCATCATTACAAGATATGCCATCATATCGCTCTCTTTGAGAGCCGAACGTAGGGCGTCAATAAATCTTGCGGTGCCGCCGCCGCGTTTCATTACTTCTTTGAATGCCCATTCGGCTTCCTCTCCCCATGTCCACGTATCGAGGAACGCTTGCGCCTGCGCTGTCGCCGAGTCTTCTTTTGGGCTGCGGAAAAGTACGTTGTATTGAGCTTGGCTGTTAAACGGCGGATCGAGATAAATTAGGTCCACGCTTTCGTCGGTGACGAATTTGCGCAGTACATCCAAATTGTCGCCGAAATACAGCTTGTTCATAGCCAATAGCCCCATGACCCCGCTCGCATACTGCGAGCAAGGCCCTTAAGTGCCGTTTCAGGGTTGCGCTAACTTTTGGGTATGGTTACTGAAATACTAACTGTGCTTGCTCGCACGTTTCTTTTTTGCCGGTCGCTTGGGTGAAAGCTCCGACATCGGTTTGTGACCGGCAATTCTGGCGCCGCGTAGCGCCGCTTCAAAACGAAGCTTCGTTTCTTTCTTGCTGTATTGATCGTCAGGTTTTTTCGTCATGGCACGCCGTTTCATATTTGCAGACGAGGCTGGCGATTTTAATTTCGCCAAGGGCAGCAACATAAGCCGTTATTTCATCGTGTGCACTGTCACGATGAACTCATGCGACGTGGGGCGTGACATCCTAGCGTTGCGACGAGAATTGGTATGGAAAAAACATCCAGTTAAAGATTTTTTCCATGCCGCCGAAGATAAGCAAGTCATTCGAGACGCCGTATTTGAAGCACTCAAAACCCATCAATTTGGCATTCAAGCTACGGTGATGGAAAAATCTAAAGCCATGCCGCGCGTCAGACCTACAAAACATAGGTTTTATCAGTACGGTTGGCTTTATCACTTCCGCCATTCGCTTGCGCCGTTTCTCGGCGACGATCACGAATATCTAATCACTGCCGCATCGGTTGGTACGCGCAAGGGACAGGCGGTTTTCACGAATGCGGTGAACGATGTTGTTCAGCAGCACTTGAAGCGCGAGAATTGGCGTACCGATTTCTGGCCGTGCTCAAACGACCCGTGTTTGCAAGTCGCGGATTATTGCACTTGGGCGATTCAGCGAAAATGGGAGCGCGGCGATGAAAAGTCTTACGCGCTTATCAAAGACCGGATCACTTATGAGTTTGACCTGTGGGGTCACGGCTCAACGCATTACTACTGACGTGGCGTGTGGCCCGCAATTCCGACTATCTCCCTTAAGGTTGCCCATATCAGGAGAAGCGCCCAGGGGCTCTTGTCATCGGTTGAGGGCCACACCGAACACGTAGGTGCGAATCAAGAAAATTGCCAATCACGATTTCAAACAGCGCAGAGGAAAGAATCTCGCGCAGAATCAATATCTTAGGTCAATAGAGGCCGGAAAGTCCTTTAGATACAAGGGTTTGTGCTTGTGGTGTTATCCGGAGATATGGGACTATATTCCATAGAGTTGGTTTCGCCGGGGCGCTTCATGAGGCGTCACGGCGGCGGTGTCCACGACAATGGACGCCGCGGTGGAGCGCCGGGAGGCGCCGCCCCTTGACCAGAGGGGCGCGCTTTACCAGCGCGCAGCGGGGCCTCACCAGCCCTGCTAAGGGCGGCATGCACCACCGCCCTGGCGCCTCCCGGCGCTCCATTCCCCTTTTGGGGAAAAGGAAAAGGGAACTACGGCGTACCCGGCGCCGCAAAGAATACGGGCGCTTTCGCTTGCGCGTTTCCCAAAGCTGCGTTCTGTTGGCGGCGAATTTGGCTTTGCTTGGAGAATAATGATGGAAATCGACTTGCCGGAGGTTATGGCCGAAGTGCGCGCCGCCTTCGACGCTTACGAGAAAGCCTTGGTGACCAACGATGTCGCGGCGCTCAACGGTTGGTTCCGCGACGATGCGCGCACCATCCGCTATGGCGCCGGCGAAATTCTTTATGGTTCAGCCGAAATCAAGGCGTTTCGCGCCGCGCGCTCGCCGGTGGCGCTCGGCCGCACGATCTCGCGCGCCGTTATCACCACCTACGGCCGTGAATTCGCGACGGCCTCGACGTTGTACGAGCGTCCTTCCGCGCCCGGCAAGATCGGCCGGCAGATGCAGACCTGGGTGAAATTTTCCGAAGGCTGGCGCGTTGTCGCCGCGCACGTCAGTTTGATCGACAGCCCGAAATAAATAACGCCGCGGCCCCAAGGTCGCGGCGTTTTATATGTCGGCAGGTCAGTCGATCGAGACGCCGCTGGCCTTGATCGGCTCGGCCCACTTCTTGATTTCGTCGGCGGTGAATTTGCCGAGATAGGCTGGTGTGGCGCGGTCCGCCGTAACGATCTGGGCGCCGAGGCCTTCGAGGCGTTCGCGGACCGCCGGTGAGGCCATCGCCGCCACCATCGCGTCATTTAGCTTTTTGACGATGTCGGCGGGCGTTCCCTTGGGCGCGTACAGCGCATTCCAGGTATAGGCCAGGACATCGAGACCCTGCTCGCCCGTGGTCGGCAGGTTCGGCAGCACGGCGGAGCGTTCCTTGGTCATGATCGCCAGCGCCCGGACGGTGCCGCCTTCGATCTGCGATTTGGCGGTGGTGATGATTTCGCACAGAAAGTCGATGCGGCCGGCCACCAGATCCTGCATCGCGGGGCCTGTGCCTTTATAGGGCACGTGGGTGATGTTGGTGCCCATCGCGGTGTTGAGCACGACGCAGCCGAGATGCGTGGCGGAGCCCGCTCCGGCTGAGCCGAACTGCATCTTCGTCTCGTTGGCCTTTGAATAGGCGACGAATTCCTTGAGATTGTTGGCGGGCAAATCCTTGCGCACCAGCAGCGCGACCGGAACCTCGGCAATCAGGCCGATCGGCGCGAAGTCGGTGACAGCGTTATACAGCGGCTTCTTGTACAGCGTCTGGCCTTGCGCCTGGGTGCCGACAGTGCCGAGCAGAATGGTGTAACCATCGGGCGTCGCGTCCGCAGCGCGCTTGCCGCCGGTCATGCCGCCGGCGCCGCCGACGTTCTCCACGATCATGGTCTGGCCGAGAATCTCGCCCATCTTCTGCGCCATGACGCGGCCGAGCACGTCGGTCGGCCCGCCGGCTGCGAATGGAATGACTATCGTCACCTGACGGTTCGGAAAATTTTGCGCGTCGGCGGTTCCGCTCAGCGCCAGAATGCCGGCGAGCACGACCGCAATTGTTGTTTTTTTCATCGTAAATTCTCCCTTTATCGGAAAATAGTTGCGCCCCTTGGAAGACGGGTCAAGGCCACCAACAGGATCACTATTCGACCTCAACAACCTCTTCGGGAAACTGATGCAGCCGGTCGCCCGGACCATTGCCGCCAATCAGGTAATTGTCGCACAGCCAGTTGAGATAACCGGCATGAATATAAGTCGGGTGCACGACGATGTTCATGTCTTTTTCGATGGTCATCGGCTCGTCGCTGCGTACCAGCGGCCGTTCGACCAGGTCGTAGCCCTGGCCGTGGCAATAAAGCCTGGCTTCCATCGGCTTTCCATTCTTGCGCATGAATGCGTTGAAGCCGTCCCACACATCCTTGCTCGGCGTGCCGGGCTTCAGGAGATCGAGCGTGACCTTGCGCGCCTCCATGACGAAGGCGAGTTCGTCTTTCATGGCTTGCGGTACTTTGGCGCCGATGACACAGGAACGGCCAAGCTCGGTGTACATGCCGCCCGGCCCGTTATCCTCGACCAGCAGCGCGATCTGATCGCCTTTCTGGATGGCGCGGTTTTGCAGATGCTTGTTGCCGAATTTGTACGGCGTGCCGAGCGGCATCGAAGCGCACAAATAAATGCCGTTCTCGCTGCCGTGCGACACGCTGTAATGCTGCGCGGCGGCTGCCACTTCGGTATCGCGTATGCCGGGCTTGACCGCGGCGAAGGCCGCCCGCATGGCGCCGTCCTGCATCAGCGCCGCGCGCTTGACCAGTTCCATTTCCTCCGCGCTCTTGATGACTTTGATCTTGTCGACCAAGTCGGAGGCGTCGACATAGCGTGCCTTCGGAAATGTGCGCTTCACATAGTCGAGCAACGCGTACGACATCTGATAAGTGCCGATGTAACCGATGGTGGCGTTCCGGAAGGGCTCAAGCGCCCTGGCCGCGAGTTCGGGGTCGTAGTCCTTGGTGTAATATGCCGAGGCATAGCTCGGCGTCGTCATGATCTTCTTCACGCCACGCCAACTAATGTCGCCTTGCGCGGTGGTTTCGCTGCCGCCGAACGGACCCTGGCACACCACCGTCATCTCGTCCTTGCGCGGGAACACCACCGTATTGGGATAGCCGTTGGTCGCCGGCATATCCGTGAAGTAACGAACGTAACCGCCCATGTGGTCGTTGTTGTTCTGCATCAGCAGCACGTCGATCTTGTCGCGCTCCATCGCTGCGCGAACCAGACGCCAGCGGCGCTCCAACTCGGCGGTGGAGATCGGCATATTCAGGCGCTTCGACAGAGCCATAGATCTAATCCTCCCAGGACGCGGGTTTGCGCACGATATGGACCATGCGTTTGAGGTCGCCCACGAGGAATTTTTGCATGTTATCTGCGATGGTCGGCATGGCACGGTCTTCGTAGCCGTGCGAATAGCCGCCGAGGTGAGGAAATATTGTGATGTTCTTCGCCTTCCACAGCAAGCTGTCGGCTGGAAGCGGTTCTTGCGAAAATACATCGAGCGCGGCGCCGGCAATTTGTCCGCTTTCGAGCGCCGCCATCAAAGCCGATTCATCCACGACGCCGCCGCGCGCGACGTTGATCAGATAGGCGGATGGCTTCATGGCGGCGAGCAGTTTGGCACCGACAATGCCACGGGTCTCGGGCGTGAGAGGTGTCAGCGCCACCAGATAATCGAGCTCGGGCACGACCCGCATCAGATCGGCGCGCGCCTCCATGCGGCCGAAGCCTTTGGCCGACCGCGGACTGCCGCTGATGCCGATTACCGTCATGCCGAATTGCTTGCAGATCGGCGCCAGATATTCCGCTATCAACCCGACGCCAAGGATGCCGACTGTTTTGCCGGCTAAAAGCTGTGCCGGTTGGCGCTCCCAGACACCTTTGTCCTGCGCTCGGGTCGAGCCGGGCAGGTCGCGGGCGAGCGACAGCATGTAAGCGATGGTGGCTTCCGACACCGGCGCGCCATGAATACCGCGGACATTGGTGACTATGACTTCTTTGCCAAGCGAGGGCAGGTCGACGATATTGTCGACGCCGGTACCGAGCGCCTGAATCCATTTCAGTTTGGGCGCGTCGCGCACCACATGATCGGCCATGGGCGGCGAAAAGCACAGCAAGACATCGGTATTGGCGATAAAGGGCCCGACATCGTTGTGATGGCCGACCACATTGATGGTCAGTTGCGGAAACCGCTCCAGCAGCATGGTCTTGTAGCGGGCCCGCATCGC
>Ga0207158_1001_pt1 | contig 117883 bp, 102 predicted proteins | sample Alteio_BWMinHeat_22_FD_153512 | JGI IMG/M metagenome (GOLD analysis project Ga0207158, IMG submission 153512) | Enriched cells from forest soil in Barre Woods Harvard Forest LTER site, Petersham, Massachusetts, United States -... | ecosystem: Environmental > Terrestrial > Soil > Temperate forest... | reverse complement strand
ATCTTTCTGCTGTTCATGATCGAGACGTTCGGCGGGCGACATGCGGTACCAGGAAAATGTGGGGAGGAGAAAATACAGCGAAAGTGCGACCAGGGCGACCGTGCTCCAAAGGACAACCTGTGTGCGATTCATGAAGTGATGCGATCCCCTGACGTCACGACGCCATTGCCGGCGGGGGTTTCCGTAATCACCTGACTGACAGCGCTTCGATTGAGATCGACTCGAACGTTATCAGCGATTTTGACTTGTACGACCTGGCCTTTGAGCGATACCACCGTACCGTAAATGCCGCCCTGCGTGAGCACTTTATCACCGGTTTTAAGGTTGTCGACTAAGCGCCGATGCTCCTTGGCCTGCTGCTGTTGGGGCCGGATAATCAGCATATACAGAATTCCAACGACCACAAGCATCGGCACAAAGCTCATGATCGGGCTGGCAGAAGCCCCGGACGCTCCTGCAGTCCCTCGGGGCGCGACGGCGGTTAAAGTTCCCATAATGTTCTCCTAATATATAAATTCAGGCTATAAAAAAGGAGGGTAACAACTTACCCTCCGCCGCTGGCAACACTTTCCATCTGGTAAGAATCCAAGAAAGCTTTTTTATCCTTTAAAAACGTCCCGCTTATAATGGATTGCCTTATTTTTCGCATCAATTTTATCAGAAAGGCCACATTATGTAAAGACGCCAGCCGGAGGGCGCTTAGCTCTCCGGCTCGAAATAAATGGTGCAAATAGGCACGGCTGTAGCGAACGCAAAGGTCACAGTCACATTCCGGGTCGGGTGGAGAGAAATCCTCTCGATAGGGCGCATTTTTCATATTGAGTTTTCCCTGGGACGTGAACAATTGCCCGTTCCGGCCATTGCGCGTGGGAAGAACGCAATCAAATTGGTCAATACCCATCCCGACGGCCTCCCACAAATCCTCGGGAGTCCCGACCCCCATGAGATATCGCGGTTTGTTTTCGGGCAACCACTCCATGGACCGTTCGATCATCTCCAATGTCGTTGTGCGGGGCTCCCCGAGCGAGAGACCTCCGATAGCGTATCCGGGGAAATCCATCTCCACGAGCTCTTCGGTGCTTTGGCGACGCAACTCAGGATAAATCGCTCCCTGCGTGATACCGTAAAGCAGCTTTGCCTCACCCTCCGCTTCGCTCCTCCCTCTCCTTATGGGAGAGGGTTGGGGTGAGGCCCATACGTCTTTGCATCTTTTCGCCCAACGTGTGGTGATATCCATCGCCTGCCGGGCACGATCTTCCGTACAAGGGTAGGGCGGGCATTCATCGAAGCACATCAAAATATCGGCGCCGAGCGACAGCTGAATCTCCGTCGCTTTTTCCGGGCTCAGGAAGTGCAAAGATCCATCGATATGAGACCGGAACTCCACCCCCTCTTCGCTGATTCGCCGCAATTGTTCCAAACTGAACACCTGATAGCCTCCCGAATCAGTCAAAATCGCGCTCTTCCAACTCATAAAAGAATGCAATCCACCCGCTTTCTCGATCACATCCACACCGGGGCGAAGATACAAGTGATACGTATTTCCCAAGATCAGTTGAATATCGAGCTTCTCCAGATCCTGAGATAATAAAGTCTTCACCGCCCCCTGCGTCCCCACGGGAGCGAAAACGGGCGTATCGACAACGCCATGTGCCGTATGCAGGCGCCCGACGCGCGCTTTCGTTTCCCCGCACCGATGAGTGATTTCAAATATTTTCATTGGATCAACATCGCATCTCCGTAGGAATAGAAACGATACCCTTCGCGGATAGCCTCTTCATAGGCGGGACGAAGAGCAAAAGGTGTCTGGTTCCTTTTGTCAGAGAAAAATGCATTGGCCAGCAGCAGCGGCGTCGAGTCCGGCAGATGAAAATTAGTGACCAAACCATCCACCGCTTTATAGCGATATCCGGGATAAATAAAAAGATCGGTTTCGCCTTCACCCGCAGAAAACGTCCCCTTCTTATCGCAGATTGTTTCCAAGGTCCGCACCGATGTGGTGCCGATCGCAATGATGCGCCGATGATCAGTTTTTGCTTGATTCAGTTGCTCAGCGGTTTCCGACGAAACGAAATAAGACTCCGAAAGCATCGGATGTTTCTCGATGTCCTGAACACGGATCGGCCGGAATGTGCCCCAGCCCACATGGAGAATGATGTCGAGGAAAACAACACCCTGCTCTTGGAGTTTTGAGATGAGATTCGGCGTGAAATGAAATCCGGCGGTCGGAGCCGCCACGGCGCCCTCGGTGCCGGCATACACGGTCTGGTATCGCTGCAGGTCCTGAGGCTGGACCTGCGGGCGTTTGATATAAGGCGGAAGTGGCATTTCGCCGTAGCGATCCAGATAAGATCGCAAAGAATTACGCGAAAAGCGCAGAACCCACTCCCCATTATCCAGCCGCTCTTCCATTTGAGCCGATAATCCGTCGGGAAAAACGAGCTCGGTCCGGCGAGTTGTGCCTCGAACGAGAGCCCTCCAGATTGTCGAATCCTGCATAGGTTTCAATAGGAGCGCCTCAGCTTTTCCGCCGGTCTTCTTCCGGCCCCGCAGGCGAGCCGGAAAGACTTTCGTGGAATTCCTGACCAACACATCGCCGGGCGTTAGAAAGGTTCCAATCTCAAAGAACCGCTGATGCCGCATCGTTCCAGATTTCCGATCCAGCACCAGCAGCCGAGAATGATCACGCGGGGACACCGGTTCCTGCGCGATTCTGTCCGGCGTCAATTCGTAGTTAAAATCACTCAGCTTCATCAGGAATGTCCCACTTGGGTCAGCGCTGCGGTTGGATAGTACGCCTTGAGAATCTGGTCGTAGGTCTGTCCGGCGAGCGCACGCCCCCGCGCTCCGTACTGGCAAAGCCCCACTCCATGCCCCCAGCCTCTTCCCTCAAAATGAAAACCGCCCGACGTGCGTGAAATATCCGTGAGCAACGTGCTGCGCAGCGCGTCGGGTCCCATCGCCATCCGAAATTTCTGACCCGAGAGAACCGTCTTGCCTCGCGACGAATAGATCGTGAGAAACCAGGCTCGTTCCGAAGGCGACCGCTGCGTAATTTTGATCTTGCTGATGTCCCCCACTCGGATGCCGGCGCGACGCAGCCGGGCCTTGATCGTACCCGCGCCCAGGGTTAACTGCCAATGGTAAAAGGGATCGTCTTTGCAGTACGCGTCGCGGACACTGACAAAATCATCCGATGGCGCGTGGCTTTTCCAGACGTATTCCGGCGTCTCCGTGCAGCCGCCGCAGCCCGAATGGAAAAAAGCCTCCACCGGTTTCCTTTGTTTGTTCAAAAGAATTTCACCCCGGGTTTCATCCACCGCCCGGTTAGCCGGAGGCAATTCATCTTCCATGCCACCGTACACCTGCGAAAAGACATCATTCGACACATCAAAGCGCGCCTCCGGGTCTGTGGCCAGATTCGCCACGACATAGGTGCGTGAGACAACGGCCTGCGCTTTCAATGATTCCGCGGGCCAGTCTCCCCCCACCTCACGCGGCAGAACGCCGTAAAGATAATCCTCAATCGGTATCTGATCGATCACGTCGACAAAATGCCCGGCGCCCGGTTCCAGAATAAATGTCCCCCGGTATCGTCGGTGATTCAGCATCAGAAAATCCGATGGGCGAGCCGGAGAAATGAGAAGATCCGCGTGATAGACGCGGTGTCCCAGGGTCATGCCATTACGACTAATAGAAACGTGCTGGTCCTCAGCATTCGATAGAACCGCCCCGCCATTCAACGGCATGTACTCGTAGCTGCCCGTGCATCCGAGCAGAAAACTGCGCCGGGTATGCAGAATTCGCACGCGGATCGTCTGCGGATACGGAACGTCAGCCGTCGCTTTCACCGACGCCGACGAAAACCAGGGCTTTTGATCCGCTCCCGCCGCGCCGCCCGCCAGCAGCAGCGTCCATCCAACGTACAAGAGCCGGAAATATTTACATTGCATTATTTATGGCTGAAAAACCGGAACAGCATAGACAGCAGAATGCTCAGGATAAGACATGTCGTGAGCGGGAAATAAAAACTGACATGGTCCCGTTTAATCAGAAAATCTCCCGGAAGCCTTCCCAGCCAGGGGATTTTCCCCGCCACCAGCAGGAGGATCCCCATGCCTGCAATCAGCAGACCGACTCCGATCAAATATTTTCCAAGCGTGGGAAGCGACATTATCTTGAACGCGTTTACAGCAGATTGTCCTGAACGGGCGCGGGGGTCGCCTTGGCGACATGGGCGGGGACCGGCTGACCGAGATGCCGGTAGGCATGTTCAGTGGCCACGCGACCTCGCGGTGTGCGGGCCAAGAAGCCGCATTGAATGAGGAACGGCTCGTACACGTCCGTCAGCGTATCGACATCCTCGGAAAGCGCCACGGCCAGAGTTTCCACACCGACCGGCCCCCCGACAAATTTTTGGATCAACGTATCCAGCAGCCGCCGGTCCATCGTATCCAGGCCGCGCTGGTCCACGTCCAGAGCCGCCAGACCCTGCGCCGCAATCGCTTCGGTCAGCCGGCGTTCCGGCGTCATGTCCGCGAAATCGCGCAGGCGCCGCAACAGGCGATTGGCGATCCGCGGCGTTCCCCGGCTGCGCCGGGCGATTTCGCTCAGCCCGTCAGGACCCGAAGGCACTTTCAAAATCTGGCTGGACCGCTTCAGGATCCGAATCAGTTCGTCCTCGGTGTAAAACTCAAGGTGGGCTGTGATTCCGAATCGGTCCCGCAACGGGCTGGTCAGGAGTCCCGCTCGTGTCGTCGCGCCCACCAGCGTGAAGCGCGGCACAGGGAGATTAATCGTTTTGGCGCTGGGGCCCTCTCCGATGATAATATCCAGCTTGAAATCCTCCATCACCGAATAAAGCGTTTCTTCGACGACATGATTTAATCGGTGAATTTCATCGATGAAGAAAACATCTCCCTCCGCGAGACTCGTCAAGATGGCCGCGAGATCGCCTTTACGCTCGAGCACCGGACCCGAGGTGACCCGCAAGCCCACCTGCAGTTCATGCGCGATGATGCCCGCCAATGTCGTTTTGCCAAGCCCCGGCGGCGAATAAAAAAGACAGTGATCGAGTGGTTCTTTGCGCTGGCGGGCGGCTTCGATGAAAACGCGCAAATTTTTCTTCAGCCGTTCCTGGCCGACGAATTCATCCAGAGTCTGCGGACGCAGGGACTGCTCGATCGGTTCGTCATCGACAGCCGCCTGCGCTGTGAGAGGTGTTCCCTTGGTTGTTGAAAAGCTCATATTATGAAAGCTGCTTCAGCGCTTCGCGCACCAGATCACTGGTGGGACGCGCCGATCGTGTCTGCGACGGCAGACGGTCCAGAGCGGCCCGCGCTTCGGATTCGCGATACCCGAGACTGACGAGCGCCGCAATGGCTTCGCTCAAGCCCGCGTTCTGCAGAGTCGCCGACCATTTCTCACGGCCTGCCAGTCGCAGTCCGGCGACGCGATCCTTCAGCGCCACGATTATTTTATCCGCTGTCTTCTTGGTAAAGCCAAATAAGCTGACCAGCGAGCGGCTGTCGGCCTCGAGCACAGCCCGTCGGAAATCGGGCGATGATTTCGATATTTTATCGAGGTAATCCAGCGCTTTCTTCGCTCCGGTCCCGGGAATCTCGCGCAGAAGAAGATAAAGCTCTTTCTCCTCCAGACTGAGGAAACCGTAGAGGGTGATGCCGCCGCCGTACATGCCCATGGATTCGCTCACGTACAGTTGAATTTCCTGACCCGTCTCCGCCAACCGATCGTAGGCGGACAGCGTGACGGCGATTTCATAGCCGATCCCCTGAACGTCCACCAGCACCTGCCCGGGCATCTTGCTGAGTATCGTACCGCGGATACTTCCGATCATGGTTGAGCGAGCAGGCGAGTAGGTGAGTAGGTGAGTAGGTTTTCACCGTCTTGCTTACTCACTTTCTCGCTTACTCGCAGGTCCTGTCGAGTCTGAAGATGGCACAATGCGATGGCCAGCGCATCGGCCGCATCGTCAGGGCGCGGCAGTTCTTTCAAGCGGAAGTACCGTTGAAGCATGGACTGCATTTGAATTTTGGAAGCGGATCCGAACCCAGTCATCGCCATCTTCACAGCGCGCGGGTTGTACTCCACGATCGGAATCCCCTGCCCCGCCGCAGTCAAAAGAATCACGCCGCGCGCCTGCGCGGTCGCGGCAATGCTGACGGCAAATTTGGCAAAGAAGAGTTCTTCAATGGCCAGCACGGTGGGATTATACATCTGAATGAGACGCGTGAGGTCCTGATGAATCTGATGGAGCCGCTGGGGTAGTGGATCGCGAGCCGGGGAGAGGATTGCGCCGAAAGCTTGAAGTGTGAGCTGCCTGGCCGTCCTCTGAACTACCCCCCAGCCGGTTGTCGCCAGACCGGGATCAATGCCGAGAACGATCTCGTTATTTGGAGGCAGCTTCGATAATCTCCTTTGGAATATCAAAATTGGCGTAGACATTCTTCACGTCGTCATGATCTTCCAAAGCGTTCATCAGCGACAGCATCTGGCCGGCTGAGGCGCCGGTCAGCTTCACGTAAGTCTTAGGCAACATCGTAACTTCCGCTGAGGCCACGGGAATCTGGGCGGTTTCCAGCGCTTTCTTCACCTTCTCGAAATCGGCCGGCTGCGTGGTCACTTCAAAAACATCGGGATCCTCCGATTGAATATCTTCCGCACCGGCATCCAGCGCCACGGTCATCAGCTGGTCTTCCGTCGCCTTGGATTTCTCGACCGTCATCAGGCCCTTGGAGGAAAACATCCAACCGACGGAACCCGTTTCACCGAGATTACCGCCATGCTGCGAAAAAGTGCGTCGAATTTCACCGGCGGTACGGTTTTTGTTATCGGTGGTGACCTCGACAATCAGCGCGACGCCGCTGGGGCCGTAGCCCTCATAAACCAATTCTTCATAACTGACGCCCGGAAGCTCACCCGTCCCGCGCTGGATCGCCTTTTTAATATTGTCAGCGGGCATATTAGCATCCCGCGCATCGTCCATGGCTTTACGCAGACGCGGGTTGGCATCGGGATGGCCCCCGCCGATCTTGGCCGCGATCGCGATTTCTCGGACGATTTTGGTCCAAAGCTTCCCCCGCTTGGCGTCCGCCAAGCCTTTCTTATGTTTAATTCCTGCCCAACGCGAATGTCCTGACATTTCGACGATTATTTTAACAGATTTGGGTCTCCCTGGGTCCATTTTCTCCTTGAAAGCAGCGCAATTCGGCCCTACATTCGTGTATGGTTGGAGGGGCGCGAAGGCTGACTATAGGTGTCGGCATGTTGTGGCTGGCAGGTAGTGGACCCGTCAGCGGAATCGACTTTTCCGCGGTCCAGCAGCAGCTGGGAATCCCCACCTCAATCGCTTCCGTTGTGGACGCGAATACCGCTACACTCCCCCAGTACATCCTGATCCAGGACGTCCACCGGCACCCCGAAGTCCAAGGTCACATCGCGGCGCTGCTGTTGCATGGCCATGCGCAGTGGGGCCTCCGAAACGTCTTCATTGAAGGAGCATTCGCGCCGGTGGATTCCGTCCGATTTACGAATCTGAATATGGACAGCCGCGCGTCGCTGGCAGATCAGCTCCGGCAGGGAGAACTCTCTGGCGCGGAAGTCGCGGCCGCCATGGCTCCCGAGCACGATTTGCAACTTCTAGGACTCGAAGACATGGACGTTTACAAGGCCAACCTGGCGGCCTGGGCCCGAATGGAAGTCCAGCGCGATGCCGCCATGCAGGAACTTCAAACCATACGATTTGTGCAGAATACGCTGGATTTGAATAGCGAGGCTTTCACCCAGGGCGAACTCGATCGGCTGGAACTGCTTCTACGCCTTCAACTCAAACCCGCCGAATATGCGGCCTATCTGACCTCTCGACGGAAAATAGCCTCTTCTCCCCTGTTGTCGGATGCGATTGAAACCGCTGAAACGTTCTACCGTCTCGCCGATGAACGTAGCCGAATCTTTCTGGAGCGAGCGGAATCCTCTGAAACGGAGGGGCCGAAAGTGCTGGTCGTGGGCGGTTTTCACACGACCGCCATGGCAGCCGCATTGCGCGCCAAGGGCCTATCCTATGTTGTTCTCTCCCCCCGGGTGACCGAATCCGGATACGACGCCATCTACGCGCAGCGCCTGCGCGAGAGCGTCAGTGCGCTGAAGATATCCCCAGACGGGCTTTAACGACGGCGTTGTTGGGATCGAGCTGCGCCACCTTTTGGTAAGCGGCGAGAGCGTCATTGGTGCGACCCAGCTGATCATACGTCACACCCAGATTCTGCCACGCGATGACCGCATCAGGCTTCAAGCGAACAGTTTCCTCGTAGGCCGCGGCCGCCTCGGGCAGCTGGTGCTTATTGAAGAGGATGTTTCCGAGGTAAAACTGCAGGCGGTAACTTCGCGGTGTATAGCCCAGTAAAGCGCGAGTTTGTGCCAGAGCCTCATCCCACCTTTTCTGCGCCATCAGTTGCTCGATCTGCGCGTAGGTTGCGTCCAGGCGGCCGATAGGATCAGAGGCATGGCCCGCAGTTCTGGCCAGCATGGTGTTCAGGTTTCGCTTAGCCAGCCCGAATTCTGGGTCCAGTTCAACCGCTTTCCGATAGGCTTGATAGGCTTTCTCATAGTCGCCTGACTGCGTGTAGACGTAGCCCAGGTTATTCCACATATCTTTATCTTCGGGGAAAACAATCAGGCCGCGCTCATAAAGCTTTACCAGATCAGCGGCATGAAGTTTAAAATCTTTCATGTAAATCGTCGCCAGCGCATTGTACGCTTCATGTGACAGCGGGTTGATGTCGAGACAAATGCGGTAATCGGTGATGGCCTCCGGATAATGTCCCGCCTGCATCAGGATCGTGGCGAGGTTGAAATAAATCTCATCATACCCGGCATTGGCGTCCAGAGCCCGATGATACATGGCGACGGCATCGTTTTGCTGACCCATTCGCGCGTAGACATTCCCCAGTTCGTAATCGTTGTTGACCTCGAGGTGATGCCAGAAATAAGCACGCTCCAGATTCTGGCGCGCGGTCGCGAGATTTGTGTTTGCCTTGGATAATTTGAAGCCTTCGAAAAAATGGACCTCCCCCTCCCACATGCAGAAACTTCGCACGATAGAAACCAGAAGCAATACGGCAGAAAGTCCTAGCACGCTGGCACGCACGGCAGAACTCACATTAAATCGCTTATAGACCCGGGCTTCGGGATCCAGCACGAAGAGACTGCCGACCCACCACCAGAACATAAATGCCGGCACGGCAAAATGGATGGAGACATTCAGTAGATTGTCAATCAGCATGCCGGCCACTCCGCCGGCAAGACCCCAGTGCACGGATTTCCAAGGACCCGATAACCGGCTCCCGATGGAAAGACTCATGCCGAAAAAAACCACCCACAGCCAGATGACGATCCCCAACCCGATGCCGCCCGTCTGCGACCAATATTCCAGAATCTCGTCATGCGCATTATTGGCATGTGTGCGAAGGGTCTGATTTCTCGGCTCCAGCAGCAAGGGGCCCTGGTAGAATGGATAAAAGAGCTCCAGACAGCCCCAGCCCTTCCCCAGAAACGGATGGTCTTCTACCATGCTCCAGGCCGAGAGCCAGATCAAAAACCGCTGCGACACCGGACCATACGCCCCTTTCGTCACCTCTTTGACTTCGGCGATACGGTTGATCACCGTGGCGCTGTAAGCGCCTTGTTCACCTTTAGGCCAGGTCATCGTCACCAGGAACATGGCCACAAGCAAAATCCAAAGCGCACGCTTCGCATCCGGTTTAATGGCTTCGTGACTCCAGGATCCGATAATCACGATCACGACCGCAACCAGCAACCCGGCCCAGGACGACCGTGTCAGCGTGGCCAGCAGGGCGCCTAGATCCGTCAGAATTGCGATGAATAGCAACGGCCGCGGGACATCGGTCGCTTTCTGCAGATAATCGCCGATCATAACGGCCATCACTACAATCAGATACGACGACATGAAGTTGGGGTTGCCGAAAGTCGACACGGGGCGACTGCCGTACGGATTTAAACTATGGGGCCAGATCCATTCCGTCCCGAAATACTGGGCGATGCCATAAACGGAAGCGAAGACGCTGACCGCATAGCTGATCCAGAGTAGCCGTTTGAAAAGCTCTCGATCCTGACTGCGCAGAGCGGCGGCATAGACGAGATAGGTATTCACCATCAAGAAAATGAATCCCTTGCTGCCCTCGCTATAGATAGGCTTAAAGAAAAGCCGATGTTGCACAAAAGAGGCCAGCCAGGAAAGAACCGAAATAATGATGAGTGCCAGGAGCGGAAGGTCCAGCGGGGAAGCGACCCAGACCAGCTCCTTCTGCCGCCATGCTTGATATATCCACACGAGCCAGAGCGCGGCCACAAGAATATTGAGAAGTTCGATCTGGGTATAGTAGGGATTGCGAGTCAGGTCCGTGAAAAACAGCAGCGGACAAACGACAAAAAGATAACACAGAAGACTGCGAACGACACCGATAAACAGGCAGAGCATTCCAAAAAGGATCAGGAGAAATATGAGGATCTGAAAAGGATCGCGATAGAGGTCCGCAAATACGAAGAAAAACGTATACACGACGAAGAGGACGCTTAGGAAATTACGAAGGCCGCGCGGGAGGGAGGTTTGCATGGAAGACGCGCTGAACATCCGGATCCTGCGGCGCCAGAGTGCGAATTTGATACCACGTCTTGATCACGTCCTGCTGGCGCCCCTGCCGGCCATAGACGGAGGCTAAATTTTTCAAAACGCGGACATTGCTCGGATCCTGCCAGAGACTCATCCGATAGGCTTTGACGGCCCCTTCCAGATTTCCGCGCACATACCTAACATTCCCCAGGTTCTCGAACATCTCGGCAGAGAAATGGCGGTGATTGCGGCTCCAATGCTCATCGAGGACGTCATTCTCCGGAGCTCCGCAGACGGTGGCGTTGAGGGATTCCTTGTAAAGCGATTCCGCCGCATCGTAATGCTGCTCGGCTTCAGCCGGTTTGCCCTGCATCTTGGCCAGGTCCGCCAGCTGCATATGGACCCACCCCGCCCGCGTGTAGTTGGGCTCAAAGACCGGGTCGAGCCCATGATACTTGTGGAAATACATCAAAGCTTCATCCCAATCAGACTGGGTCTGCAAAAGCGCCTGAGTGGCTTCAGGGGACAATCGACCTGCGGACCGATAGGACTCATTCTCCTGATTTCTGAGTTGTTCAAAGAGTCGCCGGTCGTCCTGCCCTTTCTTAAGATAAACCAAGCCGGCCTGGTGATGCGTCTGGACGTAATTCGGCGCGATGGCCCAGACGCGCTTGTATTCCTTCATCGCCAGATCAATATCGCCCGGCTGCCAGCGATCCGTGTACACATTGCCCATGAAATAATAGGCCATGATGTAGTTCGGGTTCAGAGCGGCCACCTTGTTGTAATTTTCAAGCGCCGACTGCCAGTTCTGCTGTTTTGAGAAATAAATGCCCCGATTATGGAAGGCATCCGCCATGAAATATCCCCAGAATATGTTCAACGGAACAATCATCGCGCACAGAATGATAAATCCGTAGACATGGCGCAGGGATCGACACACTTTATACAGAACCCAGATAACAGCCAATACCGTCCCGAGAAAAGCCACCCACGAAATCACCCATAAAAGCGCTTCCCCAAACGGATCAGGCAACGGTCCCTGAACATCGTTAAACTGACGCAGAATCGTATAGGCAAAGAAGCCAAAAAGGACCGCGGTCACAGCGCTGGCCACCACAAGGAGACCCGGCGGATGGCCTTCCACCGCGTCTAAAGCTCCGTCGCGGGCGTCGAACTGGGCATCGGTTTCGGCCATCGGATCATGAATCGCCAGGGCGCCGATCAGACCCGCCAGCAGCCATAGGAAAATCCCTGACGATACAAAACGCAGGCTCACATCCATGAAATTGTGCATGAGCATGCCCCAGAAAGCCGCCAGGAAGGCCAGCATATAGAAGGCCCGGGGATCGTTGGATGTTTTGCGCTTGCCCGTGACCGGATCGCGGATGGATAAACCTTCAGTAAAGCGACTGAGAGCGCGAACCCCCACCAATGAAAAAGTGGATATCACCCAAAGGAAAATACCAAAACCAAGAATGCCTTCATCCTGAAGTACCTCCCAATACTCATCCTCCGCGTGGTCGGTTTCGGTATTGTGCTTCCCTTCAATGTGGAAGATCTGGGGGCGCCGGAATGCGGGGTAGAGAATGCGAAAACTTCCGATTCCGTTACCCCAGATCGGGTGCATCTGAGCCATTTCCCATGTGGAGACCCATGTGCAGACGCGGAAGCGGATCGACTCGACCCGACGATGCGAGAAAATGGATACGGCGATGACAGCGAATATCAGTGTGATCCAGGTTGCCTTCTGGATCGCACGCCGGATATTTTCCGACCGGAACTGCGAAAAATACCGTAGAACGAGCATCCAGAATAAAACATACGCCGCTACATAGCCTATCCATGCCCCTTTAGACTCTGTCACGAACAAACATTCTGTTGTGAGGTAAAAAAGAACGCCCAGGAACGAGAAACGAATGGTCGCCCAGAACAAGAAAGACCCAACCAGCAGCGTAAAGATGGCCGTGGACCAGGATTCCAGGTGCAGCGGGATCAGCGCCGCGTCCAGCTGATAAGCCAGCGCGGATACTCCGATGGTGACGATCGAAAAAACCAGTACGGAAACCGGTCGGTCGGCATGACGTTTCAGGAGCAGGGCCAGGATAATGGGCGTGAGAATGACAAGGAAATTGCCGTAGAAGTTGGGGTTTCCGAACGTCGAGAAGATGCGCGGCCCGAAGGCTTGACGCCATACAAACGGATCGATCCCGGAGCTGGAAGTCGACCCTGGGAAAAATCTCGAGTCAATAAACTGAATGAATCCATAAATAGTCGCTACCGCGGTGGCGGCAAGTATGTATAAGGTTAACCGCTTTAACCGTTGGACTGTATTAATCTCGCGCAGCGCGATCAGAGCGAAATGGATATAAAAAACCCGGCGCAGACATTCATCCAGGCTGGGGCCCGGGTAAGCTGCATGGGCGAAGGAGAGGAGGCCCGAAGCCAACGCCGCCAGAAGCGGGAGATAGACGGGCCAACACTCCTTCCAGCGCGAGTCCCAATCGGAGGCGAGAGTCAAATACCAGAAGGCGATGAGCACGGTGCCCAGCATCTGGACGATCGTGATCTTCACCTGCGCTGAATCGTAGGTATGCAGATAGAAGGCGATCGAGGTGAGAAAATAGAGAAATGCGAGGCCGTAACTGAGGTAACGACTGGCTAGACGGGCGGTAAGACGGTCAATCATTAGTTACAGAATATATCAAAAGGCGCGACAAATTGCGTTAATTCAGATGCGGCTTGAAGCGAATATTAAAGCTCACGCGGTTCGTCATGCCGAGATCGCCCATGGGGACGAAGGCGTAATCCAGCGACATGGTGTTCCAGCGGAACCCGATGCCGGCGCTGAAGTTGGAAAGACCTCCCAGATCCGGCTGATTCAACTGATAGCGATAACCCACCCGCAGCGAGAAGAAGCGTCGCGGCGTCACTTCCGCGCCGACATCCGCTTCGCCCTTAAGATCCTCGCGTTTCACAAAATCAGTCGAGAGCAGCCACTGGGCAAAAGGCTGGCCCGAAATTCCTGCGCGCAACGTCAAAGGAAGCTTCACCGCGGCATCCGCAAATTTGCTGGCCACGCCCACATTCTGGACGGCTGCTCCTACGTTCCAGGAACGTTCGTCATTGGCTTGGTACACGATACCCAGATCCGCCGCACCGCCCGTCGATGACGCGTCAGCCAGAGACTCGCGCAGAAGCTTCACCGTAGCCCCCATCGAAAGATCTTCGGTTACGGGAGCGGCGCCCGACAGTCCGAGCGACATATCGTAGGTCGAAAAGTCGCCGTTCTCGGTAAATCCATCCCCTGATGGCTGAAGCGTCGCGACGGTCCGGGTGATATCGCCGACCCGAAGATAATTGGCGGCGACCCCCCAACTGAATCCCTCATGCCGACCGGCGTGGCCATAGGCAACAGCTTCCTGGGTTACATTTTCGACATAACTGAGGTGCTCAAGGGACGCCTGGGAAGCGGCCATCGTGACGAGTGAAGCCGGATTATAGGCCAACGCTTGGATGTCATTGGGGACGGAGGTAAAGGCCTGGCCCATCGCCGTAGAGCGTGCGCCGGCTGGAATGTTGAGGAATGAGAACGCTGCCGTTCCGCTATTGTCCGTGGCGAGGAGGGGTCTGAAGGCCCAACCCAGTAAAGAAATCGCTATGAAATAGCGACGAAATTCGATCTTCATAACCAGGGCCGGCGCATGTCGAGTATGTATAACAGGCGATCGCAACCCGGTCAATATCAAAAATATTCATAAAACCGCTAAAAAAAGAAAGCCGGGGACCATCGCGTCCTATGCTTTATGGTAGCGATGGTCATCAGCAAAACGATCGGCCTTCAGCCGATCGTGCTGATGAAGGGACTCGAGCGCCAGACAACGGGCGCTCGGTCGCCAGCTGTGTGGCGACCGAACCTATCAAGGATGCAGGCTGACAGCCGGGGATGGGACTCGAACCCACGACCACCTGTTTACGAAACAGGTGCTCTACCAACTGAGCTACCCCGGCTGTCAGCCTGCCACCATTAACGACCACCTGTTTACTCCAACGTAAAAACGATTTAGAGAATCTCCCAACGCTCAAGAATCTTTCGTCGAATGTCACGACGCCCGTGAATCACCGCAGCAATATCAATGCGATCCGGCTTCAAACGATAAAGGATCCGATAATTCTGAAAGATCAGCTCGCGGCCGGTTGGATCTTGAATTTCAGGAATGATGCGGCCAATTTCTGGAAATCGCTCCAACTTCTGAACGATCTGTAGAATTCTCTGGATAAATTCAGCGGCATAATATTCGGAGCCTTGTGTGATATAGTCCCGAATGCCCGCCAAATCATCAATGGCAGGCGTGGACCAGAAAAGAATCATTTTGACCGGAACAGCCTCTTAACCTGGTCGTGAACCATTCCTTCGCCGCGGTCTGCCGCTTCGATCCCACGCTCATATTTTTGGCGGACGTAAAGCTGATACATGATATCGTCCCAAGTGGCTTCATCCGGCAGCTTGTCGAGCAATTTCTTCGCCTCTTGTTTGGCGTTTGATCGCTTAGACATAGATTCCTCCTGATCCCTGCAAATTATAGTTCAAAGAACTTGCGGATGCGTAATCTTAGCGAATTTTGAGCTGCTCGGCCTCTTTTTCATCCTGGCGAAGAAGCACCGACGGAAAAGGGGCGGGGACCTCAATCCCTTCGCGGCGAAAGGCATCCCAGACGCGCGTGCCGAGCGTATCCTGCACGGTAAAACGACGGCCATAATCCTGAATCCAATAATAAAGGATGTATTTGGAAGAGCCTTCATCATGCGAGAGGACGTCGGCCTCCGGCGCCGGCGACGATGCGACACTGGGGATATTTTGAGCGCTGCTCAGCAGGGCGTCCTTCACCTTCGCAGGCGAGGCATTGTGCGAAACCGCCACTTGAAAACTCATCCGGCGAAGCCCCGTCTTAGAACAATTCACGACGATCTGCGTCTGCAGCAGGCTGTTCGGAATATACACGAAGTCGCCATCCGAGGTTTCGAGCACCGTCTGCGCCCAATTGATATCGACGACCTTCCCCTCGCGCCCCTGAAAGGAAATCCATTCTCCGATACGGATGATCCGGCTCATTCCAAGGCCTGCAATGAATGTCTTGAGCGTGTCCTGCATCGCCAGAGCCAAACCGGCCGTCGCTATGGTCGGAATCGCCACCAGCGTCAGCGGATTAAAATGCAGAACAAAACGGAGCACCGGCAAAAGCACGAGACAAAACGTCGTCAGTTTTATCACCGTGCGCAGGGGCGGAGAAATGTAAAACTCCTTAACGTCGGAAAGGTAGTGCTGAATGACGAACAGGTCCACCAGAGCCACCGCGCTCAGCGCAGTGACGACGCAGGTAATGAATAGATAGGCTGTGAGAATTGCCGGATGAAGGAGGCGCGATAAAGGCGAGGCCAGCACAAAAGCCAAACCGCCGAACAGCGCAAAAACGCTGATGTAATTAATCGTGAATCCCCAATGCGCTTTCAAATGCCTACGGTGGAGAAAATACCAGAGACCCGCATAAATCGGCACGCCACTCGCCAGGACGGCCAGCGCTGCTTTTAAAGCATCAAAATACTCGGGAACGGTTCGGATTTGGCGAAGGAGGTCAGCGATCATAGGTAAAAAGGTATGCCGGGGGACAGGATCGAACTGTCGACACCTGGTTTTTCAGACCAGTGCTCTACCACTGAGCTACCCCGGCAGGAAATTTAATTAGTGCTTGGGCGTCGCAGTGGATTATGCCAAATTACCGGCTGAATTTCCTACCCAGCTCAGGTACGTACTTCGCCGATCAAAGGACGGGCCGCGCTGTCACGGATCGCTTTTTTCCATTTGGGGACGCTTAACGCATAATGACTCACAAACTGACCATCCACATACACAATCGGTGTCGACCATCCGGCACATCGGGCCATGCCAGGTTCTTTTTCTACTTCTTTTATTGTCATGGCGACCTTGAAGTGACTAGAAAGGCGGCTTAGGTCCTCTTCCGCCATATCGCAGTATTTGCAATTGCAGCGATAAAGCGTTACTCCTCTTGGTTTCAATGAGCATAAGTCACTACTTTTCATGAGACTCCAGGTCGAAAACGCGATACCGTATGATCTCGAAAACTGTGGGCGCGATCGAAACGATGAGCGGCCCCATTAACAGACCCTTTAGCCCAAAAACGGCTACACCGCCCAGGATCCCGAACATGAGAGGCAGCAGGCCCATATGAATCCGGTGCCCGACAAGCCAAGGCCTCGCAAAACTGTCGACCCAGAGACACATGCCCGCTCCCCAGGCTAAGAGGAAAACGCCCGGGATCATGCGTCCAGAGGCGATCGTCACCAAACCGACCGGCACCCAGACGGCGCCCGTACCGACGACGGGGATCGCGCTGGCGAAGCCCGTTATAACCCCAAGCAGAACGGCGGACGGAATTCCCATCAGTGCATAGCCTAATGTCGCGATGGCGCTCTGGAGAAGTGCGGTCAAAAAGAGACCGCGCACGATCGCTACGGTAGCCAGACGTGTTCGGTCGAATAGACGCTGCCGGTCCTCTGCATGAAGCGGGAGAAGCTTGTTTAGCCGTTCCATATATGCGCGTCCATCACGCAACAGAAAAAAGGTAATGAGCGGACACAACAGCAGGCTGAGGGTGCCCTGCAAGAACCGCGAGGCTTCCTGCGCCGCCCAGTCGGTAATTTGATCGAGGACACGAGCGGCGTACCGCAGGAGACATGTCGCAGCTTCGGTGCGTCTCATACCGCTGTCTCGTGCGATGGTGTCCTGAATCGGTTTGACGACGCTTAAAGAACCATCCATCCGGCCCTGGTGAATCGCCTGATTGGCGTGGTACCAGCGAGCCAGCACCGGTCGTAAATTGTCCGCCTGAGCGATGGCCGTCCAGATCAAGAAGAAGACAGGCAGAACAAAGAGCATTAGAATCATCAGATCGATCACCAGCGCGCACACCGTCGGCGACATTCGGGGCCAACTCCGTCCCATCCTGCGGTAGAGAGGGTAAACGGTAATCGACAAGGAGACGGCCAGGACGATTGGGCCAATGAACGGAAGGAGGACGGCGAGAATCCCAACCAGAGCCAGAATGCCGAGCAGCGTCAGGTATGCCGCGGACGCGGCTGAACTCGGAACCTCCTCGGCCGGCGGTTGCGCGGCGTGGCCGTTCGCTGCGAGATCTAAGTTTTTATTCATACGCTCTCGCCTCCTGTTCGGTTTAATGCAAGCTCACGTGGCCGCCGCCCGGCTGATTCTTTCTCAACAGAAGCGTTCCCAGGATCATGGCCATCAGGATGCCGCCCAGCACTTGATAGGTGTGGATATAGGAGAGCGTGGCCGCTTGCCCCTGAACGGCCCGGTAAATCGTGGCCATGGCTTGCTGTTCGCTCCCCAGCCGCTCGGCGAGCCCATAGAAGGCGGCTACGGCTTGCGGGTTATAAGGCGTGAGATGATTCACGAGCTGCACTTGATACGCCTGTGAGCCGCGCGCGATGAGCGTCGTTACGATCGAAGTTCCTACGCTCGAGCCCATGTTGCGCATAAAGTTCAACAGACCCGACACACTGTTCGACTTCTCTTGGGGAATTCCGACGAAGGCCACAAGGTTGATCGGAAGCCAGACCAAGGGAATGAGCGCTTGCTGGACGATCATGAGCCACGTGGCCGCGCGGAAGTCGAGCGTCAGGATATTGGTTCTCGCCGCGGAGTAGGCAAACGCCAACGCCATGAACGCGGCGCCGACCCCGATGATCTTCCGGCCCTGAAACTTGCCGCACAGCTGCGCCGTTACGGGAAACGTGACGAACATCACGCACGCAGCCGCCGAGAGCACAAGACCTGCTTTGGTCGCACTGTAGCCCATGAGCGACTGCAGAAACTGGGGCATGAGGACAATGCTTGAAAACATGATGATCCCGGTACCAAACATCAAGACGTTGGCGATCCAGAAATTGCGGTTCGTAAAGAGCCGCACTTCAACGACCGGGTTCTTCTGGAACCATTCCCAGACGACCAGACTGGTCAGTGAGATCGCCGATATGGTCATGAGGGTCACAATGAGGTGTGAGTTGGTCCAATCTAAGGTCTGTCCCTTATCAAGGAAGACCTGCAGTGTGGCGATGCCAAGTGCCAGAAGCCCAATACCCACATAGTCCATCTTGACCGCAGCGGCCCGGAGTTCCTTCAGGTAGGGCGGATCTTCCAAAACCCAATACAGCATGCCCAGGAGAAGCAGGCCGGTCGGAAGATTAATAAAGAAGATCCAGGGCCACGAATAGTTGTCCGTGATCCATCCACCGAGCGTAGGGCCGAGAGCCGGAGCCACCACAGCCGTCAGGCCAAAGACTGTGAAAGCCGTCCCGCGCTTCTCCGGAGGGAACGTATCGGCCAGGATCGCCTGCGCCATGGGCTGAAGCGCCCCGCCGCCAGCGCCCTGCAGAACTCGGAACAGGATCAGCATGGGCAGGCTGTTGGACAGCCCGCACAGGATGGAACTGGCGGTAAAGAGGCCGACGCAGACCATGAAGAAGCGCTTGCGGCCAAACGCATTCGCGAACCAACCACTCATGGGTAGCACGATGGCATTGGAAGCCAAATACGAGGTCAGCACCCATGTGCTCTCGTCGTTGGTCGCCCCGAGGCTCCCCGCGATGTGCGGGAGAGCCACGTTGGCGATCGAAGTGTCCAGCAGTTCCATAAAGGCCGCCAGCGATACGATGACGGCGATGTACCAGGGGTTGATCTTGGGAGTCCAGGCGCTTTTCTGTTCCATGGCATTCTCCTTAGCGGACCCGGACGGAAGGCTCCACCGACATCCCGGGAACGAGACGATGGTCTTCGTTTCCGCTGTCGATGACGATCTTCACCGGGATGCGCTGCACAATCTTGACGTAGTTGCCGGTCGCGTTCTCAGGCGGCAGGATGCTGAACGCAGCACCCGTTCCGGCCTGCAGACTGTCCACATGCCCGCTGTACTCGCGGCCTCCGATCCCATCTACTTCAAAGGTCACCTGTTGGCCCGTCGACATGTGCTTGAGTTGCGTTTCCTTGAAGTTTGCAGTCACCCAGACGTTGGAAGGCACGATCGCCAAGAGCGGCAATGGAGGCCGGACGTAGGCGCCCTCTTCGACTGTTTTCTTGGTAATGCGGCCTTCTTCCGGCGCGGTGATCACGGTGCGCGAAAGATCGAGTTCGGCCTTGTCGAGCGTCGCTTTGGCCTTTCTCACTTGCGCAGACAAGGCATCCCGCTCGGCCCGCGTGGTGTCTAGTTGCTGGCGGGCGATGTCGTCGGTGAGCGCCAACTTCTCATAGCGCGCGAGATCGTTCGTTGCGCGGCGTAAATTGGCCTCGCTCGAGAACAGATCGGCCTGCGCTTTTTCCCGTTGAATTAGGTAGTCCGAGGGGTCGATCTCGACCATCCGGGCTCCCTTCTTCACGGGTTGGTTGTCGGTGACGAGGACATGTATGACCTTGCCGTCGATTTGAGGGCTCACCGGGATGATGTGTCCATCCACAAAGGCGTTATCGGTCTCTTCATGGGTATAAGCCGAATGGAGAAACACGCTCGATACGCCGAGCACGGCCGCTCCCGCCACCGCGAATGCGGCAATCTTCCAAGGGCGACGTGCCGTCATCCTTTTATCGGGCTGCGAAACAACTTTCTCTTGATTTCCGTTTTGCTTCACGTCAATGACTCGTTCCAGCGTGCTGGTGTTCATGTTTATCTCCTTTTTTAGAATTCGAATGTCTTCATATGTCCGACGGCCAGCGCCAAATTCGCCTGAGCGTCTGCCAGGCGGGCCCAGGCGTCGGTGTGAACTTGGCGGGCCTGCGCGAGGGACGTTTGTGCGTCAACCACTTGGATGTTGTCGCCGACGCCGGCCCCAAAGCGATTTTCCGCCTCCCCCACTTCGCGTTCTGCCAACTGCACGCGAAGCTCGGCCACACCGATCTCATCCAGCTCGGCTTTCAGCGTTTCGAGAGCCAGCCGTGCATCTTCCTCGACCTGGCGGCGGGTGTCACTCGCTTGGCTTTCCACGGCGTTCAGGCGCCCTTCGGCTTCCCGAATTTGTCCGACCGTCCGGCGTCCTTCGAAGATCGGAAGGACGAGCCGTCCCCCAATGGAACCCGTTCGGGCCGAGCCCTCTGGAAGATTTCCACTCCAACCGTAGTCGCCGAAAGCAATGACCGTCGGCAAGAATCCGGCTTTCGCCGCGACTAATGCCGATTTGGCCGACTCGGTGTTTTCGCTGACGTAATGAATCTCAACACGGTCTTGAAGCGCTCGTGCGATCAGGGAGTCCTGCGGCTCAGGGGCGGTCTTGAGATCCTGACGCTCAACGAGCATGATGGCGGCATCAAAGGGAAGGCCCACGACGCGCTTCAGGCGGATGTCGGCTTGAACCGCATCACGCTTGGCGATTATCAAGGCGTGGCGCGCCTCCGCCGTCCTTGTTTCTGCGCGCGTGAGATCAATCCCCGTTGCCATGCCGGCGTCGCGGCGCCGGTTCGCCTGGGCGTCCAGACGCTCGGCCAACTCAAGATCGGCTTGAGCGGCATGAATGGCCTTCTGCGCCCGCAAGGCTTCTATATAGGAAAGCGCCGCTGCGGAGGCCACATCTTCTTGGGCCAAGTCCACCCCCAGGCCCGCGGCACGCGCTTGAGCCGAGGCCGATTTGGTCGACCAGATCGACTGGACGTCCAGAAGCTTTTGAGTGAATTGTAGGCGGCTGTCGAATACGTTAAAGGGACCAATGACCGTATTCGGCAGAAGCGGATTCGAGGAGAAGCCTTCCGCCGCCAAGTTTGTTTTGAAAACTCGTTCTTGGCCGATGGAGCCGATCACCTGTGGCAGGAGCGCGGAAGCCGTCTCGATGACGCGGCCGCGAGCTTCTTGGTCCGTCGCCTTCGCTAATGCCGTCGTCAGGTTCGTTTGAATGGCCTGCTCAATGGCCGCCTCCATGGTTAAGGAAACGGCTGATGGCGATGTGTCGGCATGCGCGTATAACGCGCAGGCCGCGTACAAAATCACCGCCAACAAGAATCGAACGATATACGTGATGTTAAGCCCATACCATTTCATGACACTCTCCGCGCGTTCGTCGTTTGATAATCCATGCGCAACGACCAGTAAGGCGATAGCACCTCGCGAAACTCGGTCAGCCACCGGAAGCCCTCCTGCTGAAGCAACTCATGCTTATCCCGTACCCCATCCGCCTCTTTCTTTCGACTCATTCGTTTCATCGGCTTCTCCTTTCGTTCCATTAGTCTGTATTCACTGACTTACGTCACAAAAAAAATCAGCCGCCCAGTAAGGCCAACGCCTTAGGGTTATAGTGACGCTCAATGACGGGTTCGCTCAACCCCAATCCCCGCAGCGCGAACCGCACGATTTCTTCAATTAGATGCTGTCGGTCCATCCCGAATTCAACGATCGGAGGATTCGGCAGAAGCCAAGGTCCAACCCCCGCGCCAAGCGCTTCGATAAGGTAACTGGCAATCCGAGCTGGAGCGGCGTATTTAGGTATATCGCCTGCGGAAATGGCCACCTCGACGCATTTCTCGAGCTTCGCATGATAGGGGCTCAAAGCTTGCTGGCGTGTGAAGCGTATGAAGTGGCCATCGCCCGCCATGCTGCGCAGACTGGCCCTGAGGTAAGCATCACGCTCCGGGGAGTGCGACAAAAATGCATGCACAAGATAGTGGGTCAATATGACGAGGGTCGACGTCGATGGCTCGAGCGAAAATATCCTTTTGGCATCCCCCATCATTTCGTCGGCAAGGGATTTGAGCGCCGCCTCATGCAGCGCCTCCTTGCTTGGGAAATGCTTATAGAGGAGACGCTCCGAAACGCCCGCTGCCCGAGCCAACAGTGCGGTTCGGGCTCCTTCCAGACCGGTGCGCGCAAAGAAATCCCGCGCTGCTTTGAGGATCAACTCTCGCCGGTCTAGTTTCGACATTCGTGATTGCCGGTTCTTTTTCATGTAGTCAGTATATACTGACTACTAAGATATTGTCAAGCTTGAATGACAATTATTTTTTACTGGGTGCGAAAACCGTTTTAATTCAATGCTTTTAAGCTATTAATTTTTATGGCGGGCCGAAGCCGAATTGATGGATTGGAAGGCGTTTACTGCAAAGACCGTGCCGTCGTCGACATGGTTTGCTTTCTAGACGGAGCAGGTGACGTGAATCAAACACGCATCCCTACATGGACAAAAATTAGTGCGGGATCCAGGTCGTTCTCCACTGGCATTTCAATGGCAGCACACTGGCAGAAAGGGGTAGAAATAGGGGATATATGGCGGAAATTGGCGGAAGTACTACCGTCGAGAAGGTGCAGCTGGGTCAGGCTGTCCGCGAGTTTTCAGACCAGTGCTCCACCACTGAGCTACCCCGGCAGGAAATTTAATTAGTGCTTGGGCGTCGCAGTGGATTATGCCAAATTACCCGCGGAATTTCCTACCCTCTGGGCTTGACCGTGGTCGCGGCCGCCTGGAGACCCTTAGCGACTTCGGGCAAGATCCCCAGCTCCTGATACAGCGGGCGGATATACTGACGCAACGTCGGTAAATAGCGGAAGTACCACAGGGCAGCCGCTAGACACAACGCCCCGGCCATGCGTACGCTCCCCGGCGCCCCGATCAGGCTGGCCACCGCCCCACCGCCGAAGTTCCCGAGTGGCGCCATCCCAATGAATGCGGTCGTGAAAAAACTCATTACCCGGCCACGTTTGTCCGGTTCGACAATAGTCTGGAGCACCGTGTTGATGGAGGCCGTGCCGATCATCATTCCGAAGCCGGCGGCCAGCATCATGGCCCACGACATCCAGAACCAGCGCGAAAACGAAAACATCACCAGCCCCGTTCCAAAAAGGGTCATCCCCGCACCAATGACGCGTCCCAGGCCGAGCACCGTTCGACGGGACGCCAAATAAAGCGCCCCCATCAGCGCTCCCAGGCCGGAAGCCGCCATCAGAAATCCCAGCGTGTGCGGACCTCCGTGCAGCACCTGCGCCGCAAAGATGGGAATCAGCACCGTATAGGATGAGCCAAACAGACTCACAATCGCTAACGACGTCAGAAGGGTAATGATCGGAACCGATCCAGAAACATAGGCCAGACCCTCACGAAATGCCTTCCATAGATCCGTTCGAATTTGTGGATGCTCGACGCGCCTCAGCCGCATGCTGAGCAAACTGATAATGATCGCCAGATAACTGACCCCATTAATGAAAAAGCACCATCCCTCTCCCACAGCCGCAATAAGTAAGCCGGCCACGGCCGGGCCGATCAGACGGGCCGCGTTCACCAGGCTCGAATTCAGCGCGATCGAATTGGGCAGATCGGCCGGATCATCCACCATCTCAATGACAAAGGACTGCCGACTGGGGATCTCCAGCGCATCAATCGCTCCCGAAAAGAGGGCCAGGAGGATGAGCAGGTGATACGTAATCCGATGGGTTAGAACCAAAGCCGCCAGCGCAAAAGCCTGGCCCATGGCGAGGATTTGAGCGATGAGGACCAGCCGATGCTTATTCGCCTGGTCGATCCAGGCGCCGGCAAAAGCCGCCAGGAGAAACGTCGGTATCTGGCTGGCAAATCCCACCACACCCAGCGCCAGAGCCGAATGGGTCAAACGATAAGCCAGCCAGACCTCACCCGTCTGCTGGATCCAGGTCCCCGTTAAGGAGAGACCTTGTCCTATAAAGAAGAGGCGGTAATTACGGTGCCGGAGGGCCCGGAACACGGTTAGGAGAATTCGTACGGGCGAGGGTCAAAATAGGGCGAGAGAATAGTTATGGCGGCTCCTGTGGGAGGAATCAGGAAACGGAGGGCTGCAGACAATCCGGGTTGGTTTTGCCGAGTTCCTCGAGTTCATGGCGGCTGGTGCCGAGAACGGACAATATCGGCCGCATGATCTCTTTGAAGAAAATCCGGTCCGAGAACAACTTCTGCCCCACGATGGCCTGCCCTCGGTGTTCCCAATCGGGAATCAAGTCATGAGCCGGCATGCGGAACCCGGCCAGCACCGTTCGGACGTCCTCGAGGGTGCCATCACGGTCCTCTTTCATGTAAAGCTTCACCCCATCCTGGAAAAACTGGTAATGAGCGGACTCATCCCGCGCGATGAAGCTGAGCGCGGTAGCCAGTGCGGAATCATTCTGCTCAATGGCCCGCCGCCGCAAGTTCTTGTAATTAAGGCCCGTGGAAAGCTCCTGGAAGGTCGTATAAATCATCATCTGACGGGGTGTTTCAAACGGCATATTCCATTCTTTTGACAGAACCTGTTCCGTGAATTCGTTGACCTCCTTCAGGGAGCGCTTACCCGATTGGAGGAGCCATTGTTCCAGAGCCATGGAATGCTTCGATTCTTCATAGCCCCAGTTAGCCTGAAACCAGGCCCGGCCGCGGCTTTTTCGTACGAGATGGAGAATCTTCGATGTGTAGTCCGGGAGGTACAATTCGACCGCCATAAACGACTCTACAATCAAGGCGATATCATCCGTGACGGCGGAGTTGCAGCTCTGCCAGGGGATATCCTTTTGGAGGTTCCACCGGCGCTCAGCCTCCGCGCGGTTGAAAAACTCCAAATAAAGCTCATAAAACTGATTTTCAAGCTGTGCAGACACGGAATCTCCTTTTAGGTCGTGGGGGTATTATAGAAAACGCCCTCTGAACTCACAAGCCAAGAGAGGCGGGCATCAGACTAGGCGGCTAAGCACTGCAGCAGCTGTTCCGGAAGGTTCCCGTCGTCGGGGTAGGAGGCGACCTTGATTTGCAGATTGGCTTCGAAATCTTGCCGTACACGCCGGACCATTTCCTCGGCGGCGGTCTTGGTAATCTCGGGAAGCGCCAGCCAAACCGCGCCGCGACCTTGTACGACCGTTACGGATTCGACACCCGTCGCTGACTTTACGACCGCCTGCAGCCGGTGAAGAATCACGGATGGCATTTCCTTGCCGTCCGTCGCCATGGACAGCTTCCATTGCTCGACCGCGAAGCTTAGGAGCGTCAACGGCTGGCTGCGGCTGACGGCTTCTTCAAAAAGGTGCTTCACCTGCTCTTTAAAGAGGCTTTCCGCGGCAATTTGCGGCAGAATGAAGATAAACTGGGTGCCGGCCCCTACCTGACTCTCAATCCAGATGCGGCCTCCATGCAGCTCAACAAACCCTTTGCAGAGTGAAAGGCCCAAACCGGTGCCCTTTTCGCGGCCCTGCGGCGCATGGCCGAATTGCTGGAATTTGCCGAAAACTTTGGGAAGGTCCCTCGGCTGAATGCCGGGTCCTGTGTCCGACACCTGAAAGCGTACGCCTTGATCATCGATGCTCGCGGATATTTCAACGTGTCCTTTTTCGGTAAATTTGAGGGCGTTCTGAATCAAATTCGTAAACACCTGAACAATCTTGTCGCGATCGACGAAGAGCTCCAATCGTTCCGCTGGAATCGCCGACCGAAGCTCCAGGCCCCGCTCTCGGGCCAGGGGTTCGAAATTCCTGACAAGTTCCTGAATCAGAAGGCTTATATTGACGGACTCGCAGCGCAACTCTAGCTTTCCGGCTTCAATCTTAGAAATATCCAAAAGCTCATTGATGAGGCGCGCTAATCGTTCAATGTTGCTTAAAGCCAGATGCAGGGCGTCCTTTTGATCGGGCGTGACCGCGCCGAGAAGCTCGCCTGCGACCATACGGATGGTCGCGTTGATCGTGGTCAAAGGCGACCGGAGCTCATGGGACACCATATTCACAAAATCGGTCTTCAGCTGATCAAGCCGTTTCAGCTCCGTAATGTCGCTGAAATAAAGGCGCACGCGGGGCCCCCCGTCCAACAGACAAATCAGCTGCTCGTAGATTTTGTCGCCCAGCTTAATCGGCCTCGTGATGAGTGTTTTCCCCTCGCGCTTGAGGTTGGCCAGGATCGGCTGCAGTCCTTCAAAAGCGGCGTGATCGGTCTTCTGGATTTCGAGCTCCGGGAATTCTTGTAAGGCGGCCGGGTTAATGTAATAGATCTTCCCCCCCGTATCGGTTTCCACGATGGGGTTCGGCGCCATCTCCGAAAAGGACGCCATATGCGCCAATTCCCGTTCGATCTGGGTGCGGTCGGCCAGCTCCTCCTGGAGCTTTGCGATCATCTTTTCCAGGGTTTCATAGGAGGGTCGCTTAGGTTCCATACATTATTAGGCTAGACGCAAAACCGTTGAATTTCAAGGCATTTTAGAGGAGGCCTGGAATGAACCTATACTTGACCTTTTTGCAGTATTCCCCGTAAACCGGGTCTCGCCTTAAATGCCGTTCCTCTGTCCACGCCCTCAATGCGTAGATTAAGTTCCAAAGGCCCAAAGTTAGGGCATTCCAGGGATTATCCATTGTGGAGATCTTTTCACACCACCAGGACAGATTTTTGGCGATATAAGCGGGATGGCGAACTACCCCATAGGGCCCACGGGTCAGAATACCTCGATCCGTCAAGTTGGAAAACCGAGTTCCGAACATCATGGTCGCCGATGCATAAATGCCAGCAAAAACGAGCGTTAAGACGCGTAGGAGGGTAAATAAACCCATTCCTGGTCTCAGCCAATGCCCTGAGCTGGGACCGTAAGCCAGGTAAGTATTGGCGACCATATCAAACGGCGGGTAGCATACGAGCGCGGAAACCCACCCCAATACTGTCGGTTCAACAGACTGAATCTTGTTATCAAGCCACCGGAGTGGAACCGCATATCCCCCCATGGCGAGAAGGACATCCATTAAATATATGCCGTGGTAAGCCGTAAAATAGCAGGTATCCGAGAAGTTCCCCGAGCCGTTGAATCCGTAAAGCCTCGTAAGCCAACCAGAAAAGTCACTGAATTGGTTGTGCAGAAATACGGTCATGATCGGAAGGTAGAAGAACTCCACAAGAAATCCCAGCGCGACGATTTTACAGCGCGAGTTAACCCAGATGTGTCGCTGGCTGCCTTTCCGAAGGATCATTCGGCCAACAGCCCGCAGCCAAATTAGCACATGAAGGGCAGGATCTTTGAATTCGGCTCTTTGGCCGCCTCTCCACTTCAATGTCGCCATCATGTAGGGAAAGCCAAGCAAAAGATAAACCTTCAGAAAAATGGGAAAAAATGATTGCCGGAATGGAGCGTAAAAGTCTCCTCGATAAAGAGGGTGGTTCAAATAAATGAAGCGGGCTGATATGAAAAGAAGGAGTATAGCGAGAAATCGCCAGAAGGCGCTGTAAACAATGGACCGTCGCCTGCGGTGATAGGCGGGACGAACATGGGGTTCTTTCCAATGACCCCGGAAAATCCATTGATCCACGATTCCCATAGTCAGAAATACCATGGCAACGATCCCCCAAAGTAGCGCCTGCCGATCCCAACCATTCCCCCACCAATCTTCGAGATGCCAATGAAGGGCAAGATAGGAACAAAGCGCTAAGCCTCCACAGGCACCGATAACACCAGTCCAGGGGTTCTGAATCGCTCCGATTTTAGTTGACGAGTCGGGCTTCATCTTAAGATGTGGGAACAGGAATGTCCTGGATGAAATCCGGTTCTACTTTGACCGATGTACCATTGATGGGATTGACCCGAATAAGATGATTAAGCACATCATCGTAAGCGACGTTCAACGTGCAACCAGCCAAAACGCTTAAGCTCCCGCGAGATGCCGGCGGAGACAACGGATCGCCAACCATCAGCGATCCCGCCATATTCCAGCCGTTGGAGGTATTCACAGTCATAGTTCCCTTTACCCATAGAAATCCGCGAAATTGCACCGTCCCGGAATTAGCTACGGGTAGCGTAAAGACTGAGCTCGAAGGACAATCATAGGCTGGCTGGCTGCCTACAGTGTCTCCGGGAGCAGGAGCGGAAGGACCACTGCATGGCCAGGAGGCCGGCGTTGTCGGATAATACGGATATTCGGAGGGCGCGGTTACCGGCACGTGAAGGTTAACAGTCGCCGCCGGGGTCGCGGAATTGTTCACGGTCAGACTTCCCGTAACGATGAAGGTCGCACTGTCGACGGCAATATTGTCAAACTCCGCTGGGCCATTGACATATATGACGGTGCTGCTGCCGCCCGTCACCACAAATCCGGCTCCAGCTCCGCTGAAGATCGCTATGTCCGTACCCGTGGGTTGAAAATATCCGCAGTTGGGCACGGAAGGTGCGCAATTCGATGCTCTGGGAATGGGTAATCCGGCTCCGTTGACAGGCGCAGTCACAACGACTGTGCTCGACGCAAGCGCCTGATAGGTCGCGTCATCGATCCAAGGTGAACTCGCAGCGGGCGCATAAGCCCAATATTCCTTCTGGTCCGTAACAGGCCCGGAACCCGACGTCAGCCCTGACCTCGTATACGCGGCCCCCGTGATCCCTCCAAGTGAAAATTTCCTTGGATATCTCGAAGTATCCATCGGATCCGGAACGGTCCATGCACCCAGATTATTCGTGTCAATACAAACGATGGGTCCCCAATGCACATTCAACGTGCCCGACGTCGAGGGTGAAGTGACCGTTTGCAAAGCGGCGGCCGCATGGATGCCCGTCTGCAGATCTACCCCCAGCGTGCGTTGACTCAGGTACGCTTTAATGGCTCGCAGTGGAACATCCCTTCCGTTGGCACTGACCGGACTTACCGCTATGGCGATCACGGCGACTTCGTAGATCTGCAAATTGGAATTCCCCGCCGTGCCGGTGCTGCAATAGAGCTTGAAGTTACTTCCCGATGGACTCGTCACATCACTCCCCGTGTTGCAGTCGGTCCCGGAGAAATTGCCGTTCAGTGCATTTTGCCAGGTCACCGAGGAGACGGACAATTCCTGTGTCACGAAGGCAATCCCTTCCTCCGCGACCGCCCTGGCATTGGTTCTTTGAGCGCTGGCCGACTGATGAAACGTTCCCACTTGATTTACAAAAACGACCACGGCCAGTGCGATCAGCAGCACAATCCCCAGCAGAATCGCGATAAGCAGGGTTTGTCCCGAGCGGTTTGACAATACGCGTTGAAAATTGGGCATAAATCAGCATCTTAGATTTAGCCCTAAATGCAGACGTTTGCAAGAGAAAGAGGAGGATCCGCCCTGATTAATTGGCGATCATTCGGATGGTCTGGTTGGATAACAATATCGTGAGGTAGCTGTCCGGCGTCCCTGAGGAATCCAGCGGAACCGTCATGCGGATCATCACATTGACCAGAGCAGGATCGTTCACGGGGTCGTTTGTAAAACCAAGTCCTGTAACGTGCGTTGCCAGAATTGTATCCGTGGCGGTTCCGCCGCCCGGCGGCGTTCTGAAAATATGGACGCTATTTAAGGGCGCCGTGGACCACGTGATTGTATAGGAACTGCCATCAGTGGTATTGAATTGAGCCTGCGCAAATTGCATCACGGGCGTGGTGGCGGATGGCGAAATCAACAACGTGCTGGCCCGGCCATTGGACATGGTGCGTTCGATGGTCTCCATGCAGATGCGCGCCTCAGTATTCGCCTGCTGTCGAGATTGTCCTCGCTTGTACCATTTCGTCACTCCGGACGGTAAATTGACGACGGCCAGAACGATTAAACCGATGAAGGCGACAACCAGCAAGATTTCTATAAGCGTAAAACCATGATCGCGTCGGGCCATGGCTCTAATAAGGGGTCACCATGGATTCTTGTGACACCATGGCGCTGCCGGTATCCGTCGTCCATAAGACGCGGACGAGAATGTTCTTATACCCGGTATCTCCGGCGCATTGGGAGACCCACGTATTCCCGGCGCCTCGTTTGACATAATTAATACAGAAAGCCGTGTTCAGAGTCGTCCCCGCCGCCTCTGTGGAGGTCGAAGGCAAGACCGAAAAATCAAGCGCCGTACAATCGCACGTCGGATTGGTCACCGGAAATAAGCTTGAATCAGTCGTATTCAACACGGCATAGGGCTGGCTCTTAAGGTTGGCGATCGCAGAACTCGCTAGTCGCGTGGCCGTCCACCGCTGCCGATTCGTATTAATGCCCTTGCTCGCTTTAGACAACCCCAGCGACAATGTGATAACGACAGCCGCTACCAAAAGACAGGCGATAAGAAGTTCAACGAGAGTGACGCCATCGCGTCGACTAATTAATTGGTGGGGCACGACAGAGGAACCGTCGTGTTCGGAGAGACGGTATAGGGTCCGCTGCTTCCACTGGCAGGCATCCGGGCATAAGTGACTGACGGACCGGCAGGTTGTGCCACCCAGCAGGTCAGATAGTAGGAGGTCCCGGTGGGAGCATGCACGCTGGCGGCGCCGTCCCATCCCGTGGCCGCGGAGTAATAACCAATGCTGCCTGAAAATCGCGAATTCATCGTTGGTGCGTTGCTTCCTGTGTAACTGGCTGTAGAGATCAGTATATACGATCCGGCCGGAGCGCCGCTGATCTGGAGCGTGCCAGGGACGCCGCGAATCTGAGGGTTCACCAGAGCCCCCACAGACTGCAGGTTGGCCACGGGATTATATAACGGAACGGCGGATTCTGTCCTTCCAACGACGGGGGTCACGTAATACGTATTATTGGTGCTCAAACCAGTCGGCCCAAAGCTATAGCCGCCGGAACTGTCACTTTTGGTCGTTGATAAGAGTGTGCCGTGCCAATCGCGCAGCTCCACAGGGACATTGGCTAATTGAATAGTGGGGTTCTCGGCCGCGGAGATGGTGCCGCAAATCATGTTCGAACTGCTGCAGGCGCCCGGCCCACCGCTGCTGCTGCCGCTTGAGCTGCCACCGCTGCTGCTGCCGCTTGAGCTGCCTCCACTGCTGCTGCCACTGGAGCTGCCTCCACTACTGCTACTGCTGCTGCTACTACCGCCACCTCCACTACTACTACTGCTGCTGCTACTACTACTACTGCTACTGCCGCCGCCCGACCCAAAAACCAGCACGCGATAATCGCCAGAGTCTGCCACAAAAACGCGCTGATTGATGGTATCGTAGTATACAGCCTCAGTTGTTCCCATGCCATTTTGCGTAGCCCCCCACCATGTATTGTGTACAAAATCGGGTTGACCTAGTTCCCAGGACGCATTCATGTTATTTGTAATCCCGCCTGAAAGGTCGAACACCATGATCCGATTGTTATTGGAATCGGCGACTAGTAAGAGGTCGTTGGAGGCTCCATATGACATCAATACGGGATCTAAGAAGTTGTTTTGCGTCGGAAAATAGGGAGGAGGCGCAGGACTTGTCGTAAAATTGGGCTGGCCCAACACCCAGGAAGCGTTCATGCCATTTATGATTCCACCGGAAAGGTCAAATACGGTGATCCTTGACATATTGTTGTCGGATACGAACAACCTCTGATGATTAGGGTCATAGGTCACACCGTAGGGAGAAACCAACCCGCTCTGGGAAACAGGTTGTGCGCTTGATGTGAAGTTGGTCTGGCCCAAAACCCAGGAAGCATTCATACCGTTCGAGAGGCCTGCAGAAAGGTCATACACCATAACGCGGGATGCATTGACATCGGCTACGAACAACCATTTATGGACGGGATCATAACTAAGACCCGCCGGACCTGCCAGGCTGTTCTGAGTAATCGCGAAATTTGATGACACGAAGTTCGGCTGGCCCAGAACATAGGCCGCATTCTGGCCATTCATGAAAAAGCTGTTCGCATGGTCGTAAATCAACACGCGCCGATTCGCGTTGTCTGAAACAAACAGATAATTATTAACGGGGTCAAAGGCGATGCCGTTAACTGTCTTCATTCCACTTTCCGTCGTCGTCGACGTGTTCGACGTGAAGGTGGGTTGGCCTAGAACCCACGAAGCGTTCATGCCGTCGGTGACTCCGGTAGATAGATCAAATACCAGGACCCGGCTGGCACCATCTCCTACAAACAAATGCTGATTTGTAGCATCGTAGTAAACGGCGTATGTTAGGCCCATTCCACTCTGCGTTGTAAGGAAACTCCTGGACGTAAAATTGGGTTGCCCGAGCACATTACTCGCATTTTGGCCGTTGGTAAAAGCTAATAGAGGAACCGTTTCCAATATAGCCAGGCAAACGATGGCTGCCGCCAGGGCGGGTTTAGAGAAGGAGTCGATTCGTCGGTTCTTGTTCACGCTCCGAGTTTATGGACTTCTAATAAAGATGCAAGGGTCCATCAAATCCTTAACCATAATTAAGCACCCGCAGTAAAAACCGCCTGATTCTTCAGTCGATTTCTTTCGCTCGGGCGAGTTGAAAATTGAAAAATTGGATGTGTGTTCGTGTGACTAAACGATGAGTGCGGTCAACGGCGGGATTGATGATCTCAGCGATGAAGCAACATGGATTTTCAGAGAGAACTCACCGTACAGACGGACGATGCTCCCTCAAATTCAACCTCACGGGAAATAAGAGAAATCTTTCAATATCACAACTTCGATTTCGCATAACTGAGCAATTGCAGCGAATGAAGAAATGGACGACAAAATAGAGCGTTTCATAGGAGCCGACCTAATTCTTGTTAAGCGTTTTGATAAGGCTTGCGGGAAATTTTATGCGCCTTATACTCGGTGCAGGAAGGGAGGGCATATAAAAGGAGACCCCAATGAGAACCTACCAACACATCGTACCTAGCCTCGTCAAGATGCTTCTGACAGTTGCGATTTTGTCGTTCTTAAAACCGCCGACTCTGTTGGCTTGGCTGAATGGTCAGAATGCATCCTATGTATTAGGACAATCAAATTTCAGCTCCAATGGGACAGCTGATACCCAGACTGGCCTGAAGACGCAAATGTTCTGGACCGGAGGTAACACTTACGATGCCACGCATAAGTGGCTGTTTGTCCCCGACGCATTTAATAACCGGGTGCTCATTTACGATTTTAATGCGACGCCGTTGGCGACGACGCCGGCGCCTGTCCCTGCCACTTACGTTCTCGGACAGCCCAATTTCACGTCCAACGCATCGGCCTTCACGCAGAATGGTATGTTTGCTCCCGAAAGCGTCGCCTTCGATGCCACGTCGCAACGATTGTTTGTGGGCGAATACGGTAACTATCGCATCCTAGTATTTGATCTTTCCAGCGGCGTCACCAACTACATGAATGCCGCCTATGTGCTGGGACAGTCGACCTGGACAACGGCGACGCAGTACTCGCCTCCGAAGCAATGGACGATCAATAAACCCGGTGGTATGTTCTATGATGGAAGCGGTTCCAACCAGCGGCTGTTCGTGGCCGACACTAGCAATAGTCGCGTTTTGGTCTTTGATTTTAATGTAACGCCGCTTGCTAGCGGCAGCAGCGCCACTTATGTGCTCGGACAATCGAATTTCACGTCTATGGTGCAGACGGCGTCGCAGACCGGAATGAACCAGGATACAGGACTGACCTACGACTATGGCACCAATCGGTTGTTTGTGACGGACGCATTGAATAGTCGTGTGCTCGTTTACGATTTTAATGTTTCGCCTTTGGCAACAACACCTGCACCCGTTCCGGCCACTTACGTCCTCGGTCAGCCGAACTTCACTTCCAATTCGGGAGCGGCCACCCAAAGCGGATTACTTTTTCCTGCAAACATTGCCCTTGATCCATTAAGACAGCAGCTGTTCGTGGCGGATATGAGCAACAACCGGACGGAGATTTTCAATCTCTGGGGTGGCATCGTCAACGGGATGAATGCGTCTTATGTATTGGGCCAACCCAACTTCACATCGAATACCCCGGCTACGAATGCAACCAATTTGCGATTACCCTACGGCGTAACCTATGATTCTGCAGATCAATGGCTCTTTGTGACGGATACCTTTAATAACCGTGTTATGGTTTTTAATTCAACCAATATATCGCTACCGATGGCCTGTAGCGGCCCCACGATGATCTGTGGGGCGGTCACGGCGGCGGAAGGTGGCGCGAGCCTCCCGGGCGTTCCAGTGTCACTTCGCGATGCCCAGGGGACTCTCATGGCGACACGGAAAACCGACAGCTCCGGCAATTTCAGTTTTTCAACGAGCGATGGATTGACGCCGAGCAGTACCTACTATATCGTGCCTACTGTCGGGAGAACTCAATCTGCCGTACCCTTTGAGTATCCTATTCCAAATCTACAGCCGGCGGGTGCCTTCGCGAGTCTGCAGATTCGCGGGATGCCAGCCAATCTACAACTGAGCGGCGCAACTCCCGGAACATCCATCTTGATATCAACCGCGAGCTATGCAGGGAGCAACTCTCCCACCGTCAGTCCGAGTGCGGGGAACGCCGGTTTTTATACGGCCATGGTGACGACGGCCGGTACGGCAACGGTCCCTGTTCCCGCGGGATATTCCTATTATGTCACCTGCTGGCTGGCGCAGGCGTCGGGAGCCTCCGTGACCTATGCGCGTGATCCGGCTAACGGCAGCAACGGTCCTTACCCCGTCACCACTCCCAATGGGCAGGTAGCGGTCGCATGCCCTTGATTCAAAATCAAAAAGGGATATCATTAATAGAACTGTTGCTTGGGTTTGTTCTGGTGGCCGGCGTCATGGTGACGTTGAGCTTGGCATTCCCGACGAATAATAAAAACTTGGCGCAAAATCAGCATCGCTGGGTGGCGACCAGTTTGGCCAACAATCAAATTCAAAGTCTCAAGAGCCAGCCCTACGATTTTGTCGACACGACGGATGTCAGCCGCGGCGCTTTTAATGCAACCTGTGACTGCAATCAATTCGACTTTGCCAGTCTGCCGTCAACCAGCACAACGAATGCATCGATGTTAGGAACCAACTTTACAGTGGCATCCTGCGTTAATTTTGTGACCCCCGCCGGCGGAAACACGTGGACCCCCCAATGTTCCACCATCGGAGATACGGGATATAAACATATCCTCATTAAGGCGTATTGGACCGTCGGAACCTCAACGTCTGTGATCACCCAGGAATCGATGCTGACCCGGTCGTAAATCCATGAATCGATGGCTTCAAACCGTCCGGCGTGTTCTCCGAAGAAAATCGGGAATCACCCTTGTTGAACTCCTCATAGCCGTGGCATTTGTCGGACTCCTGGCGTTGGCCGTGGTTCGGCTCCTGCAACCCACACTCGTCTATTTCAAACACACTCAATCCCGGCAGCAGGCCATGCTGCAGGCGCGTGCCTGTCTTGAAACACTTCAACGCCTGTTGTCAAATGGCAAGGCCAGCACGATGACGATCTCAACCCCTTCAGGCACGCCGACCGTGCAGAATTCCCGGGCGCAGTTTCTGACGACCGACAATTCGTCCTATATCATTACCTGGTCCAGTTCTCCCATGAACAGCGTTCAGGTTTTTCAAACTCCGCAGGGACAGGCCACAGCCATCAACACAATTTTGGCGAGAAATGTGACCGGACTCGCGTTCGGATGGGATATGAGAGATCCAGCCATTATTACCATTAATCTTCAGATGACAATTCCCCTGGATTCTTCCGGATCCTCGACTAGTGTTTTGACCCTCCAATTACCCCCGCAAACCGTACGCATGATCGCGTTTTAGAGCCACCCCAGCTCGGTTCCCTTGGCTCATGTCCTATTGCAAAATGGTTGATTTGGAAGTATGAAACATGGGGCGATATGATAATTCCCGGAAAACATCTCATCAATAACTCCGGCCAAACCCTCCTGATAGCCGTCGCGTTGGCCCTCGTCCTGGTGCTGGGGTTAACGGTCGTCTACTTTGTGAATCAAACAAGCACATCCCATCAAATCGCCAGTATCCTGAGAAATCAAACCGGGTCTGTCTCCGACGAAGGCATTGCCTATGCCATGCAAATTCTATCGACTAGTTCCACGACGTGGCAAAATGCGCTTATTGGCACATTCCCGAACGATTGCAATTCGGGCAACGTCATCGTGACACCCTCAGGCGGCCGATTTAAACTTTATTGCAGCACAGGCACGGCAGGAAGTTCCAGCCTTCAACCCTATCAGGTCGCCATAACGGCGGTCGCTTCGATTCAATCATCCACTGGAACGGAAATGTCTTTGAGAGCGAGCCAGGCTTTCCTCAGCCAGCGCACCCTGGGTGCCGATTTGGCGACCGGGGTTCATGCCGCCGCCGCGCTGCAAATGATCAGCCAACCTATCGTATCCGGGAACCTCGATATCGAATGGGGGCCCGTGGTCTGCCTCGATTCGTACAATATTGCATCCTGGGCAGTTCCAAATTCGATTGATTCCGGACAATATCCGCGGAAATTCTCAGTTGGAGGAATCACCTCCAGCGTAAGCACCCATACCCGGTCGGGCAATTCACCCACAGCGGGACCTCATTCTGATCAAAAAGAATATTGGGCTTACGGATCCCAGGGGTTAACCCCACTGATCGACGAAACTTATTACATTCAACAAGCTGAATACGAAACTGGTATTACGCCACCGACGTCGAAAAGAACGGCGAATCCGCTCTTGCCGACCGGATGCCTGCCGGGCGGAAATACCACGTGCGGTTATTTCGTGCCGGCGTCTTCGGACACAGCCATCTTTGACGGCGGTTTGCCCGGATACCCTCTCTCAGGGGGGATTAACCAGGCCGTTGTCTATGTTGATGGTCCGGCCCAATTCAACAAGATCGCGATTGATAGCGCTACATTTATCATCACGGGTTCGCTCACAGTCACCGATGCCAGCGGTGGAAGCGTTCTCAATCTGCATGTTCCGTGGTCTGCGAACCTGGAATACCCCTACACACCGACGAATCCCGCGACCTGGCCTTGCCAAGGACAGCAAGGAGACAATGTCGCGGTTGGGCAGCCGAATTATGATTGCGCGTCAAGCTCCTTATTTCCAGCTCCTGGAAATGTTCAGTTTCGAGGATTCCTTTACGTTAAAGGGTATTTATTTGTGCAAACGTCTAATTGGAATATGGTGGGGGCACTGCTGGTGGGAGATACACAAGCCCCACCGGGGACAAGTGGAGCGCTCGACATAGCCGCAGGTAACAGCATGAACCTCGCTTACGACGACATGATCAACCATGGAATTCACGTGGGCGCTGTTTCAGGCTCGACGATCAAAGTCGAACCCGATGCCGCCCAAATCGTACCCGCCTTCTAAGACGATACCTTCCATTGAAAGAGCTTGGCGGGGACGGCGGGATTTGAACCCGTGATCTCTGCCTTGACAGGGCAGCGTGTTAACCGAGCTACACCACGTCCCCGCCAAGCTCTACGTACTGCAAGGCAGCCATCATCAATGCTTTTTGAGGGCGGCTCCCCGGACGCCCAGATCGCTCAGAAGCGTCATCTCGCTGTCCATGACGCGATCCACTACGCTGCCGCTGATGACGAGGATGACACTCGCCACAATCACCAGGGTTCCCATATAAGAATAAAACCGCATCCGGTTTCTATTTTTCAGGAGCTGCAGGAACTCTGCATGGATATTCATCCCGACCAGGACGCCGGTCAAGAAAACGATCACCCCATAAGCCCAAAGCGTGAATTCAAAATAGCTCATAAATGGATTTGGGCGGTGAGGGATTTGAACCCCCGGCATCCTCCGTGTAAGGAAGGCGCTCTACCGCTGAGCTAACCGCCCAACAATGCCGCCGGATTCTAACAAAATGAACGGATCATTCATAGGCCGGCTCGCTGGAAGATATCCCGCCGGTGCCGGACAAAATACCCGGCATCAAAGCACCGTTCCAGCTCAGCACGATCCAGGCGCCGTGTTATCGCCTGGTCCGACTCCACCAGTCTTCGGAAACTCGCCCCGTTTTGCCAGGCCTGCATGGCGTGAGTCTGCACGAGCTTATAGGCCTCTTCGCGGCGCAGACCCTTCTGTACCAAGGCCAACAATATGCGCTGGGAGGCGATGATCTCTACGGTTTTAGACATATTCCGCTTCATGTGAGCGGGATACACCTGAAGCCCGGCCAGCACACCGTTAAGACGGACCAGCATGAAATCGAGCAGGATAGTCGCATCGGGAAGGACCACGCGCTCCACTGAGGAATGACTGATGTCCCTCTCATGCCAAAGCGCCACGCTTTCCAAGGATGCCTGAGCATACCCCCGGATCAAACGCGCCAGGCCGCAAAGATTTTCGCAGGCGATCGGGTTGCGCTTATGCGGCATGGCGGAAGAACCCTTCTGCCCTTTCGTGAAAGGTTCTTCGACCTCCAGGACTTCGGTGCGCTGCAAATGGCGGATCTCCGTGGCAATTCGTTCTATTCCGGCAGCGACCACCGCCAGCTGACATAGATATTCCGCATGACGGTCCCGGGGGACAACCTGCGTGGCCACCGGCTCAGCCGTCAAACCCAGTTTGCGGCAGACATAGGCTTCGACGGAAGGATCGAGATGGGCGAACGTGCCCATGGCTCCGGATAATTTGCCGACCGCCGCAACGTCCCGCGCCCGCTTCAGGCGGTCCATCGCGCGTGTCATCTCCGTGTACCATCCCGCCACTTTCAAGCCAAAAGTGATCGGCTCCCCGTGAATGCCGTGGGACCGGCCCATCATCATCGTATCCGCATGCCGGCGGGCAAGCCGCGCGAGAGTCTGCCGCAGAGGGATCATATCCTTCAATAGCAGCTCGGCCGCTTCTTTCATTTGCACACCCAGCGCCGTATCGAGAACGTCCGACGAGGTGAGCCCCATGTGGATAAAGCGTGACTCGGGACCGACCGTTTCCCCGACCTGCGTTACGAACGCGATGACGTCGTGCTTCACTTCCTGCTCGATCTCGCGGATACGCGGCACATGGATGCGGGCTTTCTGACGTATTTTGCGGTAGGCGGCAGCCGGGACTTGTCCCTTTTTAACGAGCGCTTCGGTCGACAAAAGCTCAACCTCCAGCATTTTCTCGAAACGGTACTCGTCCGTCCAGAGATGCGCCATCTCCTGCCGTGAATAGCGATCAATCATAGTTTTTCACAAAATTCGCGCAGCGTCTTCGGATAAAGCTTGTGTTCCTCGACCAGCACACGCTCAGCCAGCGTTTCAGGCGTATCCCCGGGACGTACCGGCACGCGTCGTTGCGCCAGGATCGGCCCGTGGTCGAATTCTTCATCCACGACATGGACTGAACAGCCCGATTCTTTTTCCCCCGCCGCCAGAACGGCCGTGTGCACATGTTGGCCATACATCCCCGGGCCACCAAACTTGGGCAGAAGCGCTGGGTGAATATTCAAAATTCGTCCTCGATATTTAGCGATCACATCCGGCCCCAGCTTTCGCAGATAGCCGGCGAGGCACACGATATCCACATGAGCCTGCATCAGCGCATCCAGCAGCGCTTTTTGATACGTTTCTTCACTTTCATAAGCACGTCTTTCGATAACGGCCGTCGGAACTTGATGACGCTCCGCACGCTGCAGCGCGAAGGCGTCCAACCGGCTGGAGATCACCAGCACTACGTCGATGCCCGGCAGTTCTCCGGCTTCCTTCGCCTGCAAAATGGCTTCAAGATTGCTTCCTCCTCCGGAAACGAGCACCGCTACCCGCATGATTCTGTCAAGAAAATCGGATCCCCTTGGATCCCTCTTCAATGACGCCGATGCGATGCACGGAGCTCAGCTGTTTTTCGACCGCCGCGGCATCTTCGGGCGCGACCACCATCACCAGACCGATGCCCATATTGAGCGTTCCGAACATTTCATGATCCGGAAGTTTGGCGCGCTTCTGGATCTCGAGGAACAATTCGGGGATAGGCCAGCTTCCCGATTGAATGCGAACCTGGACTCCTTTCGGAATCACCCGCGGAATGTTGCCGATGAAACCCTCTCCGGTGATATGCGCAATGGCTTTCAAAATCGGCTTTTCTCCCTCGATAATCGGCCAGAGATCGCTGACGTAGATCTTGGTCGGCGTCAGGAATTCTTTCGCCCGTTTCTGCAGCTCTTTTGCAGAAAATAGCTTACGTACGAGCGAATACCCATTGGAATGTAAGCCTGATGAGGGCAGCCCGAACACGATGTCGCCGGGTCGCACGCGCTGGCCATCGATGACGCGCCTTTTGTCGACCGCGCCAACGGCAAAGCCGGCCAGATCGTATTCGCCGGTCGCATAAAAACCGGGCATTTCGGCTGTTTCCCCGCCCAGAAGCACGCAGCTCGATTGCTGACAGCCGTTCACAATCCCCTTGATGACTTTTTCCGCAACGCCGACATTTAATTTTCCGCAGGCAAAATAATCCAAAAAGAATAACGGCTTCGCGCCGCAGCAAAGCAGGTCGTTCACGTTCATGGCGACAAGGTCGATTCCGACCGTATCATGCTTGTCGGCCAGAAATGCGATTTTGAGTTTGGTTCCCACGCCGTCGGTACATCCGACCAGCATCGGTTCCTGCATTCCGCTGACAGGAAATGGGAATAAGCCCGCGAACCCGCCGATCGCCGGAGAAAGTTTCTTAATACGCTCAATGAGGGCGTCCCCTGCATCGACGTCGACGCCCGCTTTTTTATACGTAATCATGATTTTTTTGCCGCCGGTTTTTCTGTCCGGGTGGCAGGCTCCGGTCGGCTCCCCGGTTTCACCAGCGGCAATCCCTGATCGCACAAAGGACAACTGTCCGCAGGATACGTTATCAGCGGTAGTCTCAGTAGAGCCTCCTTGGCCGCCGGAAGTTTCAGCTCCCCCTCGCTGCGATCGGCCAGTGCGGCGAATCCGGCCACATGGGCTCCGTTATTTTCGACAAGATGCGCAATTTCTCGCACGGATCCGCCGGTGGTCAAGACATCCTCGGCGATTAAAACCGATTCTCCGGGCACCAGGGCAAAGCCGCGCCGCAACGTAAACTGTCCGTCTACACGCTCCGCATAAAGGGCCCGGGCGCCCATCGGACGCGCCACCACATATCCGAGGACGATGCCTCCGACCGCCGGCGACACGACCGCAGAAATAGGTTTCTCCGGTGATAAGTTCCGGAACCGACGGGCCAACTCGGCGCCCAACCGGTCGGCATCACAGGCATATTGAAGCAGCAGCGCGCATTGCAGATATGAATCGCTGTGGAGGCCGCTGGTCAGCTTGAAATGCCCCTGGAGCAGCGCGCCCCGATCCTTGAACATTTTCAGAACATCATCTTGCGTCACGTGTGCCCCCCGTCAGACTGGATAACGATTCATAAACTGACTGCACCGCGGCCACCGGATCCGTCGCCTGGATGATCGGCCGGCCCATAACAAAAAAGTCTGCTCCATTTTTCACCGCCTCAACAGGCGTATTCGTGCGCTTCTGGTCGTCGGACTCGTCGACCAGCCGGATGCCAGGGGTCACCACTGAAAAATCGCTGCCGCAGCGTTTCTTTATGTCCTTGGTTTCCTGGACGGAGGCGATCACGCCGTCAAGACCGGCTTTTTTTGCGGTCAAGGCGAGGTGATCGACCTGATCTTTCACCGTCCGTTGAATTCCGATCGCACTCAGATCCTTTTGATCCAGGCTGGTCAGCACGGTCACTCCCCATAGCCGCGGCCGATGAGTCGCCTGCGATGCCGCTTCGAGCATGGCCTGGCCTCCCGCGGCGTGCACCGTCGCGCTGTAGACTCCCCATTCGCCGGCGCGTTCAACCGCCTTCTGAACGACGGACGGAATGTCATGGAACTTCAGATCGAGAAAGATCTTGGCGCCCAGCCGCTGCAGGCGCTCCAATAGCGAGCCGCCATATTTTAGAAAAAGCACCGGACCGACCTTGAACAAATCGACATGCGGCGCCAGCTTTTTTGCCAGGCGAAGGGCTTCGTCGTCGGTCTCCACATCCAACGCTACGATTAATGGTCTCATGAGGCCTCACCCGCCCCCACGGCTCCAATCATGCCTTTTATGGGTTTGCCTTTGCGTTTCATAATCTCCGTTAGTTCATCCAAAACAATTTTGGGCGCGCGGGGATTCCAGAAATTGGCCGTTCCGACCGCCACCGCGCTGGCGCCGGCCAGAATCAGTTCCAGCGCATCGCGGCCAGACGCAACGCCGCCGACACCCAAAATCGGCGTCTTTACCGCCTGATGAACTTCCCAGATACAGCGTACCGCCAGGGGCCGGATCGCCGGACCCGACAAGCCGCCGGTGCCATGCGCAAGAACAGGCGTTTCCGTTTCCACATCAATCACCATGGCGGGCAGCGTATTGATCAACGTCAGAATATCGGCCCCGGCGTCGGACGCCGCTCGGGCCACCGCGGGCAAATCGGTCACCTCCGGCGAGAGCTTGGCCAGAATCGGCCAGCGATTCCCCTTGCGAACAGCGCTCACGACGGCCGCTGTTTCTTCCGCGCTCTGCGCAAAACACCGTTTCCCTCCGTGCGCTACGTTCGGGCAGGACAGATTCAGTTCAATGGCGGCCGCTTCGACATCCTTCAACCGATCCGCCAGCGTGACAAATTCCTCCGTACTGAATCCCGCGATGCTGATAATGACCGGCACCTTCAAGCGTTCCAGCGCCGGCCACTTCGTCTTCAGGAAATCATCGATCCCGACGTTCTGAAGACCGACGGCATTCAGCATACCGCTGGGCGTTTCGACCACCCGGGGTGCCGGATTCCCTTCGCGCGGCTGGAGCGTGAGAGTTTTCGTCACCAGGCCGCCCAGGACCGACACATCAAAGAATTCCTGAAACTCGAGCCCGTAGCCGAACGTGCCGGCGGCTACCAAAACAGGATTCTTCAGCGCAAGAGGGCCCAGGTGAACGGAAAGATCAGCCATAGAGTTCAGAGTTCAGTGATCAGAGTTCAGGACTAAATCGTGTTCTGGCGATCGGGGCGTGCAAGCTGAAATCTGATCACTGTTCACTGAACTCTAGAGGTTCGGCTTCTTCAGACGTCCCTGCTTCATGACGATTTCGCCCCCCACCAATGTTGCCGCGGCTTTGCCCTGTAACGTACGGCCGATAAAAGGCGAATTCCGGCTTTTTGAAACAAATTCCTTTATTGTGTACCTGGATTTCAAATCGATAAGAGTCACATCCGCCGGCGCCCCAGGCGATAGATGGCCACCGGGCAGATGAAAGACCCGCGCCGGGGCATCGGTCAGAGTGGCAATCGCCGCGGACAGAGACATCACTTTCTTCTGCACGAGTTCGGTCAGGACCAGGCCCAGCGTCGTCTCGAGACCAATGATGCCGAAAGGCGCGAAATCGAACTCCCGGGATTTCTGGGCCGCGGTGTGCGGCGCGTGATCGCTGGCGATCACCTCCAGCGTACCGTCGGCGAGGCCGGCCAGGATCGCCAGGCGATCCTCTTCGGTGCGCAGCGGCGGATTCATTTTCGCATTCGTGTTGTAGTCCGCAACGGCCTCTTCCGTTAGAGTGAAATAATGCGGGCAGGTTTCCGCGGTCACCGGCAATCCGCGCTTCTTGGCTTCACGCACAAGCGCAACGGATTCTTTCGTCGTCAAATGCGCCAGATGGAGGTTGCCGCCGGTCAATTCACAAAGAGCGATGTCCCGCGCGACCATAATGTATTCCGCCTGTCGTGGAATCCCTTTAAGCCCGAGCACCGCGGCCAGGCGACCCTCGTTCATTACACCGCCCTTGGCCAGATCAGGATCTTCACAGTGATCCACCACGGGCAGCCCGAACGTCCGGGCGTATTCCAGCGCGCGCCGGAACATTTTCGAATTCGAGACCGGTTTGCCGTCATCGGAAACCGCCACGCAGCCGGCCCGCACCATCGCCCCGATTTCGGTCATCTCCGCGCCGTCCTGCCCCTTGGATATCGCGCCGATCGGATAGACGCGCACATATCCTTCGCTTTTAGCCTTCATCATCACGAACTGAATCTGGGAGACATTGTCGAGCGGCGGAACCGTGTTGGGCATGCAGGCGACCGCGGAAAAACCGCCCATCGCCGCGGCGGCGGTTCCTGTTGCGATGGTCTCTTTTTCTTCCTGGCCGGGTTCCCGCAGATGCACATGAATATCGATGAGCCCGGGCGCGACCACTAAATGGGTCGCGTTGATGACTTCCATGTCGCCCGTGGGTTTGATGGCTTTGGCCACCTTCTGGATGTGCTGCCCTTCAATCAAAACATCCGCGATTTCATCCCGATGGTTGCGGGGATCGACAACATGTCCTCCGCGGATCAAAAGCGGACGGCGACGCGGGACAGATTCGCTCGGGCGCTCTGGGCGCGCCCAGGTCACGGTCCCGTCCTCCTGTCGACGTGCTACATGGTCGGGACTGCCCCGACGATTGAGAACTCCACGGGTAGACGGGGCGGTGCTTTTCACCCCGCCCTGCTTTCCATAGGACATCTCACTATAGTTCGTTTTTCGCACCAGGTCATATATTCCCCTCCTTCGATGATCCCCACGATCAGGGCGGGGTTCATAAAGCTTTCCTTTCCAATCCCTTTTCAGGCGCAGGAACGTGCAGCGTCGAACTGCTCCCCGCCAGCAGATAGAGCACGGCCATGCGCACGGCGATTCCATTGGTGACCTGTTCCAGAATCGCCGATTGCGGGCCGTCGGCGACCACCGAGTCGATTTCCACGCCGCGGTTCATCGGCCCGGGGTGCATGACGAGACAATCTTTTTTCGCCCAGGAAAGTTTTTTCGCATCCAGTCCGTAAAATTCATGGTATTCCCGCAAAGATGGAAAGAGATTTTCCTGCTGGCGTTCGAGCTGCAGACGCAGGACATAGGCGACATCGGCGCCGTCGAGCGCCTCTTTCATGTTATACGTCACTTCCACATTATTGCCGAAAGCCGTTCGCATGTCGCCCGGAATCAAGGTAGCCGGTCCGCACAGCCGTATGTTGGCGCCGAGCTTCGTCAGCCCCCAGATATTGGAGCGAGCCACGCGCGAATGAAGAATGTCTCCAATAATTGCGACCGTGAGACCCTGAATTTTCTTTTTCTTCTCGCGGATGGTGAATAAATCCAGCAGCCCCTGAGTCGGGTGCTCATGATTGCCGTCGCCCGCATTCACCACATGGGCGCGAACCCCGCGCGCGAGCAGTTCGGGCGCTCCGGAGACCGAATGCCTCAGAACGATGAAATCCACTTTCATCGCTTCCAGATTCAGCGCCGTATCCATGAGACTTTCGCCTTTTTGAACGCTGGAGGACGCCACCGCCAGGCTGAGAACGTCGGCTGACAGGCGGGTCGCGGCCAGTTCGAAGGATGTCCGGGTGCGCGTGGAGGGTTCGTAGAAAAGCATGGCCACGGTCTTGCCGCGCAGCGTAGGCACTTTTTTAATGGAGCGTGTGAAAAGTTTCTTGAAAGGAACGGCGGTATGAAGAATAAGCTCGATTTCTTCGGGAGTCAGGTGGGCCAGGCCGAGAAGGTCTTTATAGCGTAGTCTCATTCCTTTTTCTTTGCCTCCCATTTGCGAAGCCTCACGCTGTCTTCTTCATCAATCTCCTTAAAGTTAACGTCCACCACATCGTCGGGTGTCGTCTTGATGGTCAGGCCGACATAATCCGCGCCGATCGGCAGTTCCCGGTGACCCCGGTCGACCAGAACGGCCAGACGCAGACACTGAGGACGGCCATAATCGATCAAGGCATTCATCGCCGAGCGTACCGTCCGGCCCGTGAACAGGACGTCGTCCACAAGCACAAGGGGTCGATCATCAATATCGAAGGGAATATCGGTCTCTTTAACTTCCGGCTGCTCGGCAATCGCATGCACGTCATCGCGGTAAAGTGTGATATCGAGCGTGCCGACGGGCACCTGCACTCCCGATGCTTTGCGGAGCTGTTCAGCCAGGCGGCGGGCCAGGATCACGCCTCGCGTTTGAATCCCCACAACCGCTAGGTTGGACGTTTTCTTGCCGAATTCCTTCACAATCGACTCTCCGATGAGCTGGATCTTGGACGTGAAGCCGGCCGCGTCCAGGAGCAACTTGCCCGAAACTGGCTCCGACGCCGTTCTATTCATCCGGCCCTCCCCTGAACCGGAATCGCGCGGCTGCCGATGTCCTTCCGAAAAATCATGTCAGCGAACGAAATATGGGACACCGAACGGTAGGCTTCATCCCGCGCAGATTCGAGCGAAGTTCCCAGCGCGGTGACTCCCAGGACGCGACCGCCTGCCGTCACGATGTCCTTTCCGTGCACCTGCGTTCCCGCATGATACACCGTAACGGAAGGGCTGGACGCCGCGGAGAGACCGTGAATCGTTTCCCCTTTTTCGTAAGCGCCTGGATACCCTCCGGAAGCCATCACCACACAGAGCGCATGCTGCTTTTTCCAGCGGACCTTTACCTCGGAGAGTTTCTGTTGAACAACCGCGGTCAGCACGTCCGCCAGGCTGGAGTCCAGGAGCGGCAGAACAACCTGGGTCTCCGGATCGCCGAAGCGGACGTTGAATTCGAGCACTTTGGGGCCCTGCGGCGTGATCATGAGTCCGAAATAAATAATGCCGCGATAATCGAAATGTTCCTCCGCCAATCCCTTGAGGAAGGGCTGAAAAATCGTTTTTTCAATTTCTGATTCAAGTTTCGACGTGATGAGAGGCGCCGGTGCAAAGGCTCCCATCCCGCCGGTATTCGGACCTTCATCGCCATCTTGAAGCCGCTTATGGTCCTGCGAGGCGGGCATCGGAACCAGCGTTTTCCCGTCGCAAAAAGCCATCACCGTGGCCTCTTCACCGTCGAGACATTCTTCGATGACCACGGTGGATCCCGCGGCGCCGAACAGTTCCTTTTCCATGAGTTGGTAGAGAAAATCTTTCGCTTCGGCCTGATTCTGGCAGACCTTCACGCCCTTGCCGGCGGCCAGTCCATCGGCCTTGACCACGCTGCGCCCGTTCCAATGCGTCAGCTGATACGCTCCCTTCTGCAGATTAGGGATCACGTCATAGCGCGCGGTAGGGATTCCGTACTTATGCATGAACTGTTTGGCAAAGGATTTGCTGCCCTCCAGCCGCGCGGCCGTCCGGGTCGGTCCCACGATCGCCAGGCCGCCGGCACGGAAATGATCGACAATCCCATCCACCAGCGGGGACTCCGGCCCGACTACCGTCAGATCGACTTTGTTGTCCCGGGCAAAATTGAATAGGGCGCGCAGATTGTCCGCCTCGATGGCCACGCACTCGGCTTCCTTACCGATTCCGGCATTGCCCGGAGCGCACCACAGCTGCTCTACTCCAGGCTTTCGGGCCAGGGCGTGGACGATGGCGTGTTCGCGGCCTCCGCCGCCGATAACCAGTATTTTCATGGGAGGGCTTATTATTTTATCAAAAACGCCGGTTGGCCGCTGGGTAACCGCTGCACTTCCGGCCTCGGAGGTTTCAGCAGACGGGCTTCAGGTCTTTTCGGGCAAAATCCATGAGGGGAATAGGATATTGATCGGTAAAACAGCCGACGCAGAAGCTTTTTGACGTTCCGCCGCAGCATTTGAGAAGTCCCCCTACGGACAGGTACGCCAGGCTGTCGACACCCAGGTAATCGCGGATCTCAGGCACGGAATGACGCGAGGCGATCAGTTCTTTCTTAGTCGGAGTATCGATTCCGTAGTAGCAGGGCCCAATAATCGGCGGCGAGCTGACCCGCATGTGAATGGCTTTGACGCCCACACGCCGGAGCATGCGCACCAGCTTGCGGCTGGTCGTCCCGCGGACGATCGAATCATCCACGAGCACGATGCTTTTGCCGTTCAAAGCTTCCGGGACCGCGTTGTATTTGATACGTGCTCCGAAATCGCGGATCGACTGACGCGGTTCAATGAACGTCCGCCCGATATAGTGGCTGCGGATCAGGCCCAGACCGAAAGGAATACCTGATTCCTCCGCATATCCCACGGCGGCCACGTTAGCGGAATCGGGCACGGCCACCACGAGATCCGCCTTGGCGGGAGCTTCGCGGGCGAGCTGCCGCCCCAGTTCCGTCCGAACCGCGTAGACGCTCTTGCCGAACAACCGGCCGTCCGGGCGAGCAAAATAGATATTTTCAAAACTGCAGTGCGCGGTCCGCGGAGATTCGGAAAAAGTGGTCGACTTGACGCCGCCTCCGTTCACATAGACCATCTCCCCGGGTTTGATTTCGCGGATAAACCGTGCCCCGATCAAGTCGAACGCGCAGGTCTCGGAGGCGATCATGACGCTGGCTCCCAGTCGTCCCAGCACGAGCGGCCGCACGCCGTAGGGATCGCGAATCCCGAGCAGTTCTTTTTTCGTGCAAACCACCAGGGAATAGGAGCCTTCCACCTGCCGCAGGGTTTCCACAATCGCTTCTCGGAGTGAAGCCGCGCGCGAGCGGGCAATCAGATGAAGAATAACTTCGCTGTCGGATGTGGTTTGAAAAATCGAACCGGAATTTTCCAGCTGCCGTCGCAAGGTGATGGCATTGGTTAGATTGCCGTTGTGTGCGATGGCCACGATGCCGTGCGCCGTCGTGGCCAGCAGGGGCTGGGCGTTTCGGAGCGTCGTGTCGCCCGCCGTGGAATAACGCACGTGGCCGATCGCCAAACTCCCCTTCAAAGGTTCCAGATGGGACTTGTCGAAAACGTCCGCAACCAACCCCATGCCGATATGGCGGGTCAGTTGCTGCCCGTCGGACGCCACGATGCCGGCGGATTCCTGACCGCGATGCTGAAGCGCGTAAAGCCCCAGATACACCAGGCGTGCGGCTTCCGGATGATGCTGTACGCCCATCACCCCGCATTCATCATGGAAATGATCGTCTGTGAGATTCGTCATATCACCCTTATCTATATTCTACGACTTTGCGGTATGGCCGATGGCCGCTTTAAAAAACTGAAAGCCGACGGGAAGCCGTGAGCGCTTCTTCACTCGCGTGGCGTCGGGATGCTGATCCGGCCGCACATGGCGTTCCGGATGCGGCATGAGCCCGACTACATTGCCCCGGGCGTTACAGATTCCTGCAATCGAGCGCGTCGATCCGTTCGGGTTGGACCCCTGATAACGGAACACGATCTGCCCGTTCTTTTCAAGCTGGGCCAGCGTCTCGGCGTCACGCGCCACAAACTTGCCCTCCCCGTGCGCGATCGGCAGCTCCCAGCGAATTTCCGTTTCATTCAGCCACTGGCAGGCGGATTTTTCACGCTTGAGCCGGACCCAATGGCATTGGAACTGTCCCGAATCATTCGACGCCAGCGTCACGGTCTGCGAATGGTCCCGCGTGCCCGGTAAATAACCCGCCTTGACGAGCACCTGGAAACCGTTGCAGATCCCGATGACTTTCCGGCCGGAGGCGACGAACGGGTCTAAAACATTCGCCAGCTTGAACCTCAATTCGTTGGCCAGAATTTTCCCCGCCGCGATATCATCCCCGTAAGAAAACCCGCCGGGGATCACCATGATTTGAAAGTCATTCAGCGTTCTCTTTCCGGAGATGAGCTGGTTGATATGAAGAACGTGCGGCTGGGCGCCGGCCATCCGCAGTGCCTGCGCCGTTTCCAGATCGCAGTTCGTGCCCGCCGTGCGGAGAACTAAGGCCTGAACCGTCTTCATTTGTTCTCCCAAGCCAGGCGCAGCCGCTCAAGAGGCTGGCGAAGAAGAACTTTGCGCGACCGGGAATTCCGGATCACGAGGCTCTTCTGTCGCGTGACCCGCCCCAGACGCCCGATAGATCCTTTGAGTAGGGCCTCAAACCCCTGACGCGCGACCGCCGGCACTTCTACCAGAAACCGGCTCGGCGTCTCGGAAAAAAGCAACGCCGCGTCGCTCATCGACGTGTCCGTCAGCGCCTTAGAAAGATCCAGCTCAAGACCCAGATTGCCGGCGAAAGCCATTTCAGCCGCAGCGACGGCCAGCCCACCTTCCGAAAGATCGTGGCAGGCCCGGACATAGCCTCTGACGATGGCTTGATGGAGCAGATTAAATGTTTCCTGCGCCTTGGCGACCTGCACATGGGGGACGACGCCGATGCCGGCTCGATTCAGAACTTTCCACACGTGCGCGCCGCCCAGCTCCTCGCGCGTTTCTCCCACCAGGTAGACCCCATCCCCGGACTCTTTCAAATCCATGGTGACCACATGAGCCACATCTTTGATCACACCGATGGCCGAAATCAGAAGACTGCGCGGAATGGAACGAATTTTCCCCGCGGCATCCCGCCAGGTGTTGTTCAAACTATCCTTGCCCGAGATGAAAGGAACGCCAAATCCTTTGGCGATGTCATAGCAGGCCTGGCACGCGCGCACGAGCGCGGCCAGCTCTTCGGAGTCTTGCGGGTCGCCCCAGCAGAAATTATCGAGGATGGCAGCGTGCGTGATATCTCCGCCCACCGCCACGAGGTTACGCAGCGCTTCATCGATCGCCGCCGCCGCCATCCAGTAAGGATCAAGTTCGCTGTAAGACGGATTAAAACCGTTGCTGACGACAACGCCCCGGTCCGAATCGAGCCGCGGTCGGAAGACGCAGGCATCGTTCGGCCCACGTTGTTCGAAGCCGGCGAAGGGCTTCACGACGCTCCCGCCCTGGACTTCGTGATCGTATTGCCGCACGACCCATTTTTTGGAAGCGATGTTGGGATGCGACAGAAGAGATAATAACACCGGTCCAAACTCCGAACTTCGCAGTTTAAGCGCGAAGGCTTTCGATTTTGAACTTTGCGCTTCTGATTTCGGATGCCACACGGCCGTCCGGTGAACGCGCGGCATGCCCTCATGCAGAAATTCCATATCGAGCTGGCCCACAATTTCACCCTGGTAACGCACGGTCAGCTTGCGGTCGTCGGTAAATTCGCCGATAACCGTGATTTCCACCCCTTCGGACTCACACAGCGCCTTCAAAGCCGGCCAGTTCGCGGGCGGCACCGCCAGGACCATCCGCTCCTGGCTCTCTGATACCCAGATTTCCCAGGGTGAGAGGCCCTGATATTTCAAAGGCGCCTTTTCGAGATCCACCGCGACGCCGGATTCCGCACCCAGCTCGCCGACCGCCGAAGAGAATCCCCCCGCCCCGCAATCGGTGACGGCGCGATAAAGGCCTTGATCGCGCGCCTGAAGCAGAACATCCATCATGCGCTTCTCCATGATCGCATGACCGATCTGAACCACACTCGAGGTGATGCCTTCCTCGAGCGCTGCCGAGGAAAACGTCGCACCATGAATCCCGTCGCGTCCGGTGCGGCCGCCCAGAGCGGCCACAAAATCTCCTGGTTTCACCTCTTTGTCGACCTTCTCCTTGGGGATCAGGCCGACGGTGCCGCAAAAAACCAGCGGGTTGGCGACAAATCCTTCGTCAAAATAAACCGCACCGTTCGCCGTCGGGATGCCCATGCGGTTACCGTAATCGCGTACGCCGGCCACCACGCCGTTGATGATGCGGCGGGGCGACAGCACACCTTTGAGGATTTTCTTGGCAGGCAGATCCGCCGGCGCAAAAGCGAAGACATCGGTATTGAGCACGGGTTTGGCGCCCAGGCCGCAGCCGAGAATGTCGCGGATCACCCCGCCAATGCCGGTGCCCGCGCCGCCGTAGGGTTCCAGCGCGGAGGGATGGTTATGCGTTTCGACTTTAAAAGCGACGCCCCAATCGTCGTCGAGCGCGATGATGCCGGCGTTGTCGCGGAAAACGGACCAGCACCACGGGCGGTCCAGTTCCTCGGTGACGCGCATAATCGTGGATTTGAGCAGGTGATCGTAAACGCGCGAGCCGCGTCCTTCTTCTTCATATTCGATCACGCCGCTGAAGGTCTTGTGCTTGCAGTGCTCGCTCCAGGTCTGCGCGATGGTTTCCAGCTCGACGTCCGTGGGGTCGCGACCGATTTTCTTGCAATAGTCTTGAATCGCTTTCATCTCCTGAAGATTCAGCGATAAAAGACCTTTGCGGCTGATCTCGAGCAGCCGGGAATCGGTCGCCGCGATCAATGCGATGGTCTGTGCAAGAGTCGTTTCTTTAGTCAGCATGGACATTGTGGTCGTGAACGAGCGGATTGGCCAGAAGCGCGGTCGCGATTTTGCGACCGGCTTCCAATCCTTTTAATCCCCAGAAACGGTAGCGCATTCCGGTGCGGACCTCCGAGACCGTGTTGCAGCCCAGATCACGAATGCCTTTGGCGACGCTTTCGCCGACGACATCGGTCACTCCGGACTTGTACCAGACATCTACCACCAGGGCGCCCTCATCCGGCCTGCGGCCACCCCTGCCCACCGCTTGCAGGGGCTGGCCGCGGTCATGGGGAGAGCCGCTCGCGGCGCTGCCTTCTCCCTGAAGGGAGAAGGCCAACGTCGTGTGCCCTCTCCCCCTGGGAGAGGGTGCCCGGAGGGCGGGTGAGGGCACGGCCCCATCCCTATATTCCTGCAGAATCGAGTCGCAAAGCAACCCTTCCGCAACGCGCGTCCGGTGGGCCGGCGTCAAATCCCCGATCAGGCGGTAAAGCTGGGCGGTTCCCGCGTCTTTGACCGACGTCAAACCCAGATGACGGACGTCTTCCTGCAGAGAGCGCGCCAATGGATCGGTCACGCCCTTTTTATAACCCACTTCGATGACGTAGGTTCCGTGCATGTCAGCGATCGAACGGGACTCCCGTGATGCGTTCAAACGCCTCGGTGTATTTGGTCCGCGTGTTTTTCACGACAATCTCCGGCAGGCTGGGCACGGGCGGCTGCTTGTTCCAATGAATCGACTCCAGATAATCCCGGACGTACTGCTTATCAAAGCTGTCCTGCGATTTTCCCGGCTCATAGCGCGCTTTCTCCCAGAATCGGGAGGAGTCGGGTGTCAGGACTTCGTCGATTAAGATCACTTTGCCGTTCAGTTGTCCGAACTCAAACTTCGTGTCGCAAAGAATCAGCCCGCGTTCTTCCGCCAGGCGCGCAGCTTTCTTATAGATCGCCATACTCTTATCGCGCAGGGACTCGGCGAGAGGTTTTCCCACGATCTGCGCCATCCGCTCGAAAGAAATATTTTCGTCGTGTTTACCGCCTTCTTCCTTGGTCGCCGGCGTAAAAATCGGCTCCGGCAGACGGTCGGACTCGCGCAGGCCGGCAGGCAGCTTCACGCCGCAGACGCTCTGCGTTTTCTGGTATTCCTTCCAGCCGCTGCCGGCCAGGTAACCGCGGACCACGCATTCGATCATCACTTTATCCGTCTTGCGCACCAGCATCGTCCGGCCCTCAAGCGCCTCGCGATACGCCTGCAGTTCCGCGGGGAACTGATTGACATCGGCTGAGATCAGATGATTGGGGACGATATCCGTCAATTGGGTGAACCACCAGGCGGAAATCTGCGTGAGAATTTTTCCCTTGTCCGGCACCGGCGTCGCCAGCACATAATCAAACGCCGAGATGCGATCGGAAGCGACCATCAGCAGACGGTCACCGAGATCATAAACGTCGCGCACTTTCCCCCGAATAAAAACCGGCAACGGCAGTGTCGTTAACGTGGAAGTAACCATGGTTGTTTCACTCCTTTTCTATTCCCATTCGATAGTCGCCGGCGGTTTCGATGAAATATCGTAGACCACGCGGTTGATTCCCCGGATTTCGTTGATAATGCGCCCGGAAATTTTGGCCATGACGTCATAAGGCAGGTGGACCCAGTCGGCCGTCATGCCGTCCGCCGAATGGACCGCGCGCACCGCGACCACATTTTCATACGTGCGTTCGTCCCCCATCACACCTACCGCGCTCACAGGCAAGAGAACGGCAAACGCCTGCCACATCTGGTTGTAGAGTCCGGCCGCGCGAATTTCTTCCTCCACGACGGCGTCGGCTTTCCGCACCAGCTCCACACGCGCCGCGGTGACTTCACCCAGAACGCGAACCGCCAGGCCCGGACCTGGAAACGGATGTCGTTGCAGAATTTCTTCCGGAATATCCAATTCTTTGCCCAGAACGCGCACTTCGTCTTTGAATAGGAAGCGCAGCGGCTCAATCAATTTCAGCCGCATGCGCTCGGGAAGCCCGCCGACATTGTGATGCGTCTTGATCGTCGCCGAGGGGCCCTTAACCGAGACGCTTTCGATCACATCCGGATAGAGCGTCCCCTGCACCAGAAAATCCACCGGCCCGATCCGGCCGGCTTCTTCCTCAAAAATCGCGATAAATTCGTTCCCGATGATCTTGCGCTTGCGCTCCGGGTCCGTGACGCCTTCAAGCTTTTTCAGAAAACGCGCCGCGGCGTCGACGATCAGGACCTCGCCTTTAAACCGTTTCTTGAAATTCTTCTCGACTCGATCCTTTTCGCCCTTGCGCAATAGGCCGTTATCGACAAAGATGGAGGTCAACTGCGCGCCGACGGCTTTATCCACCAGCGTCGCGGCGACCGAGGAGTCGACGCCGCCGGACATCGCGCAGATGACATGGCCCTTGCCGATCTGCTCCTTCAGAGCTTTTACCTCCGTTTTCACGAAGGATTCCATGGTCCAGGCGTCTTTCTCTTTGCAGACGCGCTTAAGAAAATTCTGCAGCAGCTGGGAACCGGACGGCGTGTGATGCACTTCGGGATGGAATTGCACACCGTAAAATCGGAGTTCCGGATTGGAGATGGCGGCGAAGGGAGAATTGCGCGAGTGAGCAAGGCGCACAAAATCGCGAGGCATCTCCTCCGCGGCATCTCCGTGGCTCATCCAGACCGGCAGTTTCTCTCCCAGACCTCCGAAGATACCGTTGGCGTGGTCGATCTGGATTTCCGCCGAGCCGTATTCCCGATGGTCCGCTTTCTTCACTCGCCCGCCGAAATGCTCTGTCATCAGCTGCATGCCGTAGCAGATCCCGAGGATCGGCAGACCGAGGGACCAGATGCCCGTATCCGGTCGCGGAGCGTCCGCCTGGTAAACGCTGGATGGCCCGCCAGAGAGAATCAACCCCGTGGGCCCGCGCTTCTGAATCTCCGCCAGCGGCGCGCGAAACGGAAGGATCTCGCAATACACGTGTGCCTCGCGCACCCGCCGCGCGATCAGCTGTGTGTACTGGCTGCCGAAATCCAGGATAACGATCATTATTTTCCCATGCCCACTCGCTGCGCCTTCTGGAAGATCTTTCCTTCGTGCTGGATGGCCGGCGCGATAATCAGCTCCGTGAGCTGCAGTTCCTTGATCGTTTGTGCACCGACTGTTCCCATGCAGGTGCGGAGCGCACCGACGAGATTCTGCGTACCGTCATCGGTCCGCGCCGGTCCATAGAGAATTTCTTCCAGCGTGCCCGTCGTGCCGACATGAATACGGGTGCCGCGCGGCAGATTGTGATGCGGTGTCGCCATGCCCCAATGGTAGCCGCGGCCCGGAGCTTCCTTGGCACGTGCGAAGGCAGATCCGACCATGACCGCATCGGCGCCGGAAGCGAAGGCCTTGCAGATTTCTCCGCCCAGATTCATACCGCCGTCCGTAATGATCGATACATAATGCCCGCTTTTCTTGAAGTAAAAATCCCGCGCCGCCGCGCAGTCGACGGTGGCCGTCACTTGCGGAACACCGATGCCGAGGACGCCTCGGGAAGTGCAGGCGGCTCCCGGCCCGACGCCCACTAAAATTCCCGCGCAGCCCGTTTCAAAGAGCTCGAGGCAGGCCGCGTAGCTTACCGTATTGCCGAGCACGACCGGAATCTTGATTCCGCCGACGAGTTTCTTCAGATCGACGGTTTTGTATTTGGTGGCTACATGCCGCACGCTCGTGACGGTGGACTGGACCACAAAGAGATCGGCGCCCGCTTCCTGAGCGATGCCGGAAAATTTCTCCGCATTCTGCGGGATGCAGGAGACCGCGGCATACACTTTGCCGGCCTTGATTTCCTTCACGCGCTGGGCGATGAGCTTTTCTTTCACCGGTTCCTTATAGAGTTTTTGCACCAGCTCCGTGGCCGCTTCCGGCGGCGCTGCGGCGATTTTCTCGTACACTTCCTCGACATTCTCGTAGCGCGAATGGATCCCATCCAGATTCAGGACCGCCAGACCGCCCTGCTTGCCCATGGCCACCGCAAACTTGCTGTCGACCACGCCGTCCATGGCGCTGGCCAGAAAAGGAATCTCCAGTTTGAGCGAGCCGATCTGCGTGCTGATCTCGACTTCCTCAGGATTCACGGTGACCGCTCCCGGGACGAGCGCAATTTCGTCAAACCCGTACGCGCGGCGCGCCTCGCGGTCGCGCCCTACAAAAAATGCCATGGGTTCCTCCTAACTAGTTAGACTGTTGGCGGGGTGAGAACTGTTTGCCGCTGATATTTCCCCTGCTTATCAGCGTAAGAGGTCTTGCACACCTCATCCGACTCCAGAAACAAAATTTGCGCGATACCCTCGCCGCCATAGACTTTGGCCGGCTGGGCGGTTGTGTTGGCGATCGCAAACGTCAGTTTCCCTTCCCATTCGGGCTCCAATGGAGCGATCGAGGCCTGAATACCGCAGCGCGCATACGTCGATTTACCGAAACAGATCACGAGCACATTGCGCGGGATACGGAAATATTCCAACGATTGCGCAATGGCCATGCCGTGCGGCGGGATGATGCATTCATCGCCTGCAAAATCTTTAAAGACGGACAAATCAAAATTTTTGGGATCAACGATACCGCCGGGCCGATCGGCCGGATTGAGAACTTTAAAATTACGCGCCACGCGGATATCGTAGCCGTAAGAGGATACACCGAAAGAAATCGCCGGCTTGCCGTCAGCCACTTTGACCTGTTTGGGCTCGAAAGGTTCAATCATCCCTTTTTCCGTCGCCATACGGATGATCCACAGATCGGATTTAATCACGGGAACTCACTTTCTCACTCGCTCCATCTCTCACTCGCTTGCGGCCGCCTTGTGGCGGCTGCTCTTTGAGCTTTTCGAGTTCTTTGAGAAAGGCGTCGACGTCCTGGAATTGTTTGTAGACGGAGGCAAAACGGATATAGGCGACGTGGTCCAGGCTCTTCAGCTTTTTGAGCACTTTTTCGCCTATCACGCGGGACGGGGCCTGCATCACGTAGCTCTGCAGTTCATACTCGATTTCGGCAATCAGCCGCTCGATTTGATCGGCGCTGATGGGCCGCTTCTCGCAGGCGCGCGCGATGCCCTCGCGCAATTTCTCGCGGCTGAACGCCTCCAGGCGGTTGTCCGACTTCATGACCATGAGCGGCACATCTTCCAAGCGTTCATAAGTCGTAAAGCGCTTATGACAGCCCTGGCACTCGCGGCGCCGGCGGATGATACTGGACGCCTCAAGGGGCCGGGAATCTAATACCCGATCCTCTTCATGACCACAATAAGGGCATTTCATCGATGTTTTTCGGGGATACTACCTGTAGGGACGCTCCAACTATACCAACTACGGGTTGTGGGGGTCAAGTATTCGAGGGCGGTTACCAGTAGCCACGGCCGCCGCCGGAACAGCAGGATACCTCTTTTCATGATCACCGTGGGATAGTAGTACCCACTTGAAGTGAGGTGTTTCGAAGTGCTTATAATCAAAGGTAGTTGCCCTTCGATCCGCGTGACGCTGACGGGTCGACCCGCATTAAAGTCGCAGCGCCGTGACCTTCCTCAAGCAGAAGAAAGGAACCTACCATGAGCCCCATCGAAACGGTGCAGCCTATCTCTACAGCTCCCACCGCGAGCCAGGACAACGCTATCCGACCCTTCCACATCAACTTTTCCGAAGTGGAACTAACCGACCTTCGCCGGCGCGTCAAAGCAGCAAAGTGGCCCGACCAGGAGTTGGTCATAGATGATTCTCAAGGGGTCAAGCTCACGACCATGCAGAATCTCGCGCGCTATTGGGCGACCGATTACGATTGGCGAAAAGTGGAGGCAAGGCTCAACGCTCTTCCGCAATTCGTCACCACGATCGATGGGCTCGACATCCACTTCATTCACGTCCGTTCGAAAAATGCGAACGCTTTGCCGGTCATCGTCACGCACGGGTGGCCCGGATCGATTATAGAGCAGCTGAAGATCATCGGACCGCTCACCGATCCTACGGCCAATGGTGGAAAGGCGGAAGACGCTTTTGACATCGTCATCCCTTCGCTGCCGGGTTATGGCTTTTCAGGGAAGCCAACCACGACCGGGTGGAATCCTGTCCGCATCGCCAATGCGTGGATCGTGCTGATGAAGCGGCTTGGCTACAAAAAATTTGTAGCTCAAGGCGGGGATTGGGGCAATGCGATCTCGGAGATTATGGCGTTGATCGCGCCTCCGGAATTGCTCGGCATCCATACCAACATGGCGGCCACTGTTCCGGCAGACATTTCAAAAACATTATCGTCCGGTGGCTTAGCGCCATCGGGTCTCTCAGCTGACGAACAAAATGCTTACCAGCAGTTAGACTTTTTTTATAAGAAGGGTTTGGGCTACGCTCAGGAGATGGGGCTCCGTCCGCAGACGCTCTATGGAATTGCGGATTCACCGGTCGGCCTGGCCGCGTGGATGCTTGACCACGACGCGAGCAGTCAGGCGCTCATCGCACGCGTTTTCGACGGTCAGCGCGAGGGCCTGACGCGAGATGACATTCTCGACAACGTCACGCTCTATTGGTTGACGAATACGGCGGTCACTTCGGCTCGTCTCTATTGGGAAACCGCGCAAATTGCGAAAGGCGGTTTTTTTGATCCCCGAAACGTTACGATCCCGGTGGCCGTAAGCGTTTTCCCCGATGAGATCTATGCCGCCCCGAAGAGCTGGACAGTGAAAGCCTATCCCCAACTGATCCACTACAACCGGCTTCCGAAAGGCGGTCACTTCGCGGCGTGGGAACAGCCGGAATTTTTCGTATCCGAGCTCCGCGCGGCATTCAAGTCGTTGCGTTAAGGCGGCCCTTCAGCCTTCAAGGAGGTGTACCATGTCTCAAGTCGCTCATAAGCGGCGAATTCTTGCCGCTGTCGCCGCCGTGACGGCCGCGACGGTGGACGTCATCGCCGCCCAGACAGCATTCGGTCCTGTCAAGCAGATCGATGCCGGGGTTCTGAACGTCGGATACGTGGAGGCGGGACCCGCTGGCGGAACGCCTGTCGTACTTCTGCACGGCTGGCCCTACGACATTTACAGTTACGCGGACGTGACTCCCTTGTTGGCGAAGGCGGGGTATCACGTGATCGTGCCTTACTTTCGCGGCTATGGGACGACGCGCTTTCGATCGGGAGAGACACTCCGAAATGGGCAACCGTCGGCTCTGGCGCAAGACGTCATTGACCTGATGGATGCACTCAAGATCAAGAAGGCGATTATCGCCGGATTCGACTGGGGCGCTCGGTCGGCGGATATTGTGGCTGTGCTTTGGCCCGAGCGGTGCAAGGGAATTGTTTCGGTCAGCGGCTACTTGATATCGAGCGTCGAGTCAAACCAGAAGCCGCTGCCGCCTATCGCGGAATATGGATGGTGGTACCAGTTCTACTTCGCCACCGAGCGTGGCCGGCAAGGCTATCGCGAGAACCGGCACGACTTTGACAAGCTCATCTGGAAGCTTGCCTCGCCGAAATGGAAATTCGATGACGCGACCTATGATCGCACGGCGGCGTCCTTCGATAACCCGGATCACGTCGATATCGTCATCAACAATTACCGGTGGCGCCTGGGACTGGTCAAAGGCGAACCGCCATATGACGCTCTCGAAGAAAAACTCGCCAAAAGTCCCGTTATCACGGTGCCCGCGATCACGCTTGAAGGGGATGCCAACGGTGCGCCTCATCCGGAGCCCGGTGCTTATCGCAATAAGTTTACCGGCCCCTATGAGCATCGGACGCTCACGGGCGGCATCGGCCACAATCTACCACAAGAAGCTCCAAAAGCGTTCGTCCAAGCCATTATCGACGTCGACCAAATGAAATAAGGAGGATCACATGCCCCTGCCATCCGATGAAAAAGTCGTTCAGCTCGCCGATGAATTAGTCAAAACCTTTCACACCCTAGCGGGTAAACACCCAGGCTATCGACCCGCGCACGCCAAAGGGATCCTGCTAAATGGTACCTTCACCCCTGCGCGTGAGGCCGCCTCGCTAACGCGCGCGCCGCACATTGATCGAAAATCCGTGCCCGTAGTAGTGCGGCTCTCGGACGGGTCGGGGATGCCCATGATTCCGGACAACGACCCGAACGCCAGCCCGAAGGGCTTTGCCATCCGTTTCTACCTGGCGGAGCATGTTCATACTGATATCGTCAGCCATTCGACCGATGGCTTTTTTACGAAAAATGGCCAGGACTTGCTGGAGTTCCTGCGCGAAGTGGCGTCTGGTAATCCGCAGGCGTTTCTCGCCAAACACCCGGAGACGCTCGCCTTTATACAAACGCCCAAGCCCGACCCCGTCAGTTTCGCTACGGAGGAATTCTTCGCCGTGTCCGCGTTTAAATTCATTAACCAGAAAGGGCTGACGCGCTATGGTCGTTATCGCATTGTCCCTCAGGCAGGAGTTCAGCATCTGGACGACGAAACCGCGAAAGCCAAAGGAGGCAATTACTTGTTCGATGAGATCAAGGAACGTGTCTCCCGGGGCCCCATTAAGTTCGACATCCAGGTCCAAGTGGCCGAGAAGGGCGATGTGGTCAATGACCCGACGGTGCGCTGGCCCGAGAGCCGTCCCGTCATTCCTTTCGGCAACGTGACGTTAACGGCACTTGCGCCCGATGACGAAGCCCACAAAAAAATCATCTTCGACGCGACCCCGCGTGTCGATGGGATCGAGCCCTCGGACGATCCACTCTTTGAGGTGCGCGCCGCCGGCTATCTGATCGCCGGCCGCGAGCGCCGTCAGGCGATTGATTCGCGCGCACCCGTGTCGGAACCAGCTTAGAATTAGAAAAGGAGAAAGAACAATGACTACAAACGTGAAAGAGCAAGTGCAAACGCGTGCAAAACCATCGACGGTGAATGATCAGGCCTGGGTGGCGAAGGCGCCGAAACAACCGCTCGTGCGCGAAACGATTGATCTCGGTCCGCTCGGGGCCGAGGACGTGGAAATCGCAGTCGAGCATTGTGGTTTGTGTCACTCCGATCTTTCCGCCTGGAAAAATGATTGGGGCATGACAACGTACCCGGCGGTATTCGGCCACGAGGTGATCGGCCGGGTGACAGCCGTTGGTTCAAATGCCAAGCGGCTCCAAGTCGGTCAGCGCGTCGGCATCGGCTGGAATTCGGGCAGCGACATGTACTGCCGTCAATGCATGTCAGGAAATCATCATCTCTGCCCGCAAGCGCAGTCAACCATCTACGGTCACCCCGGCGGGTTTGCGACGCATATCCGCGCACATTGGGCGTGGGCGATTCCGTTGCCGGAAAAGTTGGATGCCGCTGAATCCGGGCCACTTCTGTGCGGGGGGATTACCGTCTTCGAGCCCCTGGCCCTGTTCGCCAAACCGTCCGACCGCGTGGGCATCATCGGCATCGGCGGGCTGGGGCACATGGCCGTCAAGTTCGCCGCGGCCTACGGCTGCGACGTGACCGCGTTTACGTCCAGTGAAAACAAATTCGATGAGGCGAGAGGTTTCGGGGCGAACGACGTCGTCTCGAGCCGGGATTCGGCGGCGATCAAGAAACTGGCCGGCCGCTTCGACCTGGTGATCAGCACCGTCAACGTGCCGCTCGATTGGGACGCGATCCTCGGAACGCTTGCGCCGAACGGACGGCTGCATGTGGTGGGCGCCGTGCTGGAACCGATCCCAGTCCCGGCGTTCTCGCTCATCGGGAAGCAGAGCAGCGTCTCGGGCTCGCCGACCGGTTCGCCGGTGGCGATTGAAACGATGCTCGACTTTGCCGCGCGCCACAATGTCTTGCCGCAGACCGAGCATTTCCCGATGAGCCGGATCAACGAGGCATTCACCCGGCTTGAATCGGGCAAGGCGCGCTATCGCATCGTGCTGGACGCGGACTTTTAGGCCGAGTGAAGACCGCCATCGTGACCGGGGCGTCGCAGGGGATCGGCGCGGGGATCGTGAAGGGGTTTGTCGGCCGGGGTTTTAACGTCGTGGCCAATTCCCGGAAGATCACCCAATCCAAGGAGGTCGCGGCTTCTGACCAGGTCGCACTAGTGGACGGTCATATAGGCGAACCAGCCACGGCGGCCAAGATTGTCGAGACGGCGCTTGCACGCTTCAAGTCGATCGATGTCCTCATAAATAACGCCGGTATCTTCTTCGCCAAGGCGTTCACGGACTACACGGCCGACGACTTCAAGTCACTTGTCTCAACGAACCTCGAGGGTTTCCTCTGGATCACCCAGCTCGCCATCAAACAAATGCTGGGGCAGAAGTCGGGCGGGAGCATCGTCACGATCACGGCGGCCCTGGCCACGAACCCGATCCGGGGTGTCACGGCGTCGGTGCCGATGATCATGAAGGGCGGTCTTGAAACGATCACGCGACACCTGGCGATGGAGTATGCGAAAGATGGTATCCGCGTGAACGCCGTTGCGCCCGGCGCCACCTACACGCCGCTTCACAAGAACACGCCGAAGGATGCGATGGAAGACCAGTCACCGATGGGCCGGCCGTCGACCGTTAAGGACATCACGGATGCGGTCATGTACCTGATGGACGCCCCGGCGGTTACCGGTGATACACTGTACGTGGATGGCGGCGCTCATTTCGGCCGCTGGTAACCCATGAAAACGCCACGAATCATGATGGGTGCCGTACTGATCATCGCAACCGGATGGGCGTCGTACGTCGCAAGGGCCGAGAACCGAAAGGAGCAGTCCACCATGCCGAATGAAAAAGTCATCATGCTGATCGAAGCGAAAATCCAACCGCAGCGCCGTGCCGAGCTTATTGAGGCCGCGCGCCAATACCTGCCGCAGGTGCGGGCGGAGCCGGGCGTGGAAGCCTTTTACCTGACCGCGCGCCAGGATGATCCCAACACGTTCGTTTTCTACGAGATCTACAGGTCGAAAGCCGCACAAGATTTCCATCTGCAGCAGGACTTCACTAAGAAATTCCTGGCGACGCTCAAGAACGCGCAGGCGGGCGACCGGGTGAGGACAAATCTCCTGGAGGTGGCAGAAGAAGCCCCGACGCTCTCCCACTAGGCCTAAAGTTAGGTGCCAGGCACCTAACTTTAGGCCCAACCAATCGGAAGGGAACGGCCGACGGAAAGCCGTTGCAGATTTCCTTGTCAAATGTGTCGGTCAAAATGACGGGATCGGATAACTGGATCAATGCTCAATAAGCGTCTGTACCAAGGGTTCGGGAGTTAGGAGGAAAACAGAAGGAAGCGAGATTGAAAATTTTGCGGAGAAATCGCTGCGGTAGCTTTCGGCCGGACTTTTACGAGCATGCGTAGAAGGGATTGCAGTGTCGCGTCGGCCGGCGTCGCGGCGGAGCGATTGCGAACGATTTCGATAAAGGCCTGGAACTTTTCCCCTTCATACAAGTTAGACAGACTTCTCCATCGCTTCAGATCGGTGGTATCCGCCAGCCGGTGAAGCACTTCATCGATAACGACAGGCTTCAAGGATCCGCCACCCAAGGCAAGCAGGGTATACAAACCATCCGCATTTAAACCTTCCAGCGCACTGAAATCCCGCAAGTCCGGCCTTTGATCCAAAGAATAATTCACGCCGATCTGAACCTGCCGCGCCGCATCCTGGGCTGCCCATAGCAGAACGGGATTGTGCGCGGTGGCCGGACGCGCCAATTCCCGTACGACGGCCTCCAGGAGTCTGGCCGGATCACCCATGCGTCGATTGACGATCTTTTCAAGGACTTCAACACCCCTCAGATAAGGTTTCATCCACGGATATCGAGGAGCCAAAATTTCCATTTGTTCACGGGCCAACGCGGGGGAGGCCACAACCACTTGTTCCACGACAAAATGCACAAGCGTGTCGAACTGGGGGTGACCCGCCAAACCCTCTAAATGGAACAACGCGACGGCGGGGTCCTTTTGAACAGCCTGTTGCAATCTCGCAAAGGCCCAGAGACTCCCATTCTTCATGAAAAGAGAAGTGTGCTTCAGGACCACGTTATCCTGCTGGTTCTCCGGCACCCGTTCCAATAGCTTCTGCAGCGCGCTTTCCTCCGAGACTTCCGTTTGGCCTTCCATTTCGAAGTAGACTTTGAATTGCGGGTAATAGCGGAGGACCTCCAGAAAACGAATACCGGCCTCGGCGGCCTGGGGAGTTTGTGTATTCAAAATAATATGCACAACGCGACGAGCCGCCTCCTCGTTCCATTTACGCAGGTCGTCCATGATATTCACCAGCCCAAACTGTGCATCGCCGGATGTCATGATGTATTCAGCGATCGGATCAATGGCTCGCGGGTCTCGAATCTTGACGAGCAAATTGAACGCAAGTTCCTGGGCAAAAGGAACACTGGGGTTGAGCAAAACTCTAATCAATGGCTCCACAGCAGCGGAGCCCGCCTTCAAAAACCTCTCTTCCATGTACTCCAATGCAGGGTTCACGGTATCGATGTAGCGGCCTTTCGCGCATTCTTCCTGAAAAGCTTCGGCCAGCGATGACAAATCGTCACCTGCGGCCTGGTAGAAGACGAGGCCGGTACGCAACGTTGGGTTCACGAGGGGCTGGCTCCAGACCAAGGCACATTGCGACGCGATCAGCGCGATCGCCAGAAGAAAATTGCGGAGCGCGGCAGATCCCCCTCCCTTGATGGAGCCCGATTGTGCCGATGTGAGCACCTTCGTCGTTGGTTCAACCAAGACGGCACAACAGCCGTGAAAAGTAGCCATAGTGACTTTCCAATGTTTTCCGACACGCTTTTGCAATCGTTGGATCCCGTGCTCATCTGATGTGTCGATATATCCGGAGAGGATGTATTTTGTGCCATCCCGAGCCTCTAGCATTTGTCGGATAATGGCTTCATGCGCTTCTTTGTAAAAGTACCCGACATCAGCCACACGGACGGTGGGTCTTTGTTTGCCCGCTTGGGATCGACTGGAATCGATGGCTCGAAACCAGTTTCGAAAGTCGTCGTGGATCAAAACGTATTGATCTTTGTCGCTGATCCCAGGAATTGGCCACCGGGCTTTATCAAGCCATCGTCCGGCGAAGCCGGACTTTTTGAAGGTTTGACGCGCCAAACGGAGACGGGGCAAATTAATATCAATCCCAATAATCCGCTTGGCACCGAAAGTAAGAGCCGCATGGGATAGGACTCCACCATCAATCCCGTCGTCCTCCACGATCGCACCTTCAAGATTCATGAGCTTCATTAAACCGATCGCAGGGATTGCGTAACTGTGGTATCCCGACGCCTCCGAATCAACCACGAATATTTGTCGTCGTAGGTCTTGCGCGATTTCCGCCGGAATCTTCATAGTGTCACTGATGTGTATCGCGGAACCTATTCGCGTGTATTCTATGATCGAGCCCAAGCAACCTAGGACAATCGGTATTCCATGCGCCCTTCCTTCAATCTCAATTGAATCGTTAATCAGACTTAACTGATTGGCCTGAGCGAATGCACGATCTATTTTTTTGTAGTCGTCCTCACTCCGATCATTTGGCTTGGCCGCGGCGGCGGAATCGGGCTCGGAGCCAGACTCTGAATTGTCCGCGACCCGATCGGATTCATGCGCTTTGAGCCGTTCAGCCGCTAGCCACCGACGAACCTTTTCGAGATTTAAAACTCTTAGGATGCTTTGTGCATCTGTATGAATGCTCTGCCGTGGCACGGGTGGTTGCAGGCTCTTACCCAATTGTGTTCCGTTCCTTTCACCTGCCTGCACACGCTTTAGAACTTCAAGTTGTCTCGGGGTTAGGGACAGTCCGGAAACGTCTCCCAGTTCGGCCTGGAGATCGGCCAATTGAACGAGTAACGTGGAGTCGCTTTTGCCCAGCAAAATCGATTTAATCTGGCGCTCCAACTTTTTCATCTCCTTCTTTGTTCGTATCGTCGTCCCGGGAAGTGTCTTGAAGACACTAAGAATAACGTCCGCGTGTGGTCGTCTCCTGTCGGGGATTCGAAACTGTTTTGCTTCCCCCTTTTTGTACTGGTATTCAAGAAGCCAGACATTTAGAAGGCGATAAATGGCCCTGAGAATTGTTCCGGGCGATAGACCCGTGCGCAGAGCGATCTCGTCCAGGCTGAGCCAAGTGTTCGCTTCAACAAACACCTTGAAGATGGAGTAAAGCGATCCTTTTGACGGTTCCTTGACGGTGACCGCGGCGGGGTTAGGCGTTTTTCGAAGGCTGAGCTCAACGTGACCCAAGTCGGCGCGGAAAATAACTTTGGCCAGGCGATCCACCCCTCGGAGCGGCCAGGGCAAGGCCCTTCCGGGATGGCTTTCGATATATTGGAAGATCCAATCGTTTACATAATGAACCAGAACGGGCAGCGCGCTCGCGCCCAGAAATAGCTGCCACCCATTCCAGTCCAGGCCCCCGTGCAAAACAAACCATCCGAGAATGAAAAGCGGCATCTGAATTTTATCCAGCTGCCTTAAGCCAAAGTGAAGCATGGTTTCATCGACGGTAGGCGGCACGATAATTTTCAGGGGATCGACATACCGTTCGTGGCTCGATCGGATGTCACGGTCGGAAATGCCGGTGCGCCATCCCTTCTGCTGCGTCCACGTATGCGCACGAACAAAACCGCCATGAGCAATACGCAACATAGGCCTCAAAATGAACAGGCCCCAGAAAATTATGAGAAGGTAAATAGCCAGCGGGTGCATCCGGGACAATAGAACGGACAGAAGCAACTGTCCGGCTACAAAAAACGGCCCCGTCCGGAAAGGCAGCGTCTCCAAACCGGCGATAAAGCGTCGGTAGAAAGGATTGCTGAAAAGAGAAAGCTCTGTCGGGGCAGACGTCGGCTTGGCACCCGGATCTTGTTCTTTTAGATCAGGGGCCGCGCTCACATTAACGCCGGTTCGCGCGGCGGCCGCTAAAGGTTTCGACGTTTTTTCCTTACTGGATTGTGCTTCTAATTCCTGTGCAGCTTCATCCCGGAGGCGGCGATATTCTTCCCAATAGGAGACGTCATCTGGATCCACGTTTGTAATCAGAGTTCGAAAATGAGCATCCAGTTCTCTTAGCCTTGTGGCGGCCTCACGGGACAATGGCTTGCCCTGCCAGTAAATCCCCACATCCGGCAATGCTCCCTGCAGCGGTCGCTTTCCCTTGTCATAGACTAGCCCGCCTCCGTTTTCGTCGACCCACAAATCGAGTAAATGCAGCAGAGGAAGATCCTCCAGGGTGACAGGTCTCATATTCCGTGCGATGTTTTCAGGGGAGTAGTAGGAATCTATGTTGAGACGCACCCTCCGAACCCAACTCGCCAGCGTGTGGAGTATCTGCCTGAACGCGGTGGGGAGTTCCGGAGGAATGCTTTGCTCGCCAAGCCTGGAGGCTAAAAAAGGACCGACAATGCCGGTCCATAGCCACAAAGGTCCCTGCCATTGGTTTTTGGTGGATGACGCTAGCTTCGCGGCCAAAGCCTCCTGGATATATCGGCGTGAGATCTCCCCCCTCACCCCGACCCTCTCCCTCGTCGGGGAGAGGGAATTATTGAAAGTGGCAGCAAGCGCCGGGTCCACAAGAAGGCATGGAACCAGGAAGATCGCTACGATGCGGGAGTGAAGTTTTGACATACGATCTCAGAACGCGCGCGCTCCCGCGCGTTCGAGAATCCATCAATTTTACGGGGTTAGGGCGGGAGATTGTATGGAGCGTAAGGCTAAAAAACGGGCCCGGAAGGCCTATCTATTTTATGGGCAGCTTAAATAATGCGCTCGAGGGATTCTTTGTCGAAGAGATGGATCTTTTCCATGTTGAAGGCGAGTTCGATTTCCTGGTTGACGCGGGCGTCGCTGTAGGATTCCACGCGGGCGACGAGGGTGTTTTTGCCGCTGTTCAGATACAAAAGGATCTCGCTGCCCATCGGCTCAACCACCTCGACTGTGGAAAGGGCGGTATGGCCCTCAGTCGAAGCGTTCCCGGCGTAAACTTTGTCGTAAATATCTTCAGGGCGGACGCCGAAGACCAGCACTTTACCGACAGAGGGGGCGACCGCGGATTCCATCGAGGGGAGAAGCTGCAGACTGAATTTCCCCTCGTCCAGCCAGATGTGGCCGCTGCGGCGCGTCACCTGCACATCCATGAAATTCATCGGCGGGCTGCCGATAAAGCTGGCGACGAACTTGTTGGCCGGCTGGTTGTAAATCTCCAGCGGCTTGTCCACCTGCATGATGCCGCCGTTATTCATCACGCAAATGCGGTCGCCCATAGTCATCGCTTCGACTTGATCATGTGTCACATAAATCATGGTGGTCTGCAGGCGGTCATGGAGCTTGGAAATTTCCGTGCGCATCTGCACACGGAGCTTGGCGTCCAGGTTGGACAGCGGTTCGTCGAACAGAAACACTTTGGGCTTGCGGACAATAGCGCGGCCGACGGCCACACGCTGGCGCTGACCGCCGGAGAGTTCCTTGGGGCGGCGATCAAGCAAATGCGTCAAGTTCAAAATCTCGGCGGACTCGCGCACCCGGCTGTCGATTTCCTTCTTGGGATAGCCGCGCAGCTTGAGGCCGAAAGCCATGTTCTGGTAGGCGGTCATATGCGGATAGAGCGCGTAATTCTGAAACACCATCGCGATGTCGCGGTCCTTGGGCGGGACGCTGTTCACGAGTTTGTTTCCGATCCAGACCTCGCCGGCGGTGATATCTTCCAGGCCGGCAATCATGCGCAGCGTGGTGGTTTTGCCGCAGCCGGAGGGCCCGACCAGAACGAAAAACTCCCGATCCTTGATCTCCAGGCTGATGTTATTGACGATAACATTGCCATTAATCTCTTTAACGAGGTTATGAAGAATGACGTTCGCCATAAATTAGTTTACAGAGTTCAGTGCTCAGAGTTCAGAGTTCGGTTTGCGGGTCACAGGCGCCTTGACTGTACTCTGACCACTGTTCACTGAACTCTTTTCTTTCGCGTAGTATTCCTGAAGGCTGGCGACGGTCCAGCGGCCTTCCTGGAACCCGCGGATGGCCGTCAGCGCCGCGCGTGCGGCCGCGAGCGTTGTGACGATCGGCACGTTATGCTGCAGGGCCGCCTGCCGGATAGTGAAACCTTCCGACCGCGTTCGTTTTCCCGACGGTGTATTAATCACCAGCACCACATCCCGGTTACGGATCACGTCCGCCACGTTGGGGCGCCCCTCAGTCAGCTTGAGCACGGTGCGCACTTCCAGATTCTGCTTTCTAAATTCATCCGCGGTCGAGCCGGTGGCATAGAGCTCGAATCCGAGTTTGGCGAGCTCGCGCGCGATCTGGGAACCGGCGGGTTTATCGCGGTTGGCCAGGCTGAAGAGCACGCCGCCGGACTTGGGCAGCTGTGAGCCGGCGGCCGCTTGCGATTTGGCGAAGGCGCGCGGGAAATCCTGATCGATACCCATGACTTCTCCGGTACTACGCATTTCGGGCCCCAGTATCGCGTCCACGCCGGGGAAGCGCGACCAGGGGAGCACCGCTTCTTTCACCGCTACCCACTGCATATGCGGCCCGTCCTTAAGCAGTTTGGCGGGCAGAAGATCTTTAAGCTTGCGACCCACCATCAGCTTAGCGGCGAGTTTCGCCAAGGGTACGCCGGTGGCTTTGGAAACAAAAGGAACGGTGCGGCTGGCGCGCGGGTTGGCTTCGAGAATATAAATGATGCCCTCTCGCACCGCAAACTGAATATTCATCAGCCCGCAAACTTTGAGGCCTTTGGCCAACTGCTCGGTGTACTGGCGCAGCGTCGCGAGGTCTTTGGCTGAGAGCGTGCGGGATGGCAGCACGCAGGCCGAATCGCCGGAGTGAATACCCGCTTCTTCAATGTGTTCCATAATGCCGCCGATATAGGTGTCCTCGCCGTCGCAAAGAACGTCCACATCCAGCTCGATGGCATTATCAAGAAATTTATCGATCAGGATCGGGTGCTCCGGGGACACCTTGGTCGCGCGCGCAATGTAATCGGCCAGCATGGATTCGTCGTAGACCACCTCCATCGCGCGGCCGCCGAGAACGTAGCTGGGTCGGACCATAACGGGATAACTGATGCGCGCCGCCGTAGCGCGGGCTTCCTCAAAGGAGCGTGCTGTTCCGTTCGGCGCCTGCGGGATGCCGAGTTTGGTGAGCAGCGCGCCAAAGCGTTTGCGATCCTCGGCCAGGTCGATGGAATCCGGCGAGGTTCCGAGAATATGAACCTTGGATTTCTCCAGCGGAATCGCCAGGTTCAGCGGCGTCTGACCGCCAAATTGAACGATCACACCCTCTGGTTTTTCCTTTTCCACAATATTGAGCACGTCTTCCTGGGTCAGCGGCTCGAAATAGAGCTTGTCGGAGGTGTCGTAATCGGTCGATACGGTCTCCGGATTGCAGTTCACCATGATCGTCTCATAGCCTTCTTCTTTGAGCGCCATGACAGCGTGGACGCAGCAGTAATCAAATTCAATGCCCTGGCCGATGCGATTTGGGCCGCCGCCGAGGATGACCACCTTCTTGCGGGCGCTCGGGGTGACTTCGTCTTCTTCTTCGTAGGTCGAATAAAAGTAGGGAGTGTAGGCCTGAAATTCCGCCGCGCAGGTGTCGACCGATTTATAGGTCGGAATGATGCCGGCCTTCAGCCGCCATTTGCGCACCTCCTTTTCCGATACGCCGCGCAGGAATGCGATCTGGTAATCGGAATAGCCATAGCGTTTTGCCTCCAGAAGGAGCGCTTCAGGCAGCCCATCGCCGGCAGCGGCACGGATTTTCTTCTCAACCTGGATGATTTCATCGATCTGATGAATGAACCAGGGATCAATCTTGGACCATTCCACAATTTCTGCGGCGGTCACGCCGGCCAGCATGGCGGCTTTGAGGTAGAAGATGCGCTCGCAGTTCGGCGTCCGGATGCGATCGCGCAGGAAATTCAACTGCCGCTCGCGTTCGATGGGCGGCAGCGATTCCAGAGTCGGAAGGCCTTCGCCCGGGCTGCGCTTGTCGGCGCCCAGCCCTTGTGATCCGATCTCCAGCCCGCGCAGGGCTTTCTGCAGCGCTTCCTTAAACGTACGCCCGAGCGCCATGACTTCGCCGACGGATTTCATGGCGGTGTTCAGCGTCTGATCGGCCGCCGTAAATTTCTCGAAAGCGAAGCGCGGCACCTTCACGACGGTGTAATCAATGGTGGGCTCAAAAGAGGCCGGTGTTTTCTTGGTGATATCGTTGGGCAGCTCGTCCAAATGGTAACCCACAGCCAGCAGGGCGGCGATTTTGGCGATCGGGAAACCCGTCGCTTTAGACGCCAGAGCGGAACTGCGCGACACACGCGGATTCATTTCGATCACCACGCGCTCGCCCGTTTGCGGATCGACGGCAAATTGGATATTGGAACCGCCCGTGTCCACCCCGATCGCGCGGATGCAGGTGAAGGCGTCGTCGCGCATGGCCTGATATTCGCGGTCGGTGAGCGTCTGGATAGGCGCCACCGTGATGGAATCGCCGGTATGCACGCCCATGGGGTCGAGATTTTCAATCGAGCAGATGACCACACAGTTGTCCGCGGAATCGCGCATGACTTCGAGCTCAAATTCTTTCCAGCCGATCACGGATTCTTCCATCAGCACTTCGTTCACGGGACTGGCTTCCAGGCCGCGGCGAAGCGCTCCCAACAACTCGTCTTTCGCGTACACGGTACCGGAGCCGATGCCGCCGAGCGTAAATGAAGGCCGGATAATCAACGGGAAACCGATGTCGCGGGCGATTTCTTCCCCTTCGGCGATCGAGCGGGCGTAGCCGCTTCTAGGCAGGCTCAGGCCGACCTCCTGCATGGTTTTCTTAAAGAGTTTGCGATCTTCCGCCTTGCGGATCGCTTCCAGACGCGCGCCGATCAGTTCCACCTTATATTTTTCCAGGATGCCGCGCTCGGCCAGAGCCACGGCCAGATTCAGTGCCGTCTGGCCGCCGAGGGTCGGCAGAATGGCCTCGGGTCGCTCCTTGGCGATAACTTCCTCGAGAATCTCCGGCGTCAATGGTTCCACATAAGTCGCCTGCGCCAGCTCGGGGTCCGTCATGATCGTGGCCGGGTTGGAATTGACGAGCACCACGCGGTACCCTTCCTTCGTCAGCGCTTTGACGGCTTGCGTGCCGGAATAGTCGAACTCGCACGCCTGCCCGATCACGATCGGGCCGGAGCCGATAATCAGAATCGTATGGAGGTCGGTGCGCTTGGGCATGATCAGTTTTTCGTCATCGTTTGCATAAATCGGTCAAAGAGATACGAGGCATCGTGCGGTCCAGGCGACGCTTCGGGGTGATACTGAACCGCGAAAATAGGCAGCGTCTTATGCCGCAGGCCCTCGCAGGTGTTGTCATTCAAATTCACGTGGCTGAGTTCCACCTGATCGGCCGGCAGGGAGGTGGCATCCACCGAGAAGCCGTGGTTCTGCGAGGTGATTTCGATCTTGCCGGTCGCCAGATCTTTCACTGGATGATTCCCGCCGCGGTGCCCGAATTTCAATTTATAAGTTTTTCCCCCGAGCGCAAGGCCCAGGAGCTGATGGCCGAGACAGATTCCCATGAGCGCAAACTGCTCCGGTTTGGAGCGGCGGCCGAGGTCGGTGATGAGCTGGCGCAGGGCTTCGATACCGTAGGTCACGGCGGCCGGATCGCCCGGCCCGTTGGAAACGAGCACGCCATCGGGCTCGAGCGCCAGAATAGCCTTCGCCGACGCCTGCGCCGGCACGACCAACACCTGGCAGCCGCGCTGGCTCAGGCTTCGCAGGGTGTTGAACTTGACGCCGAAATCCATGACGACCACGCGGAATTTCTCCGAGGCCGCTTTTTCCGGAACCTTGTCAAAAGGCCGCCGCACCCAGCGGCCGCCTTCGCGGAGCCATTGAAACGGTTTTTCGCAGGTCACATTCCGCGCCAGGTCGAGGCCCGCCATCGAGGGCGACTCCTTGGCCTTGGCTACTAAACTCTTAGGGTCCAGGTCGCGCGTGGAGACGACACCGCGCAGAGCGCCTGTTTCACGCAGGTGCTTGGTCAGCGCGCGGGTATCGATATCGGTCAGGCCGACGAGCCCGAAGCGCTGCAGATAGGCTTGGAGGCTTTCCTTGGCCCGCCAGTTGGAGTAGAGGCCGCTGATCTCCCGCACGATGAGCCCTGCGCCGAAAGGTTTGCGGCTCTCGGCGTCTTCTTCGTTCACGCCGTAGTTGCCGATGTGCGGTGAGGTCATCGTGATGATCTGGCCTTCGTAGGAGGGATCGGTGAGGATTTCCTGATAGCCGGCCATGGAAGTATTAAAAACGACTTCGCCGACCGTCTCCCCCTCCGCACCGAAGGAGATTCCGGAGAACACGCGGCCGGATTCGAGTGCGAGCAAGGCTTTCATGGTTTCCAGGGAAATTTTGAGTCCAGAATAATCGTTTCCTCGCGGCTGCGGCCGAGTGAGATCATGGCCACTTTGGCGCCCACCAGGGTTTCCAGACGTTTTATATAGCGCTGCGCGTTGGCGGGCAGCTGAGCGTAGCGCGTCATGCCGCGGATCGAGCCCTGAAAGCCCGGCATTTCTTCATACACGGGAACAGCTTCCGCCTGCTGCTGACGATCGCTCGGAAACTCTTTCAAAATTTTACCCCCGGCGCGGTAGGCCACCGCGATCTTCAGCGGGGTCACGCCTTCGAGCACATCCAGCTTGGTCAGGGCCAGCCAGCGCGAGCCGTTGATCCGCACCGCATGACGCACCGCGACCGCATCAAACCAGCCGCAACGTCGAGGCCGACCGGTCGTGGCGCCGAATTCCATACCGCGCTGGCGCAGGGACTCGCCAAGGTCATCCTTGAGCTCCGTTGGAAAAGGGCCTTCGCCCACGCGTGTGGTATAGGCTTTCAATACACCGAGCACTTCATCGATCTGCGTCGGCGCCAGGCCCGAGCCGATGCACACGCCGCCCGCAACGGGATTAGAGGAGGTCACGAACGGATAAGTTCCGAAATCAACATCGAGCATCGTACCCTGAGCGCTTTCAAAGAGAATTTTCCGGCGAGATTCGACGGCGTGAAAAATGAATTCCGGTCCGTTGACGACGTAGGGTTTGAGAAATCGCCGCAGGGCATTGTAATTCTTGAGCACTTCCCGCCGGATATCTTCCAGCGATCCGAAATTTTTCAAAAGCGGCGCCTTTTCCTTCAGGTTGCTTTCCAGAAGCGGCAGAAAAACCTCGGGATTCAGGTAATCGGCGACCCGCAGGCCTACTCGGCCGACTTTGTCCGAGTACGCGGGGCCGATGCCGCGCCGAGTCGTCCCAATTTTCCCTACGCCTGCGCGATCTTCATGCAGACAATCGAGGTAGCGGTGATACGGCAGGATGACATGGGCGGCGTCAGCGATGAAGAGTCGTCCGCGCACGCGCACCTTACGTTTTTCAAGGAACTGAAACTCCTCCTGAAGCGCTTCGGGATCGATGACCACCCCGTTGCCGATGAGACATTTTTTCCCGGGTTCGAGAATTCCCGAGGGGATAAGATGCAGGACAAAGTGCTTTCCGTCAAAAATGACCGTGTGACCGGCATTGTTGCCGCCTTGATAGCGGACCACGATATCGGCCTGCTTGCCCAGAAGGTGAACGATCTTGCCTTTGCCTTCGTCCCCCCATTGGACCCCAACCACGACCAATGTGGACATCTACTTCATCCCGCCTTCCAGAATATCGAGGTGGGTTTTCACATGGACGCGTTGACCGATTTGTGTGAACCATTGATTGAAGCAGAAGAGCATTTTCTGCTGCCACAATTGATCGCGGAAGGCCGCCGGGTCTTTCTTAGCATCGGGACTCTTCGTAGCGATTGCGAAGCTGCGCGCCATGTCGGCTTCCTTATCCGTCACCTTGACGCATGATTGGATAAGCCACCGCAGCTTGAAAAACGCGATGGACGTGCGCTGTTCTTCTTCAAAATCCTGCGGCGTGGTTTTGAGCTGATACGCGAGGGCGCGGCCGTAAAGGTCGGGAGAAAAATGGCCTTTATCCTGGAACGCAGGCACCTGCGCCAGACTATTAACGACCTGCTCATCGGGGACCACGATTCCATAGTGTTTCGCCTGCTCGTCAAAAACGACGCTTTGTACCAGATCGCGCAGCGATTCCTCGCGAATCTGCTTGCGCGCATTGTCATCCAGCGTGGTTCCAGGCTTTATGTTGTTCAATGCCCGTTCATAGCGGCTGTTGAACAGACGCAGCGGGATCTTTGTTCCGTCGACTTCGGCAATGGAATCATTCGGGCCGCCTTTGGGTGTGAAGAAATACCCGCCGAAACCCACAAATGTTCCCAATAAAAAGACAATCGTCGTGAAGAGGAAGATGTGGTACTGATACTTTCGAAGAAATTTCATCATTGGGCGCACACAAAGACCAGCTCTGGTCGCCCTCGCGCACGTCGCCGGGCGTTCAGAGCTGGTTTGATGCAGTTATTTTAAGAAAAGGGCTGACCGAAGGCAAGGATGCGATTAATTTTGGGCGGTATTCCGACGCGACGCGGGCCTGGACGGGATTCAGCCGTTTACGTTGACTTCGATGACTTTTGTTTTTTCGGAGGCCATCAGGCAGCTGCCTTCAAAGATGGCTCCTTCAGCGATGAGCAGCTGAGGCGCATGAAGATCGCCAAACACCTGCGATTTGGTTAAGAGTTCGAGGGATTCGGTGGCATGGATGTTGCCGGTGACCTTGCCGCCGATGACCACGGTCCGCGCCGAGATATCGCCCTGGATCTCTCCGCGCTCACCGAGGATCACGCCTTCTGCCGTCACACCGCCTTCGATTTTGCCGTCAATGCGCACCGAACCTTTGGACCGCAAAGTCCCCTGAAAGGAGGATTCCGCGCCGATAACCGTCTCGAGATGCGTATCTGCCTTGGTGCTGCCGTTACCCGTATTGCCGAACATGAATCCCCCTAGTCGTCCTGAGCTTTCACAAATTTCATCGGATTGACCACTTCCCCATTGTGCCACACTTCATAATGTAAATGGTAACCGGTGCTGCGGCCGGAGGTGCCCATATAAGAAATGACCTGCCCGCGCTTCACAATATCGCCCGGCTTCACCAGCAATTCCGAATTATGGCCGTAAAATGTTCGGTAGCCGTGCTTATGGTCGATGACGATCAGCCGACCATAGCCGCCCTGCCAGGAGGCCATGCGGACGATGCCGTCCGCGGTCGCTCGCACAGGCGTCCCTAATGCGCTGGCGATATCGATGCCGCGATGGAATTCCCCTTCCCCATCGTCAAAGGGCGATTTACGGACACCGTACCCCGAGGTCAAACGACCATTTGTCGGCCATTCGTGGGGCGTGCTGCGGAAAACGTCGTGCTGATCCTGAATATAGCGGGAAATCTCTTCAAAATTGGCGAGGACATCCGTGCCGCTCTGCTTGACGCTGGCCAGCTGGGTCGTCATATCGTCCACGTTGGCGGACGGATGACCGCTGAGAAGACCGAGAAGCTGCTTCTGGTCAATGTGGGTGGGGCCGCCCATGGCATGATCGGATTCGACGATGGCCTTGCGCGTCTTCATATTCAACAGGTTCTCCAGAGCGATCTCGGTTTCGCGGACGCGGTCGAGATACTCCTGCGAATTCTTCATTTCCCGGGAGATGTACCAGACTTTGGCCTGCAAAACGTGTTCATCGGCTTTGGCGCGCCAATAGTCGACATGGCGGCTGGCAATAAAGCCGGACCAGACGGTCAAACCCGTCCAGGAAACCGCAAGAAACGCCAGTAAAGCAACGGAGAAATTGAGACGTACGGGAGGAATATCGCTGTGGGGTATCAGCATGACCGTCAATTTGCGCCCCATCTGTTTCTTAATTTTTTCCGAAGAAGTCATCGGTTCCCTTTTAAAACTCGATACATATATACCAACAGCCCCGTACAGTGTCAAGGGGAAATGTTAGGTGAAAATTGCCATAATATGCCCCTAAATTTCAATGGAACTGCCGAAAACTTACAACCCGGAAGAAGCGGAAAAGCCCTGGTACCCTTTTTGGGAAAAACAGGGCTATTTCAAGCCCCGATCAGGTCAGGCCCCAGCTTATTCCATAGTCATCCCCCCGCCGAACGTCACTGGCAGCCTCCACATGGGCCATGCGCTTAACAATACGCTTCAGGATGCCCTGATCCGCTGGCACCGCATGCTGGGTGACCGAACGGTTTGGGTACCCGGTACTGACCACGGCGGAATCGCCACTCAAAATGTGGTCGAAAAATTGCTTCGTTCTGAGAAGACGAGCCGCCACGATCTGGGCCGCGAGAAGTTCCTCGAGCGTATGTGGCAATGGCGCAAAGAATCCGGGGATACCATCCTGATGCAGCTCCGTCGCCTGGGTGCCAGCTGCGACTGGAGCCGGACCCGCTTCACCATGGATGAGGAATACTCCCGAGCCGTCCGATCAGCCTTCGTCAAGCTATTCCAGAAGGGTCTTATCTACCGGGGTCCGCGCATGGTCAACTGGTGCCCCCGGGACCATACAGCCCTGGCGGATATCGAGGTGGAGCATGAAGACCGCGCCGGCAAGCTCTGGCATATCCGATACCCTCTGGCCGCAGGCGGTGGACAGGTTGTTGTCGCGACGACCCGGCCCGAAACCATGCTTGGGGATACCGCCGTAGCGGTCAATCCGGAAGACCCCCGATATAAGTCTCTTATAGGGAAGATGCTGAAGCTTCCCCTCATGAACCGGGATATTCCGATCGTGGCGGATGAGGCGGTGGACGCTTCCTTCGGCACGGGCGCCGTCAAAGTGACCCCGGCCCATGACCCCACCGATTTTGAGATAGGCGAGCGCCACAAACTGCCGCATATCGTCGTCATCGATTTCGAAGGAAAGATGACAGATAAAGCGGGCCCCTATGCCGGCCTTGACCGTTTTGACGCGCGCAAAAAGATTGTAGAGGATCTGGAAACGCAGGGTCTGCTTGAAAAAACCGAGGACTACCGGCTCTCTGCGGCTGTCTGCTACCGCTGTGGAACCATCATTGAGCCCCTTGTGTCCGAGCAATGGTTCCTCAAAATGAGTGATATGGCGCAGAGGGCGGCTCAGGCTACCCGCGATGGGAAGGTCAAGATTTTTCCCCCGTCCTGGGAAAGGCCCTACCTGCTTTGGTTGGACAACATCAAAGATTGGTGCATCTCGCGGCAGATCTGGTGGGGCCACCGGATTCCGGTCTGGTACTGCGGCTCAAAAAAATGCCTGCCGATTGCTTCCGAAGAACCACCGGTGAAATGTCCTTCCTGTGGATCTTCCGATCTTAAGCAGGACGAGGACGTGCTTGACACCTGGTTCTCATCCGGGCTCTGGCCTTTGGCGGTCTTCGGATGGCCGGACGACACGCCGGACTTGAAAACCTTCTATCCGACGTCCGTATTGGTGACCGGCCACGAAATTCTCTACCTCTGGGTCGCGCGGATGGTCATGCTCGGCCTGGAGTTCCGCAACGACGTCCCGTTCCACAACGTCTATATTCACGGCATCGTGCGCGACAAGCAGGGCAAGAAAATGTCCAAGTCGCTGGGTAACGTCATCGATCCCCTGGAGATCATGAAGCAGTACGGCACCGACGCCCTGCGGTTTTCCATGGCGGAATCCAGCATCCCCGGCCGCGACCTGCACTTGTCGAACGACTCCTTTCTAAAGGCCCGGAACTTCGCCAACAAACTCTGGAACGCGACCCGTTTTGTCCTGATGAATCTCGAGGGCTACAAGACGCACCCCCTGCCCGTCACCGACAAGCGGGGCCTCGCGGATCGATGGATACTTCACGAACTACAGGAAACGATCTCCGTAGTGACCAAAGCTCTGGGCAGCTACAATCCGGCGGAAGCGTCGCGAGCGCTCTATGAATTCATCTGGGGTTCACTGTGCGACTGGTACCTGGAAATTTCCAAAGTCGCCCTGACAGGTGAAGACATGCAGGCAAAAGCAGCAAAACAATCGCTCTTGACCCATCTTTTGGCGCAATCAGTAGCGCTTCTGCATCCCATCATGCCCTTTGAAACGGAAGCCTTGTTCCAGGCGCTCAAGCCGTACTTGCGCGACGCCGCTGAAAGCATCATGATCCAGCCCTGGCCGCAGCCGGATCGCACACTGCAGGACGCCGGTGCCGCGCAGAAAATGCGCCTCGTCCAGAACATCGTGGTGGCCATCCGCACGCTGCGCAGCGAATCGATGATTCCTCCCGGGACGAAGATCGACTGTTCTTTGCGGAATCTGGATAATTCGTCGCGCCAGATTATCGATGACCCTGACGTCAAAGCATTCATTATTTCTCTTGCACGCCTGGGCGCATTGAATACATCCACATCGGGAAAACCGGAGGAATACCTTTTCACCGTATTCAACGGAGGTGAAATCTACATTCCTTCGAAAGGGATTGTCGATAAAGAAAAAGAACGAGTCCGGCTGCGGAAAAATTTGGCTCAGCTTGAGCAGATGCTTGCGAGGGGACAGGCGTCGCTTGAAAACAAGGATTTCCTCGAACGTGCGCCGAAGGAAGAGGTGGAAAGTCGCCGTGAAACTTTGCACCAGACGCGAAAGAAAATAGAATGGTTGAACAAGAACCTGGAGGGGCTCTCTTCTTGAACCCCGCCCTGATCGCGGGAGTCCTCGAAAGCGTGACACATATGACCTGGGATACACATCGGACGCAGGCGCGAGCAACCATGGAAAGCAGGGCGGGGTGAACACGCTGCGGCCGATCAAAGTCACCCGGAACTACCTTAAATATCCAGAAGGATCCTGCCTGTTTCAAATGGGACAGACCCGAGTGCTGTGTACCGCCTCCGTTTCTAATGACCTCCCCGACCATGCCAAGGAAAGCAATAAGGGCTGGCTGACCGCAGAATATTCCATGCTGCCGCGCGCCACTTCGGAACGTTCGTCACGCGGGCGGATCGCCTCCGGCGGTCGCACGAAGGAAATTTCGCGCTTGATCGGGCGATCCCTGCGGGCCGTATTAGATATGCCGGTCATTCCGGACGTCGGCGTTGTGGCGGATTGCGACGTCCTTCAGGCCGACGGCGGCACGCGCACGGCTTCGATCAACGGAGCTTTCATCGCGCTGGTTCAGGCGTTGCGGCGCTGGCGCAAGGAAGGCCGCCTTCCGGCGTGGCCGGTGCGCGATTATGTGGCGGCCGTCAGCGTGGGTATAGTCGATGGAAAATTTGTTCTCGATCTGGACTATGAGAAGGACGTCAAGGCCGAAGTGGACATGAACGTCGTGATGACCGGCGCAGGGCGCTTTGTCGAAATTCAGGGCAATGCGGAGCATAAAACTTTCAGCCAGTCGGACTTGAATCGGATGCTCGCCCTCGCCGCGCAGGGCATCCGTAAGATTCTGGTAGTTCAGAAGCAGGTTCTGGGCGACATACGTAAATGACCTCAACCTACGAACCGTTCAAGATCGTTCTGGCCACCCGCAACCAGAACAAAATCAAAGAAATTACAGCGATTTTCCAGGATGTGCCCATCCAGTTTGTCACGCTCGATGAATTTCCAGGCGCACCGGAGGTTGTCGAGGACGGACAGACATTGGAAGACAACGCGCGGAAGAAGGCCTATGAGATCGCTCGATTCACCAAACATATCGCTCTCGCGGATGATTCGGGACTCGAGGTCGAATTCCTCGATGGAATGCCGGGCGTGATTTCGGCGCGCTTCGCGGGCATCGGCTGTTCATTCGCCGACAACAATCAGAAACTTCTCAAACTGCTCAAGGGAGTCCCCACGGAACATCGCAAAGCGCGGTTCCGGTGCATCATGGCTCTCGCGGTACCGAAAGGCGCCACACAAACGGTGGAAGGGGCGCTGGACGGTTACATCACGGATCGACCGCGGGGCGAGGAAGGGTTTGGCTACGATCCCGTTTTTCTGGTTCCGGAATCCGGCAAGACGCTGGCCGAAATGGGCCCCACGATGAAGAACGGTCTCAGCCACCGTTACAAGGCGCTGCAGGCCGTCCGTCCGATCATTCTCAACCTCCGCAAAAACATTCTCGAACATTTGCAAAAACAGCCAGATATCTAAATCTCTTCGTCATCCCAAGGAATTTACAGACGCAGCCTAGGTATCTTATACTTACTTGTCCCACCAGATTCCGTTCCCCATTTTATGGTGGTCGTAGCTCAACTGGTTAGAGCGCTGCCCTGTGGAGGCAGAGGTTGCGGGTTCAAGTCCCGTCGGCCACCCCATATATTTCGTCTCACGGGGACTGAAATGCTAGAATTCACGCGTCATTTTTACGGGGCGTAGCGCAGCTGGTAGCGCGCCTGCTTTGGGAGCAGGAGGTCCCGGGTTCAAATCCCGGCGCCCCGATATTTTCGACCCTATCCGTTGAAAGACTTGCGCGCCCGTAGCACAATGGATAGTGCAGCAGCCTTCTAAGCTGCCTATGCAGGTTCGATTCCTGCCGGGCGCACTTAAAAACGTCACGATTGACGATTTACCCTTTACGATTTGGCGGTTCGGAAACCAATCGTCAATCGAAAATCGTAGATCGTCATTCGTTTTGGGGGCCATTAGCTCAATTGGTAGAGCACTCGCCTCTTAAGCGATAGGTTGTGGGTTCGAGTCCCACATGGCCCAGATTTCCTTTAACGCGCCCGTAGCTCAACGGATAGAGTAGCGGTCTTCGGAACCGCTGGTGCAGGTTCGATTCCTGCCGGGCGCATTGCCTTGGGCGGATGGCGAAACTGGCAGCCCCGTCCTCTGTATGGAGCCCGCCAAGGCGGGCGCTAAATAGCCGGGGCAGCACCGTCGATCTAAGCTCGTGCCTGGACCGGTGGCGGAATGGCAGACGCGCAAGGCTTAGGACCTTGTGCCCGCAAGGGCGTGCGAGTTCGACTCTCGCCCGGTCCAGGCACGAGCGACACAAGGGACGGTGTAGACGCGCTAGCCTTAGGAGCTAGTGGGGAAACCCTTGGAGGTTCGAGTCCTCTTCCGCCCAGAACTTTAAGAAAAGGATGACGTTTTAATCAACATGGAAACCATTGAAAAGCCGTTGCCTACCAAGACGAAGGTTCTGAAGGAAGAACCTTGCGAGATCACCTTTTCGGTCGAAATACCGAAGGAAGAGGTCATCCGGGAAACCGACAGCGTGTTTCAGCAGATCCAGACCCGCGCCTCGCTCCCAGGTTTCCGAACCGGCAAAGCGCCCATGGAACTGGTACGCAAGAATTTCACCGAACGCGCCCGTCAGAGTGTGCTCGAAAATCTGGTCAGCCGGGCCGCCGGCCAGGTTCTGCGTGATCGAAAACTGCAGACCATCGACACGCCGCGCGTGGAAAAAATCGAGTTTGAGCTGGGCAAGCCGCTGTCTTTTCAGATGAAAATCGAAAAGGACCCCGAAGTGAAAGCCAAAGACTACAAAGGAATCAAGGTGACAAGACCTTCTACAGACGTCACTGATGAGAAAGTCGACAAGACCCTGGACGAATTGCGCGAGCGCAACGCATCGCTGATCGCTTCGACCGCGGCAAAGATCGACAAGAACCATTTTGTTGTGATTGACTTTGAAGGTAAAATAGATGGGAAGCCGCTTCCGGGCGGGAGCGCCAAGAATCATCTGCTGGATATGACCTCCCCGCAAACCATCGCGGGATTCAGCGAAGGACTTCTGGGAGCGTCTGTGGCGGAACAACGCCCGGTCACCGTTACATTTCCAGCGGATTACGCGCGGAAAGAATGGGCTGGCAAGCAGGCGGTTTTCGATGTATCCGTAAAGGAAATCAAAGAAAAGAAACTGCCTGCTCTGGATGACGAATTTGCGAAGGATCTCGGGCTGGCGTCGCTCGCTGAACTGAAGCTGAAGGTCCGCGAGAATCTTGAGAAAGAGGAGACGGCCAGGGCCGACAAAGACGTGGAGGAGCAGATTTACCAGTATCTTCTCGACCATCATTCCTTCACCGTTCCACCAACTCTTGTGGAGGAACGATTGCGCGTTTTGACCCAGCGAGCTTTGAGCGGACTTCAACGGCAAGGCCTCATTCAGGCGGGCGATAAACAGGCGGAATCGACGCTGCGCGAAAAGACCCGTCCCCAGGCTGAGAAGGATGTCCGATTGTCCTATCTCCTGAAGGCTGTCGCGACCCAGGAAAAGCTGGAACCCACGGACGCCGATGTCAACGAATTAAAGAAAAAGGCTCTGGCGGAAAACAAAGACCAGGGCGCTGAGATCGAGAAATATTTCACGGAGCGAGATTCGTCCATCCGGGCTTCGCTGATGGAAGGCAAGGTCCTGGAATTTCTGAAGAAGAACGCTAAAATCAAACCGGCCAAAGAATAGAAGACCGAACGGGAGGAACAATGGTAGCTATGGTCCCAACAATTATCGAACGCTGGAATCAGGGAGCGGCGGTCGGTTACGACATATTTTCACGACTTCTAAAAGACCGCATCATTTTCGTCGGCGGCTACGAAGGAACGGTTACAACCGATTCGGCCAATTTGATCATCGCGCAATTGCTTTTCCTTGAAGCCGAAGATCCGGACAAGGAGATCAATCTATACATCAATTCGCCCGGCGGCATGGTCACGGCGGGACTGGCCGTTTACGATACCATGCAGTATATCCGCTGCCCCATCACAACCATCTGCATGGGCATGGCGATGTCTTTTGGAGCGGTCCTCCTGACCGCCGGGTCCAAGGGCAAGCGCTTCGCATTGCCGCATTCACGGATCATGATCCATCAGCCGCTCATTTCGGGCGGCGGAATTTCTGGCCAGGCTACGGAAATCGAAATTGAGGCCAAAGAGATCAGCGATACGAAGAAAAAACTCAATGAGATTATCGCCAAGCACTGCGGCCAGACCGTCGAAAAAGTCACCCGTGATTCCGAACGCAACTTTTACCTCTCTGCGGAAGAGGCCAAGGTCTACGGGCTGATCGACGAGGTTATTGTGAGGAAAAAATAAATGAGCATCCCCAAAGATCCGAAGGAACTCTTCCACTGTATTTTCTGCGGCAAGGGCAAGCGTGAAGGCTTGCGGTTGATTGGCGGACAGGGGATCTATGTCTGCGAGGAGTGCATCCGCAATTCGTTCCAGTTGCTCAACAAAATAACGGAGGAAGATGAGCGCCGCACACTTAAATCGGTTCCCAAGCCGGCGGAAATCAAGCGCGTGCTGGACGAATACGTGGTGGGTCAGGAGCGCGCCAAGCGGATCCTTTCAGTGGCTGTTTATAACCACTATCGACGGATGGAAGTGTCTTCACAAACGCAACATCCTCAAGATGTCGAGCTCCAGAAGTCGAATATCCTTCTGATTGGACCTACCGGTACAGGCAAGACCCTTCTGGCCCAGACGCTCGCGAAGCTTCTCCACGTTCCTTTCGCGATTGCCGACGCTACCACGCTGACGGAAGCGGGTTACGTCGGGGAAGACGTCGAGAATATCATTCTTCGGCTTCTTCAGAACGCCAATTATGACGTGAAGCGCGCCGAACGGGGCATCGTTTATATTGACGAAATCGATAAGATTTCACGCAAAACAGATTCCCCCTCCATTACCCGCGATGTTTCGGGCGAGGGAGTTCAGCAGGCGTTGCTGAAAATTCTGGAGGGCACGGTGGCGGCTGTCCCGCCGCAAGGCGGACGTAAACATCCGCAACAGGAATATATTCAGATCAATACGACCAATATCCTGTTCATCTGCGGCGGGGCTTTTGAAGGCTTGAACAAGGTGATCGAATCACGCGTAGGCAAACGGGGCCTGGGCTTTGGCGCGGAAGTCAAAACCAAGCAGGAGATGCGCGTTGGCGATGTCTTGAAGCACGTTCAACCTCAGGATTTGATTCGTACGGGCATGATTCCGGAACTCGTTGGTCGCCTGCCGATTGTGGCGACCCTGGATGACCTGGATGAAGATACACTGGTCCGCATTCTCACGATGCCTAAAAATGCCCTGGTCAAACAGTTCATCAAAATGTTCAGCCTGGAAGGCGTAGAACTCTCGTTTGCGCCGGATTCGCTGCATGCGGTCGCCCAACTGGCACTCAAGCGTGGCTCGGGCGCGCGCGGATTGCGGGCCATCCTGGAGGATGTGCTGCTCGACGTCATGTACGACCTGCCGGAACAGGCGAACCTGGAACGATGCGTGATCGATGAAAACGTGATCCGGAAAGTTTATCCGCCCATTCTGCACATGAAGGAAGAGAAGAAAATCGCTTAGCCCGTCCTGGGGCACAACGAGATCACAACCATGATCGCTACTGAGAAAACAACGGGCCGTCCTGTCCCTATTCCGAGCTCCCTGCCGCTTCTCCCGGTGCGGGATACGGTGGTCTTCCCGCACATGATTCTTCCGCTGGACGTTTCTCGCGTCAAAAGCGTCAAGGCGCTGGAAGAAGCCATGGCGGCTCACCATTTGATTTTTATAGCTGCTCAGAAGCGGGTTGAAACCGAAGATCCGCAGCTGGACGATATTTTCCCGACGGGCACGGTTGCAAAAATCCTCGAGTTGCTAAAAATGCCGAACGGACAGCTCAAGATTCTCGTCGAGGGACAGGCACGGGGACGATTGCTGCAATTTCACTCCATCGAGGACCGCGGCTATACGGAAGTGGCTGTCGAACTTCTGAAGGAAGGCACAAGCTTGACGCCGGAGATCCAGGCTCTCATGCGTCAGTGCACCCAGCTTTTCGAACAATATGTAAAACTCAATCGCCGGATCTCAGTGGAAACGGTTATTGCCTTAAACACGGTGGACGATCCGGCCCGGTTCGCCGACACCGTCGCCAGTAATATGCTGATTAAGATCAGCGATAAGCAGATCCTTCTCGAAATCGTGGACCCGAAGGAGCGGCTCGAGCGTCTGGTGGACATGCTCAACGGCGAGATTGAAATCCTGAATATTGAACGCCGAATTCAGAACCGCGTCCGCACACAAATCGAAAAGACGCAGAAGGAATATTATTTGAATGAGCAGATGAAGGCCATTCAAAAGGAATTGAAGCAGAAGGATGACAACACGAAAGAGATGGATGAGCTTCGAGAGAAAATCAAAGAAGCAAAAATGAGCAAAGAGGCGACGGAGGCGGCCGAAAAAGAAGTGGGCCGACTGGAAAAAATGATGCCTTTTTCCCCCGAGGCCACTGTCATTCGCACTTATCTCGACTGGTTGATCGGGTTGCCATGGTCGGTGACCACGAAGGACAACTTGGATATCGAGCGTGCCAGGACAATTTTAGATGAAGATCATTACGGTCTGGATAAAGTGAAGGAGCGGATGATCGAGTATATCGCGGTTCTGAAGCTGGTCAAGAAAATCAAGGGGCCGATTCTCTGTTTCGTCGGCCCCCCGGGCGTCGGAAAAACGTCGCTGGCGAAATCCATCGCCCGCTCTCTCGAACGCGAATTTACCAAGGTGTCGCTCGGCGGCGTACGGGATGAATCGGAAATCCGCGGTCACCGCCGGACATATATCGGTTCACTGCCCGGGCGGATCATTCAATCTCTCCGTAAAGTCAAAACACGCAATCCGGTTTTCCTGCTCGATGAAATCGATAAAATGGGAATGGATTGGCGCGGCGACCCGGCCGCGGCGTTGCTCGAGGTGCTCGATCCCGAGCAGAATAAATCGTTTGTCGATCATTTCCTGGATGTCGAATTTGACCTCTCGGAGGTCTTCTTCATCTGCACGGCCAACACGTTATCGTCGATTCCCCCCTCACTGCAGGACCGATTTGAAGTGATCCGCTTTTCCGGTTACACCGAGGTCGAGAAATTTAACATCGCGCGCAAATATCTCATCCCCAAGCAGATGAAAGAGCATGGAATCGGAGTGCAGGACGCCCAGATAACCGACGACGCCATTCGCGTCATTATCCGAGAATATACCCGGGAAGCCGGCGTGCGCAATCTGGAGCGCTCGCTGGCCACGCTGTGCCGCAAGGCCGCTAAAATTCTGGTCAGCAACTCGGTCGAGAAACCAATTCAGATCACGGATAAAAGCATCGGCGAGATGCTGGGGGTGCCTGAATTTTCGCAGGAGCGCGCGGCCGAAAACAGTGTCGGTGTGTCGACGGGCCTGGCCTGGACGGAGCATGGAGGCGAAATTCTGGCCATCGAAGTGGCGCAGATGCCCGGAAAAGGCAAACTATTCCTCACCGGCAAGCTCGGCGAAGTGATGCAGGAATCGGCGCAGGCCGCCCTGTCCTTCATCCGCGCCAACGCGCGCAAGTGGCATATTAAAGATGCCTCCTTTAAAACGCAGGATTACCATATTCATGTCCCTGAAGGCGCCACTCCGAAAGACGGTCCCTCCGCAGGAACCGCCATCGCCACCGCTCTAATTTCCGCCATGACGCAGCGGCCCGTTCGCAAGAAAATCGCCATGACGGGAGAGATCACGCTGCATGGCCGGGTCCTGCCGATCGGCGGCCTCAAGGAAAAAAGTCTCGCCGCTTACCGCGAAGGAATGAAAACGGTTCTCTATCCGGAAGGTAACCGTAAGGACCTGGCGGACATTCCGGAGGATATCAAAGGTCATTTGAAAATGATTCCGGTCAAGCACATGGAGCAAGTCCTGTCCCTGGCGCTCGACGGAAAAAGCATCCATCATAGAGGAGCTCCCGCATCATGAAAAAGTATTACCTGATTACGCCCGGCCCGACCCCGATTCCGCCGGAGGTGTCTTCGAAGGAAAGCCTTCCCATTCTTCACCATCGGACCAACGAATTCGGCGCCATCTTCAGCGAGGTGATTGAGGGATTGAAATATGTCTTTCAAACACGCGGGGATGTCCTCCTGCTCACGAGTTCCGGCACGGGGGCCATGGAGTCTGCTGTGGCCAATCTTATGAACGCCGGTGATACGGCCATCGTCGCTTCCTCCGGAGCCTTCGGGGAACGCTGGGGCAAGATTCTTCAGACCTACGGGGCCAAGGCGGTGTTCGTCCGTGCAGAAGACGGCCATGCCGTCGATCCTGCCCAACTACAGCAAGCGGTGAAAGAGCATCCGGAGGCCAAGGGCGTATTCTGCCAGCATACGGAAACTTCGACCGGGATCGTCAGCGATTTAAAAAAGTTCGGCGAAATCGTCGCCGCAACGCCGGCCGTTCTGGTGGTCGATGCCATTTCAGGGCTGGGCGGCCAGGATCTCCAGACCGACACCTGGAAACTCGATGTAGTCGTAGCGGGATCGCAGAAGGGCCTGATGACGGCCCCCGGCCTGGCCATGATCAGTGTTTCCGAGAAGGCCTGGAAACTTGTTGAAGCCTGCAAGAGCCCTCGCTTTTACCTCGATTATCGGACGATGAAGAAATCGATCCCCGATCAGGAAACTCCCTATACACCGGCCGTTACCTTGATCGTCGCCATGGCGGAGGCGCTTCGTCAGATCAAGGAGGAGGGCCTGGCCAACGTATTCGCGCGTCATGCCTGGTTGGCCGAAGCGACGCGGGCTGGAATGCAGGCTCTCGGCCTCACGCTCTTCGCGAAAAATCCCTGCAACGTGCTAACGTCCGTGGTCGTGCCGCCCGGTGTCGACGGCAAAAAGTTGGTGAAGCGGATGCGGGAAGACTACGGCGTTTCCATTGCCGGCGGTCAGGTCCACCTGATGGGCAAGATTTTTCGGCTGGCCCACATGGGGTACATGGACCGGTTCGATGTGATTATTGCCATCTCCGCCGTGGAAATGATGCTCTTCGACATGGGCTATAAACTGGAGCTGGGGAAAGGCGTCGCCGCGGCACAGCGCGTGCTTATGGCTAAGCCGAAACTTTTAACGGCTGCAGCGCCGGCACCGGTCGCCGCGGCCGTCCGCTAATAACCTAATGATCAAAATTCTCGCCGCCGATCCCATCAGCGAATCCGGTCTTCAGGTGTTCCAAGTCAACGGCCACTTTAAAGTGGAGGCTCGGAGCAAGCTGTCTCTGGACGATCTGAAGAAAGCCGTCGCAGATGTTGACGCTATCATCGTGCGGAGTGAAACTCAAATCACCGCCGACGTTCTAGCGGCCGCCAAGAAAGTCAAAATTGTGGGGCGCGCGGGCGTCGGGGTGGACAATATTGACGTCGCCGCCGCCAGCCGGCAGGGTGTGGTGGTCGTCAACGTTCCCGGCGGGAACACCATTTCTGCCGCCGAGCATACCATGGCGCTTTTGTTGGCGCTCTCACGCAATGTTCCGCAGGCCAACGCCAGCGTTAAAGCCGGTGAATGGAAGCGGGCACAATTTACGGGCACCGAATTGCAGGGCAAAACGCTGGGGCTTATCGGCCTGGGCCGAATCGGGCGCGAAGTGGCCAAACGCGCCCAGAGTTTCGGGGTCCGCGTCATCGGTCACGACCCCTACGCCTCCGAAGAATATGCCAAAACATTCAATATCACTTTGACCACCCTCGATGAAATTTATGCCCAGGCGGATTACATCAGCGTTCACGTACCGCTGAACGAAACGACGAAGCATTTATTTAACAGCAAGACGTTGGCCCGCCTGCGGCCGGGTGTACGCCTCATCAATTGCGCGCGCGGCGGAATTATCGATGAAACAGCGCTCGCCGAAGCCATCAAGAGCGGTCACGTCAAAGGCGCGGCACTCGATGTGTTTGAGCAGGAACCGCCGGCGAAGGACAATCCGATCCTTGCTTTGTCCAACGTGATAGTGACTCCGCATTTGGGCGCATCCACGGAGGAGGCACAGGTTAAAGTCGCCCAGGAGCTGGCAGAGACTCTACGGGATTATTTTCTTCAAGGAACGGTTCGAAATGCGGTGAATCTCCCCGCGCTGAACGCCGAAGAATACAAGGAGCTTGAACCCTATATTCTTCTGGCGGAGAAGCTGGGTAAGTTTGTCGCACAGATGTTTGAAGGTCCAGTCAAAGAACTCAAACTCGGCTATGCCGGTGACATCAGCCAGAAAAATACGACGCCCCTGACACTCTCGGCTCTGAAGGGATTTCTGACGCCCATCCTGGATTTGGAGGTCAATCTGGTCAACGCGCCCCATCTCGCCAAGGAGCGCGGTCTTAAGTGGACCGAAACCAAAACATCTCAGGCGCAGGATTATACGAGCCTCTTGACGCTCCGGGCTGTGTCCGGCTCCAAGAAGTTCTCCGTCTCGGGCACCGTGCTGGGTAAGAACGATTTGCGCTTCGTTTTAATTGACGACCTCACCGTTGACGTAAGTCCGGAAGGCCCCATGGTGGTTTATACGAACCTCGACCGACCCGGCGTGATTGGCTTTGTCGGCACGGTGCTCGGAAAAAATCAGATCAATATCGCGGCCATGCAGGTCGGCCGGCGATCCACGGGTGGGGAGGCCGTCACCGTTGTGAATGTGGATTCGGATGTTCCGGAACCGGTTCTACAGCAGATCCGCGGGTTTGCCGGGATTACTCGGGTGAAATGCGTGAAGCTGTAAGCGCAATGTCCACCGCCTCCGCGGCCCACCTCAACAATGTCACCAAAGTTTACCGACGCCGCCATCTGGGCAAGCTCACGATCACGCCTGGTGTAGAGGATATCTCTCTCCAGCTGCAGAACGGCGAAGTGTTCGGGCTCCTTGGGCTCAACGGAGCCGGCAAAACCACCACGATCAAATTGCTGCTGGGTCTGCTGTTTCCGACGCGTGGCGAGGTCCGTCTTTTCGACGCGCCGCTGCCGAACCTGGAGGTCATGCGCCGGGTCGGCTATCTTCCTGAATTGCCCTCTTTTTACAAATATCTAACTGTTGATGAGCTGCTGACGTTATACGGCTCGCTATCGGACCTTTCGTCCAACGATATCCGGCAACGGTCTAATACGGTGCTCGCCCAGGTCGGGCTCACGGCGCATACGCGCAAACGACTTGGCGAGTATTCCAAAGGGATGCTTCAGAGGGCTGGCCTGGCTCAAGCCCTGCTGCATGACCCGCAATTATTCGTCCTGGATGAACCGGTCAGCGGTCTGGATCCGCTCGGACTCAAGGAGATGCGCCAGTTGCTTCAGGACCTGAACCGGCGCGGAAAAACGATTTTCTTCTCTTCACATATTATTTCCGAGGCTGAAAAATTATGCCATCGGGTCGGCATCCTTCATCAGGGACGGCTGGCGAGAGTCATTGACAAGAAGGAATGGGACGGTGGTGAAGGAAAGTTGGAAAAACTGTTTCTGGAAACGATCCATGCGTAAAATCGCCGGTATTATTCGCTACACGTTCGTCGAGATCTTCCGCAACAAGGTGTACTATGTTCTGCTCCTTTTTGCCGGGATCCTGATCCTCTCGACGCTGCTTTTGGGGTCGCTCGGCGGCGAACAGAGGAATCGTATGATCACCGATCTCGGGCTGGCGGGTATTGAAAGTTTGTCGCTGATCATCGCCGTTTTTGCCGCGGTGACGCTCGTGCTGGAAGAGATGGAATCCCGAACTTTGTACCTGATTCTCACCCGGCCGGTTGATCGCTACCAATTCGTACTGGGCCGATTTCTGGGACTCATAGCCATCATCAGCCTGGCATTTATCCTGATGGCGGCCGGCCACGTGCTTCTCATGGTCTTGATCCATATCCCGGTCGACCGGCATTACATCCTAAGCCTTTACTATTCCTGGGAAAAGATCACGATGATCACGGCGGTGGCGTTGGTGTTCTCTCTTTTCTCCACGTCGACCGTATCCGCTGTGACGTTTACGTTCTTTTTCTGGATCATGGGGCATTTCAGCAGTGAAATTCGTTATCTGGCACATAAGACATCGCAGCCCGTCGTGTCACTGGGCTGCAACATTTTTTACTACGTGGCCCCCAATTTCGAAGCGATGAATTTGCGCGATATGCCGCTCACCGTGACGCATACGGCCTGGCTGTGGACCGCTGCGGGTTACGGCTTTACCTATACCATGGCGGCTCTGGCCGTGACCGTTCTTCTGTTCCGCAAGAAAGAGTTCTAATCATGGAACGCGATAAGCGTACAATAGCCGCGGCGGGCATCGCGTGGCTCGCCGTCGGAGTGTTTTATCTCCTGCTCCTGCATCAGTTCCAGGACCCTTTCCCCCCGTTGTCCGTTTCGCTTTCAACCCCGACCACACAGCTGAACGATTTTATCGGTATCGCATTGGGAATTCGCCGGCTTACCGCGGATATTGCCTGGATCCAGACGCTCCAGTACTATGGCACCGAAGAAGCCAATCAGAGCGAAGAGGAGTTTGAAAACGGCATCGGGAAGTACCCCCTATTTTTGGCCTATTGCCAGCGGGTGGCACGCATAGACCCCTATTTTACCTACGTCTACTTTTATGGGGGAGGGGCACTTGGGTGGAACATGAACCGCCTGGATGAAGCCGAAATCCTGCTAAAGGAAGGTATTGCCTTTAACCCTACAGAATGGCGTCTGCAGCAATACCTGGCCGCTCTGGCCTACCAAAAGAACCACGATCTAAGCAAATTGACTCTATTTTTAGAATCGTTTGTTCAAGAAGAGGATTGCCCGAGCCTGCTTCGAGCGCTGCTGGCTAACATCTACAAGAAACAGGGGCGCTACGAGGATGCCATAAAAATTTGGACTCTAGTTTACCAGACCGGCGACGCGGCATACCGAGAACGCGCAGTCGATCAAATCCACCGAATTTCAGCCTTGGCGGCCCGCCGAGGTCGCCAAGCCCCTTGACAGCCACCCCCCCTGTTTAGTAGAGTAATTGCCGTAGCAGCTGTCGAACCGGGTCCTACCCTAGTTCACCCGTCTCGTAGCTAATCAAAATTGGAAGTTCGGGAACTTTTACTTGCCAAAAGCGTCTCATTTTTCGTAGTGAAATGACTACAAGAAAGGTGATTTGAATGGCTCGAAAAAAAGAAAAGACCAATATCGCTGCTGTAACCGATAAAACCTTCCCCCAGGAGGTCCTGAAGTCCGATTTGCCTGTTTTAATAGGCTTCTGGGCGCCTTGGTGCGCGCCATGCCACACTCTCCCTCCCATGCTCCAGGAGTTAATTGACGATTATTTCGGGAAGGTCAAGGTACTTCAGGCCAAAGTCGATGAGAACCCCGATTTGACCGAAGAGTACCGTATCAGCTCCATTCCTACCCTGTTGCTTTTCGAAAACGGCAAGATGGTAGGCAAACGGACCAGCGCCGATACTAAAGAAGATATCGCGGAGTGGCTGGATCGCCACATTGAAGACCCGATCGGTTTCTAGCCCGCAACGCAAAGTTATAATCGATGGGGAGGTGATCAGGATGGGACCCCAGAAACCCTGCGGCTGCTAAACATAGTTATAAGCAAATAAAAAAGACGACACCCTGAATAGGGGTCGTCTTTTTTATTTAAGCAGAGTGATTCAAGCCGCCGGTTTTGCTTTGGAAACTGTGTACTCGGGTGGCAGCGGGGGCACGGTCACGGTTTTCAGCTTCTCCCTCAAAGCCGGCATGACATCGCAGGTCGCATGATACAAGAACGCCGGATCGGGACGATCGCTTGGAATGACATAACGCACTTCCTGCCCGCAAACCACACAAGGGCCTTCGATATAATCGTTAAAATTGGACCAGGACGCTCGATACCGCTTCATTTTCTCTCCCTTTAATTGGTCAATTAGTAAAGATGTCTTCCGCCATCAACGCGGAGTGTTTCTCCTGTAACAAAATCGGTTTCAGCCAGAAAAACGACCGCCCGTGCGATCTCCGCCGGCCCACCCCAATGTCCCAGAGGTGTCGCTTTTTCAACGGCCTTTCGTTCTCGCGGCGACATATCGGGCGGAGGCAAAATCGGCCCGGGTGCGATAGCGTTTACAAGCACTTCTGGCGCGAAAGTGAGAGCCGTCGATTCGACCACCGCCTTGACCGCAACTTTGGACGCATAATAGGGGCCATAATCACGGTATCGGGGACGACCGCTGGCGCTGGTCCAATCGGAAATATGAATGATCCGCCCTCCACCTTGCTTCTTCATCAGGGGAGCGGCGGCCAAAGTCAGGAGATAAGCGCTTCGCGCATTGGCCTCCATGTGCGCGTCCCATGATTGAGCCCCCGGGTCAAGTCCATCCGGCGTGCGTTCGTAAATCGAGGCCAGATTAACCAGAATACCCAGCCCCCCCGCGTGCTTCGCAATATCCCGAACGGCCTTCAAAACACTATTTTCATTGGACGTGTCGCAGCGCAGGTCCCACGCCTCCACACCTTCACCGGCCAGTTGCTGAACTGCCTCCTGGGCTGGCTTCCGGGAATGACGATAAGAAAGAACTATGCGGCAACCTCGCCCGCCAAGGTCGCGGGCTATCTCCAGGCCCATTCGCGCACCGCCTGCAATCCAAGCTATTTTTCCTGATAAATTCATAACAATCTGGTGCCCCCAACGGGAGTCGAACCCGTGCTACCACCTTGAAAGGGTGATGACCTAACCGCTAGTCTATGGGGGCACCCGACCGTCGGAATTGCGTCGAAAACACAGGCATTATACCAATCTTATATAATGACCGTCTGTCGCGCTTCTCGAATGGGTCCGTAGCTCAGGGGTAGAGCATTCGCCTTTTAAGCGAAGGGTCATGGGTTCGAATCCCATCGGACCCATTCGAGGAAGCCGTTATCGACCCCAATGACCACTCACGAACTACTGACCGCGGACCACGAAGCGATACGAAAGCTGGCGACCCGTCTGCAGGCCGCCGCGAAGAAGCCGCTTCAAACCTTTTCAGACCTGCTGACCGGCTTGCAGCAAGCGGTTCAAAAGCACTTTCGCCGGGAAGAGGTGTATTACCGCACCTTGGACGACGGCAAGCGAATTCAGGACCGGGACCTCATGCATACGCTGCGAAACGATCATGCGGCCGTGATATTCTCTCTGGAAAGCCTCGCCATCCGGCTGCGCAAGAACGGCTACAATCCCGAGTGGCAAAAGCGGTTGGACGGGATGCTCGCCGTTCTCCTGCCGCACCTCGACCAGGAAGAAAAGACCCTATTTCCCAAGGGCGCGACTCTGCTTTCGCCCGCTGAAATGAAATCCATCCAGGAACAGATCGAAACCATTGAATAAATCCTTGCGATTCGCCCGCCGCATGCAGAGAATGCAGCGCTCTACGATTCGTGAAATCCTCAAAATTACGAAGCAGAAGGATGTCATTTCTTTCGCCGGAGGACTTCCGGCGCCGGAATTATTCCCCCTCAAGGACTTCACGGCGGCGATCAATGAAGCTCTGCACAAAGATGGGGCATCCGCCCTTCAATATGATGTGACGGAAGGCTACCCGCCGCTCAAAGAATTTCTTTGCCGTTGGCTGGGTCGGCATGGTCTCACGTGCGCACCGGAAAATATGATGCTCACGAATGGATCCCAGCAGGCACTGGATCTCATGGGTAAGGTGTTCCTGAACCCCCAAGATACGATTCTTGTGGAAGATCCGACCTATTTAGGGGCCATCCAGGCCTTTAACGCCTATCAACCCCGTTATCTCACCGTGCCCTTGGACGATCAGGGCATCCTGATGCCGCAGGTTCGCAAAACACTCGCCCGATACAGGCCGGCCTTTGCCTATCTCGTGCCGACCTTTCAGAATCCTTCGGGAATCACCATGAGCCGCGAGCGGCGCGAGGAATTTCTCGCTCTGGCGCAGCGCAAGCGCCTCCTGGTCGTAGAGGACGACCCCTACGGCTACCTCCGCTTCACGGGTAAAGCGGTCCCCTCCCTTTACGCTTTAGCGAAAGGCCGCGGGGTGGCTTATTTGTCTACCTTTTCGAAGATTCTTTCACCGGGCATCCGCCTGGGTTTCGTCATCGCTGAACCGCAGATCATTCATGCCCTCGTTTTGGCCAAACAAGCGGCTGATCTCCAGCCCAATTCGCTGATACAACGCGCCGTCTTTCACTACGGCCAGCGCGGCTGTTTAGATAAACACATTCCCTTGATCATCGAGGCCTACTGCCACCGCGCTAACACCATGATGGACGCGGTGGAACGGTATTTCCCGCGCGCTGTGGAATGGGTCAAGCCGGAAGGTGGTATGTTCATCTGGTGCCGGCTGCCAGAGGGCGTTTCCGCCTCGCGTCTGTTCAAGCAGGCGATCCGGAGCAAAGTCGCTTATGTCACCGGCAGCGTCTTCCACGCCAATGGCGGCGGGGACAATACCCTTCGTTTGAACTTTACGAACTCGAGCCAGGAACAAATTCTGGAAGGAATCAAACGCCTCGGGAAGGTTTTTAGAAAGGCAGACCTTTAACGGCGTTTGGTCGAACGACGTTTGGGCAAACGACGTTCCCCATCCAAACGCCTTATTAATTTTCTCACAAGCTCTAAAGGCAACCCCACCACATTATCATAAGATCCGGACACGACGCGGGCGATCGGGTCGCGCTTTTCCTGAATGGCATAAGAACCCGCCTTATCCAGATGTTTCCTCGATAGCTTCATCAATGCTTCGAGCGCCATTTTCTTCATCTTCACCTTTGACACGGCATGGCTGACCTCGGCTCGCCCGCTACTGGCATCGACAAGTGCAACCCCCGTGAACACCCGGTGGGTCGTGCCGGATAATTGATAAAGCATCTCGTAGGCGTGCCGCGAATCTCTCGGTTTCCCAATAATCTTATTTTTCAGAACGACCACGGTATCGGCCCCTAACACGAATAAATGACGTTTGAGCAAACGTCGTTTGACCAAACGTCGTTCTACGACCCGCGCTTTTCGAAGTGCCAGGTCGGTCACCAATTTGGAGGGTTGGGTGTGACGAGAATTTTCCGATACCCGGCTGGGCATGACGCGAAAAGGAATTCCAAGTTTTTTGAGGAGCTGGCGCCGGCGGGGCGAAGCAGAAGCCAAGATTAGTGAGAAGTGAGTGGGCAAGTGGGCGAGTGAGTGACGACGCATCTTGCGATCTTACTTACTTGCCTTCTTGCTTACTCGCTGACTCGCCAAACTCTCATTCATCCACTCCAAGTAAGCTTTACTCCCTTCAGCGACAGGCAGGGCTAGAATTTCCGGGACGGTATAGGAGTGCAGCTCTTTGATGCGCTTCGAAAGGGATTTGAACCGCTTGGGAAGCGTTTTAATCATGAGCAACAACTCCTCGCCATTTTCAATCCGTCCCTGCCACCAATATCGTGAATAAATCTCGGGAATAATGCTGACGCAGGCGGCCAGCTTCTCTTCGACAAGAACTTGAGCGATATGGTCAGCCTCTTTGCGGCTGGGAGCCGTGACAAGAACGATATAGGCGGCTGTCATAAAGGGGACGAGCCTCGTTGGTGCTGGCGGGCATAGCGCACATAATCTCTGGCACGACGATGAAGTAATTTGAGTTCATCACGCCTCAGCGGACGCCGGACCTTTCCGGGCACTCCCAGAACAAGCGATCGGGGCGGAATACGCGCGCCTTCCGGCACCACCGCGCCCGCGCCGATGAGACATTCCGCGCCGATGACGCAGCCGTCCAGCAATATGGAGCCCATACCGATCAGGGAATAATCCCCGATGCGCGCACCATGGACGATCGCCGCATGACCGATGGTGACTCCTTTGCCCAGAACGACAGGTATTCCATGGCTGGTATGGATCACCGTGCTGTCCTGCACGTTGCTTTGCTCACCAATCGTGATGCGCTCAATGTCGCCGCGGAGCACGACCATTGGCCAGAGCGACGCATCCTTACGTATCGTCACCCGCCCGATGACTTCCGCGGACGGATGCACAAAGGCGCTCCGATGAATTTGGGGCGTGGCTTCCTGAAACCTGCGCAGCATCAGTTTTTGACCATCAAGCGAAGCAGAATCGCTTTCTGTATATGAAGGCGGTTTTCAGCCTGATCGAAAACAACGGAATGCGGACCGTCAATCGCTTCGTCCGTGATTTCTTCGCCCCGACGGGCTGGCAGACAATGCAGAACCAGAACATGGGGTTTGGCCTTGGTCACAAGCGCCGCATTCAGCTGGAAAGGCCGGAAGGCTTCCTGCCGTTTGGATTCCTCCGACTCATGGCCCATCGAGGTCCAGACGTCCGTATAAAGCACATCGGCGCCCTGGGCCGCGACTTGCGGGTCATGGACGATCTCCAGGCGCCCGCCGGATCCGATCGCGAGCTGACGGGCCTGGCGGAGAAGGTTGGAATCCGGATCATATCCCGACGGGCAAGCCAGCACGAAATGCAGTCCCATCATCCCGGCGAGCAGGAGCCAGGAATTGGAGACGTTGTTGCTGTCGCCTAGAAAAACGATTTTCAATTTTCGCAGTTCGGACATCTTGCGTCCGTGGCGTTCCCAGATGGTCATCAAATCCGCCAGAACCTGGCAGGGATGCTCGAGATCCGTCAACCCGTTGATCACCGGTATATCCGAATAACGAGCTAACTCGACGACATCCGCGTGCCGGCGGGCTCGAATGACGATGCCCCGCACGTAGCGGGACATAGCCCGAGCCATGTCGGCAATGGTTTCCCCCCGCTTCCACTGGAGATTTTCGGACTGCAGGGTCAAGGGAAAACCGCCGAGAGCATGGATCCCTGAGGCGAAGGAAATCAGGGTTCGCGTGGAAGGTTTCTCAAAAATCAGCGCGATCGTTTTCCCTTTGAGCGGCATGGCCGATCCCGCGCCCTTTTTCAGGCGCCCTGCGGACGACAGCAACGTCTCGATTTCTTTGGTGGAGAAATCGGTAATGGAAATAAAATCGCGTTTCATTACGGGCCCCAGCTGGGGGTGAACGACTCGCCGGGCAATTCGCTGACGCAATGGGGAGAAGTGCCGTCCGCCAGCATGACGCAAATCTTGTTCCGTCCGTCCCGATCGGATGAAATCGTCAGGAAGCGGCCATCGGGGGACCAGGTGGGGTTCTCATTCCGGCTGCCGGCTTCGGAAACGACGTGGTTATTGCGGCCCGACGGTTCGATCACATAAATATCAAACTGCGCCTGCGCGCGCTGGCGCTCATAAACGATCCAATCTCCCTTGGGTGACCAGGCCGGTGCGTCGACCCACTCACCATAGGTCAGACGCTGCACATTTCCTCCGGTCACATCCATCACATAGAGCTCGGGATTTCCGGAGCGGTCGGAAATAAAAGCGATCTGCTGGCCGTTGGGCGAGAAACTTGGACTGGTATCGACTCCGGGGGTATGGGTCAATCTGCGAATGATCCGCCCCGAGCGGTCCATCAAATAAAGCTCCGGATCGCCGCCCCGCGAAAGCGTCAATGCAAGCGTCTGGCCGTCCGGCGACCAGCCCGGAGCCGTGTTGAGGCCCTGCCGCGTGGACAACTCGCGCAGATCCCCCCCGTTCGCGTCCATGAGGTAGGCATCCGGGTTGCCGGCACGGTAGCTGTTGAACGCGATGGTCTTGCCGTCCGGTGAATACTTGGGAAGAAGGTCGATGGAGTGATGGTAGGTCAGCTGCCTGGGATTGGCGCCATCGTAGTCCATCACATAAACTTCCTTGTGCTTCGTGCTGTTGTTCACAAACACGATGCGCGTATGGGCGATGCCCGGCTGGCCGGAAAGCTGGAACGTCATCTGGTCGGACATTAAATGGGCCAGGCGACGAGCATTGGATTTGGGGCCGGAGCCCTCTTTACCGAAAAGGACCTTCCCCGTCGAAACATCGTAAATCTGGCACTGCAGATCTACCTGAGATCCTTGGACTTTGACGATCCCTCCGATGACCACTTGCGCCGCGAGCCCGTTCCAGGCGAGTGAATCTAACTTATCGGTCGCGGCCGGCCCCCCTTCGACTACGTTGAAAAGATGCTCAAAAAGCAGGTCCTCGCGCATCACCGAACGGATCGATTGGGCCAGATTAGCGGATTCACTATCTCCCGGCGGAGACGTAAAGGGCGCCAAACCTACGCCCAACTGCTTCCCCCCGGCACCGTAGGCTTGGAGACCGAGGTAAACGTCGGACGCAAATGATGGCCGGCATGGCAAAAGGCCAATGGCGATAGTTAGAAAATATAGCGCCGTCACCAGCTGGAATGACGACTTATGGAGTTTTCCTCCCATTTGCAATTTGCCGTTTACCATTTGGAATGCCCCTTACTGGGACTCGTTTAGGATATCGCGGGCGGATTTCGCCAGCTCGTGGTGGGGATGCTCTTTCACCAGCCGCTTAAAGGCTTCTACGGCATCATCGGTCCGGCCCATCTGCTGCAGAGCCAGGCCGCGTTTGTAGAGCGCTTTCGGTTCGAAGTCGCTCTTGGGGAACTGCTGCACGACTTTATTGTATTCAGCCGCTGCATCGGCCCAGTTTTTGAGCGCAAACGCGCATTCCCCAATGTAGAACTGAGCCTGCGGTGAAAGATCCACACGAGGGTATTGGCTCATAAAATTCCGGAACCCGATGAGCGCCAGATCAAACTTACCGGCCTGGTAATCGTTGTAGGCCAGCCGATACATGTCCCCCGGGGTCGAAGCCCCCTGCGTCGTGGTCCCGGTGACTTGCCCACTCAAAACGCTGAATCGGTGATTGAGGTCGGACTGTAGATCATCGAGCTTCTGTGAGAGAGCGGACATGCGCTGCTGGCTGGAATCCAGCTGGCTGTTGAGGCTTTCCAGATTGCCGCTCAGATCGGTCATTTTAGCGACCAGATCTGCCTGGTTTTTCCGCAGGTGATTCAGATCCTCATCCAGCTTCAGCACATCCTGTTGGGTTGCTAAAGGCGCGCACCCGGACAAAATTAGCGCCGAGAATAACAGAACAAACGAATATCGAAGATCGAATATCGAATAGGTTTTACTATTGAAAAGATTTCTTACCAATTCGATATTCAAAATCCGATATCCGGCCCCCACTTCTCTCACGATTATTTTGTCTCTGGTTGTTCTGGATTGATGCGGACTTTCGTCACACCGCGGCGGTTTTTGGACCAGCAATCCTCCGAGTGTTCGCTGCAAATGGGCTGCTCCTTACCGTAGGAAATCGTTGCGACACGGGTACCGCTGATCCCCAGACTCATGTAATATTCGCGCACGGCGGCGGCGCGTCGCTGCCCCAGGCCCAGGTTGTATTCCGTGGTGCCGCGTTCGTCGCAATGCCCTTCCACCAGGACTTCCCAATCCGAATGGGACTGCAGAGCTTCGTAATTCTTCTGAAGAGTGTCGCGGGCATCGGCCCGGAGGGTGGCCTGGTCCAGGTCAAAATATATCGTCACGAGCTCCGGAACTTCCTTATAGTCTTTCCCGCGCAAGGAAGGCTCTTCAGTCGGCTGCGGCTTTTGGACTTCCGTGGGGGGTGGGGTTTCTTCCGGTTTCTTCACTTCCTTCTTCGGCGGGCAACCCGTCAAAGCCAAGGCTAGAATCCCCAGACCGACCAACTTCCAAATTCTTGAGTTCATTAGGTGCCTCCCGGCAATAGAGTTGAATTTTCGTCTAGTTTAGCAAGTCTCGAAACGTCAGAGCAATCAAAAACGTGGTCTTTCACTTCGGTCTTTTTGCCCATTCTCGACGATGATGCAGGTCTAAGGACCCATAAAACCGTTGATTTTGCTGCCCAAGAGTTAACATCCATTTAACACAAAAGTAACCGCCCTGTAACACAAAAACGGCATACTTACCCCGACATGAAAACCTCGGGAGGCGGCAATATTTTGAATTCTCAGGAGCGGAGGAGAATAGACCCAAGATTCTTTTCCTTTCGTTCGGTACTTAGGACCCTGCTCACAAGCCTAATTCTCCCTGTCTCTTACTTATCCAGCGCGCAGGCAGCGGCCACATTTACTTCCAACCCTACGGCTCCCGCGACAGTTTCCGCTATAACGGTAACAGCCCATGACCCGGGGGGAAAAGTCACCTGCCTCCAATTATTTTATGGCCAGGGTTCGAGTCAGCGAGGACATCCCATTCCAGGGGCCAAGGCTTGTGGAAATACTGGCTCGCCGGATGCCACATACCTATTCAACCCATCGGTTAGTGACCCGAATGATCCAGCTCTCTCGCAATTTATCGCGGCAACAGCCGGGATCTCTCCAGGTCCTTCTGGCGATGGCGCAACGGCATCGGACTTCGGGCCTTACACATGGCAGGGGCTCGGGGGTCCGGCTCCTAACATTCTTTCCACCAGCGTAAATCCCCCTTCACCTGAACCCCCTGCGACAACGGCTGTTCAGATTTCAGCTACAACAGACATTAACTCGAATTGCAAAATTGATAATGTTAATTTTCAGTCCGGGCAGGGCTCAATGAATCATTTGGTTAATATTAGCGGCCTGACGGATGGTTTTAACCATAACTACTCTGTTGTCTGCACCGCAAACGGAGAAAACAGCACACCAACAACTGTAAATGTAACGGTCAACAGTGCAGGGTCATGGTCGGCTGATGCCCCGGTTTACACGCCGACTGCGAATAACGGCTACATTAACGACACATCCGCAAATGTAGCCGTTACAGTCCATGACCCTGATACAACGGCAACCAATATTAATGTAACAGTGTCCGGCATCATTGGTGGCAATTGTACCCAAAACTTAGGCACAGGTGGTTCCGGTCAAGTAACGATCAATTGTCCGATATCACAGGGAACATCGAATCTTTCTGTCAGCGCCACGGATAGCAATGGCGGTTCCTGGGCCGGCAAAAGTCTCGGTACGATCATAGTAGAGCCTTTTACGGTTACCGTGTCACCAGTCCCCGGCGGTGGAGCCATCACCCAAAACACAGCATTTTCACTGACATTCAGCCCAACTCTGCAGCAAACGGGGATTTCGGTTCAATATCAGTGGTCGAAGTCACCACAGACGACCTGTTCTGGTCAGGGGGTAACCACTTACAGCGGAAATCCGCTCCTGGCTCCACCCATTGGATCAACCGTCTGGCTGAACGTTTGTGCGCAGGACGGCACCACACCCATATTTAACAGCTTCGGACCCTACAACGTCATTGCGAACGACACTACGCCTCCCGTGGTTTGTGTCCGCGTTTATAACGCAAGTAACGCTGCATATATCGGAGAAGACTGTAGTCAGGGTGGAATTATTAAGTCCGGCACACCTGCCATACCGAACACCATCAATATAGGAGGGCCCATCACGGTTCACGTCGTGGCCTATGATGCTGGTGCCAGCGCATCTGGACTCAGTTATACGGTTCAGGGAAATGGTTCGACATGCCTAGGTCAACAAACGGCGGAAGGCGACTTTTTTAGTCCTACCCCAGGCGTTACAACAGGTCCGGGCACATTTACAGATTCACATTCGGGGCAGACAGTTTGCGCTTCACATGTTGAATCCTCCAATAACGCCAATCCTCCTACCGATTCAGAGAGCGGTGTTGTCACGGATTATTTTACCTACGAGGGAATTGACACGGCCGGGACATACAGTTTTACAGGGTCGGCGGTGGATAATGCCGGCAACTCTGCGCAGGAAGGCATAAGTTTCACACTCCAAGTGCCGAATTACACGCCAGGGGCTATTTCAAACAAAAACATCGGCACCACAAGCATCACTTACACCTTTGCCAAAGCGCCGAACACGCCCCCCAATGGCTATCAAATTTTTGACAACACCGCAGGCCAATCCGTTTCCGGGGTCCCCCAGTCGGAATCCAGTATCTGTTCAGGGGGAAGCTGTACCCTCACCGCCAATTTCCCATTTGCTAATTATGATGCCAACGTAACAATCCGGGGTTGCGCTAACGCCACTTGCACTCCGCCTGCCAACGGTCCGACATCAACGGACTGGACTAATGCCAATGCTCCAACCAATCTCTCGGCGACTGCCGCATCGGCCCAATCCGCGGATATGAACTGGACCACGGCTCAGAACTCAGCGGGGACTGACTACAAATTTACCTTTCAAATTTGCCCCATCGGCAGCTGCCCGCTCCCGACCCAGCAGACGGTAAATAACTTCAATTATGTCTGCAATGGCACTGGCTGTCCATCAGCGGGACCGACAGGGGACGTGCAAGCCACTCCTTCGGGTGGCCAGTTCAATAATGTCGCCACCGGAAGCACCTTCCTTTCACCGAATACACAATATCGACTTGCGCTCTCAGCCATTCGGGGAGATGGCGTTATTTCTATTAATGCGCTTTCGTTTGCAAATTCGACATTCTGGACGCCGCCTATGCCACCCCAGAGTGTAGGACCTGCGAAGACGAATGGCACAACAGAGATTGACGTCAGCTTTGTGCCACCGGCCAATCCACCCTCTGGTCAGACGTATTACATTGTCTACGGTCCCCATGGCAGCACTCCTTCGACTGTTTTCCCAGGAGATTTCGCAAGTTCTCCCGCTGCCATTACGAACCTGAACCCCGGCACCGAATATGACTTTATCGCCTGCACACACTCTAACAACGCGGCGGATAGTCCCACGGGTGCTTGTACGACAACCACAGCGACGGGTTGGACCCAATTCAATCCCCCATCGGTGACCTGGAACAAAACATCCACAACCGATCAACTTCTCGGGCTGAACGTCACCGTGTCTGGAACCCCTGGATGTGCACAAGTGAATTACTCCGGCCCAGGCAGCCCTGCGGGCATTTCAGCCTCTAACGGGACGACCAGCCTGACCATACCGGGACAACCCAATACCTTATATAACGGCATTACCGTAACAGTAGGCGGCGCTTCCTGCTCGGATGCCTCGGCCGCCACATCGAATCCCTCGATTAACGCCGCCACTCTGCCGACAGCTCCTGGGTCACCCTCGATAACACCGGCCAGCCCAACCAGCGTACAAGTGAGCTTCTCGCCTTCAACGAATGGACAGCAATACTATGTGAAGATGTTAGACAGCACCGGACAGACTGTCCTGGACAGGACATTACCCCCCAGCTTTAGCACATCCATTACGGTACCCGGAATATCGCCGGGGAATACCTATCAGTTTGAGGCCTGCACGTACGCCCAGGATTCCACGGATTTTTCGCCCTTTACCCTTACTCCGCCAGTGGAAACCTTTGCCTGCTCACCTCCTCAACAGTACAGCACCCAATTTGCGCAGCCCGGACAGGTTATTCCGCTCGTGGATGCGACTTTCGGCGCGACCCTGGCCAATTCCGGAGCCTTCGCCATCTGTATTCCAAATAATTCGGCTGCTCAGCAGCCCGGAGCCGCCAATATACAGTGGACTTCAAACGCCGGCAGCGGCAGCCAGGTTGTCGACTTCACGAATTCCGCCGTCTGCTCAGCTGCAAGCAGCCCATGCTCTGGTTTCAATTGCACCGTAAGTGTGGTGGGAGTCCAGGGAATGGGCTCCATATACTCCAACGTCGCTTATAACTCGATCACGGCGCAGTTTATGAAGACTGCTCAGACGAGCGTTACCGACCCCTCAACGAGCTTTCCTTCCTCGCCGGCGACCTCACCGGCATTTACGAAAGCCGCAGCAGCGCAGATTACAAACGTGACCTTGCCCGATACAAATAACAAGATTACCGTGAGCTATAGCCCTTCTCCGAACAATGTCGCCGGTACTATAGACCATCTACAAATCTTGCAGGATGATCCTATTGGATCCGGAACGTTTAATTGGACCAACCAGAATGACATTGTTCAAGATATTCCTGTTACCACTCCGGGGAGTGTTAGCGCAACACTCTCGCCGGGCCCGAATTATCAAGTCCGAATCGAATCGCTGCGCCTCGCAGCGAGTTTACCGCCTGGAACTGGACCGCAACAACCCAGCCCGCTAGGGAACGGTTTTGACGCCGCTTCGAGCCCTGCCGTTCCTGGCGCCGTTCTAGCGCTGGCGCCTCAAGTATCCATCAATCAGAATAACGCGACGGGGACCAGTTTTAGCGTTCATATTACTCCCAACCCGGCGGACACGCCCGTCAAAGCGAATATCAGCTATCAAAACTATGCCGATAACACCATCAGCAGCACGATTCCATTCACGATGGATGGAACGGGTTCTCCCATGGATTTTACGGTCTCGCCGGCCGGAGAAATTTCTAACAGCAGCTACACAGTGCAGGCTCAGGTGCGGGACAGCAACCCCAGCAGTTGGAGTGAATGGATTCAAGCCAACAACAACCCCGCTTGGATTCTGCCGCAGGCGCCGGGACAGGCCTTCAGCAGCGTCAATACGACCGTAAACAGCATTTCGGTATTGGCTATCAATTTCCCGAACAATTCAGCGGGGACTCAATACTCCATCCAGGCGGTGGTTGCGGGCTCGAATGGCGTAACGGATCCAACCTCCGCTCAAGCATTTTTCAGTGGTTTCGCCAATCAGAACCCGGCAACGTCTCTCTGTCTGCAGTCCGGTGTATTCTGCACATCTCCTTTCACGGCCACCCAAACTATCCCGATCCTGAATACTCCCGGTACAGCTGGCCAAACTTATTTTGTCCGCACCTACGTAACGAGCTTCTTCCAGAGTCCCCAGGGTGATGCGGCCACAGCACCTGAGGCTGTAACGGAAACACCGCCTACGGCCCATGGCCACTTCTTGAGCGCTACAGCCAACTCCATCGCGGCCTACTGGGATGGCGTCGATTTCACGCCGGAAAATGCGCTGCTGGCGAGCGCGACTGATTTTTCGGGAGCAGTCGCGACGCAAACGATCGTCAACGGCCCATTTGCGCCGGGTCCGACGCCCACGATTACCGTAAGCGGCTCGCTGCTGATATCTAATACCTTCTACACACTTTCACTTCAGAAACAGGACGTCTCTAACGGCCCATTCACACCGTACCTGAGTAGTCAGGTCCCCGGGCTTACCTATACGACCGCGGCCACACCAACAACCCCAAATGCGAACCTCGGCGGGTCGAAGACCAATGTTCTCTTGTTTATCAGCCTACCGGCACCCGGTCTTGGCAATTCGAACCCGGACGGTAACGCCTCGGACAGCTCTTACGCCATCGAAATTACATCCAATTCGCAATCCGGTTATCTCGATGGAAACGGCAACCTCATACCATCGCCGCTGAACTCGTTGCCCTCTTCCGCATTCCGAACGTTGTCCAACTGGCAAACGTCGCCAGCGACGACGACACTCAACAATGCCGGATTGCAGAATAATTTCCAGATCAGCCTGTGCGTGCAGCAGGTGAGTCCAAGCGCTGTGGTTTGCTCATCGCCACTACAGATTGGCAGTCCCGGCGCTCCGATCGGATTTAATCCCCCGGTCATCAATGGCGCTCTGCTGGACCTCTACAACTTCGGCGTGAGCCAGTCTGCGTCCTTCACGGCCGGCTTCACGACCGACATGGCCCCGGGCACGGTCAGCAGCATCAGTCTTATGGACTTGGCCACAGGCCAGCCGGTACCCATCCAGGTGCAATTTATTCCTCCGGGAACGAGCTCGTTTACGGTCACCCCGACAGGAACGCTTCAGGCGAATCACGCCTATGAACTCAATATTCCAAGCGGATTGCAGGATAACTTTGGCTTTACAACCACTCAGTCGTTTACTCAGAACCTATTCACCGTTCCGGACCCCAGCCAAACATCAACGATTTCTTCGCCCTACGATACAGCCAAGACTGATTTTGTGACGCTGCCGGCTCAATCGGTGACCCCGGGATGGTTTGTTGTCACCCGTCCGCAGGCCGACCTCAAGGTTCCTCCGAACTATGTGGGGACGAGCGAGTCAACCGTCCAATCCGCATTGGGTGCCAATCAAGCGCTGGTCTCGCTTAACCAGGCTCAGGTCTTGTTTTTCAGCCCGAATCCCAACGGACCTCCTATCCCGAACGATCCGCCGACCAATCAGGGAATCAGTCTGACCATGTCAATCCGGAGCTCCGGCGCTGCAGGTACGCCGTCCCAGACCAATGGCGTAGATTCAAATACGCTCGGAATTTATTTGCTTATTACAAACAATGGATCTCCGCGGCTGCAGCTTGTACCTGGGTCGCAACAGAACAATGGTAGCTCGGTGACTGCATTCATTACGAAATCCGGCGTTTACGTGCTTGCCGGCGCGGTCACCACCGATCTCGGCTCCTCTTATGCCTGGCCGGTGCCGTTCAAACCTTCCTCCGGCCATACGGTCATCAATTTCAGCGGTCTTGCGGCCGATTCGACCATCAAGGTCTACACGATCATGGGCGAACTGGTGAAGCAGCTGCACAACGACAACAACGAGACTAATCTCCAATGGGATGTGAAGAATTCCGACGGCGATAACGTCGCTTCCGGAGTCTACATCTACCAGATCAAGAACGCGTTCTCGGAAAAACGCGGAAAGCTAATCATTATCCGATGATTCTCCTGCTCCTCATCGTGAATGCGATCCGGAGTATCCGGGCATCGGCGGTACGGCAAACCCCCTCCCTGCCGTCACGCCGACGCTCCGATGCTCTGATCGGGTTCTGCCTGTCTATTCTATTGATAGGTCAGACCGCATTTGCGGCCAGTCCGGGTACGACCACGGGCGAGTTGCTGAAGATCCCTGTCGGCACCCGCGCCATCGGTATGGGCGAAGCCTATACGGCGCTAGCGGATGATTCGTCCGCGCTGCAGTGGAACCCGGCCGGCATGTCGTTCGCCCAGCAGAAGGAAGCGGGCTTCATGCATTCGTCTTTGATCGAAAACGTAAATTACGAATATCTCTCAGCGATCGCCCCCGGTGACTCCTATTCGTACGGCGGCTCCATGTCTTACCTGGGTTACGGCAGCATCGCTGGATACGACAATACGCCTCTGGCCCAGGGCGGCGGCCAGCCCATCGGCAATCAATCGGCGTATGCTTATGATTTCAGCGGCGGCGTTTCGAGCCTGATCAAGGACGCCATTTCGCTCGGCGTCAGTGCCTCTGTTCTTCGCGAAACTCTGGCTGATACCTCGGCCACCACTTTCGATATCAATGCCGGCGGTCTCTATGCTTTGCCGTTCCACCCTCTTATGGGGGATTACCGGTTGGGTTTCTCGGCTTTGAATCTAGGACCCGGCCTGAAATTCGTGTCTGAACGCGATCCTTTGCCCCGGCGGTATACATTCGGCGCTGCCGCGATGCATATTAAGCAATGGCCGCTCAATCTCACGGCTGATGTGGGTGTTCCCAACGATAACTCGGCCTATGTCGCGTTCGGCGGAGAATATTGGTTTAAAGACGTGGTGGCACTCCGATTGGGCTACAACGGGGAAAATAACGTGGGCAAGGGCCTGCGGCTGGGCGTCGGCATCAAACTTCGCCAGCTTCTCTTCGATTATGCCTACGGCGGATTTGGGGACTTCGGCGCAACGCATCGCATCGGCATCACGCTGCGGTGGGGCGAGAAGATCAAACAGCTCAACAGCGAAGAACGCAAGATTCTCAAAGAAGCGCGGGCCGCCGGTCAGGAAGGCGACTACGTGCAGCAGATTCTGGATATGAACGAGCTTCTGGAAAAGAATCCGGATAATGACCATATCTTGAAAGAAATGATCAAGACCCACGAAGCGATGCTCAAGAAAGAGCTGAAAGAAGCGGTGGCGGAGAGCAAGGAAAAAGAAACGATTCCTTCACCCGAAGAATTTGCCTTGCAGGACCTGGTCCCGGGCCAACAGGCCGTGGCCAAGAATCCGGCCGGCTTCAATCCTCAGGACCCTCTCGGCTTGGATAAGCTGCCGGATGCGACCACCAATTTGGATGTTCCTTCGACAGAAACCTTGCTGCAGGCGCCGCCTCCGAGCGCGACCTCTTCGCAGCCAACTGTAACTCCGGGCCCCGTGTCTTCGCCGTCTTCGGCGCCGGATAACACACCCGCTGCCCCGGTTGTCTCCCAGCCGACCAGTTCCAATGCGCCGGCGGCTGCGGATTCGACCAACGAACCGCTGATCAATCCCGCCGACATTAAATAATTGGGTGGCCCTCATCCGGCCTGCGGCCACCTTCTCCCTGAAGGGAGAAGGTCAGGCGCCCTGCCCTCGCCCTTTAGGGAGAGGGTGCCCGTGAGGGCGGGTGAGGGCTCAAATAAGCAGCTTCTTAAGGTATTTTCCGGTGTAGGAGGAGGGATGAGCCGCAATCGCTTCGGGCGTTCCTTCAGCCACGATGCGTCCGCCGCCGTCGCCGCCTTCCGGGCCCAGATCAATCAGCCAGTCGGCGGTTTTAATCACATCCAGGTTGTGTTCGATGATGAGAACGGTATTTCCAGCCGTCACCAGCCGGTGCAGAGATTCCAGCAGTTTCTGCACATCGGCGAAATGCAGGCCGGTCGTGGGTTCATCCAGAATATAGAGCGTCCGGCCGGTTGCCCGCTTACCCAGTTCTGTCGCCAGTTTCACGCGCTGCGCTTCACCGCCTGATAGCGTCGTAGATGACTGCCCCAACGCGATATAGCCCAGGCCGACATCGTTCAGCGTTCCCAGGAGTCGCGCCAATGGCGGTATATTCTGAAAAAATTCGAGACCTTCTTCGACGGGCATCAGAAGCACTTCAGAAATGTTTTTCCCCTTATAGCGCACCTGCAGGGTTTCCTCGTTGAAACGACGGCCCTGGCAGACCTCGCATTTGACATAGACATCCGGCAGGAACTGCATCGAAATTTTCAGCGTGCCATCCCCCTCGCAATTCTCGCAACGTCCCCCCTTCACATTGAATGAGAAGCGCCCCGGCTTGTAGCCGCGTCGCCGGGCCTCCGGCAGCTGTGAAAAAAGATCTCGGATAGTCGAATAGGCTCCCGTGTACGTGGCCGGGTTCGACCGCGGCGTGCGACCGATCGGCGATTGGTCGACCACTATCACCTTGTCCAGTTCTTCGACGCCTTTAATGGATCGGAACTTGCCCGGTGGATCTTTGGCCTGATAGAGGCGTTGAGCCAGGGCCTTGTAGAGGATTTCATGCACAAAGGTGGATTTGCCGGAGCCCGAAACACCGGTGATGCCGACGAAACAGCCCAGCGGGATTTTCACATCAATATTCTTGAGGTTAAACTGTGAAGCGCCCAGGATTTCGAGCCAGCGACCACCCCTCACCCTCGCCTGCCCTTCGGTGGGCTCTCCCTCTCCCCTCCCAGAGGGGAGAGGGTGGGGGTGAGGGGAGCGCCGTGTCGTCGGCACAGGGACCATCATTTCTCCCTTCAAGTACCGACCCGTTAGAGACCTTGGCGCGTTCAGGATATCCTTTAAGGAGCCTTCTGCGACGACCTCGCCGCCGTGGACGCCGGCGCCGGGCCCAAGGTCGATAATCCAGTCCGCGGCGCGCATCGTTTCCTCATCATGCTCTACGACGATCAGCGTATTGCCCAGATCGCGAAGGCGAACCAGTGTCTGCAGAAGCCGGTCGTTATCACGCTGATGCAGCCCGATGGTCGGCTCATCCAATACGTACATCACACCGACCAATCCCGATCCGATCTGGGTGGCCAGATGAATGCGCTGCGCTTCACCGCCCGCCAGCGTTGCGCTTTCGCGATCGAGCGTCACGTAATCCAGGCCGACGTTGACGAGAAAGCTCAGCCGCGCGTTGATCTCTTTCAGGATCTGCTTGGCGATTAGGCGTTCTTTGTCGGTTAACCCACCCTCACCCGGCCTTCGGCCACCCTCTCCCTGATTAGGGAGAGGGGTAGGGGTGAGGGTTTTAAAAAAATCCGCCGCTTTTTTCACGGACAGGGCGCATATTTTCGCAATGGAATTCCCGGCCACGGTGACCGCCAGGGATTCCGGCTTTAAACGGGCGCCTTTGCAGGAAGGACACAGCCGGCGACGCATGAAACGATTAAAAATTTCCTCTTTGACGAATTCCGATTCGCTTTCCCGGTAGCGGCGCTCGAGCTGCGGGATCACGCCTTCAAAATCCTGGTCATTTTTTCCCCAATGTACTTTGTACTGCCCCCCGCCGAAAAGAACCAGTTTCTGTTGCTCGCGGGAAAGATCTTTCCACGGCCGGTTGTGCGGGACGCGGTTACGGCGGCACACATCCTCCAAAATTTCCTCATAATAGCCCGCCCAGGATCGCTTCCAGCGGTGCATCCGCGTCGTCACAGGATCCGACCAGGCTTGAATCGCGCCGTCCCGAATCGACAGCGTCGGGTCGGGAATGATCAGATCGGGGTCGACTTCCAGTTTTGTTCCCAGGCCATCACAGGTGGAGCATGCCCCGTAGGGTGAATTGAAGGAAAACATGCGCGGTTCGATTTCGGGGAGGCTTGTACCGCAGTTCGTGCAGGCGTGATGCTCGCTGAACAATTGTTCTGTCGAGCGGGGAGCTGGGGGCTCGGCGCGGGGAGTATCTTTTTGTCCATTACTCCCTGCTCCCTGCTCCTTACTCATTACCACAGAGACCAATCCGCGGCTTTCGCGCAATGCCGTTTCGACTGAATCCGCCAGTCGTTCGCGAACCTCCGGCGCGATAACGAGCCGGTCGACCACGAGATCAATCTTGTGCTTCTTATAGCGGTCGAGCTTAATATCCTCTTCGAGGCCCATGACGTCACCGTTCACGCGCACGCGGACAAAGCCGCTCTGCCGCAGCCTCTTAAAAAGCTCTTCATAAGTGCCTATTCGACCTTGAATGAGCGGGGCCATAACCTGGATCTTGGTTCCCTTCGGCAGCTTTTCGATTTCGTTGATGATCTGCTGCGCTGACTGCGGTTTGATTTCCCGCCTGCAGTTCGGGCAATGCGGCTTCCCGACCCGCGCGAAAAGAAGCCGCAGATAATCGTAGATTTCGGTGACCGTTCCTACGGTCGAGCGGGGGTTATGGGAAGGGGTGCGCTGCTCGATCGCGATAGCGGGCGAAAGCCCTTCGATCAGATCCACATCCGGCTTCTCCATGAGCTCGAGAAATTGGCGGGCATAGGCGGAAAGGCTTTCTACATAGCGGCGTTGGCCTTCGGCGTAAATGGTGTCGAAAGCCAGAGACGATTTTCCGGAGCCCGATAGGCCGGTGACAACGACGAGCTTATTGCGAGGGATCTTGATCGTCAGATTCTTCAGGTTATGTTGGCGAGCCCCGCGAATAACGATGAAGTCGGAATCAGACATTAGCGAACCTTTCGAAATTAAACGAAATGGAGCGTGGGGGCGGCGGCGGAAGAGGGTCTCTTGAGAATCGTGTCCTGACGTCCATGCGCTTCATCCTTTTCCGGGTGGTCGAGATTATAGTGCAGCCCCCGGCTCTCCTTGCGCATCATGGCGCTCCGCACAACGAGTTCCGCGACAGTCGCAATGTTCCGCAGCTCGATGAGATCGGACGTGATGATGAAATCCCAATAATATTCATGGATTTCCTGCTGGAGGAGCTGAATCCGCCGGTAGGCGCGCTCCAGGCGCTTGTCGCTACGCACAATGCCGACATAATTCCACATCAGCTGCCGGATCTCATCCCAGTTCTGCGTGATAACGACTTGCTCATCGCTGTTGCGCGCGTTCCCCGGGTTCCAAGGTGCAACCTTGATCTGGCCGGAAAGTTCCTCTTTCTCACGACGCAGCTGATCGAACGCCCGGTGCGCGAACACCAGACCTTCCAGAAGCGAATTCGAGGCGAGGCGGTTGGCGCCGTGGAGGCCCGTGCAGGCGACTTCGCCGATCGCCCACAAGCGCTGAATGGACGTGCGGCCGTGCGCATCGGTTTGAAGCCCACCGCAGAAGTAATGAGCGGCCGGCACCACCGGAATCATATCCTTGGCCATATCGATGCCAAAACGCAGGCATTGCTTGTAAATCGTGGGGAAACGACGCTTGATAAACTCCGGCCCGCGGTGGCGGATATCGAGATAAACATACGGATCCCCCCGCCGCTTCAGTTCGGTATCAATCGCACGCGCCACGATATCCCGCGGGGCCAGTTCCTTGGCGGGATGATAGGCTTCAATAAAAGGACTGCCGTCGCGCAGTTTTAATATCCCGCCCTCGCCGCGTACCGCCTCAGAAATGAGAAACGATTTGGCGTCGGGATGGTACAGGCAGGTCGGATGGAACTGCACGAATTCCATATTGGCCATGGTCGCGCCCGCGCGATAGCCCATCGCAAAACCGTCGCCGGTCGCCACATCTGGATTCGAGGTGTATAAATAGACTTTGCCGGCGCCGCCGGTCGCGAGAATCGTCCCGCGACGGCCCATGAATGTCATGATTTTCTGCTGACGCGTGTCGAGGACGTATGCGCCCAGGCAGGTAAACGGCGGCGCCGCCCCGATTTTCTCCGTCGTGATCAGATCAATGGCCAGGTGATAATCGAATAGTTGGATGTTCTTGAGCGATTGCGCCTTCTTGAATAAAGTTTTCGCGATTTCCATCCCTGAGGCGTCCCCGGCATGAAGCACACGCCGTTTGGAATGGCCGCCTTCCAGACCCAGCTCATACGCCTGGTCGTCCCGATCGTGCTCCTTGGTGAATGTCATCCCCCAATCAATGAGTTCCTTCACGCGCGCCGGGGCCTCTTCCACAACTCCGCGTACGATGTCTTCACGGCAGAGCCCCGCACCTGCCGTAAGGGTATCCTGAATATGATTTTCAAAGGAATCATCGGGCGCCATGACGGCCGCGATGCCACCCTGCGCATACGACGTGGCGCTGTCCAGGAATTCCTTCTTGGAAATGACGGCCACCGTTCCCAATTCCGCCAGCCGGATCGCCAGGCTCAGCCCGGCGATCCCGCTACCGATGATCAAGAAATCTGTTTCGATGTCACTCACGGGATGATGACGTTATCAATCAATCGTGTTTTGCCGATCCAGATCGCGCCGGCCAGAAGCGCGGGCCGATGGATCCGCTTCATCGGCTCCAGGGTCACGGGGTCCACGACCGACAGATAATCAACCCGGCCGTGCGGGATTGTCTTGAGGACGTCCATCAGGCGCCGGACCAGCTTCTGCGGATTTAACATAATCTTTTGGTCAATCAGCTCGCGTCCAAGATAGAGCGCCTGGTAAAGCTTGATCGCTTCCTCGCGTTCTTTTCGCGACAGGTAGCGATTTCGCGAGGAGCACGCCAGACCGTCCTTTTCGCGGACCGTAGAACAAGCCACCAGACGTACAGGCATCGCCAGATCGTCAATCATGCGCGCGATAACGCGAATCTGCTGGTAATCCTTCTCTCCGAAGTAGGCGCGAGTAGGCTGCACAATCTCGAACAATTTAGCCACAACGGTGGCGACGCCCTGAAAATGTCCGCGGCGAAAAGGACCGCACAACGTCCGGGTCAACGCAGGCACATCTACGACTGTCGTATACCCTTGGGGATAAATCGCGTCCGCTCCAGGCGCAAAAAGCACATCGACATGGTCCTTCACCAGAAGCGCTTCGTCCTGAGCGAACCGCCGCGGGTATCGTTTGTAATCTTCTTTGGGACCGAACTGCAGGGGATTCACGAAAATAGAAACGACCACGATATCGTTTTCGTCGCGCGCCCGGCGCACCAGCGAACGGTGGCCTTCGTGCAGCGCGCCCATCGTCGGCACAAACCCGATGGACTGCCCCTGCATCTGCAGCCTCATGGTATAGGATTGCATGTCCTGAATGGAACGAATGATTTTCATTGGAATACCTTTCTGAAGAAGTTCACTAAGCGTTGTTCATATTCTTCGCGGGCCACAAGCCATGGTTCCCCGTGATCCGCTCCGGGCACCACCCACATTTCTTTCGGCTCGCTCGCTGCCTCCCAGAGAGACTGCGCATCGCTCATCGGCATCCGTAGATCACGCTCCGCCTGAATAAGCAACAGCGGTCGCGGCGAAATTTTCCCGATCTCTTTCACGGGGGCGAACCCGCCGATCCACGATCTCAGCCGCAAAGAGGCGAAAAAAAGAGCCAGCGGGACGAACGGGAAATAAGGAATGCCATAAAACACTTTCGCAAAGTGAGCGACCGTCTTTGAGACGGAAGAAAAAGGACTTTCCAGAGCGACCGCCTCAATTTCCGGACGCCGGGCCGTTCCCACAATAGCCACCGCCGCTCCCAGCGAATGCCCGTAAAGACCGATTCGTTTCGATGCTTCCGGCTTCTTTTCTTTCAGGAAAGCCAGAGCGCCATCCAAATCCTTCAGTTCCAGCGGCCCCAGGGAGGTCTGTCGGCCCTCGCTGTCGGCATGTCCACGAAAATTGTAATAAAACAGGTTCCACTTTCCACCCTTGCGGAGGCATGCCGTATTGAGAAGCATATCTCCCGCATTGGACCCCACACCGTGCTGAATGATGAGAGTCAATGGAGATGGCTGATCCGCCGGAATAAACCACCCCGTCAGCTTCAGCCCATCCCGCGACTTGAACGTCACCGATTCAAAGGGCCAGCCAAAATCCCTGGGTGTATACGGGACAGCCAGGAGAGGTATTCGTATGGTTTCGATGGCTCCGTACAAGCCAACCGCACAGCTCGCCAGCAGAGCCATACTGAATAGAATCCAGACAGTGTGCATCAGCGGTACGAATGCGCGTCGTCCGGAAATGTTCCGCGCCGGACGTCCCGCCCGTAGGCGCGAACGGCTGAACGAATCGTTTCCCGTACTCGCGCATAGCTTTTGACAAATCGGGGCAGCGGCGGCGCGGTGATCCCGATCATGTCATCGATCACCAGGACCTGACCGTCGCAGTGTGGGCCGGCGCCGATGCCAATGGTCGGGATCGAAATCGCCCGGGTGATCTTTCGCGCCAGATCCATGGGCACGCATTCGAGAACCAGCGCGAACACGCCCAGGCGTTCAAGTGCCTTCGCGTCGCTCAATAGATTCTTGCGGGCAGCGCGCTCACGTCCTTGCACCCGGTAGCCACCGAACATGTGCACCGACTGTGGCGTCATGCCCAGGTGTCCCATGACAGGAATCTTGGCCACCATGAGAGCCCGGATAATTCGTGACATTTCGGTGCCACCTTCGATTTTCACCGCCTCCGCGCCGGCCTTTATCATCTTTCCCCCGCTTCGAACGGCGTCCTCGAGCGACGCCTGATAGGACATGTATGGCATATCGGTCACCAGAAGGGCGCGGCTATTTCCCCGGGCCACGATACGCGTATGGTAGACCATGTCCTCCACCGTGACCGGCAGGGTCGAAGAATATCCCAGTTTGACCATGCCAAGCGAATCCCCCACCAGGATCACGTCCACCCCGGATTCGTTCAAAAGCCGGGTCGTGGAGTAGTCGTAAGAAGTCAGCGCCACAATTTTCTGGCCCTGGCGCTTCATCTGCTTTAAAAGAGGGACTGTTACTTTATCCATGCTCCGGTCTCTCGCAATCCTTCCAGCACAAACGGCCGGTAGGGGATTTCCGGGTGCGGCACCCGCAGGCGGGGGTGATCGATAACCCGGTTTCCATATAAAAGGACGTCCAAATCGATTGTTCGCGGCCCCCAGCGCTCTTTGCGCGCTCGTCCCAGCCTCCGCTCAATGTCCAGAAGAGCATCCAGAAGTTCTACGGGTCCCAGAAGAGTTTCGACCCTGGCAACAGCATTAAGGAAATCAGGCTGCTTAACCGGCCCCACCGGCTTGGTTTCCTGAACCCTCGACATCTTTAAAAGCTCTATTCCGGGCGTACCAACCAACATAAGTTTGGCGCGCGCCAGACTTTTTTCTCTATCGCCCAAATTTGAACCCAATCCAATAAACGCTGTCACCACATGACCTTACTAATGCGTTCAATAGCCTCATTTAATCGCTTTTCTTCAACGCTCAGGGCAAAGCGAACGTAACCCTCACCCGAAGGGCCGAAACCGAGCCCCGGAGTGCAGACCACGCCCACCTCTTCCAGCAATCGGCCCGCCACCTGCGTGGACGGCAGTCCTTGGGGCGTATGGGCCCAGATATAAAAGGTAGCACCGGGTTTCGGCATCTTCCAGC